>Ga0070665_100005292_pt1 | contig 13324 bp, 15 predicted proteins | sample KBSS13metaG_FD_65862 | JGI IMG/M metagenome (GOLD analysis project Ga0070665, IMG submission 65862) | Switchgrass rhizosphere microbial communities from Kellogg Biological Station, Michigan, USA - KBS S1-3 metaG | ecosystem: Host-associated > Plants > Roots > Rhizosphere > Soil ... | reverse complement strand
CGCCGGGGTGTCGGTAGGTGACACCGGTGACCAGCATGGCCAGCGTGATGCGCTCGGTGAGTCCTGCTAGGTATCCCATCGATGTGTAGCCCTCCAAGAACGGATCCTCGGCCCGGCCCATGCCTTCCATCTGGAAGAAGTGGTCGGCGAGTGTGAACACCTCCACGCCCGCGTCCTCGGCGGCCTTAGTCGTGGCAGCCAGGTCGGGGCCGAGTCGTTCTGGCGCGCCGGGCAGGAAATCGATGTAGTGAACACCCAATCGCATTGTCGTACAACCTTTCATAGCTTCTCGAGACGGCCGAGCAACGTCAGCGCCTCGTTGATCACCTGACGTTCACGCTCGGTGTAGCGGTCCTGCATGGCGCGCACCAGCCACTCGTCGCGCACCTTGCGATCGCTTTCGGCGCGGCGGCGACCGGCGGCGGTCAGTGTGATGAGCTGGCGGCGGCCATCGCCGGGATCGGGCTTGCGCTCGATCAGGCCGTGCGCGTCGAGCCCGGCCAGCGTGGCGGCCATCGACTGTGGCCGGACCCGCTCGGCACCGGCGAGCTCACTGGTCGATGCGGGCCCATCCTTGATCAGCCGTAGCAGCACCGCGGTCTGTGAGGGTGTGAGGTCATCTGCGGTCGCAACCTCACGCAGTCGTCTGCGCAATCTGCTGAATACCACCCGCAGGTCGCGGGCCGCCCGGACAGACGATTCACTCACCGCATGCATATTGACAGTTTAAACTGAACAGTTAGAGCTGTCTAGTTGGCTTCACGACACGATCGTGAGCCGGCGACAGCATCCGAACGGTTAGCAATTCCGCCGTTGTGGCACAGAACACCGCGCACTCACCCGGACAAACTGAATCAACCCGAAACGAGTTCTGATGAACAGCTACCTGATCGGTATGCGCACAGCTGGTATCCGGGTATTGCTACCACCCGAAATCAGGTAGTTCGCTACTTGGATCGTCAGCAACGGCCGGCCAGAAGATCTATGGCAAGACGGCCCATACGGGGCCGGCGGACCGAAGGAGCACTTCATGACCATCCGACCCACCACTGACAGCCGCAAGGCCATTGCCCGGACTGCAGTTATTGCCACCGCGACTGGACTTGTCGCACTTGCCCTCGCGGCGCCAGCCTCGGCCGACACCTACATCGAGGTGCCCCACTGCAGCCAAGTCGGCAGTGAATTGTGCCCAGGCATTGAAGGGTTTTCCTTCTTCAACACCAACCAGAGCGTGAAGGCCGAATTCACCGCGAACGCCAACCACTGCTCCGACATCATCGCCCACGTCATGGTCGACGGACGCGAATGGGGCTCCAACGTGGTGCACCCGGGTCAGAGCGACGGCGGATATGAAATCCCGCTGAATTACGGAAGCCACTTCATCGGGATCCAGGCAGAGGGCGTCGACGGAGGATGCAACCCCCCAGGGGTGGGCCCCGGCAACACGCTCTCCGCGTGGGGAGGCACCCTTCATGTAGAGGGACTTGGCGGCCCCGCGCCAGGCTCACCGCCTCCTTGTGATCCCAACGTCGACATCTGTGTCCACTAACCGACGAGCCAGCATCACCACCCAGGCGTTCAGCTATCGCACCGCCCGCCCGCGAAGTGCTGCCGCACCGGTGGTGATGCTTGGTCGTTCACTGTGGACGCGCCGCTGGCGATGCCAGTCCAGTGGAGTTTTGTGTGTTTGCCTGCTGCCCTTCGTATTTGGCATGCGCCGCTCAGACACCTCCGGGCTCGGCATCTCCAGGGAGACTAACCAGCCGATTATTACGCAAGTTCGTTTGGATATGAACTCCGCGTGACGCCCGGCTGGCGTCGGTTCACTTACGCCGTGCCAGCGCGGCCCGGGTTCCGTACAAATAGCGTTGCCGGGCAAGCCCAGAGATTCGACTGCCACTGTGACGGAATCTTCGGCTCAGTCCACTAGCACCGTCAGCAAGACAGCGGGAAGTGTGGTGTGGCCCGCAAGGCTGCTTCGAGTCCGCTGCGGATCGCGCTTTCGGTATGGTCACGATGTGTGGTTATCCGATGGTGATGGCACCTACGTCGATGGCGACCAGCAGTGGGTCCGGGACGCGCTGGTAGTCGCCCTGCCAGGCGTAGCCTCGCCGCGTGGTCGGCATGATGATGCCGTCGACGTCACGGTAGTCGCTGGCGTAGAGCATGCCGGTCGCCCCGCTGATAACGTCGATGGTGAAGTCGTGGCGGCGTAGCAGTCCGTCGGGGCCGAAGCATGAGATCTGTTCGCGGGTATGACTTTTGATGTATTCGGGGCACGTCACTTTTAGCCGTCGCCAGATTTCACCATCGACCTCGATCGGGGCGATTTCTTCGGTGGTGAACCCGGGCCAGGTATAGAGGAACGGCATGTTCAGGTACGTCCATAGCGCCTCCCCGGTGAAGTAGGCGACGTGCAGATCGTCCCACAGGGTTTCGAGCTGATGGCCCTCAAATGAGCTCTCCGGCTCGTCACGCGCCTCGATGATCGTGCCGTCATTGTGCTCGATAACGACGCGAGAGGGCTCGAAGACCGACCGTTTGTCCTGGCCGACGAAGTCCATCACGAGCAGCTGTCGTGTGGTGTCTGCTGTCACACGCACGTCTTTGAGGACGTCGGGTTTGCCCTTGACGTGCCAGAGGGCGCCGGTGATGGAGGCGTCGACGCTGATCGATGTGAGGTGGTTCCATCGGTCCAGGCCGCCGTGCGCGGCGACGGCGCTCTCGAGTAAATCGTTCATTTCTACTCCTGTGGCTAAGGGCACGTCTCTGCAGCATCCGGCTCGATGGGTGAGCCAACGCCAATACGGAGGCAGCGAGTGGCTGAAACTCATCGCCCATACCGCGGCCCATGGGCCTGAGCAGCCGTCTCGGCATCGTCGCGGTCGTGGTTGTGGCCGATGAGTCTGCTAGCCACCAGGCCTCTGTAGGTGTGGGAGGTATGTGATGAACAGAGCCGCTGTGGTGCAGTACTTCACGACCATCGAAGGTGCGCAGCGCAACCGCGAGCTGATCGAGGACGTGTTACGCGAACTGGCTGCCCGAGATCCCAGGGGAGTCGACTATCAAGTGTTGATGTTCGATGACGGCGTCGGATTCATGCATGTCGTCGCGTTCGACGGAACCACCGACCCATTCGCGGAGTGCGCCGCCTATCGCGAATTCCACCGCGAACTCGCAGAGCGCCTCGCCACACCGCCCGTCGTCATGCATGCGACGTTGATCGGCTCCTACCGCGGCCGCCAGCCCGCGAGGCTGGGCGCTGATCTCACGCCGCGCCGATGAGTTTCGACCACTGGGCTCCTCAGTAATGCTGACGGAAGGAACCACAATGAAAATCACGCATATTGCGTCGCGCGAGGAGTGGCTGGCGGCGCGCCTTGAGTTGTTGGCCAAGGAAAAGGCCGCCAGCCGACAGCTCGCCGCGCTGGCCGAGCAACGCCGCGCACTTCCCGCCGTCGCCGTCGACAAGGACTACGCATTCGACGGCCCCGACGGCAAGGTAGCGCTGATCGACCTGTTCGAGGGCCGTAGTCAGTTGATCGTCTACCACTTCATGTGGCTGCACGACATCGACGAGGGTTGTCCCAGTTGCTCGTTCGCCGCGGACGACATGCCCGATCCGGTCCACCTCAACGCGGGAGCCGACACCACGCTGGCGCTGGTGTCGCGGGCACCCTACGCCCGGCTGCGCCAGTTCAAGGACCGCATGGGATGGACCTTGCCGTGGTACTCGTCGCACGGCAGCGACTTCAATTACGACTTCCATGTCAGCAACGACGAATCGAAGAACCCCATCGAATACAACTACAAAGACAAAGCCACCCTGGTGCGCGAGGGGCTGGAGTACATGGTCCACGACGGCGCCGACGGGCAAGGCATCAGCGTCTTCGTCCAGAACGGCGGCACGGTGTTTCACACCTATTCGGCCTACGGTGTCGGTGCTGACGTCATGCTGAGCACCTACCGGTTCCTGGACCTCACCCCGTTGGGCCGGCAACGCTACATCAACGAATGGCCATGGCACGACACCTATGGGGCACCGGAAGGTCATGAGCATCACCACATATAACGGCGAGGACTTCGCACGGCTGGCCGAGCCGTATCGACGCGAGTTGATCGCCTACGGCTACCGCATGCTCGGCTCGATCGACGACGCCGAAGAAGTCGTCCAAGACGTCTACTTGGACGCGTGGCGGGCCTATGACCGGTTCGAAGGGCGCTCGTCGCTGCGCACCTGGTTGTATCGCATCGCCACCCGGGCTTTCCTGAAGGCACTCGAAGGTCGGAAGCGCCGCCCGCTGCCCTCGGATCTGCATGCGCCGGCCGCCGACCCCACCGCGCGCATTGTCGCCGGTGACCCGAAGCTGACCTGGTTGCAGCCCGCCCCCGATTCGCTGCTGGCCGCCACGACGAGCGACCCTGCCACCGTGGTGGCTGCGCGTGAAACCATGCGGCTGGCCTTCCTGGCCACACTGCAGCTTCTTTCGCCCCAGCAGCGCGCGGTGCTGATTCTGCGGGAGGTATTGGGTTGGTCGGCAGCCGAAGTCGCCGCCCTGCTGGATCTGACCGTGGCCGCGGTCAACAGCGCCCTACAGCGGGCCCGCTCGCATCTGCCGGCCGCCACCGAGTCGCTGGCCCAACCCTCCGAGCAGCGTCAGCGTGAACTGCTCGACCGCTACGTGGCGGCGTTTCAAAACGCCGACGTCGACGCACTGCTCGCCGTGTTGACCGAGGACGCACGATACGAAATGCCGCCGTTTCTCACATGGTTTGAGGGCAGCGCGGCCATCGGCGCCTTCCTCGGCCCGCACATGCGAGGCTTCGGTAAAACTCCGGTCATACCCACGACGGCCAACGGACAACCCGCGGTCGCGCTCTACCCGGCCACACCTGACGGGCAGCCTCGCCTGCACGCCCTGCACGTACTTACCCTCGCCCCGCACGGCATCGGGCGCATCGTGGCCTTCATGGACATCGACATGCTGCGGCGCTTCGACCTGCCCGAGCAACTGCCGTCCCAAACATCGCCATCGCCGTAGGCGCAGCGTTGCGCCTGTCGTTGGCGCACCACCGTTACGGCGGGCGGGTCCGCGACTGATGTGTGGTCGGAGCCGGCGTCGCCGCCGAAGAGCTCTCTCGCATTGTCAACGTCGCATATGCCCACCGGCGGGAACGCGGTAAAAGGCAGCGGCCCAACGTCATTCATAGTTATCCGAATCAGTTCGGATGACGCGACTGACTTGAAGCACTGCCTCATCAATCACGTGACACGGCGTTGGATCAATGCTCTCTGCGTGGCCGATGAGTTTGCCGACCGTGCCGCCTCTGTACAGAGCAAGGCGATTGTTGACCGTGAGGAGGCGGGAGATGACATACGCCAGTTGCACACGAACCATCGTGCACCGGATAGGTTTCGAGGCCTCGCTGTGAGCGGTTTCCGGGTCGGCGTGATGGATCAGATTTTCAACTCGAGGTTTTCGCCGACGGCAGCGATGCGGGCGAATTACCTGGGTGCCGTTGCGGCCGGCGCGGATTCGTTCTGGGTCGGCGATCACGTCAGTTCGATGTTCGCACGCTCAATCGCGACATCCCAACACATGGGGGCGGCCAGATTGGTCCCCGACATCGATGCCGTATTGGAGCCGTGGACCACGCTCGGACATTTGGCCACGCCGAATCGGTTGGGGCGGCGACGACTCGGAGTGGGCGTGACCGATTCGGCTCGCCGTAGCCCGGTGGTGACCGCACAAGCTGCCGCAACACTGCACCTGCTTACCCGTGGGCGGGCGATCCTCGGCATCGGCACCGGCGAGCGCGCAACCAACGAACCATATGGTGTGGATTGGACGAAGCCGGTAGCTCGGTTAGAAGAAGCTCTGGCCACCATTCGCGCGCTGTGGAATTCCGGCGGTGAGTTCGTCTCACGTGAGTCGCCGTACTTTCCGCTGCGCAACGCGCTGTTCGCGCTACCGCCCTACCGGGGCACGTGGCCCGAGATTTGGATCGCCGCCCATGGACCGCGGATGCTGCGGATCACCGGACGCTACGGCGATGCCTGGTTCCCGGAGGGCGCCGTTGTGACCCGCAAGCACGGCTATGCCGAACGTTTAGACGTGGTGCGAAGTGCGGCGTCGGACGCCGGGCGAGATCCGCACGCCGTCACACCGGCAGGCGCGGCGTTCGTCGTCACCGGATTCGGTCGAGACGAGGTGGACGAGGCACTCGACAGCGTCGCCGTGAAATCGGCTGCCCTGCTGGCGCCCGCTGAAATCTGGGCCCGTCACGGTGCCCGACACCCGCTGGGAGCGGACGCGACCGGCGGTCACGACATCGTCCCGCAGCTCCTCGATGAAGGCACCGTCTTGTCCTACGCCAAACAAGTGCCCGCAACATTGATAAGGGAGCTCACACTCAATGGGCGACCACGCGAAGTGATCGAGCAGGCGGCGGAATTCCGCGACCAAGGACTGCGATACCTCGTGATCGCCAACATCGGCATTCTGCAGCCCAGCCTGTCGAAGGGTATGGCCTCAAACCTGCAATTCAGCAGAGTAATCCGCGGCCTCAAGCGGCTGTGAAGCAGTCAGCGGCGTCCGCCGCGGCAGAAAAGTGAAAACCACCAAGTCGCTGCACATTTCAGTTCAATTGAATTCGCCACCATTATTTGAGGAGACCTGAAGTGCCGATCTATCAATGCCACGTCCCCGCCGGATCACTGACCGCGCAAACCCGCGCCGCAGTGGCCGATGCGATCAGCGATGTGCACAGTACTGTCACAAAGGCACCGCGCGGATTCGTGCGTGTCGTATTCGTCGAATACGGCCACAATGCCTACTTCACGGCTGGCAAGCCCGACAACGGCGCGCTGATCCTCGGGAACATCCGTGCCGGCCTCGACCGTGCGGTACGCGCCGAACTCCTGGAGAAGCTGTCCAACGCGTGGGCATCGACCACCGGCCAAGACCACCGCGAGTTGGTGATCGGCCTGTCCGACATCGATCCGACATCGGCCATGGAAGCCGGGATCATCATGCCCGCCCGCGGCGAAGAAGCCCAATGGCTCGAGCGCCACCGCGACCACCTCGCGCAGTTCTTGACCGGCCAGTAGTAACCACACAGCGTGATCGAAGCGGTCGCACGGCGGCTACTTCAACAATGAAATCCCCTGTGACATTGCGCTTTTCGAGCAGCAGACGACGGCATCCGCCGCGTCCCTGCATATGAAGGTTGAGTCAGTGACGCAAGACCCGATGAGTTTGGAGACCGCGCCTCCTCTATATAGGTCGAATCGTTCATGTTGAGGAGGAGCCAGAGATGACACCGGCCAATTCCCCGCTTTTCCTGGTTGTCGGTGCTGGCGGAAGTCATGGAGCCACGGGCAACCATGTCGCACGCCAACTGCTGGCACGGGGGTTGCCAGTTCGGGCGTTGGTGCGCCGGGCCGATGAACGGGCCACTGAGCTCAGCGAGCTCGGTGCCGACATCGCGGTCGGCGATCTGCACAGCTTCACAGACATGTGTGCCGCGCTGGATGGCGTGCATCGTGCGTACTTCACATACCCGGTGGCCGATGGCCTTCTGGAAGCGACGACGATTTTCGTCGCCGCCGGAAAACAGACTGGTCTGCAGTCGGTGGTGAATATGTCGCAGATAACGGCTCGCGCGGATCACGCGAGCCCGGCCGCGCGTCAGCACTGGTTGGCCGAGCGTGTGCTCGAGTGGTCTGGGATCGGCGTCACGCACCTACGGCCTCCGTTCTTTCTGGAGAATCTGCTCAACGTCGCCGCTCCCACCACGGTCGGAACCGAAAGCAAGATCTATCTTCCATACGGCCAAGGGCGCCATGCCCCGATCGCAGGCGAAGACATCGCCCGGGTGGCCGTGGGCATCCTGACCGATCCTGATCCGCACCGGGGACGGACCTACGTGCCTACCGGGCCGGCGTCCTTGACGATGGCCGAACAAGCGAGCGTTTTCACCGACGTGCTAGGTCGTCAAACGGAATACGTCGAGATCTCTGTCCAGGCGTGGCGCGAGATCTTGTCCCGAATCCCTGTTGTGACGCCCTACTTGATCGAGCATCTCGCCCGGGTGGCCGAGAGCCATCAACATGGCGAATTCGATGCTGTCACCGATGTGGTCGAAACGATCGGCGGTGCCTCGCCTAAATCGCTGGAGATGTTCATTCGTCAAACCCAAACCACGTTAGGAGCACCACGGTGAGCGAAACTGCGATCACGCAACAGGACAATCCGCCTCGGGGACTGGGGGCGTTTCGGGTCTTCCTGCGCGTCTACGGCGTGCTGACGCTCGTCATCTTTGTGTCGCTGCTCGTGGGATTCCTCGCGCAGGCACCGCTACTGGCCGAGCATGGTGGAGTGCTGAACTGGACGATCTGGAACGATGTTCGGTGCGGGCATTCGCATCTGCACGTGCCGCCCATGCTGATGGTGATCTACATTGTGTGGGGCGTGTTTTTGCTGCGCGCCGCGAGTGATCCGCGAAGCTATGGATCGTTTCTGAGTTTCACGATGTGGGCCAACCTCGCCCACGGGTTGTTGATGGTAGTGCAAGCGGGCAGCGAGATCTCCCACTACTGGAGTAAGTATCTAACCGACATACCGTTCGTGTTGATCCTCGCGCTGGGAATATTCTTGTGGCGCCGCGCAAATGGGGCAGGGGAGCGGTCTGCCGTGCTGAACAGCTGACAGCCGTCGCCGCTCCAATACTGCAAAAGCTCGACAGCCCAGGCGAATTCCGCACGAAGTGAGCACTGTGGGCCGCGGAAATACATTGTCCTACACGGGAGGCTGAACGAGGCGGCGCGATGCATGTTGATGAACAGCCTCGACCGAAGGGCCTGCACGATCAGACTGGACGACGAATCATCGGTTGCGGCGCTAGAGGGTCAGGCCGCTGACCTGCGGTGCCATCTACCCGCTTCGTTAGCGGTGCCGGCGCACGTGCCCCGGTGAAAAATGGTGGCAGCCAACGGGCTTCGAATGCCTTGGCGGGACAGCTCGCTGCTCAGCGACACCGCTGACGCGGGGGGCGTCAGGCGCGCTGCCGCCCTGAATTGTGGAACCAGGAAATGCGTTGGCTTACGTTGCACAATCAGAAGATGCCTGAGATTCAACCATTCACGGTGCACGTACCCGAGGCGGCGCTGGAAGACCTGCGCGGTCGCCTGCACCGCACGCGCTGGCCCGAGCGCGAGACGGTTCACGACTGGTCGCAGGGCGTGCCGCTGACCTCCATGCGGGCGCTTTGTGCGTACTGGCGCGACGAATACGATTGGCGCCGTTGCGAACGTCGGTTGAACTCACTCCCGCAATTCACGACACGTATCGACGGGCTCGACATTCACTTTCTACACGTGCGATCCTCGAACGCCGACGCGACCCCGCTACTGCTGACCCACGGCTGGCCCGGTTCAATCTTAGAATTCCTGGACATCATCGACCCTCTCACGGATCCGACGTCGCACGGGGGCACATCCACCGATGCATTTCATCTCGTGATCCCATCGGTTCCCGGATACGGTTTCAGCTCACGCCCGACAACTGCAGGCTGGGGCATAGAGCGAATCGCGACTGCCTGGGCTGAGCTGATGCGCCGGCTCGGCTACGACCACTATGGCGCGACCGGCGGTGACTGGGGAACGAGTATCAGCACCATGCTGGCCGTGCAGGCGCCCGATGCGGTGCTGGGCATCCACCTCACCCCACCGCTGGTCGCCCCCGACTACGCCAATCGTGACAACTGGACCGCACAGGAACATGAGTCGGCCCAAATGCTCACGGCAGCAACACAAGCCGGCAGCGGATACACGGCCCAACACTCGACTCGGCCACAGACGCTCGGCTACGCCCTACTCGACTCGCCTGCCGGGCAATGCGCCTGGATCTTTGAGAAGTTCGTCGAATGGTGCGACCACGACGGAGATGTGTTCGCCGTGCTGAGCCGCGACCAGATCCTCGACAACATCAGCCTGTACTGGCTCACCGGTACCGGCGCCTCATCCACCCGGCTGTACTGGGAAAGCTTTGCGACGGTCAACGATTGGTTTACCAGTGCACACACCGATACCGTCGACGCGCCGTTAGGAGCGTCCGTTTTCAACGACACCCCACGTCCCTCACGACGCTGGGCCGAGCGGCGGTTCACCGACATCCGGTATTGGAGCGAGCCCGACCGGGGCGGCCACTTCGCCGCTTTCGAACAGCCGGCGCTGTTCGTCGATGAGCTGCGTGCCTCCTTCGCAGCCATCCGCTACGGCGGGGTTTAAGCGTCTGCTGGCTGTCAAATCCCCGGCCGCGGCATGCCGGCACTTCCCGCCGACGTGCAGCCGTACCCGCACGACATCGCCCGTCGATAGCTTCGGCTCGGCGTAGCTCGATCAGGTTGCCATCGTGATCGGTAGCTCGTTTCTGCTGCGGGCGGCGATGACCGCTCTGATGAGGCACGCGAATCAGGCAGAACGTAGGTGCATGGAGCGACGACGTCAGAATGGATCGACGCGGGCCGCTACCCGGAGAAGAGCCGAACTTCTATTGAGGCCCAGGCGCCTCGGCGCCCTTTAATCCGCAGCGCCAGTACTCGCGCGGCTACCCCTTTGGGAATACTTGACCCTCGACCCGGGCTCGGCTCGTCATCGCGGCCAGTTCCACAGGGCGTCGAGGTCAACGGCCAGCGTCACGTTCCTCGAATAGTTTCAGACAGGCCTCTGCCAGCACGCCACCCAGCAGCTCAATGGGTTCACCGGAACGTGCGTTCACCTCGCTGGCGGGAATTCGCAGCTCGCGCTGCTGCCCCAGGGTGACTGAATCGACGGCATCCATCGTGCAACCGAACACCACCCGCGACACCCTGGCCAGCCACGCCGACGTGAAACACATCGGACAGGGCTCGACGGTTGTATAGAGCGTGCAACCGCTGAGATCCGGTCCCATCGCGCGGGAGGCAATCCGCACCACGTTCACCTCCGCGTGCTGGGTCATGTCGGCTTCCGCGACGACCCGATCGGTGCTGTCCGCTACAACATCTCCGTCCGGGCCCACCACCAGGGCGCCGAAAGGCGGCTCCCCCTCACTCGTCGCCTTCTCTGCGAGCGCCAGGGCGAGCCGCATGTACTCAGCATGCATTGCGTGTTTGCCTGCTGCCCTTCGTATTTGGCATACGCCGCCCAGACACGCCCGGACGCTGAATCCCTAGCACGGGTGCGCCTCCATCGAGCACGTATAGGAACGAACCGTCGAGCATAGGCAGGACATCCTCCATGGGACACATTAAGACAGCGGGCGCCGTAGGTGGCAATCGCTCTGAGCGGAGCTACTTCGCGGTCCACTGGTGGGGTCGAGTTTGCGTTCGAGCGCGCTCGAACTCCTAACGTCACGGCCATGACCACACTCACGGCACCACAGACCTGGATCATCACCGGAGCCTCGAAGGGACTCGGGCGTGCACTGGCCGAGGCTGCCCTTGTCGCAGGGGATCAGGTCGTGGCTGCAGTCCGCAATCCTGACGCCGTGGCCGACCTGATCACCACCTTCGGTGACCGCGTCACAAGCGTCCAGTTCGATGCCCGAGACACCACCAAAGCCGTCGGCCTCGTCCAGGCCGCGGTCGACCGTTACGGCCGGCTCGACGTCCTGGTGAACAACGCGGGGCGCGCCATCGTCGGCGCCGCCGAGGAAGTCACCGACGCGCAACTGCGCGACCTGATGGACCTACACCTATTCGGTCCCGCCGCCCTCGTCCGTGCAGCATCACCGATCATGCGTGCCCACGGCGGCGGGACGATCGTACAAATGAGCAGCCAGGGCGGCCGGATGTCCTTTCCCGGCGTCTCGACTTATTCGGCGTCTAAGTTCGCTTTGGAGGGATGGTCAGAGGCCTTGGCCGGCGAGGTCGCGCCGTTCGGGATCCGCGTGATGCTGGTCGAGCCCAGCCGGTTCCGCACCGCGTTCAACACCGCCGACGTGCTCGACTTCACCGCCGTCTCCCCGACCTACCGCGAGATCCTGGCAGGCGTGCGCGCCGACATGGCGGGTGCAGACGGAAACCAGGAAGGCGACCCCGTCAAGGCCGCACAGATCATCGTCTCCTTGGCCCATTCCGATGAAGTGCCGCTGCGGCTGCCGCTCGGCGCCGAAGCCGTCGAGCGGCTCACGGCCACCTACCATCGCAGTCTGGACGGGGTCAGCCAGTGGGCTGAGCTTGCCCGCAGCGCCGACTTCACCGACGTCCCCGCCTCAGTGCGTCCGATCTAGGATCGGGTATGTCCACCGACGACCTGATGAGCAGGGCGCTCGCCTCACTCGATGAGATCGACGGCCCGATGTCGATCGAGGTCATCCACCGCCTCGCCGACACCAGTGAAGTCAGCGAGCCGATGACCATCGCCGAGGTCGCCGATCTGCTCGACGTCTCCGCTCACACCCTGCGTTACTACGAACGCATCGGCCTGGTCGCGGTCGACCGCGACAGCAGCGGCCACCGCAGCTACCAGCCCGAGGCGGTGCGCCGACTCGTCTTCCTCACCCGGATGCGGTTGTCCGGCATGGCCATCCGCGATCTGCAGCACTACATCGGGCTCGTCGACAGCGGCGAGCAGACCGTGCCCGAAAGACTCGACATGCTGCTCGAACATCGCGACACCATTCGCCGCCAGATCCGCGAACTCACCCTCTCCCTCGCTGCCACCGAATACAAGATCACCACCTATGGCGGCACCACCGGCGACACCTGCTAGCCGGTCGATCACCGCACCCGAAGCAGCACAACAAGATTCGATCAGGGCCAGATCTCAGCGTGTCTGCTCCTTGGCGACTGCCGCGGTCTGCCGGCGCATCGAGTCCTGCCCCGGCGGAACGCCGAACATACGCCGGTATTCGCGGCTGAACTGCGATGGACTGTCGTAGCCGACGGAGTGGCCGACGGCGGCGACGTCGTGCGGCGAGGTCATCAGTTCGATGCGTGCCCGTTGGAGTCGGAGCTGTTTTTGGTACTGCAGCGGGCTCATCGCCGTCGTCGCACGGAAGTGGCGGTTGAGTGACGAGACACTCACGCCGACGGCATCTGCGAGGTCGTCGATGCGTATGACTTCGTCGAAATGGGCCTTGAGCCATTCGATCGCGTGAGTGACGACGGCGAGCGGGCTCTGAACCAGTCCGATTTCTCTGACGAGTGAAGCTTGGGGACCGTTGAGCAAGCGCCAGTGAATTTCGCGACGCACGTCGGGCGCAAGAATGGCGAAATCACGTGGCTTGTCGACGAGACGAAGGAGTCGGACGACGGCGTCGATCAGATCGTCGTCGGC
>Ga0070665_100005288_pt1 | contig 13331 bp, 13 predicted proteins | sample KBSS13metaG_FD_65862 | JGI IMG/M metagenome (GOLD analysis project Ga0070665, IMG submission 65862) | Switchgrass rhizosphere microbial communities from Kellogg Biological Station, Michigan, USA - KBS S1-3 metaG | ecosystem: Host-associated > Plants > Roots > Rhizosphere > Soil ... | reverse complement strand
CGCCCGAGGCGCAACAGGCCTTTTTCGCCAAGCATGACCTGGTGAAGGAAGCGGTTGCCGCTGCGGTGAAGGAAGCCAACGCCACTCTCGAACACTGGGAGACGGTCAAGAAGGTCGAGATCATCGAAGATCCGGCCACCGTCGAAAACGGCCTGCTGACCGCAAGTCAGAAGGTTCGTCCCAACGAGGTGACCAAGCGTTACGGCGACCGCATCGAAGCGCTCTTCGTCAAGCCCGGCAAGAGCTGAGCCTGACCTGAGCAATCGGTACTGACTTGTACAAACTAGAGTAGGTCTGCCTGGAGCCGTCTTTTGCCCTGAAAAGCAAATGGCGGCTCCAGTCTCCTGCTCTAGTTTTTTTTGAGATCTTCTATGATATGAAATAGTATATTATTCACTTTAACGAAAAAAACCATACGCAGGGCAGGAAATACAAAGCCCTATTTAGACCCGTCAAACTCGTGTGACTGCGGGAAATCGGCGCCTTCCATACGCACACCGGTCAGTTCGGTGTCGACAAGAGTGGCACCGCCCAGTTTGGCATTACGCAGATCGGCGTAGGGCATACGTGCCCGATTGAGATTGACCGTACGCAAATCGGCACCGCGCAGGTCGGCATGACTGAGATCGACATGATTGCGCGCAGCCTCTGCCATGGCCAGATCGAAGTGAATCGGGTTATACCAGAAAATGACCTTGCCGTCAGTGGTATTGAGCACACCGGAATAGTACATGTCGTCTTCCATATGGCCCGGCCTAAAACTGTAATATTTGCCCGGACGACCGGGCGACGCCGGCCGGTCATCATCCGTAACCGTGGACACGCGCCAGCTCTCCGGATCAGGCCTCCTGTATTGTTCGCCAGGGAAGGGGCTGATCGATCGACCAATGCGCTCCGAACCAAAGGGTTGAATCAGCCCGGTTTCACCGTCATGCCTGATTGACTTGGCCATAAAGCCAATGTACAAACCGACAACCAGACCCGAGGTAATCCCTGCGATTGCACAGGCCGTGACAAACTGTTTTGTGCTCATTGACCTGGACTGCGAACCAATCGTGATATGCAGCCCCGTCTCGGGAGTAAACTGGGCGCGCGGATAGCGCTGATTACCCAGACTGTCGTTGGCCATCTTGCCGCTATACACCAGAGCGGGGCGGCGCGCCTCAGGCTCAGCTTTTGGCTCCTCCAACGGCTTTTCATCAGGTTCTTCGACGACAACCCTGGGCGTCGCCTTCTGATGTGTAATAGGTTTGCCCTGTGTCACCAGCTTCAGATCAGCCAGCAGAGCGCCTACACTTTGATAGCGGTCCTCGGGCTTCTTGGCCAGCATCACCGCCACCAACTCTTGCAGGCCCGGTACGTGCGGCACGCCACGCTCTTCCCAGATTTCAAAATTGGGATCTTCTTGTACCTGCTTCAGGGCCACCTGCAAACTGTTCTTGCCGGTAAAAGGTTGGACCCCACACAACAACTCAAACATAAGGCAACCAAGCGAATAAATATCGGCGCGCCCGTCAAGACGCGTGCCCCGCAACTGTTCCGGGCTCATATAGGCGGGATTACCAAAAGCATCTCCCTCCGGCGTAATATATTTGGTCTCACGTCCGGGGCCGGGCAAAACTTTAGCTATGCCAAAATCGGCCAGCTTGGCCAATTCAACGTTACCGTCCAATTTGAAAACCACATTGCCGGGTTTTATGTCTCGGTGGACAACGTCTTTAGCGTGAGCTTGTTGCAATCCTTCACAGAGTGAAATGAGCAAATCGATTGCCACGGCCGGTTTGAACCGTCCACGAGCGCTCAGACGCTCCTGCAAATTGCCGCCGTCGACAAAATCACAAATGAGAAAAGGCATACCGTTGGCGGTGATACCGGTTTCGTAAACCGAAACAAGATGCGCATGATTGAGGGCGCATGCCTTTTGCGCTTCCTGGGCAAAACGCTTGGCAGTCCGGGGATTAGAGACAAACTGCCCGCGCAAAACTTTGGCGGCGAAGACTTCGTCTATCCCCACTCGGCGTACTTTGTAGACCGTCGTCAGCGACCCGTCACCTAATTTCTGCAATATTTCGTAATTGGCAATTGAGTCCGGCCACGCGTCAGCTTCACCCGCGACAAGCTCGACGGGCTCGTTTTTTTGCTGCTCCTTATAGTCCATTTAACCCACCAGACCCGGTCATGCTCTATATGCCCTGTATAAATGGACATTAGTATAAATTGCAATTTTTACACTGGATTTACGCGGTAGAGTTTATGGTGACTGTAAAGTGAAAAGTTTGATGGCGGTGGATTGTGGATCAGAACATCAACTACATGATTGTTGAGGACCAGGAAATAGTCAGCCTGGGCCTGCAAATGTCGCTGGAGCAATACGATAATTTGCACTTGTTGGGACTGGCTAGAGACGGCGAACAGGCCGTTGAAATGGCTCTCTCACTCAAGCCCGACGTGATCATAATGGACCTGGGCCTGCCCAAGTTGGACGGCATCGAGGCCACTCGCAAAATCATCCAGAAGCTGCCCTCCGTGAAAGTCTTGATCATGAGCTCACGCGACAAGGCCAGAGATATTTTTGCCTGCTTCGCCGTGGGCGCCTCAGGCTATTGCCGCAAAGATGCTTCCAGCAGCGAAGTCTACACTTCGATGCAGGCAATCATGAGTGGACAATTGACGATCGAAGCCACTATCGCCGGACGCATTCTGGCCTGCTGGCGTGATCTGCAATCAAGCGGCGCGGTGACTGACAATCAGGGCAATTCTTTTGCTCTGAGCGAAACCGATCTGCAAATTATTTCGCTCATTGCCGACGGCTTGAATAATAATACAATCGCCGATAAGCTGGGGCTGACCGTTGATTCGCTCAGTCAGCAAAAGCAGCTGCTGAAGAACAATCTAGCTATTCTGGGCGCGCTCATGGTCGAATCCAACGACACTTAATTGCCCAATAAACAACCGCATCAATTTACAAATGGCAACAATAAACATCACCTGTCTCGCTCTGTTAAGCGACCTGGACGGCACACTCATAGACTCGGCCCGCTGTGTCGATTACGCCTGGGAGAACTGGGCCGTAAGTCACAAACTGGATGTCGAATGGATCAAAAAAAGCGCACACGGCATGCGCACCGCCGACAGCCTCAAATTTATCGCCCCGCATCTCAATCTGGAAACCGAAATGGCCAGACTGGAAGACCTGGAATGTGACTGCACCGACGGGCTGGTGCCCATTAACGGCGCTCAGACCTTACTGACCTCGCTGTCCTCAGCTCGCTGGGCTATTGTGACTTCCGGCTCCAACCGCCTGGCCAATCACCGCCTTGGTTATGTCGGCCTGCCCCGCCCATCGGTTTTTATCACCGCCGACGACGTCAGCGTGGGCAAGCCGGAACCGCAGTGCTACTTGCTTGCAGCCGGTGGTCTGGGTGTAAATCCCAGCGACTGTGTCGTCCTGGAAGATTCTCCCGCCGGCATAAAAGCCGGTAAGGCAGCCGGCGCAACAGTAATTGCCATCGGTGTAAGCAGCGCCGATCACGACATAAGCGCCGCCGACTATGTCGTACACGATTTGAGTAAAATCAAGGTGCAGAGCCGGAGCGAAGGCCAAATGGACGGCACAATTTCACTGACTCTGGACATCGACGGCAGTAGATAACTAGGTGTTTACGACAGGTCGCCCAGATTGTATTTTTCCAAAATCTGCGTGGCCGCCGCGCTGAAGATAGAATCGGTCTGATCAAGCTCGATTGTCTCAAAATTGGCCACACCAAAATTGTCGTTATGATGCTCAGCGATATAAGCAAGAAACTCGGGCGAGGGCGGGGCAATGAGACGCGCCGCGGTGATCCAAAAAATTTTCATATGCAGGTCGGCCAGATGTTTCATAGCAAAACCTTCTTCTTCAATATCGGCCACCAGACAGCGAACCATGCGGGCAAGCAATCCTTCAACGTCATAGGCCTTGATTATCACCGCACTGCCGATGATACCAAAACCTCCGACCGGCATGGTCATCACTCTGATGGCCCCGACATGAGAAGCAAGACTGCGCCGCAGATGACGGTGCAACATACTGCGCGGCGCCACATCGGGCAGGGCACTGACGGTCATATGTAAATTTTCAGCACTGTAATAAAGCTGCCCGGGAAATAGTTTTTCCACATCGGCGATGCGCTCGCCAAGGCTGCGGGCCAGCTCGGCCTGGGGCCGCATGACCAGGGTAGAACAGGGGCGGGCCAGCTCGGCGCAACTGGGCCCGACCAGGGAATCCGCATCCCTCTGTAAAGCTTCTGACAAAAGCTTTTCAAAGAGCTTACTCTGCTCAGCCAAACATGTATCTATAATGTGCATGCAAGAAATATAGTAGAACTCTTGCCCATTGCCAAGTGAGGTCTTGCTAAGTGAACGCAATTGCCGTATTTTGCGGCGCTTCCGCCGGTAACAATGTTACGCATCAAGAACTTGCCCGCGACACAGGCAAGCTTATCGCCCAGCGGGGACTGACTCTGGTCTACGGCGGGGGCAATGTCGGCCTGATGGGAATCGTGGCTGATGCCGCTCTTGATGCCGGTGGACAGGTCATAGGCGTGATTCCGACCTTTCTCGCCGACCGTGAAATCGCCCACCCCAGACTGACCCAGACTCATTTCGTCAAATCAATGCACGAACGCAAAGCCTTGATGGCCGACCTCTCCGACGGCTTCATCGCACTGCCCGGCGGCTTCGGCACCCTCGATGAATTTTGCGAAATCCTCACCTGGGCCCAGCTCAAATTGCACTCCAAGCCAATCGGTGTGCTAAACGCCCTGGGCTATTTCGATTCCCTGCTGGACTTTTTTGATCACGTCGTCGAGCAAGGCTTCCTCAGTGAGAGCCTGCGCGCTTTGATTTTAGAAGCTTCCACCCCGGAAAAAATCGTCGAGCTGATTACTTCGCACCAGACTTATCCTGTGCGATAGCCGCTTTGCCGGCCTTATTCGCCTCTTCGGCAGCGGCGGCCGTCGCGGCGGCGCGCTTCAATTTTTCCACACGCAAAGTGTTGTAAGTGGCTACCCAACTGGGTTTATCATTGCCAAGCTCGGTTGCTTTACCATAACTGTGCAGTGCTTCATCCAGCTTTCCCTGTTCCATCTGAATCGTGCCCAGCTCCGCATAGGCCACCGGCTGCGGACTAACCGCCAGGCAGGCATTGTAGGCCTCGACCGCCTTGGCATATTCGCCCATATAACGATACAACTGTGCTCTGCATAGAAGGGCTGCCGGTCCCCGCGGATTAACCTTGAGCGCCTTGTCAATGTCTTCCTGCACACTGGTCACCCGCATGAAGCGCAGATTGACCATCGCTCTATTGACCAGGAAGTAGTAATCATCAGGATTATCATTGAGCATCACCTGATTCAGTTGCAGCACGAGGTCGGCATTGCCTGGCGAACCGGGAGACTGCGACATTTCATGCAACCGATCATAAAAAGACATCATCACCAGACCGTGAGCCACGTTGTAGACCTCGCCCCAGACATCCTGCAAGTCCGGCTGCACGGAAAGAGCCATCAGATAATAGCGCAGCGCCTCGCGATCATTGCGCAGAGACTGGCTGGCAAAGCCAAGATTGGCCAGATTGAAGGTGTCGAAAACATCACGGTTATAGACTTCGGTAAAACAGGCCACGGCTTTATCAAATATGTTTTCGTGCATGTAGGCATTGCCCAGCCCCGACCAGTACATCTTGCGGATAGGGTCGAGTTTGCAGGCTTCGATATAGTGCTTGATCGCCGACTTATAGTCATTGTTTTTTTCATCATCGACAGCCTGCATAAAGCGCGCATAGGCATCATTGACATACGCCGGCAATGAGGGGTCGTTCAGCGGTTTGCCACCCTCCTTTTTTACATTTCTCTTTCTGGGCATTGTTCCAATCGGAAAGCCCGACGAGTCGGCCTTATCCGCGGGTGCGAATACACCCTCGTCTCTAGTGATGCTGAATATCACCAGTCCGCCCACGGCAAGACTGAACAGGCCTACAATAACGTCGGTTTTCAAAACTTTTTTGTCGGTCGCCACGTCTTTTCTCTTTCTCGCCCGGACACTATCTTCGTCTATTGATATCTATCATGGCAAATTATCCCCCGGCGGACAAAGATCGAGTCGGTAGTCAACTAACTAACCGGACAATTTTAGCCGCGCCTTAGCACTACAATGCCCAAAATGCCGGTGGCTCAATGGTTTTACCGGGGCGGCGCGGGGAGCGTGAAAGTGCCGTGAATGCGTAGTTTCCTCATATCTAGGCCTGCGGCGCCAACCTATTATTGAGCCAATCCACCCCTCTGGAGCAACACACAATGGGCGAAATGAATCGCTGGACTGACCAGGAAGCAGATCGATTGAGCCGGATAATGGTCAACGATCCGCACTTTGCCGCCGAAGAAATGCGCCAACAGCTGCAACAGCTGGATCCGCAAAGTGCCTCGGTGCTGATCGCCAAAACCAAAAATATGGAAATACCCGGTGGCCTCGGGGATTTGCAGATCCAGGTGGAAATGGACAATAACGGCTGCGATACCGGTTTTCGCAACGTCACAATGGCAACTCCCGACGGCGTCGAGCAAATTGCCGAGATCCAGTCGGGACGGGGCGCCTCCTGCCCCCAGCCGCAAGGCAATGACCGCTACGATCCCGCTTACGACCAGAGTTATGACCCCAATTACGGCAGCTATCAAGGCGCTTACAGACCGCGCCAGATCGATCCTTTTGCCATCGTGGCCGGTGTGATTGTCGGCGACCTGCTGTGGCAGCAGCGTCGGGGCAATGACTTCAGCGATGGACGTTACCGCGACTGGTGTGACCGAGAGCGCTTCCGCGAAGGCATGTACCGCGACCACCGCGACGAGTTTCGCCAGAACTGGCAAAATCCTGAATATCGCCATCACTGGCAGAGTCAGAACTGGCACGACAATGCCTGGCGGCCCCAGAACAACTATTTCAATGCCATCATAAACAATCAGATCTTCAACAACTTCGGCGGCCATAATCGTGACCAGGACCGCAACCAGCACCGCACACCGGTGGACGGCAGACCGATCTGGCAGCAAGGCGGACAGCAATTGCCGCGCCACAATGACCAGGACCACAGACGCTACCCCAATGACGGACAGCAGGGGCAGAACTGGCAGAGAGATGGTCAAAACTGGCAGAGAAACGGTCAGGACTGGCAACGCCAGCACCGCAACGGCAACGGAGAGGGCCAGATACACCAGCAGCAGGGTGTAGATCAAAACGCCTTACGCATGCAGCAAGTACAACAAGACCGCGCCCGGCAGGCCGAAATAAGCAAACAGCAGATTGAAGCGGCGCAGCAACAGCGGCGCGCGGCGGTCAACGCCCAGCACGATCAGATATTGCAACAGCAACAACAGAGACAGCACGCGCAACCGGGAGTCAATCCGGCACTCAACTGGCAGCAACAACATCAGCAACCACAGCAAGACCAGGGCGGCCACGACCACAGAAGGCGCGACAACAGGTAATCAAACTAATCGCTCAAGCGTTCGATCAATACAAAAGGACTATTCACCTTCTGAAAAGCGCACGCTAATGAGCGTAGCCAGCGAAGTATAGAGCTGCTCGCGCTCAGCATCAGCAAGCGGCGAGAGAAATTTTTTGTGCAGGCCTTCCGAAATGCGCTTGGCGCGCGTCAATGTTTTGCGCCCCTTGGGCGTCAGTACCAGCATATAGCTGCGCCGGTCCTGGGCGTTCTTTTCGCGCGTCAGGATCTGCCGTCCTTCCAGCTTGTCGACAATTTCCACCATAGTGCTGCGATCTATACCGTAGCGCTCGGCTACGTCCTGCTGAGTCCGGGCGTGGCCCAGCTCAATGATGCGCATGATGGCGTATTCGTGCACGCTCAGCTGCAGAGGATGCAAGGCTTCTCCCAGGTCGTCGCGCATGATGCGGGCGGCGCGGTTGAGGAGAAAGCCAATATTGTGCTTCAGCCCTTCGGGAATTTGCTCGGTCATGTGGTCGGCCCCATAATCCGCTATATAAATGATTAGCGATCCAAACGATTAAACACTACAATCGCCATATATGGATATCCCTCCCAGTATTATGATAAACCTCTAATCTAATCCATTGAACTATTTGATCTCGGCCGGCGTCTAACAGTTATGTAAGGGGTGCAACGAAACACTCAAAAGCTACAACCCAAATGGCACCCAATATTCCTGGAGGAATCTCATTATGAAACTTATACGCCCTATGATTATTACCGGTCTCCTTTTGTCCGCTCTCCCCGCTTTCGCCGACTCGACCATCACCGCTGAACTGCCTAAAGATGGTGCCAAACAATGTGCCGGCGGCAAATGCAGCTTTGACCCCAAGCTTCAGATCACTCCTGAACAAAAAGCAAAACTGGGCAGCCTGCGCGATCAATTCAAACTGAGCACCGCTGATAAAAAAGCTGAACTGGAAGTGGCTCACAGCCAACTGCGCAGAATCTTCTCGCAACCAACGGTTGATAAGGGTGCAGCACTGGCTCTACAGAGCAAAATCAACGGCCTGAGAGACGATCTGTCGACGGCGAAACTAAATATGATGCTCGCTTCGTCCGATATCTTCACTCCTGAACAACGTGAGGCTTTCTCGAAGATGCGCGGCATGCACGGCAGACATCACCGTCACGGTGGTTTCCACCACAGAGGCGGCGGCGAAGGATTCCGCGGCGGCGACAAAAAAGTTGGCTAATTCCGACTCTGACAGCCAAATCTTCAACTAACACTCACATTCACTCACTAAACTAAATACTCAAAAGGAGGGGGCGAGCCCCCCTCCAACGAGGAGGTTAACATCATGAATTTTAAATCCATCACTACGCTCGGTCTGGTAGCCGTTGCACTCGCTGTAACCTCCCTCGCACCGGCCGAAGCCAAAAATAACAAAGACGCGCTTAACGCTATGGCTATGCAAATGTACGCACAGAATCAAGCCGCCGCCGCCAACGCCAGTATTTATAATCCCGCTCTGGTAGGCAATGCCAGCATCTATAACAATCCGGCTATTGCCCCTACATATGGTGCAGGCGTCGCATATAACGGTCAGACTCCCTGGTCGGCCGGAGCCATGCCTTACGGCAACACCGGCGTTGTGAACGCTTCTTATGGCACTCCGTGGTCCGCTGGAGCCCTGCCATTAGGAGTCAACAACAACTCCTGCGGTTACAACAATAATGCTTACAACAATATTGTTTCGCCGCAATACACCAGACTGGCCAATGAAGCCATCAAGCTGCGCAACCGCTTGCTCAATCGCAATCTTTCCTGGAACGATCGCAACCGAATTCAAGCTCGCTTGAACCAGATTGCCATTCAACAGAGAAATCTAGCTTCGACCGGTTACGGCTCGCCCTACAACTACAACTATGGCAACAACGGCTTGCTCGGCAATGTCCGCGGTTTCCTGGGAATCTAGTTGATCAACAAATTGGTTTTTAACCAAGTCTTCCAAGCGAATTGAACTAAAGAACACAGGCGTCAGAGATGGCGCCTGTGTTTTTTAAGTGCTCATAAAAGCGCTCAACTAACCGCTCATTTCCAACTCTCATTAAATTCTCCAGAATTTCAAAATGCCTGCTAATATGGGCATATGAATGAAAAGAGACATAACTCTAAACCGCTCAAAAAAGCGCCAAAAATCGCCCTGATTGATCGTCAAGAACACACTTCGTTGATGGAGCCACTTCTTCTCCAGTCTGATAAATATGGAGATGAACTCGACGATTTGGTTTTGACTCTTGTGTCCGAATCGGCCAGCTTCAAAAGCAGTATGCCAACGGTATTTGCCACATCGCTCTGTCAATTAGTACGTTCCATGAACTGCTATTACAGCAATTTGATAGAAGGACATGACACACACCCAATCGACATTGAGCGTGCATTGAAGGGAAACTACAGTAAGAATCCAGAACAACGCAATCTGCAACTTGAAGCCCAAGCGCATATTGCCGTACAAACCTGGATCGACGAAGGCAAAATGTCGGGCTCACCAATGGCGCTTTCTAACCTGCAAGAAATCCACCGCAGATTCTATGAATTATTGCCTGACGAACTTAACCTTATTACAGATCCACAGACTAGAAAGATAATTCGAATCATCCCAGGCCAACTTCGACAGCAGGACGTAGCAGTGGGTAACCATCTAGCGATAAGCCCGGGTGCGGTTCCCAGGTTTATACAACGATATGAAGAAACCTACAGTACTCTAGGAAAGTCAGCAAGAATACTGGCAGCCGCAGCTGCTCATCACCGATTCCTTTGGATACATCCATTTTGGGATGGGAACGGCAGAGTAGCAAGACTTATGTCCTACGCATCGATGCTGGAAACATTAAACACCGGCGGCCTGTGGTCAATAGCTAGAGGACTGGCCAGGCAACAGCAGGAATACAAAAGTCACCTGTCTCAATGCGATCAAGCACGCCGGGGCACTCACGACGGTCGCGGCGCACTGAGCGAAAAAGCGTTATTCGAATTTTCAAAATTTTTCCTAACTACTTGTATCGACCAGGTCAAATTTATGAAGTCTCTGGTGCGGCCCGATCTTTTGAGAAAGCGCGTCATTACCTGGGCCAATGACGAAATAACCCACCGTCGTCTCCCTCCGCGTACAAACATAATTTTGGAGTCATTGCTTTCAACTGGCTCGGTGCAAAGGTCAGATATTCCGGAGATTCTCGATCTGAGTCCAGCGGGTGCCAGACGTGTGATTGCAGCCCTGGCGGAGCAAGAAATCGTTGTGTCAGACAGCAGTCGAGCACCGGTGCGACTGGCATTTCCCGCCACTATGGCCGCGCATTGGCTGCCAGGGTTGTTTCCGGAGAAGTGTTGACGGACAAAAAAACATCGAGCCTGCCGCTCTGGCGTCGGACCAGCCAAGCGGCTATACTCTGGACGCCCTGGCGAGTTTGTGATGAAGCTGAGAATTATCCATAAAGGCCTGCTCTTACTTCTTTTGCCTCTGGCACTGGAATCGATCATTTTTTCCTGGCTTTACTGGCTCAATCACAGAGCGGAAGAGACCGCAGTCAAGGAGCGCTACCGCACGCTATTTCTGGCCAAGATCAATTTGATGATGGAAGACTCAGGCGTAGCCTGGTTTTCAATTGCCAATCAAATGTCGTCCCCGACTGCCAAAACACCCAAGTTTTTCACCCTGGACTCTGCCCAGTATTTGCAAAAAACCGAGAAAGAGCTGGATGAGATCAGAGCCATCCCCCTTCGCAGTCCGCGGCTGGAGCTCATTCTCAACAAGATCAAAAATCTGCGGGACATCGAAGTAACGGCGCTGGAAGTGCTGGACAGAAACAGAGAAAATTTCGGCGACATCGACAAGATGCGCGCCATGATCGACCACTACAGGGTATTGCGCCGCACACTTACGGAAGAGCGCGACAAAACCGCCGAACTCAAGGCCCTCGTGCGCCAGGAACATCAGGCCATGGACGCGGTACTGTTGCAAGAATCAAAAGACCGTGAAAACGTAAAAATACTTTTGCTCGTAGGCATCGCCATACAGCTTATGCTGACCGCCGGTCTTCTGGTTGCCTTCCTCAAAGACATCAGCAATCGCGTGGACGTACTACTCAAAAATGCCAGAGCTATTCCTTCCGGCGCGCCTATGGATGAGGCCATGAAAGGCTCGGACGAAATTGCTTATCTCGACGAAGTATTGCACGAGGCCTCGGCCAGATTGGCGGAAGCTTCGCAAAACCGACAGTCGATCATGGATATGATTGCCCATGATATTCGCTCCCCGCTTATGACCTCGCGCCTGGTCGCCGACAAACTCACAGATGTGATCAAAGGCGCCGGCCTTGATGCCAGTCTCCCTCTCACCGCTCGACTGCGGCGCATGCTCCTGCAGCTCAATCTCCTTGTTGATGATTTGCTGGTAGTGGAAAAACTTGAACACGGGTCCCTGGAACTCAATCTTGATTTAGCCGACTTGAAAGCAGTCGTGGACGAGGCCATAGAAACGGCGCGACCACAGGCGGAAAAAAAGGAAGTGACGCTGATTAATAAGATGCCAGACATGGAAATGGAAGTTGTATTTGACAGCGGACGCATCATGCAAGTGTTGAACAACCTGCTCTCCAATGCCGTCAAATTTGCTCCGGAAAAATCAAGCATAGAAGTTTTCAGCAAGCTGGAAAAAGACTGTGTGACAGTGTCGGTGAGCGACAAAGGTCCCGGCATAAAAGCCCAGGACATCTCGCGCATCTTTGACAAATTTTTCCAGAGCGGCGACGGACAATCACACAAGGGATTCGGTCTGGGACTTTCAATCTGCAAAATGATTGTCGAAAGTCATGGCGGCGATATCGGAGTCGACAGCACGCCCGGCTCCGGCAGCACTTTCTGGTTTAGCCTGCCTGTAGATGAATAAAAGCGACGCTGATACGGTAAGCATATGAATTATTCGACCTTGATATTTAAAATTACGACAACGGCTCTGTCGATAAGCCTTTTCGCCGGTGCGGCCCTAGCCCAAAACAATAAAGATTTCCATCTCAGCGCTGCCCAGAAGCGTGAATTCGCCAACTATATGACGCGTGCGGCCGGCGCCGAACGCAATCGCGAAACCTATCCGCGCGCACTGGAATATTTGGACGAAGCACTCAAAATTGACCCTGATTCCGCCGGCGCCCTTATGATGAAGGGCGAAATACTGATGAAATCAGGTGAACCGCAACTAGCAGAGCCGGTACTGGCTCGCGTTTGCAGATTGATACCAAAAAAAGACGAGGTCTGGTACGACAGGGCAAGGAACGCCTACACCTTAAACAAACACGCTGACGCTCTTGAAGCCATCAACCATGCCCTCACCCTCAAGGACTGCTCCGTATACAGGCGGCTGCGCTGCAAGCTCTATTACCGCGCCGGCAAAGTGGCGGAGGCCGAGCGCGAAGCGGCCTTACTGGTAAAACAAGAACCCTCGAACAGTATCAACCGCTCTGACCACGCCGAGTATGCTGCGGCCCTGGGGATGTGGGACAAAGTAGCTACAGACATGGAAGCGGCCACCGTCAATACTTCGGCCAAACTATCAAACGGTCATCATCTCTTATTTCTGGCCCAGGCCTATGACCATTTGCACAAACGCGACAAAGCAATAGCGGCGTTAAAAAAAGCGCTGCAGCTGTTTCCCGACTCCAGAGAATTGCATGTCGAGCTTTTGCGCATCTATAAAGAATCTGGTGACAAAGTCGCCGCGGCGCAAGAGGCAAAGGCGCTGCATGAAATCGAATCCGACTACGGCGTCCTGGGCAAATAAAATTTCTAAAC
>Ga0070665_100005287_pt1 | contig 13332 bp, 9 predicted proteins | sample KBSS13metaG_FD_65862 | JGI IMG/M metagenome (GOLD analysis project Ga0070665, IMG submission 65862) | Switchgrass rhizosphere microbial communities from Kellogg Biological Station, Michigan, USA - KBS S1-3 metaG | ecosystem: Host-associated > Plants > Roots > Rhizosphere > Soil ... | reverse complement strand
TGGACGACGGCGCGGTAGGTATAGCCGCCGCCGGCGCTGGACTCTCCGACGACGGAGATCGACGTGATGCTGACGTTGGGACCAATCGGTGTGGGTGTCGGCGCAGTGGGCCCGTGCGTGCTGCTACATGCCGGCACCGCCATTATGAAGAGGAGCGCGGCGGATCGACGGATGACATCGATCAACGACATAAGGCATCGCCTTACGTGATTCGTCCAGACCGTGCTGCGGCGCGTCTTCGTTTCGACCCCGTGGGCCATCGTTGCGCCACGGTCGGCAGTTCGTATCGAGAAACTGCAATAACCGCACCCGGGAACGCATGGGCGCGAACGGCTGGTTCCGACGGATCGTCGTCGCTGCGGTGCCGACTTATCGGCGCCGATGTCTCAGGACGACGGCTGGACGCGTGCGGCTGCGGTATAGTTTCTATACTAGACGTCGACTTCCCCGTCGATCTGCTGCGGGCGATCGATCGGGAAGCCCGGCGCATCGGCGTCACGCGTCAGGCCTTCGTGAAGTTGCGGATGTCAGATACGCCGGTGCGTAGCTGACGAACCTCGGTTCTGTACCGTAGATCGGCCCACGATGACGCGAAAGAAATCACCTCGGACGCCGCTGACCGGACAGGTGGCCCTCGTGGCCGGCGCAACCCGCGGTGCGGGCCGCGGCATCGCTCGCGCCCTCGCCGAAGCCGGCGCGACGGTCTACTGCACGGGCCGCAGCGTCACCGGCAAGCCGTCGCCGTACCGGCGGCCCGAAACCATCAACGAAACCGCCGCGCTGATCAAGGCCGCCGGCGGCGCCGCGATCGCCGTCCGCGTCGATCACACGAGCGAGCGCGAGGTCACGGCGCTGTTCCGCCGGATCCTCCGCACCCACCATCGCCTCGACATCGTCGTGGACAGCGTGGCGGGAGAGGATCCGCTGCTGAAGCCGTACGGTTTCCTCTGGCAGGCGGATCTGAGCAACGCCGACCTGATGTTCCGGCAGGGGCTCACGTCGCGCATCATCACGGCGAAGCATGCCGCGCGCGCGATGATGCCCGCCAAGCGCGGCCTGATCGTGGAAGTCACGGAAAACGACATCATCGGCGGCGGCGCGAACCCGGTGGCCCATGCCGTCAAGGCCGCGCAGAAGGTGCTCCCGATCCAGTGGGCCACCGAGCTCGCGGCGCATGGCATCACCGTCCTCGCGATCACGCCCGGCTTCCTCCGCTCCGAAACCATGCTGCAGCACTTCGGCGTGACCGAAGACACCTGGCGGGAGGCGGGCAAGAAGGATCCGAACTTCCTGGTGTCGGAGTCGCCGCTGTTCGTGGGGCGCGCGATCGCCGCGCTGGCCGCGGATCCGCAGCTGCGGCGCCGCACCGGCTCGCTGGTCAGCTCGTGGGAGCTGGCGCGCGCGTACGGCTTCACCGACTACGACGGCCGGCGTCCGGACTGGGGACGCCACACCATCGATTTCTCGGTGCTCCCGCCCGAGTGGATCGATCTGTTCCGCACGGGCACCGACCTGGAAATCCAGTGGCTGAAGACGCTCGCGGCGCGGGCGCGGAAATTCAGGGCAAAGGTTCCGTAACCCTCAGCGTGCGGGCAGGTCGCGCAGAAGAAACTGGGCGGCCGACAAGTAAAAGTTCCGCGCGAGCGCGCTGATCTGCCGCTCGCCGAGCTCGCTCAGCGCCGCCGCCTTCAGCCGCTTCGCGTCGAGGTTTCCTTCGTCGATCGCCAGCACTGCGTCGGTCAGCTCCGCGGCCCACTGGAAGTCCTTGTCGGCCAGGGCGCGACGCGCCCGCGACAGCACCTGTTGGCGACCGCCGGCCAGCTCGACGACTCGCGCCGCCCGGTCTCTTTCGGGCAACGGGAACAGCTTCGTCGGGTTGCCGTCGAACCACCCGGCGTATTCGGCGTAGATGGCGCGCACCGACCAGGCCACGGTTCCGTAGAACTCCTGGAGGTAGGGGCTGCCGGCCAGCACGGGCGGGAGTGCGACGTGCTGCACCAGTTCATCCGGTCGCTCGCCTTTCCTCATCCCCTCCAGAGTCTGATCGAGTACCGACTTGATGCCGTCGCGGTACGAGGTCAGCGCCGCGCGCACGTTCGCGCTCCCGAGCACAGGCCGCGTGTGGCCCGGCACCAGGTCGTCGGCCCCGAGGTCGACCATCAGACCGAGGCTCGCGATCCACTGTTCGATCGGACGCAGGCGTGCGCCGCGAATCGCATAGAGGGTCGGGAATGATTTATAGAAGTCGTCGCCCGGCAGCAGGACGCGCCTGTCGGGTAGCCAGACCGAAACGTTTTCGCGCGTCTCTCCCGGCGTGTGGAGCAGCTGCAGGCGAACACCCGCGATGGTCAGCTCCAGCCGGTCTCCGCTGAACGTTCGGGTGGGAGCGAGGTAGGCGGTTGCAGCGGGATGTCGTCCGAACTCCAGCCCCGTGCCCGCATTGATGAAGAGCGCCTCCGGCAAGGTGGCGCCGAACTGATCGCCGCCGTCGCGCCCGTTGCGGCCCACGTCCGGAACGCGGTCGACAAAGAGTTGGTGAGCCAGAATCTCGGGATGGTCGTTTCCTGCGAACACGCCGGCGCCGCCGGTGTGATCCGGATGCGAGTGCGTCAAGATGATCGCGCGGACCGGTGTGGTGGAGAGCTTCGCGAACTCCGCCTTCACCGCCCTGGCATCTTCCACGTCGCTGGTGGTGTCGACCACGATCGACCCGCCCTCGCCTTCGATCAACACCGAGTTGGCGTCGGAGAAGCCGACGGCGACCCAGACGCCGTCGGTCACTTTGACGACCTCGCGGCGGAACTCGGCGGAATGCGCGCGCAACTTCTCCCGTCCGGAAAACTCCTGGGCGGCCGCGCCGCACGCGACTACGAGTATCAAGAGCCCGGCGAGGACCGCGCTCGCCTCGTTGCCACTGAACAATCGCCGCATGGGAGCCTCCGAACGCCTGCCACGAAGGGCAACGGCGATGGCGAGATTACCACCCTCACCAACGACCCTTCCCCAGGATAGACAAACCGCCGTCGCTTTGCTTAGATCGAACCGCTCCGTATCTGAAGGAGGCACATCGTGAAGAGATTGTCGTTCGCGGCCCTCGGCGTGGGGCTGCTCATCAGCCAGGGGACGGCGGCGCAGCCGACGCGAGAGTCGCTCCAGGGCGTCTGGCGGGTTGTGGAAGCAACAATCACCGGCGCTGCACCCCGCACGATCGCATTCGCCGATCGACCCAACCTGACCATCATCACCGCCCGGCACTACAGCCGGGTCGAAGTCCAGGCAGACGGGCCGCGCCCGATTCTGGCGGACGTGGCCAAGGCAACCGCCGACGAGTTGCGGGCTGCGTGGGGGCCGTTCGTCAGCGAAGCCGGGACCTATGAAGTGGCGCCGGGCGGTCTCGTCACGATGCGGCCGATCGCATCGAAGAATCCCGCGGTGATGGGTCCACGGGTGTTCATCACCTACTCATATAAGATGGACGCGACCACGCTGTCGTTGACCCAACAGCGAAACCAGGACGGTCCGTTCGCCAATCCGTTCACGCTGAAGTTGGTGCGGGTCGAATGACCGTCCGGGGTAGACGGCGGTAAGATTGAGCAAGGCGGTTCAAGCGCGCACCGGGCCGAGCGGATACGGTCGAGATGCAGACGATTCTACTCGTTGACGATGATGTGGCGGTGCGTCGGCCGATGGCGCGGTTCCTGGGCTTCGAAGGGTTCAACGTCGCCGAGGCCAGCAACGGCGTGGAGGCGCTTGCCTATCTGCGGGCCGGCTCCGGCGCGGCAGCCATCCTCCTCGACCTCCGCATGCCGTTGATGGATGGATGGGCGTTCCGCCGCCTGCAACGCGCCGACCCCGCGATCGCCGACATTCCCGTGATCGTCATCTCCGGCGCCGACACCCACCGGTTCGGCGAGCTGCACGCCGTCGCCACGCTCGAAAAGCCCGTGGAGATGTCGAGCGTGGTCAGCCTCCTGCGCGAGCTGTTGCCCAACAGCTGACTCCCACGCTGAAGAGCCGCGCGTCGAGACGCGGCGATGGGTCCGCCTCCATCCGGTTTCGACTTCTTGAATCCTTACGGCGGAACTCGATACAAGAGATCATGCCGACCCGGCGTCGCTCAGACTCGCTGCCCAAGCACGATCCGTTATGCGAAGCCCCTGCCATGCACGCCTACGAGCGATTTCCCGCAAGGGGCGGCGTCGATGGCCGCGGCCTCGAGAGTCCGCGCGACCATCGATGACGGCGCGGAACGCCCGTTACGCTGGGCCGGCCTCCATTCGAGACGGTCTTCGATCCGCGTGTCTCTTCGGCCTGTTGGTCGTCATCGGCGCTCCGACAGCGACGGCACAGACTGCGCCGGACAACGTGCCCTCGGGTGAGGCGAAGATGTTCCCGCGTCCGGACGCCAGCTGGTGGTGGTTGTCCGGACAGGTGAATCTCATCTCGCAGTCGCATGGGCGATTCACATCGCCGTACCAAGGGGACAACAGTCTGCGCCCGGAACCGGAGCAGGCCCTCTCGCGCCTCTGGACGATCTATACCGGTGTCACACTCCCCGGCCACATCGAGCTGCTCGTCGACGTCGAAAGCGCCGGTGGTCGTGGCCTCAGCGACGCGCTCGGCCTGGCCGGCTTCACGAACCTGGATGTGGTCCGGAACCCGACGCTCGGGTCGGCGCCGTACATCGCGCGCGCGATGGTGCATGTGACGGTTCCGCTCAGCGACGACCTGATCGACGCGACGCCGACCGCCCTGGCGCTGGCGGCGCACGTCGCCGCGCGCCGGATCGAGGTCCGCGTCGGCAAGCTGGGGATGGCGGATTTCTTCGATCTCAACTCTGTCGGCAGCGACAGCCACCTCCAGTTCACGAACTGGACGATCGACAACAACGGCGCGTACGACTACGCAGCCGATACCCGCGGCTACACCTACGCGGCCATCGCGGAGTACGACACACCGCTGTGGTCGGTCCGGTTCGGGGAAGCCCTCATGCCGACCGTGGCCAACGGCATCGAGATGGACTGGAACATCGCCCGGGCGCGCGCCGAGAATCTCGAAGCCGAGTTGCGTCCGGTGATGGGCCTGGCGATCAGGGTGCTCGGCTATGCGAACCACGCGAACATGGGCAGCTACGACGAGGCTATCCGCGGCTTCCTCGCCGGTCGCGACCCGATGCCCGACGTCATCGCCTACCGTCGGCCCGGCCGGGTGAAGACGGGGTTCGGCGTGAACACCGAGTACACGTTCCCCAGCCTCGTGCGGCTGTTCGCACGTACTGGCTGGAACGAGGGGCACAACGAGTCGTTCGCGTATACCGAGGTCAACAACAGTGTGCAGGCCGGCGGCGATGTGACCGGCACGTGGTGGCAGCGGCCGAACGATCGCCTCGGCGTCGCCGTGGTCTCCAACGGTCTCTCAGGACCTCATCGCGACTACCTGGCGCTGGGCGGCCAGGGCTTTCTGCTTGGCGACGGGACGCTGCGCTATGGACGCGAGAACATCGTCGAGGCGTACTACCGGGCGCACGTCTGGCGCACGGTGTCGGCGTCGCCCGGCCTTCAGGTCGTCGCGCACCCGGCCTACAACCAGGACCGCGGGCCCGTCATCGTCGGGATGCTGCGCCTTCACGTCGATTTCTGAATTCGCACGCCACGGCCGAGTCCGGTAGGATGGATCCATGATCTTCCTGCGCCTCCGCCTCGCGGTGCTCGGTGTCCTCACCAGCGTCCTGGTCTCTTCGACCGCCTCGGCGCAGGCGCCGCCCCCGGGACACGAGACGTCGGCGGCGTCGGTCGCCTCATACGCCCTTTCCCAGCAGATGCCGGTCGACCCCGAAGTCGCAGTGGGCACGTTGCCGAACGGCTTGCGCTACTACGTGCGCGCGAACGGCAAGCCGGCGCGCCGGGCGGAGTTACGGCTGGTGGTGAAGGCGGGTTCGGTGCTGGAAGACGACGACCAGCAGGGGCTGGCGCACTTCGTCGAACACATGGAGTTCGAGGGCACGCGACACTTCCCGCAGCAGAGCATCGGCGACTTCCTGTCGTCGCTCGGCTTGAGCATCGGCCCGGACGCCAACGCGGCGACCAGCTACGACGACACGCAGTACACGCTCCGAGTGCCGACCGACGTGCCGAACGTGCTCGATCGCGCGCTGCTGGTCCTCGAGGACTGGGCACAGGCCGCGACCTTCGATCAGAGCGGCATCGACCACGAGCGGGGCATCGTGCTCTCGGAGTGGCGGATGCACCTCGGCGCCGGCGAGCGCACGCAGGACAAGATCGGCCGCGTCCAGCTCGAAGGGTCGCGCTACGCCGATCGATCGCCCATCGGCAAGCCCGAGATCATCGAGCACGCGCAACGCGATCAATTGATGCGGTTCTATCGCGATTGGTACCGCCCGGACCTGATGGCGGTGATCGTCGTGGGCGACATCGATCGTGACGCCGTCGTGACCATGATCAAGGCGCATTTTTCGGGCCTCACCTCGCCGTCGCCCAAGCGGCCGAGGCCCGCCTTCGACGTCCCGGATCATCCGGCGACGCGCTATACCGTCGTTTCCGACAAGGAGACGACCGCGACCGCGGTGCGGATCACCGACCTCCGGCCGGCGCGCAACCAGGGGACCGTCGGCGGCTATCGCGAGCTGATGCTCGACCAGCTGTTCGCCACCATGCTCGGCGCCAGGCTGGACGAGCTCAGCCAGGGGGCGAACCCGCCGTTTCTCAGGGCGGCCGCCGATCGCGGGCTCTTCCCGACGGTGCGAACCAAGGACGAAGCGGTCCTTCAGGCGCTCGTCTCGAACGATGGCGTGCCGCGCGGCCTCGACGCGCTCGTCACCGAGCTCCAGCGAGTCGCCCGGTTCGGCTTCACCCAGACCGAGCTCGCCCGCACCAAGCAGGCGATGATGCTCGGCTACGAGCGCGGTGCGCTTGAGAGCCCGGACCGCGAGTCCGCGAGCCGTGCCGACGAGTACACGCGGAATTTTCTCCAGGACGAAGCGCTGCCCACGATCTGGCAGGAGCTCGCGTTTCACCGGCGGTTCGTGCCGGGCATCACCCTGAGCGAGATCAACAAGCTCACCGCAGACTGGTTCCCCGACCACAACCGCCTCGTGGTCGTGTCCGCGCCGGACGCGGCCGGCATCGTCCTGCCCGATCAGGCGCAGTTGGCGACCGTCGTCAATGCCGCGTCGGCGAAGCGGCTGACCGCCTTCATCGACGCCGCGGCCGGGCAGGCGCTGATGGCGACGAAGCCTGTCCGCGGCACGGTGGTGAAAACGACGGCCCGGCCCGAGGCCGGCGTCACCGAGTGGACCTTGTCGAACGGCGCAACCGTCGTGCTCAAGCCCACCACGCTGAAGGAAGATCAGATTCTGTTCCGCGCCTCAGCGCCGGGCGGGACGTCGCTGGCGAGCGACGCCGATTTCATCTCCGCGCGCATCGCGGACAACGTGGTGCCTGCGGGGGGGGTCGGCCGCTTCAGCGGCGTGACGCTCGACAAGATCCTCACCGGCAAGGCCGTTGCGGTGACGCCGTTCGTCAACGAAATCAGCGAAGGCATGGCGGGCGGCAGCACGCCGCAGGATCTCGAAACCATGTTCCAGCTCCTCCACCTGCGCTTCACGCAGCCGCGCGCCGATCCGACGGTGTTCGCCGCGATGGCGTCGCGATCCAAGGCGCTGCTGGCCAACCGCCTGGCGAGCCCTGATGCCGTCTTCGACCAGGCGATCGAAGCGGCGGTCAGCCAGAACAGCCCGCGGCGGCAGGCCGAAACCGTCGCGACCGTGGACCAGTGGAATCTCGCGACTGCACTCGCCTTCTACAAGGCGCGCTTCGCGGACGCCAGCAACTTCACCTTCGTCTTCGTCGGCAGCTTCACGCCGGAGACCCTCAAGCCGCTGATCGAGACCTACGTCGCCAGCCTGCCGGCGACGCGCGCGCACGAGACATGGCGGGATCGCGGCATCGCGCCGCCATCCGGCATCGTCGACAAGACCATCGAGAAGGGCATCGCGCCCAAGAGCGAAGTGGCGATCGTGCTGTCCGGGCCGTTCGAGTACGACGCCGCGCACCTGCTCGAGCTGCGGACGATGACCCTGGTCCTGCAATCGCGGCTGCTCGACGCGATCCGCCAGGAGCTTGGCGGCACCTACGTCATCACCGCCACGCCGGACGCCGACAAATTTCCCCGGCCGCAATACAGCGTGCGGGTCGAGTGGACGTGCGATCCCGCCCGGACGGCAAGCCTGGTGCAGCGCGTCTTCGAGGAGATCGCCTTCGTCAAGGACACGCTGCTCTCGCCGGACCAGGTTGCCATGATGCGCGAGGGCCTGCTGCGAGAGTACGAGAGCAACAGCCAGGACAACGGCTATCTCCTCAACCAGATCTCACGCCGCTACGAGGATCGTGACGAGGCGGCGATCGCCACTGGCGAAGACGTGGCGACGCAGATCAAGACACTCACCGGCCGCGCGATCCAGCGGGCGGCGCGGACCTACCTCAATACCGAGAACTACGTGAAGGTCACCCGGATGCCGGAGACGAAGTAGCGGCGGCGCGGCCGTGGTGCGACGCGGGTCACTCGACAGGCTCTGCCAGGGTCGGGTGATCGCGCGCCACGTCCGGCAGGCGGTCCGCCCACTCGATCAGCACCGGCAGCCTCACGCAGAACGTCGCGCCTTTGCCTTCGCCCTCGCTCGCCGCATAAATGCGCCCGCCGTGCAGCTCCACGAGGTGCCGGCAAATCGCCAGGCCCAGCCCGAGCCCGCCGTGCTCGCGCGCGAACCGGCTGTCGCCCTGGCGAAAGCGATCGAAGACGTGCGGCAGGAACTCCGGCGCGATGCCGACCCCGGAGTCGATCACCACCACGTCGACGTGCGCGCTGGTCGGGGTGAGCCGGATCTGGACGTGGCCCCCGCGCGCCGTAAACTTCACCGCGTTGGCGAGCAGGTTCCACAGCACCTGCTGAAGCCGATCGGGATCGCCGAAAACGGGCGGCACTCCCGACTCCACGATCGACTGCAGATAGACGCCTTTGGCCTCGGCTGCAGGACGGACCGTGGCCACCGCCTGATCGATGACCGGAGTCAGGTCGAGCGCTCGCATGTTCAGCTGGGTCTTGCCGGTGATGATCCGGGACACGTCCAGCACGTCTTCGACGATTCTCGACAGCGAGATCGCATTGCGCTCGAGCACCTCCAACGCATGCGGCTGCCGTTCGGGCTCGATCGACCCGGTGCGAAGCATGCGGGCATATCCAAGGATCGCGTTCAACGGCGTTCGCAGCTCGTGTGACAACGTGGCGAGGAACTCGTCCTTGAGTCGATTGGCCTGCTCCGCCTCGAGCGTCGCGCGGGCGAGCGCGCTTTCCGCCTGATGACGCTCGGTGACGTCGCGGGCAGCCGTCGACGCGCCCACGACGCGGCCCGCGTCGTCCCGGATGGGTGAGACGGTCAGCGAAACGGGAATCAGCGCGCCGCCTTTCTGCACCCGTACGGTTTCGAAGTGCGCCACGCTTTCACCGCGCCGGATGCTGGCGAGCACGTGGTCTTCTTCGCTCTGTCGCTCCGGCGGGATGATCACGCGAATCGACTGCCCGATCATTTCGGCTGCGCCGTACCCGAAGATCCTCTCCGCGGAGCTGTTCCACGAGGTGACCGTACCGTCGAGATCCTTGCCAATAATCGCGTCGTCGGAAGACTCGACAATCGCCGCCAGTCGGCGCGCCAGCTGGCTTCCGGTGTTCGCCTCCTTCAAGCTCCGCTCGGATGCGCGCGCCGCGATCCACACCAGGGCGAGCGCGATCGCCGCCGTAATCGACTCGAACGCCACCGCCACGCGAAGGCTCACGGCCGCAGCACGGGTTCGTGCTTCCAGCAGGGCGTCTGCTTCGCGACTCATGTCGGAGACAATCGTCCGGACTTGCGCCATGGTCGCCCGGCCGGCATTGGTGCGCACGACCCGCTGAGCGGCGTCAAAGCCTTCGGTCCGTCGAATCTCGATCGACTGAGCGAGCTCCTCCAGCTTCCGGGCGACTTCGCGGCGCAGTCGAGGCAACAACGACTGCTGCGCCGGCTCGTCGCGCGTCAGCACCTCGAGCGCGTCCAGCGCTCGCTGACTCTGCGCGGTGCCGTCCGTGTAGGGCTGCAGATATTCGGCGTCGCCGGTGATGATGAATCCTCGCTGTCCCGTCTCCGCGTCGGTGACGGAGGCGAGCATCCCGCCGAGGGCCGATTTCACGTCGTAGGTATGCGCGACCCGCGCATCGTTGGAATGGACCCGCACGGTGCCGAACACGGCCAGCGCGGCCCCGCCCACAATCGTGACCAGTGCCGCGGCGATCGCCGATTGGAGAGACCCTCGCGCTGCACTCATGAACGCCATCAGTCTACCCGAGGCGGCGCGAGGGACTGCTGCAGTACGTGGTCCCGGACGGCCGTTACTTCTCGACGCTGATGCGGTCGAGCAGCGACCACTCGGCGGAGAGCGCGCCGAGCACGGCGTCGACGTCGGCGTCGGTGTTGTAGGCGTGAAAAGCGATGCGCAGCCCGTTGCCGCGGCACGACGCGATGATGCCGCGCGCGGCAAGCTTCGACACCAGCGCTGGGCCGTCGACGCTCTGGACGACCGCGAGCGGGCCGCGGCGCTCAGGCGCGGACGGCGTCCGCACCACGAAGCCCGCGTCACGTGCGGCGGCCGCGAACCGGCCCACGAGATGGTCGACCTGCTGGCCCACCGCCTCGTACCCGACACGCTCCAGGAGTTGCAGCGCGGCGAGCGCCGCGTAGGCGTTCGGCACCGGCGGCGTGCCGGTCTCGAATCGACTCGCGCCGGCCGGCCAGTCCAGCGCGTCGATCCGGAACGCGAACGGATTGACCCGGCCAAACCAACCGGTGACGGTCGGCTCGAACCGTTCGATGAGATCCCGTCTGACGTAGAGAAATCCGATCCCGGCCGCGGCCAGCAGATACTTCAGGCACCCGGTGACCATGAAATCCACCCCGAGGGCGTGCACGTCGATCGGACCGGAGCCGGTGCGCTGATAGTCGTCGAGCAGGATGTAAGCGCCGCGATCGTGCGCGAGACGGGTGAGGCCGGCGATGTCGGTCTTGTGGCCGTTGCGAAAGCAGACGTGGGCCGCCGGCACGATCAGCGTGCGCTCGTCGATCACTGCGTCGTAGGCGTCCAGCGGCAGCGTGTCCGGCGATGTGGACGCCGCATGCGCCCGCCGGATCGTCGCCCCCCGCCGCTCCTGCGCCATCCACGCCTGTGCCATCGTCGGGAACTCGAAGTCGCCGACGACAACGTGGGAGCGCGGGGTATCGAAAGTCAGGCTGCTGGCTACGGCGTTGATCCCCGCTGACGCGCTCGGCATCACGGCAACCTCGTCGCTGTCGGCGCCGATCGATGCCGCGAAGCGGACGCGCAGCCGCTCCACCTGCTCCACCCACATCTCCCACGGCGAGCCGCTCTCGTGCCACGAATCGAGGTACGCCCGCATCGCCTCGTCGACGTCGATCGACAGCGCGCCCTGCGAGCAGGTGTTGACGTAGACGCGGCGCGCCAGGATCGGAAACCGTGCGCGGAATTCGGACAGGGTCATCGAAGGCCTGTTTCTCGTGTGGCGCTTGCTGATTCGATACGCCGATCAAACACGAAGGACACCATGGACACAAAGGAAAACAACTGTCTTACCTTAGTGTCCTTTGTGGCCTTTGTGTTGATTCAGAGCCCCTGCGAAGACCGAGGGGCTCCCACCACTTCCCGGAGCGCCTCGCCGAACCGCGAGATCTCTGCCACCGTGTTGTAGTGGACCAACGACGCACGCACCGCGCCGCCGTGCAGGCCGAGGCGAGCCATCAGCCGGGGGGAATACATGTGGCCGCTGCGGACGCCGATGCCGCGCGCCGCCAACCCTTCAGCAATGGCAGGCGCGCTGTGGCCGGCGACGCTGAAGCACAGCGTCGGGACGCGCTCGTGGAGACGAGCGCGATCGGTGACGCCGTGCACGGTCAGGCCGGAAACGGTCGCGACCTCGTCCAGGAGCGCCGCCGACAACGTGCGCTCGTACGCGGCGATAGCCGTCATGGCACCCCGGAGCTTCTCCGTCCTCGTCGGACCGCTGCCGAACTGCTCGAGGTAAGCGACCGCCGCATCCATCCCGGCGACGTTCTCGTAGGCGTAGGTGCCGGCCTCGAGCTTGTCCGGCGTCACGTCGGGGATGAAGTCCTCACGAAATGTCGGCAGACGATTGATCGCCTCGCGGCGGCACCAGGCGAAGCCCATGTGCGGAGCGAACACCTTGTATCCCGAGCACACCAGGTAGTCGCAGTCGAACGCCTGCACGTCAATCGAGAGATGCGGTGCGTAGTGCACCGCATCGAGAAAGACCTCGGCGCCCACCCCATGCGCGCGCCGCGCCACATCGGCGACGTCGACGAGGCTGCCGGTGGCGTTCGAAGCCAGGGTGCAGGCCACGAGCCGCGTGCGTTCGGTCAGCAGCGGCTCGAGATCCGCCGGATGCAATCGCGCGCCATCCTCCCCCACCCGCGCATGCCACCAGACGATGCGGGCGCCGGCGCGCTCGAGGGCGAGCCAGGTGGCGATGTTCGACTCGTGATCGAGATCGCTGAGGATGATCTCGGGCCGCGTGGCGAGCGTCTGCCCCACCGCGAGGCTGATCGATCGGATGAACGACGTGGCGTTGAGGCCAAACGCGATCTCGTCGGCGCCGCGCGCGTCCACGAATGCCGCCACGCTTTCCCGCGCCCGGCCGATCATCGCGTCGACTTCGCGCGACTGGCCGTACGGCCCGCCCCGCTGGACGTTGCGGACGAGCAGGTGATCGATCACCGCCTCGAGCACGGCCCACGGAATCTGCGCGCCGGCCGCATTGTCGAAGAAGACGAAGCCCTTAGCGGCCGCGAGTGCCGGAAAGCGGCCTCGAATCGCTTCCACGTCGAGGGCCTGGAGACTGGGGACTGGGGACTGGGACGGATCAGACATGAGCCTGTTTGCGGATGCGATGGTACATGATCGAGATCAGCGCGAGGAACGGCAGGAACGTCACCACGCTGTATTGCAGGCCGTCCACGAAGAACGTCGTGGCCGCAATCGCGATGAGCGCGACGATGTCGAACCAGGCGGCGGCGCGATGGGCGGGCATCCTGATCGGCAGCCGCGCGAGCTGTTCCGGCGAGAGCGCCTCTCTGAAGCGCAGGTAGGTGAAGAGGATGACGATCCAGATGAACAGCATGCCGGCGACCGCGGTGCCGTAGAGGGCGAGGAACGCGTTGGCCGGCGCGTAGATCGCGAGCAGGATCGCCGCGCCGAC
>Ga0070665_100005286_pt1 | contig 13333 bp, 11 predicted proteins | sample KBSS13metaG_FD_65862 | JGI IMG/M metagenome (GOLD analysis project Ga0070665, IMG submission 65862) | Switchgrass rhizosphere microbial communities from Kellogg Biological Station, Michigan, USA - KBS S1-3 metaG | ecosystem: Host-associated > Plants > Roots > Rhizosphere > Soil ... | reverse complement strand
CCCATCATCCGAAGCGGGTGATCGAGGATCACAACGGATCCGGCGCGAACGGCGCATCGCCGGATTCGCACCCAGGGCGCACGATCACTGCCGTCGCCTCGGGACACACGACGCCGTGCGAGCTGTGAAGAGCAGCGCCCTCGGCACGACGGGCACAGCGGCCGTCATCCAAACCGGGTGAGACGGCGTACCGGCTTGGCGCCTATGGTTGCCGCGGTGTCTGACGTCACGCGCACACCGGATGAGGCGTCGCGTCCACCTCGATCGGGCGAGCCAACTGAGCCCGCGGAGCCGGGGAAGAAGCTGCGGTTCCCGACGGCGTTCACCGTCCTGGCGCTGATCTTGCTGGCCGTCTGGATCGCGTCGTTCTTCGTCACGGCGGGCGCGTACGACAGCGACAAGGACGGCGCGCCGGTGCCCGGGACCTACCACAAGCTCCCGAACTGCTCGTCGGCCCCCGAGGGCGCCAAGTGCGTCGACACGTCGTTCTCGTTCCGCTTCAAGCAGCTCTGGGACGCCCCGCCAAACGGCCTGTACGGCGTCGAGGGGGAGAGCGGCCAAGTCGGCGCCGACGAGGCCGGTTTCCTCTATGGCTCCGCGCCGATCTTCCTGTTCGTGCTCGCCGTGGGCGCCTTCATCACGGTGACGATGAAGACCGGCGCGATTCAGACGGGCATCGGGCGCCTTGCGATGCGCTTCCGGCACACGGGCACGGTGCTGATCGCGATCTTGATGGTCGTCTTCGCGCTCGGCGGAACGACCTACGGCATGTGGGAGGAGACACTCGGGTTCTTCGTGCTGCTCGTCCCGCTCGCGCTTGCGCTCGGCTTCGACCGTGTCGTCGCGGCGTCGATCATCTTCCTCGGCGCGGGCACGGGCGTCATCGCGTCCACGGTCAACCCGTTCGCGACCGGCGTCGCGTCGGATGCCGCGGGGATCAGCATCGGCGACGGCATCGGCCTGCGGGTCCTGATGTGGTTCGTGCTGGTCACCATCGCGATCGGCTACGTCCTGCTGTACGCGCGCCGCGTCAAGGAGCATCCGGAGAAGTCCGTCGTGGGGATCTCGAAGGCGGACGGCGAGGAGTCGCGCGGCCTCGTGACGGACGTCCCGGCGCTGACCGGGCGCCAGAAGCTCGTCCTGGTCCTGTTCGGCGGCGCGTTCGTGGTGATGATCTACGGCTTCATCCCCTGGAACGACCTGTGGCAGGAGGGGTGGGGCCACGACTTCCCGTTGCCGACGTTCGGGAGCTTCTACTTCGCCGAGGCCGCGGCGCTGTTCCTGGTCATGGCCGTCGTGATCGGATCGATCGCGAAGCTCGGCGAGGAGGGGACGGTCAACACGATCGTGTCCGGCGCGGGCGAGTTCCTCGGCGCGGCGCTGATCGTCGTGCTCGCGCGCGGGATCACGGTCGTCATGAAGAACGCGTACATGACCGACACGATCCTCCACTCGATGGAGAAGGCGGTGTCGGGGACGTCGAGTGGGGCGTTCGCGATCCTCGCCTTCGTGGTCAACCTGCCGATCGCGTTCCTGGTCCCGTCCTCGTCCGGGCACGCGGCGCTCGTGATGCCGATCATGGCGCCGCTGGCGGGGTTCGCCGACGTCCCGCGCGCGATTGCGGTGACCGCCTACCAGTCCGCCTCGGGCCTGGTGAACCTGGTCACGCCGACGTCTGCCGTGATCATGGGCGGGCTGGCGCTCTCGAAGGTCGGCTACGACCGCTACCTGAAGTTCGTCTGGCCCTACCTCGCCATCGTCTTCGTCGTCTGCTGCGCCTTCCTCGGGATCGCCGCGGCGATCAGTTGAGCATCGAAAGGAGCAGAACGTGACGACAGTCACCGCACACGCACTCGGGGCCCATTCGGAGGTCGGCGTCCTCCGGACGGTCATGGTCCACCGCCCTGATCTCGCGCACGAACGGCTGTCGCCCACGAACTGCCACGATCTGCTGTTCGACGACGTCATCTGGGTGCGCCGCGCCCGGCAGGAGTTCGACACATTCGTCGACGTCATGCGTGAGCGAGGCGTCGAGGTCCTCCTCGTGCACGACCTGCTCGTCGAGACGCTGAACGATCCCAAGGCGCGCGAGTGGCTGCTCTCGCGCCGCCTGCGCCCGGAGGAGGTCACGGCGCTGTTCTCCGACGAGCTGATCGCGTGGATGTCGGAGATGCCGGCCGAGGAGCTGGCGACGCGGCTGACCGGCGGGGTCATGCTGCGCGAGCTGCCGGAGGACATCACCAGCGTCGCCGGCCGCGCGATGCGGCCCACCGACTTCGTCCTCGCCCCGCTGCCGAACCAGTTGTTCACGCGCGACACGAGCGCGTGGATCTACGGCGGCGTCTCGATCTCGTCGATGTTCTGGCCCGCACGGCAGAAGGAGACGCTCAACATCGAGGTGATCTACCGCTTCCACCCGCGCTTCCGCGACTCGATCACCGACATCTGGTTCGGCGGGGCCGACCACGACTGGGGAGCGGCCTCGATCGAGGGCGGCGACGTGATGCCCGTCGGCAACGGCGTCGTCCTCGTCGGCCAGGGCGAGCGCAGCAACGCCCGTGCGGTCAGCATCCTGGCCCGCAACCTGTTCGCGGCGGGCGCGGCACGGCTGGTCATCGGGGCGCTGATGCCGCGCGAGCGCGCCGCCATGCACCTGGACACTGTGTTCACGTTCTGCGACCGCAAGGTCGTGACGGTCTACGAGCCGGTCGTGTCCGGCATCCTGCCGATCCGGTACACGCCGAACGGCGACGGAGGCGTCGTCGCCGCGGTCTCGGAGCGCTCGTTCCTCGACGAGGTCCGCGACGAGCTCGGGCTCGCCGATCTGACGGTCGTCACGACCGGCGGCGACGAGTTCGAGGCCGAGCGAAACCAGTGGGACGACGGCAACAACGTCGTCGCGCTGGCCCCTGGCATCGTCGTCGCCTACGAGCGCAACGAGGCCACCAACTTCAAGCTCTCCAAGGCCGGCGTCGAGGTGCACGCGATCGCGGGCCAGGAGCTCGGGCGCGGCCGCGGAGGCGGCCATTGCATGACATGTCCCATCGTCCGCGACGCGTGAGGAGCACCGCCCCATGAGCACCGTCATCGATCTGCACGGCCGCCACCTGCTGACCCTCAACGACTACTCCGCCGAGGAGATCGTGTTCCTGCTCGACCTCGCGGCCGACCTCAAGGCCGCCAAGGCGCAGGGCCGCGAGGAGCCGCGGCTCTCGGGCAGGGAGATCGCGCTGATCTTCGAGAAGGACTCGACCCGGACGCGGTGCGCGTTCGAGGTCGCGGCCTACGACCAGGGCGCGCACGTGACGTTCATCGGGCCGAGCGGCTCGCACATGGGCCACAAGGAGACGGTCAAGGACACGGCACGTGTGCTCGGCCGGATGTACGACGCGATCGAGTATCGCGGCTTCGGGACGTCGTCCGCCGAAGAGCTGGCGCAATGGGCGGGCGTGCCCGTCTACAACGGGCTGACCGACGAGTGGCACCCGACACAGATCCTCGCCGACTTCCTGACGATGCGCGAGCACGTCGCGAAGCCGCTCGGCGAGGTCGCGTTCTGCTACCTGGGCGACGCGCGCTTCAACATGGCCGACACCTACCTGGTCGGGGGCGCGAAGCTCGGCATGGACGTGCGGCTCGCGAGCCCGCGATCGCTCTGGCCTTCCGACGAGGTGCTCTCGCTCGCGCGCGGCATCGCGGGGGAGTCCGGTGGGCGCATCACCGTGACCGAGGACGTCGCCGAGGCGGTGAAGGGCACCGACTTCCTGCTCACCGACGTGTGGGTCTCGATGGGCGAGCCGAAGGAGGTTTGGGCCGAGCGGATCGAGCTGCTGCGCCCGTACCAGATCAACGCGGACGTGATGGCCATGACCGGCAACCCCGACACGAAGTTCATGCACTGCCTGCCGGCGTTCCACAACACGGACACGGAGGTCGGCAGGCAGATCCTCGAGGACCACGGGATGGATGCGCTCGAGGTGACCGAGGAGGTCTTCGAGTCGCCCGCCTCGATCGTCTTCGACGAGGCCGAAAACCGCCTGCACACGATCAAGGCCGTGATGGTCGCGACGTTGGGGAGCTGACGGCGTGCGCGTCGTGGTCGCTCTCGGCGGCAATGCGCTCCTGCGGCGCGGCGAGCCGCTGACGGCCGAGAACCAGCGGGCCAACTCGCGCAATGCGTGCCGTCATCTCGCGCCGGTCGCGCTCGAGCACGAGCTCGTGATCTCGCACGGCAACGGCCCGCAGGTCGGGCTGCTCGCCCTGCAGGGCTCGGCGTACAACGCGGCCGAGGCGTACCCGCTCGACGTCCTGGGCTCGCAGACGGAGGGCATGATCGGCTACGTGCTCCAGCAGGAGCTCGGCAACGAGCTGCCGCTCGAACGCCGGCTCGCCACGCTGCTCACGCAGGTCGAGGTCGACCCCTCCGACCCCGCGTTCGGCAACCCGACGAAGCCGATCGGGCCCGTCTACACGGAAGCCGAGGCCGCGGCGCTGGCCGCCGAGAAGGGGTGGGCGTTCAAGCCCGACGGCACGAGCATGCGCCGCGTCGTGCCGTCACCGGCGCCGCGCCAGATCTTCGGCATCGAGCCGATCCGGTGGATGCTCGAGCACGGGTGCATCGTCATCTGCGCGGGCGGCGGCGGGATCCCGGTGATGTACACCGACGACCCGGCGCCCGCGGGGCGGCGCCTCGTCGGCGTCGAGGCGGTGATCGACAAAGACCTCGCCAGCGCGCTGCTGGCCGCCGCACTCGGGGCCGACGTGCTGGCGATCGTCACCGATGTCGACGCCGTGTACACCGATTGGGGGACCCCGCGGCAGGCCGCGATCCGCCGCGCCAGCCCGGAAGCCCTCGCGCAGACCGAGTTCGCGGCAGGATCGATGGGACCGAAGGTCCGCGCGGCGTGCTCGTTCGTCGAACAGACCGGCGGGCTGGCCGCGATCGGGTCGATCGAGCACACGGCAGCGCTCGTCCGCGGTGAGGCCGGAACGGTCGTCGTCCGAGACGTCGCCGGGCTCGAGCTGGCGAAAGCGCGCTGATGGCAACGACTCCTGAGAGCGAACCGGTCGAGCAGCAGATCCCCGAGCCGGCGGGCGCGGTCGACCACTGGTTCGCGCTCGATCAGGCGGCGGTTCTCGCCAAGGTGGGAAGCGACGCGGAGCGCGGCCTCAGCCAGGCGGAGGCGGCGAGCCGGCTGTCGCAGTACGGCCCGAACCAGATCACGGGCGAGCAGCCGCCGTCCGTGTGGCAGGTGGCGCTCGCGCAGCTTCGCGACCCGATGAACATCATGCTCGTCGCGGTCACCATCGTGAGCTTCGCCATCGGCGAGGTGCCGACGGGGATCATCGTCGCGGCGCTCATCCTCCTCAACGTCGTGCTCGGCTCGCGCCAGGAGCTGAAGGCGCGCGCGAGCGTCGACGCGCTCTCCAAGATGCAGGTTCCCCAGAGCCGCGTGGTGCGGGACGGGCACGTCCTGTCGGTGCCGGCGATCGACATCGTGCCTGGAGACGTCCTGCAGGTGGAGGCGGGCGACATCCTGCCGGCGGACGGCCGCATCCTGCGCTCGGCGACGCTGGAGGCGCAGGAGGCCGCCCTGACCGGCGAGAGCGCTCCGGTGGCCAAGGACGCCGCCGTCCTCGCGAGCGACGACGTCGCGCTCGGGGACCGGTCGAACATGCTCTTCCAGAACACGTCCGTCACGCGCGGGACCGCGACGATGGTCGTCACGGCGACGGCAATGGGCACGGAGATGGGCCAGATCGCGACGATGCTCACGTCGGTCACGCGGGTCCGCTCGCCGCTGCAGAAGGAGCTCGACTCGCTGACCAAGGTGCTCGGGGTCATCGCCTGGACCGCGGTCGCGTTCATCGTCGTCGTCGGCCTCATCCGCGGCCTGCCGTTCGACGACCTCGTGCTACTCGGGACCGCGATGGCGATCTCGGCGATCCCGACCGGCATGCCGGCGTTCGTGTCCGGGCTCCTCGCGCTGGGCGCGAAGCAGCTCGCGGAGGCGCGCGCCGTCGTCAAGAACCTCACGGACGTCGAGACGCTCGGGGCCACCAGCGCGATCAACACCGACAAGACCGGCACCCTGACGATGAACGAGATGATGGTCTCGACCGTCTACGCGAGCGGAGCGTGGTTCCGCGTCGGCGGCCATGGCTACGAGAAAACCGGTGCCGTCGAGTCGGTCGCCGGTGCGCCGGTCCCGGACTTCACGCGGCTCGCGCTCGCGCTCGTGCTGGACAGCGACGCCACCGTCGCGGACGACGGTAGTGTCGTTGGCGATCCGACCGAGGCGGCGCTCGTCGTGCTGGCCGCGAAACTAGGCGTCAGCGCGGAGGAGACGCGGCGCGCCTACCCGCGCCTGGCCGAGGTGCCGTTCGACTCGGAATACAAGTTCATGGCCACGTTCCACCGCGCGACGATCGACGGGGCCGAGCGCGTCGTCGAGCTCGTCAAGGGCGGGCCGGACGTGGTGCTCGCGCGCTGCACGCAGGCCGGCGGGCCGCTGAGCGGGTCCCAGGTGCCGATCGCGGATGCGCGGGACGAGATCGACGCGGCCAACGCCCGGCTCGGTGAGCAGGGGCTGCGCGTGCTGGCGTTCGCCGCGCGCATCATCGCCGAGGAGGACGTCGACGCGATGGTCGCCGACCCGATGTCGATGACGAACGAGCTGGGCTTCGTCGGGATGGTCGGGATGATCGACCCCCTGCGCCCGGAGGCCAAGGACGCCGTCACCACGGCGCTCACCGCCGGCATCGACGTGCGGATGATCACCGGCGACAACGCGATCACCGCCGGCGCCATCGGGGCGTCCCTCGGGCTCGGGCCGGGCGCCATCAGCGGCGGCGAGTTCAAGGACCTCTCCGACGAGGAGATCGTGCGCCGGCTGCCGCAGCTGCACGTCTTCGGGCGCGTGACTCCGGAGGACAAGCTCCGCCTGGCGCGGCTGATGCAGCAGGAGGGGCTGATCGTCGCGGCCACCGGCGACGCGGTCAACGACGCCGCCGCGCTCAAGCAGGCCGACATCGGCGTCGCGATGGGCAGCGGCAGCGAGGTGACCAAGCAGGCCGCCCGCATGATCCTCACCGACGACAACTTCGGCACGCTCGTGCACGCCGTCGAGCTCGGCCGCAAGGTCTACGACAAGGTCGTCGCCTACGTCCGCTTCCAGATGACCCAGCTCCTCGCGCTGGTCATGCTCTTCGTCGCCGCAACGGCGTTCGACATCAACGACGGCGTCGCGCTGACGCCGCTGATGGTGCTGTACCTGCTGTTCTTCGCCACCGCCGTGGGCGTGGTGATCATCGCGGTCGATCCCGGCGACCCGGACATCATGCGCCGCAAGCCGCGGGACCCGAAGCTGCCGATCACGAACCGCGCGGCGGTCTACTCGTGGGTGCTGTACGCGTTCACGCTCTTCGTCGCGGCGCTGTTCCCGCTCGTCGCCGGGCCGGACGACCCCAAGCCCGACGCCGCCAGCGTCTCGATGACGATGACGTTCGCCGTCTTGGGGTTCGGCACCGCCTTCAACGCGCTCACGAACCGGCGCGAGCCCGCGAGCGGTCTCACGCCGCCGATCCTCAAGGCGTCAGCCATCGCGCTCGTCACGATGACCATGATCGTTCTCGCCGCCGAGCTCCCGGCGCTTCAGAGCGGCTTGCTCACCGCGCCGATGTCGGGCCGGCAGTGGTTCGCCTGCGTCGGCCTCGCGCTGCTGCTGCCGATCGTGATCGAGGCCCGCAAGTGGATCCGGCGCAGGCACGAGGCCGCGCCGGAAGAGCTCGAGGTTCGCCGCGCCGTCGCGCCGGGCCGCGCCGCGTCATGACGGAGCCTGCCGCCGAGACGCCGAATGCGCCGGCGATGACGGTCCGCGGAGCCATCTTCCTCGGCGTCGGCTCGATGGTCGGCGCGGGCATCTTCGCGCTGCTCGGAGAGGCGGGCACCGTCGCCGGCGCGGCAGTGTGGATGTCGTTCGCGCTGGCGGGGATCGTCACGGGGCTGATCGGCTACACGGTCGTCAAGCTCGGCGTCCGCTACCCGTCGTCGGGCGGCCTGATCGCCTACCTCATCGCCGGCTTCGGGAACGGCCGGCTCGTCGGAATCGCCTCGTGGCTCGGGTACATGTCGGCGATCGTGATCGTCGGTGCCATGGTGGCGGTGTCGTTCGGCAGCTACGCGACGTCGTTGTTCATCGGAGACGACGCGGGCGCGGCCTGGGACAACGTCTTCACCACCGCCGTCATCCTCGGCACGCTCGGCATCAACCTCATCGGCTCGCGCATCGTCGACCGGGCGCAGACGGCGATCGTCCTGACCGAGCTGGCCGTCTTCGCGGTGTTCATCGTCGCAACGATCACCAGCGTCGATTGGTCGCTGCTCTCGTTCGGCGGCTATCCGCCGTTCTCCGACATCGTCGCGAGCGTCGCGTTGACCTTCTTCGCCTTCCTTGGGTTCAGCGTGATCACCTTCTCGGCCGGGGATCTCGCCGATCCCGCGCGCGGGTTGCCGCGCGCGATGTACACGGCGCTCGGCGTCGCCGGCGGCCTCTACATCCTGATCTCCCTCGGAGTGTTCGGGACCCTCCCGGTCGACAAGGTGGTCGGGTACGGCGAGACCGCGATCGCGGAGGCGGCGCGACCGTCGCTCGGCGACGCGGGGTTCGTGATGATGGCGATCGCCGCGGTGCTCGCCACGACCTCGTCGGTCAACGCGACGCTCTATGCCTCGGGCGGCCTCACCGGGATGCTCGCCGAGGTCGGCCAGTTCCCGCCCGTCTTCGGGCGCCGGTTCCACGGTGCGCATAACGGCCTTTTGATCACCGCCGGGTTGGTGCTGATCGTGGCCAACCTCGTCGACCTGTCGGCGATCGCATCGGTCGGGAGCGCGATCGCGCTCATGGTCTTCGTGCTCGTGGGGCTGGCCGGCTACCGGCGACGCGCCGACACCGGGGCGCGCGCGTCGATCGTGATCGCGGCGATCGTCGCCTCGGTGGTCGTCCTCGTCTTCTTCGCGATGGACACGCTCCGCAACGACCCGGCGACCTTCGTCGCGATCGTTGTCATCGCCGCACTCGCCGTCGCCCTCGACTACACGTGGAAACGGCGCCGGCCCACAGCCGCCGTCACGTCTGACGCGAGCGAGCTTCCCGCGCCACGCCGGTGAGGTCGGTGTTCCGCCGACGAAGTCAACGGCTCGCAACCGCACCGGCGATGCCCGATGAGCGCAAGTACGAGGGCCGGTATCGACGACGAGCCGACAGCCTCCGAGAAGCGGTCCTATGATCGCGCCGCGCGGCTGGGAGGCCCTGACGGGTATCCGCCGCGGCGATCCCGGCCACGCCTTCCGGCGTACGGTCCCGGACGGCAACGCGGACTCCGGACCCAGTCAGGCGGCCGTGAGATGCCTTTCCCGCTAGACGGCGCGTGATCTCCCGGCGCTCAATGAGCTTGGCTACGTCAGCTTGGCGTTGCTGATGATCGCCGAAACGGTTCCCGCCGATTCCCTCGGAGGTCGTGCTGCGCTCCAAGGCCTCCTCGTGCCGACGCTCGTTGCCGCCACGGTCCGGGGCGGTGGTCGGCGCCGTACGACTCGAGGATGCCGCGCGGCGAGTACGTGATCCTGTCAGGGGACCCTCCCTGGCTGGTACGGCAGCGTGCGCGACGTGATCGGGTACGGCATCGCCCACGTGTCCTACAAGCGCCTTGCGCTCGGTCAGGCGTGGACATGGCAGCACCGACTCATCGGTCACGAGGTCGTGGCCCGTCTGATGGAGTTCGCGGATACCGCTCCGGCGCATCGGGTCGATCCGCAGTGGACGGAACGCATCTCCAAGGCCGCAGATCCGGTGCTGCGGTACTTGCCTCGCGATACGCGGCCGATCGGGACGCCGGTGATCGCCCGCTTTCGCAGCTCAACGCCCCAGACGTTTGGGCCACTACTGGACCACTAGCGGAGCCTTGTGAACCGGGCGATGCGCCCGGTTTCCTTCCGCTTGCGGCGCTTCGCGGGACGGGAGCGACGGGACTCGAACCCGCGACCTCCGGCGTGACAGGCCGGCGCTCTAACCGACTGAGCTACGCCCCCGCGCGACGCGCCTCGGAAGCATAGCCACCCCGACGCGCACGGGAGCCTGCGCATCCGTCCGGGCGCGACTGCCACCATGCCCGGCCACTGTGGCAAGCTCCCCCCGGCTCGTGTCGCTGCACCCGGAAGAGAAGGGCGCGGACACACTGCCCAGCCTGCGGCCGGAGGGCTTCGTGCGTCGGCGGGCGGTGTCGCTGTCGCTTGCGCTCTTCGCCGTCATCACCATCGCGCGGTTCGTCATCGACGACCCGGACGCCGGCTCGCTCACCCTGCTGTTCACCCTGCCGATCGCGCTGATGGCGATCGCCGAGGGCGCAGGGGCCGGGCTCGCCGCTGCCGGGCTGGCGATCGTGCTCACGGCCGCCTGGGCGCTGACCAACGACGTCGACATCAGCGCCGTCGACTACATCACCCGCGCCGTCGCGTTCGGGACCACCGGCGGCGTCGTCGGCTGGTTCGCCGATCGGTCGCGCGCGAACCTGACCACGCTGCGCGAGCGCGAGGAGGCGCTTGCCGCGCTGTCGACGCAGCTCACCGAGCGCGCGCACGAGCTCGAGCGCTCGAACGCCGACCTCGAGCGCTTCGCGTACGTCGCATCCCACGACCTGGCCGAGCCGCTGCGCACGATCTCGGGCTTCACGACGCTCCTCGGCCGCCGCTACAAGGGCAAGCTCGATCACGAGGCGGACGAGTTCATCGGCTTCATCGAGGACGGCGCGCGCCGCATGCAGGAGCTCATCCGGGCGCTCCTGGACCTCTCGCGCGCGGGCACGTCGGCCAACAACCCCGTCCGCGTGGACCTCGCCGCGGCGCTCGCGGAGGTCCTCAACGGCCTGCACGCGCAGATCCGCGACCAGGACGCGACGGTCCGCGCGGAGGGCCTGCCGACCGTGACCGGGGACCCGGCGCAGGTGCGCCAGCTGCTGCAGAACCTCGTCGCCAACGCCGTGAAGTTCCGCGCCGAGGAGCCCCCACGCGTGGAGGTGTCGGCGCGCCCGGTCAACGACGACCGCGTCGAGGTGTCGATCGCCGACAACGGCATCGGCGTCCCGCCCGATCAGGCGGAGCGGATCTTCGAGCCGTTCCAGCGGGCAGCGGCCGGTCACGAGGGGACCGGGATCGGGCTGGCGGTTTGCGCCAGAATCGTCGCCACCCACCGAGGTCGAATCTGGGTCGAACCCAGGGAGGAGGGCGGGACCGTGTTCCGCTTCACGCTGCCGGCATGACCGACGGCCGTCTCATCAACATCCTGCTCGTCGAGGACAACCCGGCCGACGTCCGGCTGACGCAGGAGGCGCTCAAGGAGGCCGCGCACGCGCGCACCCGGCTGCACGTCGCGGGCGACGGGGTCGAGGCACTCGAGTTCCTCCACAAGGAGGGCAGCTTCGCCTCGGCGCCGCGGCCCGATCTCATCCTGCTCGACCTCAACCTGCCCCGCGTCGACGGCCGCCAGGTGCTCGCCGAGGTCAAGGGCGACCCTGACCTGCGGCGGATCCCGGTCGTCGTGCTGACGACCTCGCCGTCCGAGGACGACATCCTCCACGCCTACGACCAGCACGTGAACTCCTACATCCGCAAGCCCGTGGACCTCGATCAGTTCCTCCACGTGCTCCGGGCGATCGACGACTACTGGCTCGGGTCGGTCTCCCTCCCCTCCCGCTGAGGGCTCAGAGCCGCGCGAGCCGCCCGGCGAGCTCGCCGAAGAAGTGCGGCTCCCGCGTGCGCAGCAGGCGCGCGCACACCGCCGCGACGCGCACCGTCGCCTCCGCGCCCGCCGGGATCTCCCCGGCGACCCGGCCGTCGACCTCGATGACGAGCGGTGGCCCCTCGGGCGCGTTGCGGACGGTGACCGGCTCCTCCTCGTGGAGCACGAGCGCCCCGGGCATCGGCGCGCGGGCGTTGAGCGTGCGCAGCACGAGCGCCCGCAGCAGCGGCGAGAGCACCGGCCCGCCCGCGTTCAGGTTGTGGGCGGTCGAGCCGCCGGGCGAGGCGAACACCAGGCCGTCGCCGACGAGCGAGGCCAGCGGCGTGCCCTTCAGCGTGAGCGCGACGCGCGCCGGGCCGGAGCCGTAGCGCCGAGCCAGCCCGATGTCGTTGGCCGCGAGGGTGTCGATGCCGGGCGCGGTCAGCTGGATCGCGCTGCGCTCCTCGACCGTGGCCCCGTCGCCGGAGATCGCCTCCAGCGCCTTCGGCAGCCCGGCGCGGTCGACGTCGGCGAGGAAGCCGACGTGCCCGAAGTTCACCCCCAGGACGGGGATGCCGAGCGGCGCCGCGTAGCGCAGTGCCGTGAGGATCGTCCCGTCCCCGCCGAGCGCGACGATCGCCTGCGCGTCACCGGGCTCGATGGTGGCCGCGGTGCCGAGCTCCGCGATGCCGACGCCGACGCCGGCACCCCAGGTGCGCAGCTGCCCGAGCTCTGCGGTGCACGCCTGGTCGGGCGTCCGCACGACCCCGACCGGGAGACCGCCCGTCGTGTCGAGCGTGAAGGGGTCAAGATGCGCAGTCACGTCCCACGAGGATGGCGGATCGGACGGTCGTCATTCACCCCGAACGGGTGAAGCGCCGGAGCAGGGTGCGGGTTAGCGTCGCCGGGACATCGTCGAACGGAGGCAACCATGGCAGCACAGGAAGAGGAGCTCGGCCCGGTCGACATCGTCGTCATCGGCTTTCCGGCCGACGCCCCGATGACGGGCGAGGCCATCCCGCTGCTGCTGGACCTCGTCGACCAGGGCATCGTCCGGGTGCTCGACGTGCTCTTCGTCATGCAGGGCCCCGACGGCACGTTCTCCGGGTTCGAGGCGTCGGACGTCGAGGCCGACAGGATCGGCGACATGCACGTCTTCGCCGGCGCGTCGAGCGGCCTGCTCGGCGAGGACGACGTCGCGAGCGTCGCCGACACGATCGAGCCGGGAACGGCGGCCGTCATGATCATGTACGAGAACCGCTGGGCCGCACCCTTCGCCGCGGCCGTGCGGCGCAACGGCGGCGTGCTCCTGGACAACCAGCGCATCCCGCACGCCGATCTCGTCGCGGCGCTCGACGCGGTCGAGTCGTCCGCCTCCTGAACGAAAGGACCTGACCCATGCCAGGACTGCTCCGCGGGATGGCCCGCACCGCGGTGATCGCCGGGACGGCGACCACCGTCTCCAACCGCGTCAGCCGCCGTCAGGCGAACAAGTGGGCCCAGGAGGACCAGCCGCAACAGCAGGCCTACCAGGAGCCGCCGCAGCAGGACGCCCCGCC
>Ga0070665_100005280_pt1 | contig 13344 bp, 11 predicted proteins | sample KBSS13metaG_FD_65862 | JGI IMG/M metagenome (GOLD analysis project Ga0070665, IMG submission 65862) | Switchgrass rhizosphere microbial communities from Kellogg Biological Station, Michigan, USA - KBS S1-3 metaG | ecosystem: Host-associated > Plants > Roots > Rhizosphere > Soil ... | reverse complement strand
TATCATAGCTCTAAAGTATGAAGTAAGTTTAGAGTGCTATAAACCAAGTTAAAACTTTAAGTAGCTAGAGATTACTCAAGGTACCCCTGCCAACCAGCTATTGAAATTTGAAGGGTATTAAAATAAGCTTATTAAAATGTAAGTACTGTTAACTGATAAATTGGAAATAAGCTTAAAAATTATTCTAGCAAGGCTGCCCCCTCAGAAATCAAAATTCTGTATTCATAAAAAATAAGAATAAATTTTATACTAAAAAGTTCTTAAGGATTTGCAATCCTATTTATAAAACTAGAAAGAGAATTTAACTTCTTAATTAAATTTACAGTTTAACACCTATACTCAGACTTCTTACTGATTCGTTGAATTCTATCAACCAATCACAAGGACATCGGAACAATATATATAATTTTTGGGGTTTGATCAGCAATAATAGGAACCGCTTTTAGAGTTCTAATTCGATTAGAGCTAGGTCAAACAGGGAGACTAATTGGGAATGATCAGATTTACAATGTAATAGTAACAGCCCATGCTTTTATTATAATTTTTTTCATAGTTATACCAATTATAATTGGAGGGTTTGGAAACTGACTGGTACCACTGATAATTGGTTCTCCAGATATAGCATTTCCACGAATAAATAATATAAGATTCTGACTCTTGCCACCCTCACTAATCTTGTTAAGATTGGGGGCTCTGTCAGAATCTGGGGCTGGTACAGGATGAACTGTTTATCCACCTCTATCCTCAAATATATCACATAGAGGAGCTTCAGTAGATTTAACCATCTTTAGACTACACTTAGCAGGGGTCTCCTCGATTTTAGGAGCAATTAACTTTATTACCACAATTATTAATATACGAACTGTAGGAATATCATGAGATCGTACACCACTATTCGTATGATCTGTATTCCTTACAGCTATCTTGCTTCTACTTTCCCTGCCAGTCCTAGCAGGGGCAATTACAATATTATTAACTGATCGTAACTTAAATACATCCTTCTTTGACCCGGCGGGAGGTGGTGACCCAATTCTTTACCAACACTTATTCTGATTTTTTGGGCATCCGGAAGTATACATTTTAATCCTTCCAGGGTTTGGAATAATTTCGCATATTATTACTTTTGAGAGAGGAAAAAAGCAAACATTTGGACAACTAGGTATAATTTATGCAATAATATCAATTGGACTTCTTGGTTTTATTGTGTGGGCGCACCACATATTTACAGTGGGAATAGATGTAGATACACGAGCATATTTCACAGCAGCTACCATAATTATTGCCGTACCTACAGGAGTAAAAATCTTCAGTTGGGTAGCAACACTTCAAGGAACTAATATTAAAATAACCCCTTCTCTATGCTGAACACTGGGGTTTATTTTTCTATTCACAGTGGGTGGATTAACTGGAATTATTTTAGCAAACTCTTCTATCGATATCGTGCTTCATGACACTTACTATGTGGTTGCTCACTTTCACTATGTTTTATCTATGGGGGCTGTTTTTGCAATTATGGCAGGTATTATTTTTTGATTCCCCTTTTTTACTGGAACAAATATGAACCCCTCATGACTAAAAATCCAGTTCTCAATCATATTTATAGGAGTAAATATAACCTTTTTTCCTCAACATTTTTTAGGGTTAAACGGCATACCGCGTCGATATTCCGATTATCCAGACAACTTCACCAGATGAAATATTGTATCTTCTTTAGGGAGATACACTTCTGTTATAGGGGTACTAATATTTAGTATAATTATATGAGAAGCCTTGTCAAGAAATCGTCTTTCAATATCAAACATTACTAAGTCTATGAATATCGAATGACTTCATAACACACCACCGGCTGATCACTCCTATCTAGAACTAAACCCAAATATAAATTTTTAGCGTGGCAGAATAATGTGATGGGTTTAAAATCCATATATAAGAAATACACTTTGCTAAAAATAAACTCCTGATCTGCTGTAAATTTTCAAAATGGAAGTTCTCCACTTATAGAGCAACTAAACTTTTTCCATAATCATTCGATAACTATCCTTATTTTGATTATAACAATTGTAACCTATAATATATTAACAACATACTTAAATAAAAACAATTCACAAGAGAACTTAGAAGCCCATGAACTAGAGTTATTTTGAACCTTTACTCCTACAATTATTTTATTTTTTATTGGAATACCATCAATTCGTTTACTTTACTTAATAGACGAGGTATATAGACCAATAATTACTATTAAAACCCTGGGGCACCAGTGATACTGATCGTATGAATATACAGATGTTACTAGATTAGAATTTGACTCTTTTATGTCCAAAGAAAATAGAATTAATCGTCTACTTCAGGTAGACAATAATACTTTAGTCCCCATTAAAACCCAAGTTCGAAATTTAATTTCCTCGGCAGATGTACTCCACTCATGGGCCATACCTTCTTTAGGGGTGAAAGCCGACGCAGTGCCGGGGCGCCTCAATCAAGTAAATTTTTATTCTAACACCCCAGGCATCAAATTCGGTCAGTGCTCAGAAATTTGTGGGGCTAACCACAGATTTATACCCATCGTGCTTGAATCTTCTAACATGAGAAACTTTATTAGCTGACTAAAATTATCGAATAAATCATTAGGTGGCTGAGTACAGGCAGTGATCTCTTAAATCAACCTATAACATATTATGTTTCTAATGAAGAAATTAGTTAAAAATAATATAGGGCTGTCAAACCTAAGTTACTTAGTTGTATTTCTTTATCCCACAAATATGACCTATATATTGAGAATTAATCTCGATAATGACTATTACTACTATACTATTAATAGGTAATAAATCAAATTTCTTTAAGTTGAACACAATGGGGCAACAGATAGTCTACCATACAAGTAAGAAAGCAAATAAAATGATTATAAGATGATAACTAATTTATTTTCAATTTTTGATCCATCTAACAATTCTGTATTTTCAATTAATTGAATTGCATTTACACTAGTAATATTGATGCTATCCAGAAGATTTTGAACTATCAGCAGACCCCTAGCATCAACAATAAAAAAACTTCTAGATATTATAGAAAAAGAATTCACTGTAATTCTAGGAATAAAAATTAGTGGGGGACTAACCAAGATTCTAATCACAATTTTCTTGTTTATCTTAATTAATAATTTCATGGGAATCTTTCCCTACATTTTCAATATAACAAGACATATAAGCACAAATATTAGTATTTCAATACCTCTATGAATTGGTATAATTTCCTTTGGGTTTATTAATAATACCAAATATATATTAGCCCATTTAGTGCCCCAGGGAACTCCAGTAGCTTTGATATCATTTATAGTTATAATTGAAGCAATTAGAAATTTAATCCGCCCTAGCACCCTAGCCATTCGACTTACGGCAAATATAATTGCAGGACATTTACTAATAGCACTCCTGGGAAATCAATTTATTGAAGCCCAAATATCTACCATTTTACCAATTTACATCACTCAGATAGCTCTAACTTCATTGGAACTAGCAGTAGCGATTATTCAATCGTACGTATTTGCTGTACTTATGGCGCTTTATTTAAGAGAATCTGCAAATCATTAATGATAATTAAAAAAAATCATTCTTTCCACTTAGTAGACATGAGACCATGGCCCATCACAGCCTCGGTTGGTGCTATACTATTGACATCAGGAATAGCAGTATGATTCAACCAAACTGATATAAAACTATTCTATATTGGACTAACTTTATTAATTATTACATCTTATCAATGATGACGGGACGTATCACGGGAAGGAACTTTTCAAGGATTGCACTCTATTAAAGTTCTAAAGGGGCTAAAATGAGGTATAATCTTATTTATTGTATCGGAAGTCTTTTTTTTTATCTCTTTCTTTTGGGGGTTTTTTCATAGAAGACTGGCCCCAACCACAGAAATTGGCCTAAATTGACCACCATCTGGTATTAACCCGTTCAACCCATTTCAAATCCCGCTCCTTAATACAATTATTCTTCTGTCATCAGGGTTTACAATTACATGAGCCCACCACGCCCTAATCGAAAATAATAGTAATCAAATAAAGAATAGACTTTTAATTACAGTAATTCTAGGGATTTACTTCTCAGGGCTACAAGCAATAGAATATATAGAAGCTTCTTTTAGAATTTCAGACTCAGTATATGGGGCCTCTTTTTTTATAGCAACAGGATTTCATGGACTTCATGTAATTATCGGAACAACATTTTTAGCAATCTGCCTAACTCGTATACTTATAAATCATTTCTCTATAGTCCATCATTTCGGCTTTGAAGCAGCAGCCTGGTACTGACATTTTGTTGACGTAGTCTGACTGTTCTTATACATCAATATATACTGATGAGGTAATTAATATTTTTATTATATAAGTAAAATTGATTTCCAATCAATTAGTCCCCTTAAAGGAAAATATAATAATAATCATACTAGCCTTACTAATTTCAATTTTATTAGCAACAATCAACCTAACTCTTATACAAAAAAAAAATCCACAAGAAAATAAATCTTCATCTTTTGAATGTGGGTTTGATCCTAAGTCAAGAGCTCGGGTTCCTTTTTCAATGCATTTTTTTATGATTGCAATAATTTTTCTAATCTTTGATGTAGAAATCGCCATTATACTTCCCCTTCCTGTAAACATTATAGAACTAAAAAATGTAGAATGGCTACTGTTAAATATAACATTTATCTTAATTTTAGCTATGGGAACGATGCATGAATGAAAAGAGGGATCAATTAAATGAGCAATATAACAAAGAAGCCGGAGCATTTAATTTCGACTTAAAAACATAGAGTGTAAACTCCTTTGTTTGTCCTGGGGTGGTAGTTTAAGCAAAACGCTTGACTTGCTATCAAGAAACGCACCATAGCTCACCTTTTAGAAGAAACTAATAGCTAGTTAATTACTGTTAATAATTATTTGAATAAAATTCCTCCTAAAAAGAAAAAAGCAAATTGGAAGCCGCTAACTTCTTAATTATTAAGTTAAAATCTTAATTTTCTTTGTCGCTTTAGTTTAGTTTAAAATGATAAGGTTTCATCTTATAGGCACTCTTTGAGTAATCGACTGTTTATTACTAGTGTATCTTTAAATCTTCAGTTTAATGCTTTAAATAAGCTAAAAAAACTACAGAAGAATGAACCCCAAAAAAGTTAGTAATAAAACCCAACTAAAAAATAACCTTAAGTTTATTACCAAGGTTGCATCTACAAGGCCCCCAGAGTAAGACACCACACTATAAAAATTTTTAGGAAACACAGCCTCCACCCACCCCTGATCTAATATTTTTAAAATTCTTAAACCGTAGCTTACTAAGTAATTAAAGAAGATGGTAGACAGAAAAGGAAGATTTCATATAGTCCCTAAAAAAACCATATTTTTTTTTGCTGAGTAAACCCACCTAAGAGTCTTAACGAAATAAAGAAGTACTAATGAGGTTAAAATTCTCACCATAAAAATCAACATTTTATAAAGTAAAGGTAAATAAATAAATAGAGTAGGGAAGCTTATGTTAGCTAAAATTCAACCCCCAGAAATAGACATAACAAATAAAAAAAATATAGGAACCCCTATCCCCCGGGGGTCTCCTAGACTTTTAGAAATTAAACTTCCGACCCCCACCTTGTAAATAAGTAAAAATAAACGGAATCTATAAATCAGGGTCAATAGTATACACACAATCACTATTAGAAAAATAAAGGCTCTCAGACCCCCTATAAAAAAAAACTCCAATAAATAATCCTTAGAATAAAACCCAGATAAAAAAGGAAAACCACAAAGAGATAGGGATGAGATTAAAAAAAAAAAAGAAATTGATGGTATAAAAATTCACCCTAGTTGGAGTAGACGGACATCCTGCCAATCCCCTAGTCTATGAATAAACACCCCTGCACATAGAAATAAAAGAGACTTAAATAGAGCATGGGATATTAAGTGAAAGAAAGCTAAGTCTCTAAAACCAAAAGATAGAGATATCATTATTAAACCAAGCTGACTAAGTGTTGACAAAGCAATAATTTTTTTTAGATCTATTTCAAAGTTTGCCCCCACACCAGATATAAATAAAGTAGAGAGAGCCACAACAAAAAGCAAATAATTAAACTGTACAATCATACTTAGACGAATTAATATGTAAACACCCGCAGTGACAAGGGTGGAGGAGTGGACCAGGGCAGAGACTGGGGTAGGAGCAGCCATAGCCGCCGGAAGCCAGGCAGAAAAAGGAATCTGAGCTCTCTTAGTTATAGCGGCTAGCACCAAAAACAAAAAAATTAAATTCAAACTACAGGAAAACCCCTGAAAATAAAAGAAACTTATTCTTCCTAGACCCACACTTAAACCAATAGATAATAAGATGAGAATATCCCCAACCCGATTTGAAAGAATAGTTAACATTCCAGCTCTAGAAGATTTTTTATTCTCATAAAAAATAATTAGACAGTAAGAAACCAACCCTAGACCATCCCACCCAAGTAAAATTCTAATTATATTAGGACTAATAATTATTAATATTATAGAAGCCACAAATAATGCTACCAAAATAATAAACCTTACGAATGACGTGTCTTTAGAAACATAAAAAGTTCTATAAAACATAACTATGGAAGAAATAAACAAAACTAAACCCATGAAACTCAGCCCCATAGAATCAATTATTACTAAATAGATTCAGCTAACTCTAGAAAGGTCCAAAAATTCCCACTCCATAAAATAGATAACGCCTAAAAATCTGAGTAATAAAGACAACAGTATTAAAATTAACGAGACCAATAAAAAAAAGAAGCCACTAAAAAAAGAAACCAATAATATTATTCCTCAATTGAATTATCTTAGAGACCACAACCCTATATTTTAAGATTAAACTAAAGAAATTTAATAAAACAAATATTCATATAAAAGAACTAAGACCACTAAAATAGCCACATGAGATAAAAGGACATGAAACTCCAGTATATTAGCCGAGAATAAACCATTATAGGAAACTCTTTTTCCATGTTGTGTTCTAGAAAAAAAATATATTCTAAAAACAACACCCAGAAAAGAACCCAAGGGAAAGACGAATAATATTAGAATGCTATATCTAAGCGTCCCCCAAATAAGCTGAAGCTCGGAAAAAAGATTAATAAAAGGAGGAGCAGAAAAATTAGAGCACACAAGTAAAAAAATTAGTATTGTAACGGAAGGAAGATGCTGAACCACCCCCCTAACTAAATACATGCTACGTGTTCTTAGACGCTCATACATAACATTAACCCCATAAAATAAACCTGAAGATCTTAATCCATGTGAAATTATTAAGACTAGACCCCCAAGAAATCTACTATATAAATAACTGAAAATTCCACAGATCAAGAACCCCATATGAGCAACTGAAGAATAGGCAACTAAAGCTTTCATGTCTCTAATACGAACACACATAACTCCCACAAAAACTATTCTGATTATTCTCAACGAATATATATAGCAACCCATAAAGGAAAATAAAGTTTTTCTTAAATTAGCAACGCGATACAAGCCATACCCCCCTAGTTTTAATAAAACACCAGCAAGAATCATAGAGCCGGAGACGGGAGCCTCTAGATGAGCCCTTGGTAACCACAAGTGTGCTAAATATACAGGTAACCTTACAAGAAAAGCCAAAAAGAAAAAAAAATAAATAAAATTTATTTTAAATAACTCTAATATAGGAGTGGAAAAAGAGATGCTCCCCCCACCATACTCCCCAGACATCTGAATAATTAAAGCTAAGAGAGGTAAAGAAGCAAAAAGTGTGTAGAAAAAAAAATAAATGAAAGCTTGGAGACGCTCTGGTTGATATCCCCAGCCCATAATGAGTAAAAAGGTAGGAATAAGAGAAAACTCAAAGCTGAAATAAAATCAAAAAAATCTATTTAAAGAAAATCTTATAACTAGAGAAACCAACAGGAAAAATAAGACAGAGTAATAAAAGAAGTCTGACCTTTTAGAAAACTTAATGCTACCTAATAAAATCAAAACTATCAAGAAGCATGTTAGGGCAATTAATGACAATGACAAAGTATCAAAGAATATCATAAATGAAAACTCTCCCAGTACTAGGGGTGTAGACCCCACTACAAAAAAAATCATAAAAACTAACAAATACAGACCATAAAACCAAACATTAGTAAAAAACAATCTAACGAGCAAAAATAAAAAAATTATCATTAAGAATATCTATAAAAAAAAAATATGTCACCACCGTAAGAACGTCTCAAGTTTACTAAAAGGGATAAACCCAGAGCACCTTCACATACAGTAAAAACTAAATAAAAAAGACTTAAAAAAAGTCTAGAATCAAATAAGACAACCATGGATGAAAATACACCTAATACTATCACTTCCAGAGCAAGTAGTATAACTAAAAGGTGCTTAGAGTGAGAACAGAAAACAATAGTTCCAGAAAAAAAAACTACCAGTAAAACAAAAATAGCTTAAATAATTTAATATAAAATATTGGTCTTGTAAACCAAAAATCAACACTATGCTTAAGCAAGAAAAAGGTGAACTTAACTTAAACTCCCAAAGCTTATATTTTTTTTAAAATAAATCCTGGGTGGTTATACTAATCTCTTTGATAAGACTTTTGTTGATTATTAGAGAGCATCCCTTAACCCTAGTCTCACTAATTGTTGTATTAACGTGTGTTATTTCAGTGTACTTATTTAAAATCCTATCAATTAGTTGATTTTCATACACATTAGTATTAATCATACTCGGAGGCATAATAGTTGTGTTTATTTATATTTGCAGACTAACAGCCAATGAATACGTTAATGTTAAGCCTGAGCATCTTCTAAAACACCTTCCAATTTTATTAATTTTATTTATTATATCCAAAACAATAGTGAATAAATCACTAAGTGTAAATACATCAATTACCTTGGAAAAGATAGTATTTAATAGAATCATTACACTTTTTATTTTACTAATAATTTATCTTCTAGTATCACTAATCGTTGTTGTAAAAATTACAATTTCTACCATGGGACCCCTACGAAGAAAAAAAAATTAATGAAAAATATAATAAAAATACATCCAATTTTGGGGGTAGTAAATAACTCACTGGTATCTTTGCCTACACCTCTAAATATTTCAGTGTGGTGAAACTTTGGATCTCTTCTAGGTTTATGCTTAATGCTACAAATTGTAACAGGACTATTTTTAGCTATACATTACTGTGATGATGTTCAAATGTCTTTTAATTCAGTTACATATATTATACGAGATGTAAACTACGGGTGACTACTACGATTTATACACGCTAACGGAGCTTCATTTTTTTTTATCTGCCTATACACTCACGTTGGGCGAGGGATTTACTACCAATCTTTTATTTTAAAAGAAACATGAACAATCGGAGTAATTTTATTATTTTTAGTGATAGGAACTGCTTTTGTAGGTTATGTTCTTCCCTGAGGTCAAATATCTTTTTGGGGGGCCACAGTCATTACCAATTTACTATCTGCAGTCCCTTACCTAGGAGAATATATTGTTCAGTGAGTCTGGGGGGGATTCGCGGTAGATAATGCAACACTAACACGATTTTTTTCACTACATTTCCTTCTCCCCTTTATCATTGCAGCTATAGTAATGATTCATTTAACGTTTCTTCACCAAACAGGTTCAAACAACCCGTTGGGTGTTACAAGTAACACAGAAAAAATCTCATTCCATCCATTTTTTTCTAACAAAGACCTATTTGGTTTTGTGGTCATAGTGTGAGCACTATTGATATTAACATTAGCTGCACCTGCACTTTTAGGAGATTGTGAAAATTTTATTCCTGCAAATCCACTAGTGACTCCAGTTCATATTCAACCTGAATGATACTTTTTATTTGCCTATGCAATTCTTCGATCAATCCCTAACAAGCTTGGGGGTGTTGTTGCATTAGTTTTATCTATTGCTATTTTACTTGTCTTGCCTTTAACTAAAAGCAACCATATGTTAGGGACTCAATTTCATAAGATAAGTAAAACACTATTTTGATTGTACGTAAACATTATCATAATCCTAACGTGATTGGGGGCCTGTCCTGTAGAAGCACCATTTATTGTATTAGGGCAGCTATTCACAGTATTTTATTTTATAACATATTTATTAAGCCCCTTGACTACAAAAGGGCTAGAATAGCCAGTTGGCTGAACGTAAGAGCATATATCTTGAAAATATATTAAATAGGTTAAACTCCTGTCCTGGCTTGTACCCAAAAAATTTAATTAAAAAATTAAGGGTCAACCGATATAAAAACACAAAAATAATAAAACGACAGGTAAAAAGATTTTTCAAGCCAGATATATTAGCTTATCATAACGAAAACGAGGAAGACATCCACGAACTCAGATAAAACAAAAACTAAATAAACAACCTAGAAGCACCACAAGAGAAACAACTAAGCCCCCGAAAAATAATACTCTTATAAAATAACTCATAAATAAAATTATTGCATATTCAGCTAAGAACAAAAAGGCAAAACCCCCTCTGCTATAGTCAACATTAAACCCAGAAACAAGCTCTGACTCACCCTCAGCAAAATCAAATGGAGGGCGATTAGTTTCAGCCAATATAGTAATACACCAACACAAAAAAATAGGAACATATAAATAAATTAACAAAATAATATTGCTGGCAAGTCTAAAACAAAATAATCTATAGCTTCCAATAAAGTATACTAAAGATAAAAGCATCAAGGCTATTCTGACCTCATAGGAAACGGACTGAGAAACTCCCCGTACTGACCCCACTAAAGCATAATTGGAGTTAGATGATCACCCTCTAGTGAATACTAAATAAACCCCCAAGCTTGTAATAACCAGAAAAAACAAAATTCCTAATATTGAATTGAAGCCTACATAATTTGACCCTCCCAGACCCCAAAGTACTAAAGAAATACTTAATAGAGCCACAGGAGAAAAAAAAAATAAATAAAAATTCGATTTGTATGAAAAAATAAACTCCTTAATAAAAAGTTTAATTGCATCAGAGAAAGACTGAATAATACCCATTAGCCCGACCCTGTTAGGGCCTTTTCGAAGCTGGATGTAACCTAAGACTTTACGCTCTAAAAGAATTATAAAAGCAACACCAATTAATACCCCTACAATCATAATAACTATAGAAATAAAAAGGTATAAATAATAAGAAATTGTCAACTAAAATAATTAATTTTATACAAAGACCCTAAATCAATAACACTTTCTGCCAAACTGACAAACATGCTCTAAGATAACATTCCTTTCGTACTAGAAAGCTAAAAAATTTATAAAAGATAGAAACCAACCTGGCTCACGCCGGTTTGAACTCAAATCATGTAAAGAATTAATAGTCGAACAGACTAAATAAACTAGAACCTGCCCCAGCTTATAACTTTAATTCAACATCGAGGTCGCAAGATATTTTGTAGATAAGAACTCTTAAAAAATATTACGCTGTTATCCCTAAGGTAACTTTTTAATCTAAAGAAGGGATCTAAAACTTTTATAAGAAATTTTTATTATTCTTAAGCTGCCCCAGCTAAATAACCCAAAAATTAATATTTATAGTAACCTCTTAAAAAATAATGCAGGATATAAAGATCTATAGGGTCTTATCGTCTTTTTATTAAAATAAAGCATTTTCACCTTAAATTAAATTTCATCGAATAATATTTTAATAGATTAAAACTGTTAAGCCATTCATTCCATCCCCTAATTAAGAGGCTAATGATTATGCTACCTTTGCACGGTCAGAATACCGCGGCCCTTTAACGTCATGTCAGTGGGCAGACTATACCTTTTAGGCAAATAAAAAGAAATGTTTTTGGTAAACATTCAGTACTAAAAACGCCGAATTATAAAAAATTATAAAAAATTAACTACTCATGGTTTAATTATAAAATAATGTGACAAAATTATATTTAATTAGATCCAGTAAAAGAATTTAAAATAAGATATAGAACTAAGTGTAACCCACTACCCGCAATGCTGTTATTAAGCCCAGATTATACTAAATATCAGAACTTCTTTTCAAACACAATAATTTAAAAGATTATCCCTTTAAAGCTTAAAAAGAAAAAATTAAATTTTTTATGAAAAATAATAAATTTTTTCTTTAATGAGATCAACTCAATTAATTAAACTAGATACCTAATAAATCGTATAAAATTTCTTCTCTTGCTCTAAATTCCATGAAGAATTGACATTAAAATGACTTTAAAGCTTACCCTTTACTTTTCGAGAATAGTATATAAAAACAATAGTCAAAACCCACTAATACAAAAGGTAATTTAAATTATATTTATTTATTAATTACCGCCCCCACGGTAAAAAAAAAATAAATATTTCTTTAAATTACTCTATCATAAAAATTTTTAATGTTAAAAGAATAGAACAGTAAAGTGTATCTCCACTGATAATCCCTTTAGTGTAAATAAAACACTTTTTTTAAGCTACACCCTAATAACAAGACATCCCTTCCAGCAAACCTACTTTGTTACGACTTGTCTCATTTAACCAAGGAGAATGACGGGCGATATGTGCATGGATTAGAACTTTTTCATAATAAAAAAATACTTAGTTTTACTTTTAAATCCAAATCATCAAAAATTACCCTTCTGACTTAATAAGTATGCTCTTACCGTAACCCACCCCAGCTAATATATAAATACACCTTGATTTGACTTAAGTAATAAGAGAAAAGAATTAAGTTTTTAGTTAACTCTTTAGACAACGATATACAATTTTAAAAATAGAAAATTTAAACGTGGTGCATCAAGTTATAGAAGCAGGTTCCTCTAAAAAGAATAATCCACCGCCAAATTCTTTAAGTTTCAATTATACTACTAAGGAGAGCTGAAAAAAAAATAACTGGGTATCTAATCCAGGTCAATTAAATTGAATCAAAATAATTTTTTATTTTAAATAAAAATTTATAGATTTTACCCCCATAAAACTATAAATTAAATAATTAAAATAATAATTTTTTTTGACCAAATAAGCTAACAAGAATGTAGTGTATAACCGCGAAGGCTGGCACAAAAATAATTCCACCCCCCAAGAAATTAATTTTTCTTTATTAAAAAATAAAAATAAAATTCACTGAGACTAAAAATCAAATTTTATCCTATATATTTTTAGAATAAAACCACATGTGAGCTAATTTTAAAAGCATGCTGTAAAGCAAGAATCAAACTTTATTTAATAATTACTTAAGTTCCTCAAATATTAAGAACAATCAAACTAATAACTTAACCATCCCCCCTACCTATTTTTTTACCCTCACAAAATAGGTAGGGGGGATGGTTAAGTTATTAGTTTGATTGT
>Ga0070665_100005277_pt1 | contig 13348 bp, 12 predicted proteins | sample KBSS13metaG_FD_65862 | JGI IMG/M metagenome (GOLD analysis project Ga0070665, IMG submission 65862) | Switchgrass rhizosphere microbial communities from Kellogg Biological Station, Michigan, USA - KBS S1-3 metaG | ecosystem: Host-associated > Plants > Roots > Rhizosphere > Soil ... | reverse complement strand
GCCGAGATCTATCCGGTGCACCTGCGCGGCACCGGCTCGGGCGTGATCGCAGCCGCCTCGAAAGCCGGCGGCATCCTGGGCGCGGGGCTGGGCGTGCTCGGTGTGTTCGGGCACTTCGCGCTGTCGGCCGTGCTGATCGCGTTGCCGATGGCGGTGGGCGCGGTGATGCTCTTTCGCAGCGGCATCGAGACGCGGGGGCGGCGGCTGGAAGAGATTCAGGATGCGCTGTCGATCGGCAACGCGTCCGGCCTTCGCGCGGACGGCGGCGCCAGCGCACCCAGGTAGCCGCGCACGCGTTCGTCGCCGACCAGCGCGTCGAAGTCGGCGCGCTCGGTCACCGTTCCCTTGTGCACGAAGATGAAGCGCTCGCAGTGCTTGCGCAGGATGTCGACGTGGTACGGCTCGTTCGGATGCAGGCACAGGAACACGATGCGCCCGGCGCCGCGCAGTCGCGCGAAGAAGTCGAGCATGAAGCCGATGTAGCCGTCTTGCGTGTTGAATTGCGGCTCGTCGAACAGGTGCACCAGGGGTGAGTTGCAGGCAGCGTGCTCGAGCATGAAGTCGGGGCGGTTGCGCTGGAACGACCGCAACTGATACGACTGGTGGTAATGCACCGCCAGCCGGTCGCGTTCGTGCGTTCGCACGCGGTGGATGTCCTGCCCGTTCACCAGCACGCGGCCGCTGTCGGGCAAGTTGCTGCCGGTCATCAGTTCGAACAGCGTGGTCTTGCCCGACCCATTGGGCCCGAGCACACCGACCACGGTGGGCTGCGCAACCTCGAAATCGGCCGCCAGCGAAAACGTGACCTGCTTGCGCACCAGGCCGCGCCGGTATTGCTTGCCGAGCGCCTCGACGCGAAGGAGCGGTGCGTTCATCGGCGTCAGACTCCCAGCAGCCGGCGCCGCAACGCGGTATCGCCACGCAGCGCCCGTGCCGGCCCCTCGTGCACCATGCTGCCACCGTTCATCACATACACGCGGTCGGCCACCTCGAGCGCGCTCTGCACGTTCTGCTCGACCACCAGCACCGAGACACCCTCGGCCTTGAGCCGCGTGATGGTCTTCATCACGTCCTGCACCACCTTGGGCGCGAGGCCCTGGCTTGGCTCGTCGAACAGCACCAGCCCCGGCGACCCCAGCAAGGCGCGCGAGATCGCCACCATCTGCATCTCGCCACCCGACAGGTTCTCGCATTCACGGTGCATCAGGTATTCCAGCGCGCTGAAGATCTCGAAGCACTCTTTCTCGTTCCAGGCGCGGAAGCGCGAGGCCTTGCGCGCGATCGCCAGGTTGCGCGCCACGGTGAGCGTCGGAAAGATGCGACGGTCGTCCGGCACCCAGCCGATGCCGCGGCGCGCGATGTCATGGGTGGCGTCGCGCGTGATGTCGCGTTGGTCGAAACCGATGGTGCCGCGGCGCGCTGGCGTCAGCCCGAGGATCGAGCGCAGGGTGGTCGTCTTGCCGGCCCCGTTGGGCCCGAGCAGCGCCACGACTTCGCCGGCGTCGACGCGCAGCGACACATCGAACAAGGCCTGCGTTTCGCCGTAGAAGGTGTCGATGTGCTCCACGGCAAGCAACGTGGCGCTCATAGGAGCCCCTTCGTGCTGCGCACCGCGGTGCGAGCTTGCTTGGGGCGGCCCGGCGCGGCGCTCATGCGAGAGCCCCCAGGTTCGAGCGTGCCACCCACTCGTTCTGCCGCAGTTCGGCCGGCGTTCCCTGCGCGATCACCTGGCCCCAATGGATGACCGAGATCCGGTCGGCCAGCGAGAACAGGAACTTCATGTCGTGCTCGATGATCAGGATCGTCACCTGCTTGCGCAGTTCGCGAACCAGCTCGGCCAGGCGCGCCGTTCCCTCGGCGCCGAGGCCGGCGGTCGGCTCGTCGAGGAACAGCATGCGCGGCTCGGCGGCCAATGCCACGCCGATCTCCAACGCCCGCCGTTCGCCGTACGACAGGCTTTTCGCAACCACCCTTTCCTTGCCCGCCAGACCGATGCGCGCCAGCACCGCGGCGGCGAGGTCTTGCGCCGTGCTGTCGGCGCCCAGGTCGCGCCACGGGTTGAAGCCTTGGCGCCGCACGTGCGGTGTCGCGATCAGCACGTTGTCCAGCGCCGAGTAGTCGTCGAACAGATTCATGATCTGGAACGAACGCGAAATGCCGCGACGCGCGATCTCGCGCGGTGCCAGGCCGGTGATGTCTTCGCCTGCAAAAGTCACCCGGCCGCGATCGGGCCGGAAGCGGCCGGTCAACACGTTGAAGCAGGTGGTCTTGCCTGCCCCGTTCGGACCCATGATGCCGACGAGCTCGCCCTCCTCGCAGGCCAGCGTGATGTCCTGCAGCACCACCTGGTCGCCGAAGCGCTTGGACAGGTGCTCGGCTTCAAACAGCTTCATCGGCGCCTCGCTGAACCAGTGCCACCGGCACCGACGCGGCCACCACCTGAGGCTTGCGCGAGGCGGCCGGCCGCCGCCGCCGCCAAGCCTGCCAGATGCCGGCGATGCCGTCGGGCTTGAAAATCACCATCAGCATGAAGACGAGGCCATACCAAAGCAGCCAGGTCTCGGTATAGACCCCCAGCAGATCGCGCGCCAGGATGAAGAAGGTGGCACCGATGACCGGGCCCCAGAAGCTCACCAGGCCGCCGCCGACCAGCACCATCATCACCACGAAACCCGAGTTGTGCAGGCTCATGACGTTCGGGTAGGCCGACTGCTGCGCCATCGCGAACAGCGCACCCGCCAGCCCTGCGACACCGGCCGACAGCGTGAACGCGAGCCACTTGTAGCGCCACACGTCGTAGCCGACGAAGGATGCGCGCGTTTCGTTCTGCTTGATGGCGCTGAGCACGCGGCCAAGCGGCGAATGCACCAGCCGCCACAGCGCGATCAGCACCACCGCGAACACGGCAAGGCAGAAGTAGAACAGCGCGTTGTTGCTGGTGAGGCTGAAAGACACCACGCCGAAGTCCGCCGGCAGCCGCTTGATGTTGAGCAGGCCGTCTTCCCCGCCGGTGACCGTGTGCCACTTGTTGGCGATGAACCAGAACACCTGGCCGAACGCAATGGTGAGCAGCGCGTAGTAGATGCCGCGACGGTGCGAGATGAACAGCGCCACCACGCCACCGAGGCAGGCAGCGACCAGCACCGCGCCGAACAGGTCGAACCACAGGTTCGGCCACACCTTCAGTTGCAGCAGGCCGAAGGCGTAGGCGCCGATGCCGAAGTAGGCACCGTGCCCGAACGACGGCAGCCCGGTGAAGCCCAGCAGCAGGTTGAAGCCCAGCGCGAACATCATCCAGATCATGATTTCGAGGGCCAGGTACTGGTACAGGCCAACCTGCGCGATCCACAGCGGCGTCGACAACAGCAGTCCGAGCAAGAGGAGCATGGGCGCGGGAACCAGGGCGGCGCGACCGGCAGGCAGGTGCATGAAAGGCGGTCTCCGTCGTTCTTGAAATATGCGTTGGACAAAACAGAATGTACGTTCTAATATTAAAACACTCAAGAACATTCATTCTATTTTTGACCTCCATGGACCCGATCGCGAACTACGAGCAGCTGGAAAGCAAGATCGCGCAGGCGTATCCGGGGATGTCCAAGCAATTGCAGCGCATTGCCCGCTTTGCGCTGGAGCGGCCGGACGACCTGGCGCTGGGCACCGTGGCCACGGTGGCCGAGGCCACCGAGGTGCAGCCGTCGGCCATGATCCGCTTCGCCAACGCGGTCGGCTATGGCGGTTTCTCCGAGATGCAGCAGGTGTTTCGCGGCCATCTGGTGCAGCGCTCGTCGAGCTACCGCGAGCGCATCGCCGTGATGCGGCGCAAGCAAACCAACGGCGCGCGGGCACCGGCCGGCGTGCTGCATCAGGTCGCGCTCGATTGCGCCACCGAACTGGCCCATCTCGAGGAAAAGATCGACGAGGCCGACATGAAGGCCGCCGTCAAGCTGATGGCGAACGCGCCGCAGATCCACGTGCTGGCGCAGCGCCGCGCGTTTCCGGTTGCGGGCTATCTGGCCTACGCGCTGAGCCAGCTCGAACTGCGCACGCACCTGCTCGACGGCGCCGGCGGCATGCTGCGCGAAAGCCTGCGCGCCATCGGGCCGGGCGACGTGTTGCTGGTGGCCAGCTTTCGCAACTACTCTCCCGAGGTGCTCGAAGCGGCCCGCATGGCCAACGCGCAAGGCGTCCCGGTGGTGGCGATCACCGACGGGCCACTGTCGCCGCTCAAGCTGTCGTCCAGGGTCTGCTTCGAGCTGGCCGACGACTCTTCCAAGCCTTTTCGTTCGCTGGTCGGGCCTTTGTGCCTGGCACAGGCGCTCGTGGTCAGCACGGGTCATCTGCTGGCCGAGCAGGCCGGCCGCAAGTCGGCGCGCGCGACGCCCGCACGCCGGAAATCCGCATGACCCGCCCGTTCGACCTCGTCTGCATGGGCCGCGCGGCGGTCGATCTCTATGGCGAGCAGGTCGGCGGGCGCCTGGAGGACATGCAGAGCTTCACCAAATACCTCGGCGGCTCGCCCGCCAACACCGCCGTCGGGGTAGCGCGGCTGGGCCTCAGGCCGAGCATGCTGACGCGCGTGGGCGACGAGCACAACGGCCGCTTCGTGCGCGAAACGCTGGCGGCCGAGGGCGTCGACGTGCTCCATGTGCTGACCGATCCGAAACGGCTCACGGCGCTGGTCTTTCTCGGCATCCAGGACCGCGAGACTTTCCCGCTGGTGTTCTACCGCGACAACTGCGCCGACATGGCGATCGACGAGGCCGACATTTCGGCCGAACACATCGCGTCGGCGACCGCCTTGCTGGTCTCGGGCACGCACCTGTCGCAGCCGCAGACTTACCGCGCCTGCTGCGCCGCGATGCGGCTGGCGCGCGACAGCGGAACCCGCGTGGTACTCGACATCGACTACCGCCCGGTGCTGTGGGGCCTGACCAGCCCGGGCATGGGCGAGCAGCGCTTCGTGCCCTCCGACCAGGTCAGCGCGCACCTGCAGACGGTGATCGCATGGTGCGATCTGGTCGTGGGCACCGAAGAAGAGATCCATATCGCCGGCGGCAGCGTCGACACACTGACGGCGATCCGTCGCCTGCGCGCCCTGACGCCCGGCACTATCGTGGTCAAGCGCGGCCCGATGGGCTGCGTGGTGTTCGACGGCGCCATTCCGGATCGCCTGGAAGACGGTCAGCAAGGCCCCGGCTTTCCGGTCGACGTCTTCAACGTGCTCGGCGCCGGTGACGCCTTCATGGCCGGCTTTCTGCGCGGCTGGCTGAAGGACGAAGCGCTGGCGCGCTGCTGCACGCTGGCCAACGCGTCCGGCGCACTGGTGGTCTCGCGCCACGGCTGCGCACCGGCCATGCCGAGCTGGGAAGAGTTGGCGCACTTTCTGGCGCACGGCTCCCCCACGCGGCGCCTGCGCGAGGACGCCGGCCTGGAGCACCTGCACCGGGTCACCACGCGCACCCGGCGCTGGGATCAACTCGGTGTGCTGGCCTTCGACCACCGCCAGCAGTTCGATGCGCTGGCGTCGCAGCACGGCGCGGCGCCGCAACGCATCGAAGCCTTCAAGCGCCTGGTGGCCGCGGCGGTCCGCCGCGTCGCGCAGACCGCCCCGGCCTCGCCCCGGGTCGGCGTCATTCTGGACAGCCGATTCGGCGAGGACATCCTGCCCCTGCTCACCGGCCAGGGCTATTGGGTGGCGAGGCCGGTCGAGCTGCCGGGCTCGCGGCCGCTGATGTTCGAAGCGGCCAGGCCGCTTGCCCTCGAACTGCGCAGCTGGCCCGTCGAGCACGTGGCGAAATGCCTGGTGAGCTGGCACCCCGACGATCCGGTGGCGCTGCGCGAAACCCAGCTTGCCCGGCTGGCCGAGCTGCAAAGCGCCAGCGTCGAAACCTTCCACGAATTCCTGGTCGAGGTGATCCCGCCGCGCGAACTGCCGGCCGACGACGCCACGATCGCGCGCGCGCTGCGGCAGATCTACGAGGCCGGCATCCGCCCCGACTGGTGGAAGCTGCCGCCGGCCGGATCGGCGCAGGCATGGCAGCAGATTGCCGACGTGATCCGGCAACACGACCCGCATTGCCGTGGCGTCCTGCTGCTGGGCCTGGAGGCCAGCGAAGACGCGCTTCGAACCAGCTTCGAGTCCGCGGCGCCCCACGCCATCTGCCGCGGCTTCGCGGTCGGCCGCTCGATCTTCGCGGACGCGGCCAGCGACTGGTTCGCCGGGCGCCTGGGCGATGCCCAGGTGGTCGATCAAGTGGCCGAGCGCTACGCGCGCCTCTTGCAGCACTGGCGCGACGCACGTGCCGGCATCACCGCAACCCTTGTCTAACCCAACTCAGGTGCACACCATGGCTTCACGAAAAATCGGCTTCATCGGCATCGGCATGATGGGCCACGGCATGGCGAAGAACCTGCTGGCCAAGGGCTTCCAGGTCACGCTCAAGGCCAATCGCAACCGTGCGAACCTGACCGACTTGCTGGCCGCGGGCGCGACCGAAGCGGCGTCGCCCGCCGCGGCAGCGACGGACGCAGACATCGTCTTCATCTGCGTCACCGGCTCGCCGCAGGTCGAAGAAATCGTCTACGGCGAAGGCGGCCTGCTCTCGGCCGCGCGCGCCGGCCTGCGCGTGGTCGACACGTCGACGGCAGAACCCTCTTCCAGCACACGCATCCGCGCCGACCTGGCTGCCAGGGGGGTGAAGTTCATCGACGCGCCGCTCGCTCGCACGCCGAAGGAGGCCGAAGAAGGCCGGCTCAACACGATGGTTGGCGCCGATCCCGAAGACTTCGCGGCGATCGAGCCTGTGCTCAAGGCCTTCTGCGAGAACATCTTCCACGTCGGCCCGCCGGGCCACGGCCACGTGCTCAAGCTGGTCAACAACATGATGGCGATGAGCTTCGCCGCCTGCATCGCCGAAGCGTTCGCGGTCGCCGCCAAATCCGGCCTCGATCTGAACCGCCTGTACGACGTGGTGTCGGTGGGTGGCGTGAACTGCGGCATCTTCCAGATGATGACCGCCAAGACGCTGACCGAAGGCACGGTCGACGGCTTCAAGTTCGGCATCGCCAACGCGCAGAAAGACCTGCGCTATTACACCCATCTGGCCGAGGCGCTCCCGGTGTCCAGCTTCATGGGCGAAGCCGCGCACCAGAGCCTGATCCAGGCGGTCAACGCCGGCTTCGGCGACAAGCTGATCGCCTCGCTGTTCGAGGCCCAGGAAAAGATCAACGACGTGAAGATCGTTCCGCGCTAGCCATCCCCAACCCTTGCAGGAGACAACACCATGAGCGACCACAACGACAGATCGACCCCCTCGCGCCGCGCCCTGCTCAAGGGCGGCGGACTGGCCCTCGCGGGCGCCGGCCTGTACGGCGTGGCGCCTTTCATGGGCCCGTGGAAGCACAACCGGGTGTGGGCCCAGACCGCGCAGAAAAAGCCGCTGGTGATCGGCCTGACGATGGACGCCTCGGGCCAGTACGCCGCCTCGGGCGGCGAGGAGCGGCTGGGCGCCATGATGGCGATCAAGGAATTCAACGACAAGGGCGGCGTGTTGGGCCGGCGCATCGAAGCCATCCACATCGACACCGAAACCACGCCGGCCACGGGCTCGCGCGTGGCCGAACGGATGATCACGCGCAACGAAGCGAGCTTCTTGATCGGCGCGGTGCATTCGGGCGTGGCCAACGCCATCTCGCAGGTGGCGCAGAAGTACGGCACGATCTTCCTGAACACCAATTCCAGTTCGCCCACCGAAGCCGGCAAGGACTGCCACCGCGTCAAGTTCGTGTGGGACGGCAACGGCACCAATTTTTCGAACGCCACCGTCAAGAACGCGATCGCGGCCAGCGGCCGCAACTGGGTGCTGCTGACCAACGACTACGTGTGGGGCCACACCACCTCGAAAGCGACCCGCGCCATCGTCGAAGCCAACGGCGGCAAGATCGTCGACGAGCTGCTGGTGCCGCAGAACACGCGCGATTTCTCGTCGTACCTGCTCAAGCTGCAGCAGCTCAAGCCGAACGTGGTGGCCACCGCGGTGGGCGGCGACGACATCAAGGCACTGCGACAGCAGGTCGTACAGCTCAAGCTCAACCAGAGCATGGCGTGGATCAACAACCAGCAGGACTGGCCCGACGTGTACGGCCTGGGCCCCGAAACGATCTTCGGCGTGTTCGGCACCACCTGGTACTACCGGCTCGACTTGCCGGGCGTCAAGGAGTTCGTGGCGGCCTACCAGAAGCAGTTTCCGGGCATGGCGATCCGCGTGCCGGGCAACGTTTATCACAACGGCTACATGGCCACGCGCGAACTGCTGCGATGCGTCGAGGAAGCCGGCACGACGCAGAACATCGCCGTCATCAAGAAGCTGGAAGGCCGCCAGATGAAGGCCGTCGACCGCCTGCAGCATCACGATGCGTGGATGGATCCGCTCACGCACCAGTGCCAGCAGACGATCTACATGGCGCGCTACAACGATGCACCGGCCGAGAAGGACGACATCTTCAAGATCCTGACGCAGGCCGACCCGAAAGACGTGCAAGACAAGGACGCCGGGGCCGCCTGCAAGCTCGAAAGCTACGAAGCCACGCCCAGCTACGAAGTCTGAGGCCGGCCGCATGGACTTTCTGGCCCAGTTGCTGCCGCATGTCGTCAACGGCGTCTCGCTGGGGTTGCTGTTCGCGCTGATCGCGCTCGGCTTCATGCTGATCGTCGGCGTGATGGAGACCATCAACCTGGCGCACGGCTCGCTGTTCGCCCTGGGCATGTACGTGGCGCTCTTCATCGCGGCACCGCAGCTCGGTATGTTCCCGGAACTGCAGGCGTCGTACATGGCGCTGCCCGTCAGCCTGCGCTACCTGCTGGCGCTGTTGCTGGCGCCCGTGTTCGTCGGCATCTTCGGCATGGGGCTGGAGCTGTGCATGCGCCGCACCTACGGCCGCGACCCGCTCTATGGCCTGCTGCTCACCTTCGGCGCGGCGCTGGTCATCGAAGAAGGCATTCGGCTGGTCTGGGGTTCGTCCGAAAAGCAGATCCCCTTGCCGGAAGCCATCTCGGGCGCCGTGCTGCTGGGCGACCTCATCTATTCGCGCTACCGCTTCTTTGCCAGCGGTTTCGCGGTACTGATGATCTTTGTGCTGTGGCTTTTTCTGCAGAAGACGCCCTACGGCGCGATCATCAAGGCAGGCGCGCACGACAGCGAGATGGTGCGCGCGCTCGGCATCAACCTGTCGCGCCTGCGCCTGTTCGTGTTCGGGCTCGGGGTTGCGCTCGCTGCGATTGCCGGCGTGGTGTTGGCGCCGATCTGGGGCGTACGCCCGCATGTCGGCGTCGACGCGGTGGTGCCCGCCTTCCTCATCATCGTGCTGGGTGGCGTCGGGTCGCTTTGGGGTGCGGTGATCGCAGGCCTGATGGTCGGCATGGTGGTTGGCCTGACCGGGGCCTACGCCTCGGAGTGGTCGCTGATGTCGATGTACCTGTTGTTCATCGCGGTCGTGACGTTCCGCTCGCGCGGACTGTTCGGAAAGAAGAGCGTGCTGGATGCCTGAAACCGCGAACCCCCAACCCCTCGCCGGCAAGGTCGCCCTCGTCACCGGTGCCGCCGGCACGATGGGCCTCGCGGCCACGCGAGTCCTGCTGGAAGACGGTTGCAGGGTCGCGCTTGTGGACACGAACCGTGATCGCACCCATGCGCTGGCTGCTGAACTCGGCCCCAATGCATCGCCCTTCGCGTTCGACATCAGCGACGCGCAAGCGGTACGCGCCGGCCATGCGCAGATCGTCGCCGCCCTCGGGGCCGTCGACATCCTGGTGAACAACGCCGGCATCTTGTCGAACAACAAGGTCGAAGCCACCGACGCGGCCGAATGGCGGCGCGTGCTGAGCGTCAACCTCGACGGCGCCTTCTACCTCTCGCAGCAGGTCGCGCCGGCGATGAAGGCAAAGCGTGCGGGGCGCATCATCAACACCTGCTCGCTGGCGGCCAAGACCGGTGGGCTGACCGCGGGCACGGCGTACTCCGTTTCGAAGGGCGCGCTGACATCGTTGACCTTCTCGCTGGCGCGCGAACTGGCGGCCTTCGGCGTCACGGCCAACGGCATCTCGCCCGCTTACGTGAAGACGCCCATGATCACCGAGCAACTGAACGAGGCGCAGCGTCAGGCCTTGCTCAAGGACATCCCCGTCGGCCGTTTCTGCGAGCCGGAGGAGTTCGCGCACGTGGTGCGCTTTCTGGCATCGCCGCTGGCCGGCTTCATCACCGGCGAGATCATCGATCTCAACGGTGGGCTCCTGATGGATTAGCGAACAGGCCCTGAACCCATGGACGACATCACTCCCCGCATCGACTTCACGCGCGAGCTGTCGGGCCTGTTCGATCTTCAAGGCAAGGTGGCCTACGTGCCCGGCGGCTATGGCGGCATCGGCGAGGCGATCGCGTGGGCACTTGCCATGGCGGGCGCCAAGGTCGTGGTTTCGGGTCGCGACGAAAGCCGTGCGAGGGCATTGGCCGATGCGTTGCGCGCTGCAGGGCACGATGCGCTCGGGCTGGCGGCGGACGCCCACTCGGTCGACAGCCTGCAGGCCTCGGTCGACAGCGTGGCCGAGCGCTATGGCCGCGTCGACCTTTTGATGAACTGCATCGGTATCCAGCGCGAGCAGGCTTTGCTCGACGTCACCGAAGAAGCCTTCGACGAGGTGATCCAGGTCAACCTGAAGGCCGCCATGTTCCTGGCGCAGGCGGCCGCCCGGTACCAGATTGCGGGTGGCCGTGGCGGGGCGCAGGTTCATCTGCTCTCGGTGCGCGCGCAACTGGGGTTGCGCGGCCGCGGTTACTCCGCTTACGCCAGCACCAAGGGCGGGCTGGTGATGATGATCCGGCAACACGCGAGCGAGTTGGCACCGCATGGCATCACGGTGAACGGCATTGCGCCGACCGTCGTCCGGACGGAAATGGCAAGGCACTGGTTGGAGAACCCGCAGACACGGGAGCAGATCCTGGGCCGCATTCCGCTCGGCCGGGTGGCAGACCCGAAAGACATCGCGGGCGCGGCCGTGTTCTTCTGTGCGCCCGCGGCGAGCTTCGTGACCGGTCAGGTGCTCTATCTGGACGGTGGCATCACCGCCAGCCAGTAGAAAAAACGGGGCGCCGGTTTTCTAGAATCAGCGCGCAGCGCCGAGTGCGCGGGCGCTGCCGCCTTATCCGGAAATCGCTCGCCATCGTCCTGCAGCCCGCATGGATGCTGGTGAATAAGCTTATCCGCATAAAGCGCGAACCAAAAAATCGTTTGCTTCCATAAGGCGCGCTTTTAGAGTGCCGGCTCGTCGGGCTTGCACCGAACGCGCCACCCCGACGCCCCAAACGCAGATCACGATGTACCAATACACCCCATTCGACCGTCAGTTCGTGCACCAGCGCGCCGCGCAATTTCGCGACCAGCTCGAGCGTTGGCAAAAGGGCAAGCTCGCCGAAGACGAGTTCCGCCCCCTGCGCTTGCAAAACGGCTGGTACGTGCAGCGCTATGCGCCGATGCTGCGGGTGGCCGTGCCCTACGGCGAGTTGTCGAGCGCGCAACTGCGCGTGCTGGCGAAGATTGCCCGCGAGTACGACGAACCCGAGGCCGCGGTGTACAAGACGGCGATGAAGACGCAGGGCCTGCTCGGCACCACGCACCTGCCGACGCACTACGCGCATTTTTCGACGCGGCAGAACGTGCAGTACAACTGGATTCCGCTGGCCAGGTCGGCCGATGTGATGGATCTTTTGGCCTCGGTCGACATGCACGGCATTCAGACCAGCGGCAACTGCATCCGCAACATCACGAGCGACGAGCGCGCCGGCATCGCTGTGGACGAGGTGGCCGACCCGCGCCCCTACGCCGAAATCATGCGGCAGTGGAGCACGCTGCACCCGGAGTTCGCCTTCCTGCCGCGCAAGTTCAAGATCGCGATCACCGGCGCCGCCGAAGACCGCGCCGCCACTGGCTGGCACGACGTGGGCCTGAAACTGGTGAAGAACGATGCGGGCGAGATCGGCTTTCGCGTGCAGGTGGGCGGCGGCATGGGCCGCACGCCGATCATCGGCACCGTGCTGCGCGAGTTCTTGCCCTGGCAGCAGATCATGAATTACCTGGAAGCGGTGATCCGTGTCTACAACCGCTACGGCCGCCGCGACAACATCTACAAGGCACGCATCAAGATCCTGGTGAAGGCCGAGGGCCAGCGCTACATCGACGACGTCGAGGCCGAGTACCGGCAGATCGTCGAGCACGACGGCGCACCGCACACCATCACGCAGGCCGAGTTCGACCGCGTGGCCGCCTCGTTCGTGCCGCCGACGCTGGCCACCCGCGTGGTGCAAAGCGCCGAGCAGACCGACGCCGACCTGCGTCGCTTTGCCGCCGACGACGTGCAATTTGCGCGCTGGCTGCAGCGCAACGTGGCGCCGCACCAGAACCCGCTGCTGCGCGCGGTCACGCTGTCGTTCAAGCGCCGTCTGCAGGCGCCTGGCGACGCCTCGGCCGACCAGCTCGACACGCTGGCGCGGCTGGCCGATCGCTTCAGTGCCGGCGAGGCGCGCGTGACGCACGACCAGAACATCGTGCTGCCCTGGGTGCATGCCGAAGACCTGCACGCGCTGTGGCTGAACGCCCGCGAGGCCGGCTTCGCCAGCGCCAACGTGCACCTGCTGACGGACATGATCGCCTGCCCGGGCGGCGACTTCTGCGCGCTGGCCAATGCGCGCTCGATCCCGATCGCCGAGGCCATCACCGAGCGCTATCAAGACCTGGACGAGCTCGACGACCTGGGCGAGATCGACCTGCACATCAGCGGCTGCATCAACTCGTGCGGCCACCACCACAGCGGCCACATCGGCATCCTGGGCGTCGACAAGGACGGCAAGGAGTGGTACCAGGTCACCCTCGGCGGCTCCGACGGCTCCGAGCTCAGCGGCACGCCGCAGGCCGGCAAGGCTGTCGGCCCCTCGTTCTCGGCGGCCGAAGTGCCGGGCGTGATCGAGGCCGTGCTCACCACCTACCGCGACACCCGCGAAAGCGGCGAGAACTTCATCGACACGCTGCGCCGCGTAGGCCCGGACCCGTTCAAGGCCGCCGCCAACGGTGCACGCTTCAAGGTGGAGGAAGCAGCATGAACAAGAAACTCAACATCCTCTCGGCAGAAGAACACATCGACGACGGCGATCCGAAGGTTCTGCAACTGCCCAACGACGCCGACCCGCTCGCCATCGAGGTGTGCCTGGCCGACATCGAGCGCATCGACCTGAACTTTCCGAAGTTCACCGACGGCCGCGCCTACAGCCAGGCCTTCCTGCTGCGCCGCCGCCTGGGCTTC
>Ga0070665_100005276_pt1 | contig 13351 bp, 9 predicted proteins | sample KBSS13metaG_FD_65862 | JGI IMG/M metagenome (GOLD analysis project Ga0070665, IMG submission 65862) | Switchgrass rhizosphere microbial communities from Kellogg Biological Station, Michigan, USA - KBS S1-3 metaG | ecosystem: Host-associated > Plants > Roots > Rhizosphere > Soil ... | reverse complement strand
TGGTGGTATAATTGCCTTCGTCATAACCGAACCAGGCATAGACCGGCTTGTAAGGACCCAGCTTGTGGCTGAGGTCCACCGTAATCGTGGCGGGCTGCGCCTGTGCCAAAGCGGTGCCGCAGGCGAGCAGAGCCGCCAAAGAAAAAGCCGTAAGACGCATGGTTCCTCTGGATTGTGAAGTGAAGCTACACCGCGGACGGGCTGACGGCCGCGGCGCTCCGGTTGCAACCGAAACGCCTTAAAACACGGAGCCCGGCCGTCCTATTCATTGAACCGGATACCGACCCGATACATCCGCCCTATGACGTCATAAACGATGTTGTTTGGACGGCCGCCGGTGGGTGGAGGCATGGTATTCGCCACATTGTCCACCTTCGCATAGAGCTGCGTACCGGGGTGCCAGAACCAATTCACCCCGAGATCCAGATAAAAGACGCCGCCGACCTTGTTGTAGTTTGTGGTCGGCGTCTGGATGGTCGGCGGCGGACAGGTTCCGGGGGCGCAGACCAGCGTATTTTTCGGAGTCAGCGTGCCGGGCGCGAGCCAGCGCTCGCCGATGGTAAAGCCCCACACGTCGTTCTGATACGACTGGCTGAGATCCATCTTCCAGGTGAGGATATTGCCGCCATTTTGATTGTAATTCTGGCTGTTCACCCCGCCGCCGACAAAGCCGGCCAGTTCGGTATTCTGTTGCGTACCCGGTACGCCGGAATTGGAGATGAATTTGCTCGTATGGTTGATCAGTGCCCGGAAGTCCACGGCTCCGGGAACGCCGACATCCTCCATGTCCGCGTGATACCCCACCTCGAAATCGAAGCCGTCGGTAAGGAACGAGGCCTGGTTGAACACCCGGGAATGGATCTGGGTGATCTGATTGGGATCGCCGATCCGGCCGGGATTCTGGGTGCTGACCTGAACGCCGTTTGCCGTGGTGATCTGATCCTGCTGGCAATAGATCACGTTCCCCCGGAAACAAAGGTCCACAATGGTTTGCGTACCAAGCGAGGTGATGGCGCCTTTCAGATCGATGCGATAATAATCGACCGACGCCTGAAATCCGGGCAGCCAGTCGGGCTGATAGACGATGCCCAATTCCGTGGTCAGGCCCTTTTCGACCTTCAATGCGGGATTGCCCTCATTGAGTTGGCGAATTGTCTGGCCTGGAATACTGGGCGTGACGAACACGTTGGTAATCGCGCCGTTCAGCCCCTGCGCGGGCGCGAAAAGCTCGCTCAGGTTTGGCGCCCGGATATCCCTGGACATAAGCGAGCGCACACGCACGCCAGGGATGGGGGTTTCCCAGGTCGCACCGACCTTCCAGGTGTTCGCTTGGCCCGCCGTGCTGTAATGGGCGACCCGGCCGGCCAGGCTGATGTCCGCCTTGCCCCAGAACTTGTCGTCAAGAACCGGCACACCGAACTCGAGAAATACTTCATTGACGTGATAGTTGCCTCGGCCGTTGTGGAGGTTGCCGGCATTCCACGAATTCCCGTTCACGCAGTCGACCGAGGGGTCAAGACACGGCTCGGCAAATGTCGCGGGGGTTGATGCACTTAATCCGCCGGCATACGGATCGACACGCTGGGTGTAATATTCCTCTCTATATTCATATCCCGTCGCGACCGAAACAGGACCCGCCCAAGTTTCGAACGGCGCGCCGTTCACCACAAAGCTGAAAGCCTCTTGCCGTGTGGTCATGATGGCGGTCGGGCCGAGGGTCGTCGAATAGCTCTGATTGTCGAAATAGGCGACGGAGGATGGGCTCAGCGGAGCATTGCCAAACGGATTGAATGGCACGCAACCGAAGGATTGCGCCACCGTGTTGCGGCAGACAACTCTGCCCCCCGGAGACTGCACGGCATCCATCGCAAGATTGTAGCGATTGCTCAAAGCTTCGTTTTCGATCTTCAGCGCGCTTCCGGTTTCGCCATGCTGGAAATAGGTCTCCCAGCTCAGCGCTTTGCCGAAAAGCTGGAATTTCCCGTCAGCGCCCAGGACATACCGGCGCAAGGCCCGGTTGATGAACACTTCCTGGTTTAAGGGAATATTGGCATTCAAGGTTCCGAATTGGACCGCGTTGTTCGGATACTCAGTGAGGCAAGCGGCCTGGGTCTGTGCCTGGCTCAGGCCGACACCCCATATTCCAGTTCCGGGCAGAAACGCATTGTCGCAACGTATCGTCAGCAGCGTGCGTGGCGTCTGGCCCTGTGCCGGAACGGTTTGGGTCCGGACCTGACCGTAGGACAAGGTGCCATAGACCTCGGTGTTTTCATCCAGATCGTAAGAAACCCGCGCATAGAGGCTGCCACGGGTAATGGGGTTCACGATGGTCTGGGTGAACGCGTGTGTGTCGGACTGATTTCCAGGCCTGGCCGCGGTTCCAAAACATCCGCCGTTGATGGAGCCCGTAACAGTGCCGGTGGTTCCCGTCACCACCGGGACGCAGCTGCCGGCATAGGCAAAGGGAATCGCAACACTGTTGGTTCCGAAGGTGGTGCCGATCTTGGGGCCATTGGTGATCAGGCCATACGCTGCGGCATCGAATCGCTGGGATAGGGGTCCAAAGGTGGATTGGGGCTGTCCCGCGGGCGTCGGGCCGGGACCGGTGAGTGTGGCCGGGCCATAGTCTGCAGTCCCGTAATCGGCGTGGAAATTGCGTCCGCCAGGGGTCGGATTGGGACCGAACTCGCTGGTTTGCGGACGCAGCGGGTTCAACCCGGCGCTATAGGAATATTCAAACGCGCCCTCGATGTGCCCCCGGCCACCGGCAAAGCTTGTGCCGGCGGCAAGTTGGGCCGTCGCATTTTCGTCATCGCTGAAAGTGCTCATGCCGGCACCAAAATGGGCCTTGATGCCTTCGAAGCGCTTGTTGGTGACAAAGTTGACAACACCGGCCACCGCATCGGATCCCCACGACGCCGACGCACCGCCGGTGACCACATCGACGCGCTGCATCAGGAATTGCGGCAACTGGCTGACATCGACCACGCCGTTATTGTTCGCGCCGACGACCCGCTGACCGTCCAGCAGGGTCAGCGTGCGCAGGGGGCTCAAAGCCCTCAGGCCGACGCCGGAAAGTCCCTGCAAGCCGGTGGATGTGGAACCGCTGTTGAAAGTAACGCCGGTCGAGCCCTGCAATGCCGGGAGCCTGGTAAGGGCCTCGAAGATATTCGGCTGGGCTGACTTCTCCAAATCCGCCGCGCTGACGATCGTCGTGGGCGTGGGCGCATCGAAGCCCGCAGCCTGCAGACGGGTAGACGAAACCGTCACCTGTTCCACGTCCTGTGCCATCGCGCCTGTGGCGCTCAGAGCAATCAATGCAGTGCCACAGGAAAGGCGCAGATAGCTGACGCGACGACTATTCATACAATATCCCCCGAAATACGAAGTCGCCGTTTTGAGGGGCTGCGCGTTCGGCTGTCAATTTTGAGCGCCGATAGATTCCCACCGCATGGGAATTGGTAACGTCAACGTGTTTTAGGCACCGTCTTACGCCGAACAAAAAAGCCCGGCGGTGTTGCCGCCGGGCTTTTCAGGAAGTGGCCGTCCAGGGAGAACAGCCGTGACTTTCGTAAGTCGCGCTGTCCTTGCAGTCAAAAACGACTTCGCTGCATTTCTCACCCGGTGAGAATCACTGCTTCGTCTCGCCAACAACCTGCAATCGGGTTCGCAACCGAATATCGTCGGAGGACGATCCGATGAAGAGATCAAAATTACCCGGCTCGACAGCAAATTTCCCCTTGCGGACGTCGTAGTAGGACAGTTGCGATACAGGTAACGTGAAATTCATCCGAGCGCTTTGACCCGGATTCAGAGCCACTCTTTTGAAGGCCCGGAGCGTCTTTATGGGCTGATAGGTCAGGCTCCTGGCCTGGTGCGAATAAAGCTGCGCCACATCCGACCCGGGCCGATCACCGACGTTCGTAATATCGAAAGAAAGTTGAACCTGACCGGATCCAGATACAGAAGGGGCTGAGACTGCGAGATTGCTGTATTTGAACCGCGTGTAGCTCAATCCATGACCGAAGGGATAAAGCGGAACACCCTTGAAATATTGATAGGTGTATCCCTTGGAGACATCATACTCATTTTGCGGCGGAACACCGTCCAGGCTTGCATACAGGGTATAAGGAAGGTGGCCGCCCGGATTATCCAAACCAAAGAGCGCGCGGGCGATGGCCGTTCCTCCCGATTCACCCGGATACCAGGCCTGCATGATCGCCGGCAGACGATCATGCGCCCAACCGACGGCGACCGGACCGGCACTCATCAGCACCAGGATCGTGCGGGGATTTGCGGCGAACACTGCTTCCATGAGTTGCTGCTGCGCGCCAGGCAAATTCAGTTCACGGCGATCCCGGCCCTCGGCTTCCACCTGCAGATTGGTGCCAAGGAATAGAATGGCGATGTCCGATTTCCTGGCCAGTTCTGCGGCACGGGCGATGGCCGCGGGATCGGCGACATCAATGAATCCCGCCCCCTGTTCGTAGCTCACGGAGACCTGCGAACCGAGAAGCTGCTTCAGGCCTTCCAGCGGCCCGATTTTGCGGACGGGCGTCCCGTAGTAATTGCCGGTTTCGTAATCTTGATTGCCCGCGGGTCCGATAACCGCGACCGAATGCACACTGTCTTGTTTGAGAGGCAGAAAATTCGCAGCGTTTTTCAGCAAGACCAGGGATTCTTGCGCGGTCTTCAGAGACAGATCCAGATGTTCGGGCGAACGCACCACATCCATGGAAATTTTGGAATAGGGACTGTTTTCCGGTGGATCAAACGCACCCAGGCGGAAGCCAACCCGCAAAACACGCGAAAGAGCCCGGTCCACATCGGCAGTCGTCAGGAGACCGCGTGCCACTGCCAGTGGGATGTTACGTTCAAACTCCTGGTCGTCGCTGTCATTGCCCGCCTTGATCGCTGCCGCAGTTGCAACGACAGGGTCTTCGGAAAAACGCTGGCCGGGCTCTATCGCGCCTGGACGCGCGTCGGTCAGCAGCGCGACCGCGCCAAGATCATCGGTGACAAAACCATCAAAGCCCCATTGTTTGCGCAGGATATCCGTCAGCAAACGGTGGTTCACCGCATCTGGTGTGCCGTTGATCGCGTTGTAGGATGACATGATAGATTGGGGATGCGCCTCCATCACGCTCATCCGCCAGTGAGGCAGCCAGAACTCCATCAGATTGCGATCATCGACTTCGGCGGAAAGATGCTGGCGACCGGTCTCGACATTGTTGACGGCGAAATGCTTCAGGGTCGCGGCGAGCTTGAGATGATTCAGGTCATCGCCTTGCAAGCCACGCACATAGGCGACGCCCATGCGCCCCGTCAGGAGAGGATCTTCGCTGAAAACCTCCTGAATCCGGCCCCAGCGGGGATCGCGGCTGATGTTGATCACAGGCGACCGAAATACCAACCCATGCTTGCTCCTTGGGCCATCGGCTTTGGCGTTATAAAGCGCGCGCGCCTCATCCCCCATGGCCGACGCAACAGTCTTGATAAGGTCCGGATCCCAGGTTGCGCCCATGGCAATCGGCACAGGGAACAAGGTTGTCGGCTGCTTGGACCAAACGCCATGCAGTGTCTGATTCCAGCCGCCCCACATCGGCACGCCCAATCTCGGGATGCCCGTATTCAGGTGATTGAGTTGGGCCGCCTTCTCTTCCAGGGAAAGCCTGTGAACCAGATCCGCAACCCGCTTTTCGATGGGCAGCGAACTGTCGCGAAATGGCAGCTTTGCTTCACCCTGTGCGAATACCGGGCTCGCCGCCACGAGCAAAAAGGCGCCAAAAAACACTGACCGCTTCATTGTGCCCTCGCGTCATTGAAATGTGGCGGCTCCCGAAGCCATTTTACCAGGGACGAAATATCCTGATCGCCAATGCCGCCTCCTTGCGCTTGTTGAAAGCGCACACGCGCCGATTCACCGGACATCAGATCGACACCGACTTCGGCAGCCTCGCGGATCGCATAGGCCAAGTCTTTCTCAATCAGCGCGACAGAGAAATTTGGCGCGAAGTTGCCCGCCGCGACGCGGGCCAATATCGTCTGAACGAGGGGGCTGCTGACAGCCCCCTTTACAAGCACATTCAATGCCGCATCCTGATCGAGGTCGAAGCGGCTCAAGACCGCAAGCCCTTCAGCCAGCGCGGCAACCTGAACGCCGCAGATGAAATTGTTGACAAGCTTGAGGATCGTCCCGCTGCCCACCGTCCCGAGCGGCACGATATCGACACCCATGGCGCGAAATACGGGGGTGGCCCATTTGATGGGAAGAACATCGCCGCCCACCAGGAACTTCAAGGTTCCGGCCTCCGCCTGATCCTTGCTGCCCGTAACCGGCGCATCGAGAAAATGGCAGTCACGCGATCTGCTTAGTTCCGCAAGCTGGCGAACCCAGCCCAGGGAAAGCGTGCTGGATTCGATCAGGATCGCGCCGGGAGAAACGGCGGACAGCGCACCCGCCGGTCCCTGCCATATCGCGCGCGAAACATCGTCGTCTGATACCATGCTGATCACGACATCGGCGCCGGTTGCGGCTTCGGTCGGCGACTTGCAAAGTTGCGCAGCCGTGCCTTCAAACGACCGGTATCGCTCCGGGCTCCTGTTGAACAACTTCAGGGGAAAGCCGGCACCGAGCAGCCGGTGGGCCATGCCCGCCCCCATTGTCCCAAGGCCGAGCACCGCTACCAGGGGCTTGGCGCTCATCCCGTCACCGTGAACCGGGAGAGTGCGTCCTCGTCGATCTCCAGCCCAAGCCCGGGAACATTGTCGTTCAGTTCGACAAAGCCGTCGCGCGCGACCGGTTCGCCTTTAAAGATGTACCAGAACAGCTCATTGCCCACTTCCACATCGACAGGCGGAAAGTATTCCGCGATGGGGGAGTTCAGGCTCGACATCACCACATGATAGTTGTGCATCTGTCCCGCATGAGGAACCACGGGAATGGAATGAGCCTCGGCCAGCGCCTGGATCTTTCGCGCAGCGGTCAGTCCTCCGACCCGATTGACGTCGAACTGGATATAGTCCAACGCCTTGGCTTCGATCATCTGGCGGAAGCCGTAGATGGTGAATTCGTGCTCGCCGGCGGCTATCGGCGTTTGGCCGAAGCGCCGCAATTCCGTATAGCCATGCACATCATCGGGATTGATCGCCTCTTCCAGCCAGCGCAAGTTGAACTGGTCCAGCAGGCGCATCATCCGCTTGGCATAGTCCAGCGACCAGCCCATATAGGCATCCGCCATGACATCCACCTCATCTCCGACCGTTTCGCGGACCGTGCGGACCAGGTCGAGATTGCGCTGCATGCCTTCAGCGCCGTCGATCGGTCCCCAGCCGAAGCGTAGTTTGACGGCCTTGTAGCCTTCGGCCTTGTACTTGGCGGCTTCGGCTGCAAGCTCATCCAGCGGCATCCCATAGAGCCTGCTGGCATAGACCGGGATGCGGGGCTTTGTGCGTCCGCCCATGAGGCGGAACACAGGTTGCTTGGCCGACTTGCCCATCAGGTCCCAAAGCGCGATGTCGATCGCGCTGATGGCAACCAATGCTATGCCTTTCCTGCCGAATGGCAGGGTCTTGCGGTACATATGCTGCCACAGGAACTCGACGTCCCAGGGGTCGGCGCCGATAAGCAAAGGCGCCAACAGTGAATCGATCAAATTCTTGGTGACAAGCGGGCTGAGAGCGGCATTGCCGATACCGACCAGGCCTTGATCGGTGAATATTTCCACGATCAACCAGCCATGGAATGTGAAAGTCCCCATGGTCTCCGGCGAGAGCATCGGAGAAATCAGATCCATCGGATTTGTACAGAAGTGCGGCGGAAGCTTCGCTGTTTTTCCGGACCATTGCACAACGCGGGTACGAATTTCGGTAATTTTCAAGACTGTGACTTTCCAAAGGTGAGAGGCTTGAGCTGAGGGATCGAAAAGCAGATGACGGCAAAGGCAATGACGTGCAGGGAAGCCGCGATGGAAAGAACTGGCGTGTAGCTGAAGCCGTGATCGAGCAGCCAACCGGCGGTCTGCCCAAGGACAACGCCGCCCATCGCGCCGCCTAGCCCGACCAGTCCCGCAAGCTTTCCCAAGGCCTGTCGCGGAACCAGGTCGGTGGGCAGGACCATCACCAGCGTGGACCAGGATTGCTGGCCGAAAAACGCCATGCTGAAGAGAAGCAACACCCAACCGATGCCAGGCATCACGGGCACCAGCATGACCCAAGGCATCAGGGCGGCGCTGAAGCCGAGTGCGCCCTTTCGTGCAGCGTTGACGGTCGCGCCGCGGCGCAGCAGGTAGCTGGACAGCCCCCCGCCAACCAGACAGCCGACGCCCGACGCCGCATAGGGTATCCATCCCAGGCTGCCGGCCTGTTTGAGATCGAAGTGCTGGGCTTCGAAGAGGTATTTGGGCAGCCAGAACAGATAAAAGTACCAGGCCGCATCGGACAGGAATTTCGCAATAACGACACCGCGAACCTCCTTCCTGGAGACCAGCATGGCCACGGTGATCGCCGAGCCGTCTTCGGCCTCGGTTTGGTTCCTTTCGGCTGGGGCCGGGGTGAAATAGATCATGCTCCAGGCCAGCGCCCAGACCAGGCCCAAAGCGCCCGTGAGATAGAAGACCCACCGCCAACTGGCTATTTCAAGCCAGTGCACTTGCGTGAGGACAAGGACGATCAAGGGCGGCGCGATCACCGCTCCCACCGCCGAGCCGGCATTTATGATCCCCATCGCCAACGCCCTGTCTTTTGGCGTGAACCATTCCGCCACGGCGCGGGTGGCGGCAGGAAAACCTCCGCCCTCCCCAAAACCCAACATCAACCGGCTCGCCGCCAATGACATGGCGTTGCGCGCCAGGCCGTGGCTCGCGCAAGCGAGCGACCAGATGCTCATGACCAGCAAAAAGCCCTTGCGCGTGCCGACGCGGTCCAGGAGCCAGCCTCCGCCGAGATACATCAGCCCGTAGGTGATCAGGAATGCGGAATCCAGAGCCGCCTTGACTTGGTTCGAGATCGGAAAATCGGCTTGGATTGCCTTGATGGCCCAAGGCAAGGTTTGCCGGTCCAGATAACTGATTGCAATTGCGGCACTGACGAGCAGGGCGATGCCCCAGGCCAGTACGGGTCTGCGCTGCTGCGACATCACCCCTCCTTCGCTGAAATGCCTGGTCAGATGTTGCAGCACGAAAACCCAAAAAGCTGGTTTTTTCTTCAGGCAAGCGGGTATGTCGGACCCGGCCGAACCTGTCAAAAACCGATTCTCATGTGGTGAGAATCCAGGGCATCTGTGCCCGATTTACTTTTGTCGGACAAAATGATTGTATTGTCGGACAAAATATAAATTGGGAAGGGGTTCCAGGGACATGCATACCCACAACCAAGACGAAAGACGCACCAAAGCGCGGGACGCCTACAAAATCCCCCCTGCCCCTACAGAGAAAAACCAACTCGTTCACAAGGCATTCGCCATGCTGAGTTGCTTTCAGCGCTCGGATGAATGGGTAACGGGGGGAGAATTAAGCCGCCGGGCAAATCTCCCCCAGGCATCGGGCTATCGGCTTATCCAGACATTGGAGAAAATTGGCGCGGTCATCCGGGGGCCTCGCGGGCGTTACCGCCCCGGCATGCTGCTCGTTTCACTGTCGCAAAACGTTGCGATAGGCGACCTGCTGCGCAATTCCAGTCACAGCATCGCCGCCGACCTCGCCCGGCGGTTCAACCTTACAGTTCATCTGGGGATGCTCGAGGAAGGCATGGTTACTTACGTCAGCAAGGTCACCACTCCCAATTCGTTTCCCGTCAAGACGCGGGTAGGCGCCCAACTGGAAGCTTACTGCTCTGCCTTGGGAAAGGTGTTGCTTTCGGCGCTCTCAAGAGAGCGTCTTGACAGCATCATCCTTGATGGAGATCTGATCTCGCTGACCGAAAACACGATTACGTCTCCCCATTTGCTGCGCGCCGAATTGGAGAAGGTGAGGCGTCAGAGATATGCGGTGGATGATCGGGAATCGGAAGCCGACATGGCGTGCGTGGCGGTCCCCATCCGCGATATCGAGGGCCGGATCATCGCGGCCATGTCGGCCACGGACCACGCCAGCAAGATGACCCATCAGCAGCAAGTGTTGATTCGGGACGCTCTTTGGATCGCGGTGGCGGAGTTGGAGAGGAAAGTCTTTCCGGCCCGCCTCAATAGCGCGGCCTAAAGCTTAAACCGGTGCCATTGCCGGTTCGCCGATGACGGCTGTCGCATAGAGGATTGCGCTCTTATCCATGAAATTGCTGGGCCCGAGTGTCGGTTTTGCCAAAACCGGAACTATGTCGCATGCTTCCTCTTCGGGCGAAAACCGGGGCCGGCGAGCTTACGAAGACAGAATGAAGCAGACGGAGCAATTGCAGCGAATCCCCGCTCAAATCGCGGGCGATCTCGGCGCGAAGATCGTGTCGGGACGGCTGAAGGCCGGCACCATCCTGGACGGCGAAGTGGAAGCGAGCGGCCAGCGGAAGGTATCCCGATCGGCTTACCGCGAGGCCGTCCGCATCCTGAGAGCAAAGGGATTGGTCGAGTCGCGCACCAAGATCGGCACAATGGTCAGCGCGATTGAGAAATGGCATTTGCTCGATCCGGATGTCCTGAGTTGGATGTGTTCGCGCGATCCGAGCCCTCAATTGTTGATCAGCCTGTTTGAACTGCGAATCATGGTTGAGCCGGAGGCGGCCGCATTTGCCGCCCAGCGGCGCAGCCAGGCACAACTGTATGCGATGGCAGATGCGCTGACCGAAATGGAGCGCGAGACTCTGCAGACGGCCGAGGGCCGGGCCGCAGATCGGATATTCCATAGTACATTGTTGGCGGCTTCCCAGAACGCGTTTCTGGCGACGTTGAGCAGCAGCGTCGCCGCAGCGGTCGATCTGAGCACTTTTTTCAAACAAAGGACGCAGCGATTGACACGCGACGCCGTTCCCGACCACTGGCGGGTCTATCGCGCCATTGCGGCCGAAGATCCCAAGGCCGCGCGAAGGGCCATGAGGCATCTGGTGAAATCGGCGTTTGAGGACACCACGGCGGCCGCGAACGGCGCGTCGGTCAACTTGAGTGCGCCCTGACAGCGATGGGGTGAGGCGAAAACGCCCGAACGCTCTATTTGGTGGAAATCCTGACTTCGTCGCCGTTTTGCAGGGCGTCGGCTGGGTCGTCCATGATGCGGTCGGTGGCGCCGGCCACCGCGCCCGCCACCAGCCTGGCCAAAATTGCTAACGCATTTTAGCTCGGGGCGGGCCAGATTTACACCATCCTTACAATGGCTCTCGAATGCTCGTGCGGCGCGGTCGCGACAGGGTGCGCCCTCCTCGGAAGCGGCCCTTCTTCTTTTCTAGTAGCCTCTCACGCCGTAATAGGGCGGCGGCACAATCTCCGGCAGGAACTCCGGCTTGACGCCCACAAGGCGGAACACCGCTTCGGCGATGGGGGTGATCTGGCTCGGATCGATATCGATGAGCACATGCTGGATGCGGCCCTCCTCGCGCGGATGGCTGGCCAGAGCGCCAATGCGCTTGAGCAGGGCGCGCCACTCTGCCCCGGTGTTCGGCTTGGCAAGCACGTCAGCGGGGAGGACGACCCTCATCAGCAGCCTCATCGTCTCACCCGTTCGGCCGGTCGAGGAAGGCGCGGGCCAGCGCCTCGGCTTCCGCGGGATCGTCCAGAGCATCGCGCAATTCCGCCAGCAGTTTGGGCAGGCAATTGGCGTCCCGCGCGGCGGGATCGCCGCCGCCGGCGCCTGTCACAGTGCTGCGCCAGTGCGGTGAAGCGACCAGCTGCCCCTGCAACCCCACCAGCAGCAAATCCAGCCAGGTGGATGGGCAATAGGACAGATTGAGCGACCAGCTCGGTTCCCCCGCCCCGGTGTGATGCACCGTGCCGCGCGGCACATAAAGCAAGGTGCCAGGTTCCAGATCGACTGTCCGCTCCGGCGGCCGTCGCGCCTCAGCCAGCAGCGGCGCCAGCAAGGGCGTGATGGTAGACGACCCTAGCGTATAGCTGTCGGGTGTGGCGGGCACCATCGGCGTCTCGCCCACCTGCCAGCGCTTGGCGCCGGTGAGCTGGATGGTGAAATTCTCGTTCTTGTCGAAATGCGGCACCGCGCCGCCGCCAGCGGGGGTGAAGAACAGACTGGCGATCACTTTCCGGCGCGGCGCGCCGAGGAAATCCGCCAGGCTGTCGGTCAGTGCGGGCGCCGGTACACTGACGAAATAGAGCGTGGCGCCGGTATCACGCAATTGCGCCGCGTTCGTTGGAGCGATCGGAAAGACGCTGTGGGCGACGAATTCATTGGCCAGCCAGGCCTGCGCCCCTTCCCGCGCCGCGCCCGCCAGCCGCGCCGGATCGAGTGGGCCGATCACCTGACGGATGAAGGCCAGGTCGTCCGCCGCCAGCGGCAGCAGCGCCATGCGCGACTGCCAGTGCTCGGCGAAGAACCGCTCTGCGCCAACGGGCGACAGCAGGCGGCGCCAGTCCAGGCTGTCAGTCATGGCGGCTTGCGTCGGCGTGGCTCGGCCATGAGCGCAGCATCACATGGATGCTGCGCTTCTCATAGCCGCCACCGCACGCCCTTAGAAGTTCCAGCGGACGCCCAGACGGATTTCACGGCCCAAGAGGTCGTATTGTGTCACCGAATGGGTGGGACCGCCGTTCGATTGGATGCCGTCGGACGTGCCCGGCTTCATCTGCGGGGGTATGTCCAGGATATTGTCCACGGCGCCATAGATCTGCCAGTTCTCGGACCAGTCATAGGCGGCACGCAGGTCAAGATAGGCGGTCGGATCGACATGGAACACGTCATCGGAAACCGTCCACCGCGCCGCCCCCGACACGGGCGCCCGGTTGCCGGTGTTCCAGAAATTGTTGAGAATGGCCGAGCCAATCCAGCGCACCTGGGCGGTGACAGAGTATGGCCCGGTTTTGTAGTTCGCCGATATCGAGCCCTTCCATTTCGACGCGCCTGAACTTTGCGCTGGAGCGCCGGCGCCCAGCACGCCGGCATAATCATTGATATCGACGACACCCGGCACCGAGGTGGGCGAAGTGATGGTGAGTTCGTCCGTATAGTTGGCGTTTAACGAGGTTGACAGCGTGCCGTCCCACAATTCCGTGGCATAGTTGGCCGCTATGTCCATGCCCGAGGTTCTGAGCGAGTTGATATTGATCGGCACCCGGTTGATGATGCTGAGCGCGCCGTTTGGCCCGCTGAACACCAATGATGCGGAACATATCGGATCGTTGATGTTCGCCTTGCAGGTGTCGAGGATGAAGTTCTGGGCGAGGGTGGCGATCTGGCCCGTCAAGTTCAAATTGTACCAGTCC
>Ga0070665_100005270_pt1 | contig 13362 bp, 11 predicted proteins | sample KBSS13metaG_FD_65862 | JGI IMG/M metagenome (GOLD analysis project Ga0070665, IMG submission 65862) | Switchgrass rhizosphere microbial communities from Kellogg Biological Station, Michigan, USA - KBS S1-3 metaG | ecosystem: Host-associated > Plants > Roots > Rhizosphere > Soil ... | reverse complement strand
AGAACGACTTGGGAGCCGCCAGAACGGCGGACACGGAAAGAAGCAGAAAGGCGGCGGCGAAGGCTGCAGTCAGTCTGCGCGAAAAAGCAGGCATATTGCGGAATCTCCTTCGGCGGAATTGTAGCAGGGCGGCGGGCGCCCGGGTGCGCCGAGGTCAGTCGAAGCGCAGGCGCTGGCAGACCGCGTCGCCGGCCTGGGACGTCGACAGGGAGCCTCCCACATCGGCCGTGGCCGCCCCCTCGCGCACGCAGGCCGCCACGGCAGCCTCGACGGCGACGGCCTCCGCGCCGCGCCCGAGGTGGTCCAGGAGAAGGCCCGCCGTGAGGATCGCGCCGAAAGGGTTGGCCCTGCCCGTTCCGGCGTACTTCGGCGCCGACCCGTGCACCGGCTCGAACATGGACACACGGCCCGGATGGATGTTGCCGGACGCCGCCATGCCCAGGCCCCCCTGCAGCGCCGCGCCGAGATCCGTCGCGATGTCTCCGAACATGTTGTTCGTGACGATGACCTCGAACTGCCGGGGATCCTTGACCATCTGCATGCAGAGCGCGTCGATGTAGAGGTGCGACGCCTCGATCTCGGGATAATCCTTCGCGACGTCGGCGAAGGCGCGCTGCCAGAGATCGCCGACGAACCGCATCGCGTTCGACTTGTCGGACATCACGACGCGCCGCCGTCCGCGGGCCCGGGCGTACTCGAACGCGTACCGGATGATCCGCTCGACGCCCTTGCGGGTCGAGACGTCCTCCTGGACCGCGACCTCGTCGGGCGTGCCCTTCTTCAAGTGCCCGCCCGCCCCGACGTAGGAGCCCTCGGTGTTCTCTCGGAACACGACGAAGTCCACGTCGTCGGCGCCGAAGCCCTTGAGCGGGCAGAGGCGGTCGTCGAGGCAGCGGACCGGCCGGTAGTTGACGTAGAGGTCGAGGCGAAAGCGCGCCCCGAGCAGGATGTCCGCGGCGTGCTTCATGTCGGGAACGCGCGGGTCTCCGAAGGCGCCCATGAAGATCGCGTCGTAGTTCGATGCGAGGTCGTCGAAACCGCCGTCGGGAATCGTGATGCCTGTCTTCAGGTAATGGTCTGCGCTCCACGGGAAGAAGACCGGCTCGAACGGGATGCCCCGGGCGCGGGCCACCCGGTCGAGAACCTTGACGGCCTCCGCGGTGACGTCGACTCCGATTCCGTCGCCCGGGACGACCGCGATTTTCATGCGACCGCGGACGATAACATGGCCATACAATCCCGAAAGTGACCTTCGCCGAAGCCGTCCGGGAAGTCGTGGTCGAAGCCGCGTCGCGGGCCGAGCGGCCCACTCCGGGCGGACTTTGCGATCGCATCGCCCGCGAGACCGAGCGCTACCTCGACCGTGTCCAGTTCTCGCGAGAACGCTACATGCGCCACCCGATCCTTCTCTGGGACGACTGGGAAGTCATGCTCATCGCGTGGGAGGGGGGCCAGGTGACGCCGATCCACGATCATCGCGGCGTGATGGGCGGGATGGCGGTGCTCTCGGGCTCGCTCGCGGAAGAGCGCTTCACGACGCCGCGCGACATCCCCGAGCTCTACGACAGCCAGGTGCGGCCCGAGGGCGATCTGTCGGACATCGGCCCGACCGTGCTCCATCGCCTGGCCCCGACGAGCGCCCGGGCCATTTCGCTCCACGTGTACCGGCCGCCGCTCCGCACGATGGGCATCTGGGACGCATCCGGACTGATCTCGGTCATGCCCTCGGCCTTCGACGTAGGGGAAGACGTCCTTTCGCGCGCCATGCGCGTTCCCGCCGACACCGTTCGCTAGTCGCGAGTCGGGAGTCGGTTCGCGCACGCCGCGCTATCGCCGCGCGAAGATCACCGCCCAGGATTTTCCCCAGGGGTCCACGATCCGCTCGACGGGATGCTCTCCGCTGCCCGCCTCGGTCCCCGGCGCCACGATCCGCGCTCGCAGCGAGACCGGCCCGCCCGGTGCGGCCGCCCCGTCCGCGCGGGGGTCCAGCCGGAATCGGCGCACGGCCTCGATCGCCAGGCTCGAATGCCCGAGACCGCGCGCGATCTCCACGCTTCCGTAGCGATCCCAGCGCGCCGCCGCCTGGCCGATGAGCGTGTCCTGCCCGTGGAAGCCCCGGAACGTCTCGGGGTGTTCCGGCCAGAACCGCAGCGCCGCGCGCGCCGAGACGGCTCCCTCGACGGCGATCGCGCCGATCGCGGCCAGGGCCGCGGCGCGGCGAGAGCGCGGGGGCACCCGCCCGAGGAGCCAGAGAATGCCGGCCGCCGCGGCTACGGCGGTCAGCGTCGAGAGATACGCGAAGCGCGAGCCGTTCGGAATGTCGGCCTGGCCGCCCGCGGCCACCGCCGCGAGGAACGCCGCCGCGTGGGCCAGTAGCAGTCCGGAGATCGCGTCTCGCGGCCGCACCAGCGCGCGCCCGAGGGCGATCGCGACCGGGATGCCCAGGATCCATCCGAGGCGCGTGCGCCCGGGCAGGTCGTGCCGCGGCGTCGGATCGCCCAGGAGCCATGGCGAGACGAGCGCGTCGGCGACCGCTTCGAAGGGCGGGCGCAACGAGCCGGTACGGCGCATCTCGAGTAGAACGTTGTGGTCCGCGGTCCTCGCGAAGTACGACGCCGCGCGGCCCTCGTGGAAGAGGAAGAGCGGCGCCGCACAGACCGCGAAGCCGAGCGCGAATGCCGCCGAGCGGGCGACTCGAGCGCCCGCTCTCTCTCCGGCCTCGGCCGGCCAGAGTGCGAAGAGCGCGAGGGCCGCGCCGGCGGGCCAGGCCGACAGGTAGACGTGGGCTCCGAGCCCGCCGATGATTCCGGCGGCCAGCGCCCGCGTCAGGCTTCGCCGCTTCCGCGACGAGAGGAGGGCCAGGGTCGCGAGATCCACGATCGGCGCGAGCAGGATCATGACGAACGCCCAGCGGCTGAGGATCAGATGCCAGCGCAGGCCCGCGAGCACGAGAGCCGCGAGCATTCCGCCGCCCGGCGGGAGCAGCGCCCGGCCGAGGAGCGCCGCCGTGACGAGAGAGGCAGCGCCCGCGAGCGCGGAAGGAAGACGCACACCGAGGACGGTCGTACCGGCGAAAGCGAGAGCCTCGCGGTAGCCCTCGAGGTACAGAACACCGACGCTTCCATAGGGCTTCGGCACCCCGTACGGCACCGCCCGGATCGAGTCCGAGAAGTCCGACGGGCGGCCGGAGAGCTCGAGCGCCGGCCGCATCAGCGATAGATCGTCGACCCAGAGCCACTCGGGAACGCGTTCGAGAGCGGCGAAGCGAAGCGCCGCCCCGGTGACGATCGCCAGCAGCGTCAGAGCCGCGAGGGTGGAGGAGCGGAACGGGATCGGCGAGAGCTCCTCCGCCGCCCCGCTCGAGCGCGCCCACGCCAGAAACCCGGCCGTCGCCATCGCTCCGGCCGCGGCGGCTCCCGCGGCGACGGCCAGGCCGAGGAGCAGACGGGACGGCGCCCAGGAGGCCTCCGGATCCGCGAGGAGGGCCGGCCCGATCCGTCGCGCGAGCGCGATGGCCGACACGAATGCCGCCGCGGCTCCGACCAGAAGGGCCAGGCGGATGCCCCGGAAGGGCTCCCGCGAGGCCTCCGACGTCACTTCTGGAAGAAGAGGAACAGGTTGACCGACGACGGCCCGAGCGAAAAGAAATCACCGGAGCGCAGGGGCCGCGCGCAGTCGTCTTCCGAGATTCCGCCGAGATCGTCGGGCGCCGGGATCGGGTCCCCGTTCAAGTACGTCCCGCACGTGGATCGCATGTCGACCAGCCGGTACAGCGCTCCTCCGGAATCCAGCCGCCGCACGACCTTCGCGTGCAGCCGCGAGACTTCGACGTTCAGGAAGGCATCGGGCGAGGAGACGCGGAATCCGGAAACCGGCATCCCGATGCCGATGAACTCGGGAACCTCCCGGCCGATGAGGAGCTCGTCGAAGTCGAGCTTCACGAGGCCCGCGTTGTAGGGCCCCAGTCCCAGCAGGAAGTAGCCCGATGGCAGCCGGAGGAGCGTCTTCTCGAGGCGGACCGACAGGCCCGCCATGCCGTTGTCGACGAACGTCCCCAGGTCGCGCTGGCGCGACTCCAGCGCTTCGCGGCAAATTGCCGAGTAGATGTCGTCTTTCATCGCATGAGATTCAACATGCCGATTTTACCGCGCATTTCGGCCGGACGAAGTGGCCCGACGGTCAGTGAACCGTCTCCTCGCCGGCCTGCTCGACCTCTTCCGAGGACGGTTCCCGCTCGATCGTCCAGCGCTCGTAGACGGTCTCCGGCAACTCGGCCACGAAGCGGGAAGGTTCCAAAATCACATCGACGCCATAGCGGTCCCGGGCGAGCATCGGGTAGACCAGCGCGAGCTCGTTCTTGGCGCGGGTCACGGCCACATAGAAGAGGCGTCGCTCTTCTTCGAGGCCCTCGTCGGTCGCGATCGAACGGTAATTCGGAAAACGCCCCTCCGACAGGCCCATGACGATGACGCGGCTCCACTCGAGGCCCTTGGCCTGATGGATGGAGGAGAGGACGACGCGATCGTCGTCAGGCTCCCCCGCCACCACGTCCTCGCCCGAGAGCTCGTTGAAGAGCGTCACGTCCTCGAGAAACGCCGGCAGCGAGTCGTACGTCTGCGCGAACTGCGCGAACTGTTCGAGGTCGTCGAGACGGGCGTTGCCGTTGGGGAACTTGGCGCGGGCGTAGTCCTTGTACACGTCCTCGACGACGGTGCGAATCGCCTCCGCCGGAGTGGATCGGAGACCCGGCGAATCGAGCTGCGAGAGCAACGCGCGGAACGGCCGGAGCGCGGTCTCCGAGCCTCGACCGAGATCCACGGATTTCGCGTCGAGGGATCGGAAGGCCTCGAGCGGGTCCGGGCGAGCGCCGATCGCCTCCCAGACCGCCGCCGCGGAGCGCTCGCCGACCCTCGGAAAGAGCTTGAGGGCCCGCTTCCAGGAGAGCTCGTCCTTCGGGTTGACGACGATCCGCAGGAACGCGAGCACGTCCTTCACGTGGCGCTGCTCGAAGAAGCGGGTGCCCGAGCGGATCTCGTAGGGGATCCCGCGCCGCGTCAGCTCGATCTGCAGCTCGAGCGCCTGGTAGTGCGCGCGGTAGAGCACGGCCAGATCCGAGAGCTTCTCGCCTTCGTCGTGCCACTCGAGCAGCCGCTGACCGGCGAAGCGGGCCTGGTCGGGGATGTCGGGCAGCGCCACGACGGCGGGCAGCGCGCCGGACTCGCGCGAGGCGGCGAGCTCCTTCGGAAACTGCTTCTCGTTGTGGGCGATCGAGGCGTTCGCGAGCGCCAGGATCTCGGGCGTGGAGCGATAGTTGCGCGTCAGGCGGAACGTCTGCACATCGGGATATCGCTGAGGAAAGCCGAGAATGTTCTCGAACGAGGCGCCGCGGAAGGAGTAGATGGCCTGGGCGTCATCGCCCACGACGGTCACGTTCTTCTTGAGCTTCGCCATGCCGTCGACGATCTCGCCCTGGAGACGATTCGTGTCCTGATACTCGTCGACGAGGACGTGGTCGAAGGAGGACCGGAGCTCCGTGGCCGCCGCCGGGACCTCGTCGAGGAGCTTCTTCCAGAGAAGGAGCAGATCGTCGTAATCCACGGCGTTGCCCTGGCGCTTGCGCTCGCGGTAGCGCTGAAAGACCGAGACGATCTCGGTCTCGAGCTCCGAAAAATGGGGCGCGTGCTCGGCGAGGACCTCGGTAAAGGAGCGCCCGGTGTTGATCGTGAAGGAGTAGAGATCCTGAAGGACGTCGCCCTTGGGGAAGCGGCGCTCGAGCGTCGGGATCTTGCGATCCGAGGTCGCGGCCTCCATCAGCTCCCGGGCGTCCTCGGGATCGAGGATCGTGAAGTTCGCGGTCAGCCCGAGGCGCGCGCCGAAGCGCCGCAGGAGGCGGTTGCCCACCGAATGGAACGTTCCGCCGGCGAGCCGCCGCGTGTCCACCGCGAGGAGAGTCTCGACGCGGCGGAGCATCTCGCGCGCCGCCTTGTTCGTGAACGTCAGCAGAAGCAGGCGCGACGGGTCGTGCCCCGACTCGATCAGGCGTGAGACGCGATAGACGAGCGTCCGCGTCTTGCCGGACCCCGCGCCCGCGATGACGAGGATCGGGCCGCCTCCGGCGAGGACCACCTCCCGCTGCTCGTCGTTCAGCTCCCGGTCGTAGTCGACCCGGTACGACTTGAGCCGCACGGGCGTTTTGAGGACGTACTTTCGCTCCACCCTCGCAGTTTAGACCGGGCGTAATCCAGGCCGCTCCTGCTCGCGTCCAATGCGTGTAACAGGAGGATTCGATGTCCAGGCTTTCGGCTCAACGACACCGCTCTCTGACCCTCATCGCCGGCGCGGGGGCCCTTGCGCTGTCCGGCCTCTTCGCCGCGAACCTCGCCGCGCACACCCCGGGCAGCGGCGGCCCGCAGGCGGACGCCCACGCACCCGGCCTCGGCCGCACCGCACGGCGGCTCGGTCTCTCCGACGACCAGAAAGATCAGATCCGGGGCATCCTGAAATCGCATGCCACCGAGATCGAGACCCAGCTCGAGGCGTCGCAGAGCGGCCGGAAAGCTCTCCGCGAAGCCATGGGGGCGCAGCCGCTCGACGAAACCCTCGTCCGCCAGCAGGCCCTGGCCCTCGGAGAAGTCCGCGCGGACGGCGCCGTGCTGCGCGCTCGCATCCGTTCCGAAATCTGGCCCGTCCTCACCACCGAGCAGCAGGAGAAGGCGACGCAGCTCCGGTCCCTGAAGGGGAAGCGGGAAAAGCGCCGGATCGACGCGTTGGAGCGCTGGCTTCAGAACGGCTGATCTCGTCCCGAAATAGACTCTCCGAGTGCTGCGTCTTCTGACCGCCGGAGAGTCGCACGGGCCCCGTCTGACCGCGATCCTCGAGGGAATCCCCTCGGGGCTCGCGGTCGATCCGGATTTCGTGGCCTCCGAGCTCGCGCGCCGCCAGCACGGATACGGGCGCGGCGGCCGCATGAAGATCGAGAAGGACGAGGCACGCTTCGAAGGCGGAGTTCGCGGAGGCGTGACGCTCGGCTCCCCGATCGCCATCGGCATCGAGAACCGGGACTACGCGAACTGGGAAGCGGTGATGGGGCCGCTCTCGGTCGATCCGGCGGCCGCGGCCGGCAAGCGCCTCACCCGCCCCCGGCCGGGCCACGCGGACCTCGCCGGCGGAATGAAATACGGCGCCTCGGACCTCCGCGACGTCCTCGAGCGCGCCTCGGCGCGCGAGTCGGCGGCACGGGTCGCCGCGGGAGCGGTCTGCAAGCTCCTCCTCGCCGCCGGCGGCATCGAGATCCGCAGCGGAGTCCTCGCCCTCGGTTCGGTCGTCGATACCCGCTCGCCACGGAGCTTCGCGGCGCTCACGCGCGTCCGCGAGGATTCGCCGCTGCGCGCGATCGACGCGTCGCTCGAGACGGCGATGATCGCCGCCATCGACGCGGCGAAGAAAGACGGGGAGACGCTCGGCGGCGCGATCCTCGTCGGAGCCCGGGGCGTCCCGGCGGGGCTCGGCAGCTTCGCATCCTGGGACCGGAAGCTCGACGGCCGGATCGGCCAGGCGCTCCTGTCGGTGCCGGCGGTCAAGGCGGTGGAGCTGGGCACGGCGATCGAAGCCTCGACGGGTCCGGGGTCCTCCGCCCACGACGAGATCGAGCCCGGCCCGGACGGTGCGCTGGTGCGGCGCACGAACCGCGCCGGCGGCCTCGAGGCCGGCGTCACCAACGGCCAGGACGTTCTGGCGGTCGCGTACATGAAACCCATCTCGACGCTCGCGCGCGGGCTCGACTCGGTCGACCTGGAGACCGGCCGGCCCGCTCGCTCGGCCTACGAGCGGAGCGACGTCACGGCGGTGCCGGCTTGCGGAGTGATCTGCGAGGCCATGCTCGCCTTCATCCTCGCCGACGCTCTTCTGGAGCTGACGGGGGGCGACCGCCTGGAGGACGTGACCGATCGCCTGGCGGCGCACCGGGATCGCGTGCGGCGCTACCCCAAAAAGCCGTCATCCCGAGAGTAGCGAGCCCAGGTTACGCGTCATCCCGAGCGAAGCGAGGGATCCCGAGATAGTCCGGGACCCCGGGTCGCTGCGCTCCTCAGGTTGACCGGACGAGCCGGACGCCATCTGTCCGGCCCGGCCCCGAGGATGTCTCCATGGGGATGGCGGCAGCGGCGGCGTCGGCCATATGGCATAATATGACCTGCCATGTGGCAGGCATCGAGACGACACGAACCGCAGCCGTCGCCATGAGCGGCACCGCCGACATCGTCCGGGCCCTCGGGGGTCCGCGCCTGGTTCCGGCGCGTTCCCCGGGCCAGCTCCGCGCGCTCGTGCGGGCGGGTCTCCCCTACGCCGCCCTCTCGGCGGTCGTCGCAGGATTCCGTCTGGGCGCCGCCGAGACCGGCACGGTCCTGCGCATCCCGGAGCGGACGCTCGCCCGGCGCCGGAAAGAGAAGCGCCTCTCGGCCGAGGAATCCGACCGGCTCGTTCGCCTGGCGCGGATCGCGGCGCTCGCCGAGGAGACGCTCGGCGGCCGCGAGAAGGCCGCGCGTTGGCTGACGTCCGAGAACCGGGCGCTCGGGGGCCGCACTCCGATCTCCGAGCTCGACACGGACCTCGGCGCCGAAGAGGTCGAGGCCGCCCTCCAGCGGCTCTCGCACGGAATCGTCGGCTGAGCTAACTCGTAGCGCTCCCTTGGCCATGCGCGTCTTTCGAATCTGCAGGAAGGCACACGCGGCCTTCGACGGCGAGGGCGCGCGGCTCTACGGGGGGCGCTGGAACCGCCGCGGCACCGCCGTCGTCTACGCCTCGGAGAGCCTGGCGCTCGCCGCGCTCGAGCTCCTCGTCCATGCGGAGTCGACGCTTCTGCCGGACGATCTGGTCGCGGTCGCCGCCGACGTCCCCGAAACCGTGAGCGTCGAATCCCTGGGGATCCGCGATCTGCCGCGCGACTGGCGGCGCCATCCGGCTCCGGAAATCCTGGCCGAGCGCGGGACCGAGTGGGCCCGCTCGGGACGCACCGCGGTCCTCGCCGTGCCGTCCGCGCTGGTGCCCCGCGAGCGAAACTTCGTTTTCAACCCGGCCCATCCGGAATTTCGGAAGATCCGGCCGCACCCGCCGGAGCCCTTCGCGCTGGACGCCCGCCTGCGTCCGTAACGGATCGGAGAGTTAGTGCCGCGCTGTTTGTCGCGCCATCACTGGCGCGCGATTTGTCGCGCCGTCAATGGCGCGCGATCTGTCGCGCCGTCACTGGCGCGCGATCTGTAGCCGGCTGTAGTCCGAGAGCGCCTTGCGCACGATGCGGCGGAGATTGCGGACTCGCCGCTCGGCCCGCGCGGTCTCTTCGGCGATGATCCGATGACGCTGCCGCCGCGAATTCCGCCGAACGACCTCGCGCACGAGGAGATCGACCGCCCGCTTCCACCGGGCGTAGGCAATCGCTACGGCCAGATCAAACGTCTCTGTCATGAGCAGCCCGCGTCGGATCAAGCATACCGCCGCGCCGTGTGAAAGTTGACTCTTTCCCCCTAGTGGATCGGCAACGGCTCCACCGGCCCCGGTGCTGAAGTCGCCTCCATCTTCTCGAGCGAGACGTCCGGCGGGCCGAGGCGGTGATCGAGCACCGCGAACCGGGGGTCGGTCGGCGCCATGCGGCCCTCCCGCTCCCGCCAGAACTCATAGTGCAGCGACGGCGACACGACCCAGCCGGTCGCGCCGACCGTGCCGATGCGCTCGCCGCGCCGAACCCTCTGTCCGACCCGCGTTTCGATACGGGCGAGATGTCCGAGCAGGGTCGCCTGCCCTCCCCCGTGCGACAGGATGACGAGGTTGCCGTACCGCCAGAGACGCGAGTCCGGTCTCGGCGGCACCCGGCCGGCATACGCGACTGTTCCGTCCGCAGGCGCCACGACGGTCGAGCCCGCCGGCGTCGCGAGCTCGAGACCGGTGAAGAACTCCTCGGCGCCGGTCCAGGGCGAGACGCGCGGGCCGAAGACGGCGGCAGGCTCGAAAAGCTCGCCGGCGAGCGGAAGGATCGAGGGTGTCGCCGGCGGAAGACGCGGGTCGGCGGCTTCCTTTTCGGAAAGCAGGACCAGCCCCCGGTCCAGCGCGAGGAGGAAGCGCGGCAGTCCGGCGGAAGAGGTTTCGGGCGCTCCGGCCGGGAGCACGCCCGCCTCCGGATTGAGCTCCCGGGGCCACGTCGACGGCGAGAGCCGATACAGGAACGCGATCCGAGCGATGAGGCTCGCGGCATCGCGCGCGCGGACCGCCAGCGCCGCGGCGCGTCCCTCCGCCACAGCGAACGCCGCGCGGGCCGAGGCGGTTTCGCGGGCCAGAGCGTCCGAGGGCTTCCCCCGAAGGGCGCGGGTCGCGACGGCCGGGACGGTGACCCAGAGCGAGAGCGCAACGATCGCCGCGGCGCCGGTCGCGAGGATCGCGGCTTTCTGTTCGCGGTCGCGGAGCTTCCAGCGTCGCACGGCGCCGCCGCCCGAGGAAGGATGGAACTGGAACTCCATGGAGGCCCTGAGGGTCAGTCTCCGGGAAACACCGCCACGACGCCGAGCTCGCGCCGGTCTGCCGAGAGACCCAGGTGCTTCGGCACGAACGAGCGCGAGAGCGTGAAGCGGAACACACGCGGCTCCCGCGACCCGGCGGAGAGACGCAGCGGCAACCCCTGTCCCGGCGCGATCGTCCTGGAAAGCACCTCTTGTCCGTCCGCTTCCGCGATCAGATCGACGGGACGGCCTTCCGGCGTGTAGTGGACGAGGCTCATGCGCAGCGTCTCGCCCGGAGACAGCCGGATCGCAAAGCGGCGCTGGGTCCAGTACAGAGGCCGGCCCCGGTCCTCTTCCTTTCCATGAAATCCCATGCCCCGACGGTAGCGGAACGCCGCTTCCGGCGAAAGCGTCGCGAGCGTGGCGATCGCGGCTGCCGCCGCGTAGATGAGCACGGCTCCGCGCCGGAGCTTGCCGGTGAGGGCGCCTTCCGGCGCCGACGCGGTCCGCCCGACGCAGGCCGCGAAGAGGAAGAAGGCGAGCGAGACATCGGGCGCGAACCAGTGCGAGCCCAGCGCGAGCGCCACGAGAAATCCGAGAGACGCCGCGCCGCAGCCCGCGATCAGCGGCGTCTCTCTCCAGGCGGACAGCGCGGCCACGGATTCGCGAGCGAGCAGGACCGCGAACACGGCGACCAGGAGGAATCCGATCAGTCCGGTCTCGGCGAGAGCCTGGAGATATGCGCTTCCCGGGTTGTCGCGGACCGGCAGCGAGCGCCCCTCCTCCGCCAGCAGTGTGGGAAGCTGCCACGAGTAGGCGCCGAGGCCGGCGCCGGCGATCGGATGGCGGCCGAAGAGCCGGATGGCTCCCGCCCAGAGCAACGGGCGCGACGAGGCCTGGTCCGACAGAGACAGGGTGGGGTCCATGAAGTACGCCAGCCGCCGGGCCATCCCGCCGCGGTCGGCCTGCAGCAGCAGTCCGGCGACCACGAGGATGCCGGCGGCTGCGACGAGACCGAAGACGAGCCGGAGACGGCGAGCCGCCGGGAGCCGCGGAGCGCAGACGAGGGCCGCCATCCCGACTGTCACGAGCAAGAGCCCGCTTCGAGATCCCGAGAGCACGAGACCCGCTGCGGATCCCGCCGCCAGCGCGAGCGGAGCCGCGCGCCGCACGCCGGCCGCGAGCAGCCACGCGGCCGCCGCGACGAAGGCCAGACCCGAAAGCAGGCCCAGCGCGTTGGGATCGATGGCGCCGCCCGAGAGCCGCCCGGTCATCCTCCAGAAGGCGCTGGTCTCGCCGGGCGGAAGCCCCAGCCGCTCCGCCACCGCGCAGGCGCCCGACAGGGCGCAGCCGGCCAGCGCCGCGCGGAGGGCGCGCTCGCGCAGGACGGCGCCCGAGCGGCGGAGGATGAAGAAGAACCCGACGCCGGCGGCCAGGGCGGCCAGCGAGAGCACGCTGTCGCGGATCGCGTCCGAGTCCAGCAGGCCTTCGACGTTGACCGCGCGCAGCCGCAAGCCGTGGAGGAACGCCCACAGCGTCCGTCCCCTGGCGATCGCGGCGACCGTCGCGATGACCCAGACGGCGGAAAGCGCGCGCAGCGTCTTGTCCAGACGGGAGGGATCGGGCGTGTTCTCGAAGTCATAGAGGAACCGAAACGTCCAGCCGGCCGCGAATCCCGCGAAGAGCAGCACGGGCCAGGCGATGGCGTCCGCGCCGCCGAACGCCCGGTCCCCAACGCCCGAGAGCGGGAAGAGAAACGAGAACGCGACGAGGCCGCGAGCCGGATTCCAGGCGGACGCGAGACCGAGCGCCAGCGCGACGAGCAGCAGCGGCAGACGGTCACGGGCTCCCGGAGGAAACCCGAGCGTGAAGATCGACGCGAACCCGAGGACGGTGGCGAGGAGGGCCGCGAGCCGCGGGGCACCTCCGGGACGCCGCGCCGGCTCGCCGCCGTTTCCCATCACCAGGCGTCCATCACGCGACGACAAAGGCATCCGAGGCGCTCGTCACGCCCGGTGATACTCCTGCAACGAAGCGACTCCGGTCGCCTCCTCCTGCCACGCCCGGATGCCCTCGACGGCGGCGGTCGCGGCCGAGAGCGTCGTGAGGCAGGGAATCGACAGGCGCAGCGCCGCCGCCCGGATGGCCGCCTCGTCGAAGCGGGACTCGCCTCCGAGCGGCGTGTTCACGACGAGCTGGATGTCCCCGGCCTCCATGCGGTCGACGGCGTTCGGGCTGCCCTCGTTCACTTTGAACACGCGCTCCGCCTCGACTCCCGCCTCCCGCAGAGCCTCGCGCGTCCCCTCCGTCGCGCAGAGCGCGAACCCGAGGTCCCGAAGCTCCCGGCCGATCGGGATCACCGCCGTCTTGTCGTACGGATTGACCGTCAGAAACGCCCGGCCCGAAAGCGGCAGCCGGGTCCCGACGGCCTCGCAGGCCTTGGCGAACGCGTCGCCGAAGCGGGGCGAGATGCCCATCACTTCGCCGGTCGACTTCATCTCGGGGCCGAGCAGCACGTCTTCCCCGGGGAACTTGCGGAACGGGAACACCGGCGCCTTGATGAAAAAGTCGACCGGGTCGCGCTCCGGCGGCAGGTTCAGGGATTCGAGGCTCCGCCCCGGGATCGTCAGCAGCGCCGCCGCGCGCGCCATCGGGACGCCGATGGCCTTCGACACGAAGGGCACGGTGCGGGAGGCGCGCGGGTTGACCTCGAGCACGTAGAGACGGCCGTGCTGGATCGCGAACTGGATGTTGACGAGACCGCGCACGGTGAGGGCCTCCGCGAGCCGGCGCGTGGCCTGCCGGATCTCGTCGAGAAGCGGGGCCGGGATCTTCCAGGGCGGGAGCACGGAGAAAGAGTCGCCGGAGTGGATGCCGG
>Ga0070665_100005269_pt1 | contig 13364 bp, 5 predicted proteins | sample KBSS13metaG_FD_65862 | JGI IMG/M metagenome (GOLD analysis project Ga0070665, IMG submission 65862) | Switchgrass rhizosphere microbial communities from Kellogg Biological Station, Michigan, USA - KBS S1-3 metaG | ecosystem: Host-associated > Plants > Roots > Rhizosphere > Soil ... | reverse complement strand
CAAACAAAGAGCGGCTCCAACGCGTTTCACGGCTCCGCATATGAGTACAATCGGCCGACAAACCTCGTCGCGAACCAGTACTTCAACAAACTAGCCGAGTCGCAGAATGATGAGCCGAACAAACCGCCGTTCTTGCTGAGAAACACGTTTGGCGCCACGGTTGGCGGCCCGCTCAAGAAAGACCGGTTGTTCTTCTTCCTGGCCTACGAAGGTCAGCGTCTCCGCGAAAACAGCCAGGTAACCAGGACCGTTCCGAGCGCTGCGCTTCGCGACGGCGTCATTCAGTATGCTTGTGCGCCAGTCCTCGATTCCTCGGGAAATGTGCTTCAAACCGCGACGCAGGTCTGCCCCGGCACTTCTGTGCAAGGTCTCAGCGGCGCTTCCTACACAGCGCAGGCCGGATTCAATGTACTTTCCCCGTCGCAAATCGCTTCCATGGACCCAAATTGCACGGGCAACGGCACTTGCCCCTGGGGGCCAGGCGTCAATCCTAATGTGCTCCAGACTCTAAATTCCTATCCGCTGCCCAACAGCAATCAGCAGGGATATGGGTACAATTACCAGGCGTTCACCTTCTCCTCGCCCGCTCCGCAAAAACAAGACACTTATATCGCTCGCTTCGACTACAACCTGACCGCAAGCGGCACCCAACGCTTGTTTGCGCGGCTCGGTTTGCAAAACGATCACTCCGACGGCCCCGAGCAATTTCCGGGACAGCCGGCCTCGACCGTCGACACCAACAACACCAAAGGAATCGTAACCGGCTATCTCTGGACCATTAGCCCGACAAAAATCAACAATTTTCACTACGGATACATCCGTCAAGGCGTCGGAACCAATGGCGTTTCCACCGACCCCGTCGTCAACCTCCGCGGTCTCGACACGCCAACGGCCTTCACTCGCACCACCAGCGTTATCGTCCCGGTTCACAACTTCACCGACGACTTCACTTGGATCAAGGGAAAGCACAGTTTCACGTTTGGTGCGAACTACCGTCTCATCAACGACCTCCGGAATTCGAACGCCAACTCATTCAGCGACGGCCTGACCAACACCGGCTTCCTTATTCCGACGGGCATTTCTGGACAGGGCGGTTCGTTCGATCCGTCTGCTTTTGGATTCCCCGCCGTCGACTCGAACGCGGCAAATGCTTATGACTATCCGATGATGGCGCTTGCCGGCATCATCACCGAGGAAGACAACACCTACGTTCAAAACAAGAGCGGAACCTTCCTGCCACAAGGCTCGTTCGTCCCTCGTCACTTCCGCGACAACGAGGCCGAGTTCTATGGAATGGACGCGTGGCGCATCAAGTCCAATCTCACCATGACCTACGGTTTGCGCTACTCACTGTTACAGCCACCGTACGAGACCAACGGCAATCAAGTGTGTCCGAACATCAGCCTCGATCAATTTTTTCAGACCAGAATGGCCGATATGGTGAAGGGGGAATCCTACTCGCCCAATTTCAGCTTCGACCTCTGCGGTTCTGCTAACGGGAAGCCTGGCTATTGGGGCTGGGACTATAAGAACTTTGCTCCGCGCTGGTCGTTGGCGTACTCCCCTGGCTTCAAGGATGGCCTACTCGGCGCCTTGTTTGGTGGACCTGGGAAAAGCTCCATCCGCCTTGGTGCCGGCGTTTACTATGACCACTTCGGTGAAGGCATCGCCAACACCTTCGATAGAAACGGTTCATTTGGTTTCGTAACACAAGGGTCGTTGCCACCAGGAACCGTCAGTCTCGACACGGCTCCGCGATACACCGGGATCAATGACCTTCCTCCGTCGTTGACCTATCCGGCTCCCACTCCCGGATTCCCGGTAACTCCGGCGAATAACTTCCTCATCTATTGGGGCATGGATGACAAGATGAAGACGCCTTATTCCTACGGGTTCGACGTTTCGTTCACCCGCGAGCTAAAGGGTGGGTTCACATTTGAAGCGGCCTACGTAAACCGACTGGGCCGTCGGCTGCTCCAGGAGCGCGACCTGGCTCAACCGATCAATCTTGTCGACCCCAAGACCGGTGTCAGCTACTGGCAGGCGGTCACTGCTCTCGCAAAAATTTACCGGACCGGTCAGTCGGTCGAACAATTTGCTGCTAATCCCGGCTTGCCCGCCAACATCATGCAGTATTGGAAGGACATCATGCAGCCGCTTCAAGCGGGCGGCGCCTACAGCATCGGCGCAAGTTCTTGCGTGGATAACAGCACTCCAGCAAGCACCTTGAGCCCATTGGTTGCGGCGTACGCTTTGTTCTGCGGCGGCAGTCTGAACGAAACGACGCCTCTTGCCTCGTGGGATCTCGATGGCATTCCTGACGCTAACAACAATCCGAATTGCGGTACGACGGGATTTCAGGCCTGCGTGAACTATTTCCCGATCAACGGGCCTAACACGTTTTACCAAAATCAATTCGCTTCGCTCTATTCATGGAGCTCCACCGGACGCAGCAACTACAACGCCGGCCAGTTCATGCTCCGCCACCGTGCCACGCACGGTTTGACGTGGGACTTCAACTATACGTATTCCAAATCTATTGACCTCGGCTCCAACGCCGAACGTATTAGCCTCGACGAAGGGTTTGGTTACGCCAGCCAGATCATTAACGCTTTCGATCCCGGCCAGAATCGCGGCGTTTCCGATTTCGACATGACCCACCAGATCAACTCAAACTGGGTTTATGAACTTCCGTTCGGTCGTGGCCAGAAGTGGGGAAGTTCTTCCAGCAATTTCCTCAATGCTGTCTTCGGCGGTTGGTCGATTTCTGGCCTTTACCGTTGGAGCAGCGGATTGCCCATGTCCGTCTCCAACGGTTTCCAATTCCCGACGAACTGGGAACTCACCGGTCAGGCAAACCTGATCGGTCCGGCTCCGTCCACAGGCGTCGGTAACAACTGCTCGAGCGGGACTTGCAATCCAAACGTGTTCGTGGGGGCAACCGGCGGCACCGGAAACGCAGTCAACTCCTTCGACTACCCGTTCCCGGGAGAGTCCGGCGCCCGCAACAATCTTCGCGGACCTGGCTATTTCGACATCGACGCGGCCTTACGCAAGAACTGGAGCCTCACCGAGCGCGCAAAGCTTGCCTTTGGCTTTGACGTTTTCAACTTAACCAACTCAGTACGTTTCGACGTTGGGTCGATCATCTTCAACGGTAACGCAGCAATCGATAGCGGCTCGGCCTTCGGCAACTACGAAAGTGTGCTGACCGGTTCGCGTCGCATCGAAGTTTCCCTGCGTCTCAGCTTCTAAACTGCCTTCGATTCAGACCGGCCGGCCGGAGAGCAATCTCTCCGGCCGTTTTTTTGAAGATGCCATTTACTAAAGCGTTGAAAAACACGCAATTGGCCCGCGCCCTCGCGTGTGCTATCCTTCTTTTTACCCGCCACAAGAGCGTTTCACCGTTCCTGTGTGGCCCACGTCGGGGCGTAGCGCAGCCTGGCTAGCGCGCCTGGTTCGGGACCAGGAGGTCGAAGGTTCAAATCCTTTCGCCCCGACCACTCCCAAATTTACCAATTACGAGTTATTGACGTGTACGATTGTGTCCGGTCGCCGCCGTTTCAAACCGTTAATTGGCCCAACGCCTCAATTTAGAAACACCTTTCTTGACTCTTTGCGTCAATTGCCCTAAAACTGTTGCAACTTCCAGTTAGTGCACGACGGGCTCGAAGTGTTTTCGAGGGGGTGGTATGCAGGGTATGTCCTTATTCTTCCGCCAGTGTATATTCATTTTGGTCATTCTTCTTTGTGCTGTCTCCGCCTCTGCGCAAAACATCACAGGTGAAATCACTGGTACGGTAATGGACCAGAGCGGAGCTGCCGTGGCAGGCGCGGGTGTTGCCGCCGTCTGTCCCGATACCAACCAGACGCGCTCCGTCACCACCGGCGACGCGGGCGAATATCGCATGACGGACATGGCAGTCTGCGTCTACAAAGTCACTGTCTCCTCCCAAGGATTCAAGACGACCGTCCGCAACGTAACCGTCAGCGTTGCCAAGATCACCACCGCCGATTTCCAGCTTCAGCTTGGCGAGCGCACCGAAACCGTCACCGTCGAAGCAGCAACTCCTTTGGTGGAATACTCGCCCGGCGTAAACAACGAGGTGGATACCAAGTCCATTCTGGATCTCCCGACCGAAGGCCGTGACTTTAAATCCATCCTGGCTCTCACTCCCGGTGTGCAGCGCTCTCCCGGCGGCGGTTTCTTGGACGTCAGCATCAGCGGACAGCGCACCACTTCCAACAACTACATGATCGACGGCATGCCCAATAACGACCGCTTTTACGGTAGCGAAGTCGTCGGCCAGCCCGGCGTTTTGGGCGTCCCCGCGTCCGTTCTCGGCAACGACTCCATCTCCGAGTACACCGTGCAGCAGCTTCCGACGGCAGAGAACGGCGTCAAAGGCGGAGCCGCGATCAACGTCACGCTCAAGAGCGGCACCAATACGTTTCACGGAACGGCTCTATATTTTGGAGATTACGACTGGCTCAACGCCAAGAATTACTTCTCAGTAGATAAGACGCCTTATCACAATCACAACTATGGAGGTAATTTCAGCGGGCCGATCGTCAAAGACCGCACTTTCTTCTTCTTCTCGTTTGAAGGGCAGCGCAACAAAGCCTTGCTGCCTTACGACGTATTTATCCCCACGCAAGGCGACTTGGCTGCGGCCCTGGCGGACTTCGCCAGTCCGACTGTCAATCCCAACGGACTGCCTCTAAACACCGCAGGACTGAACCTGCTCAAGTATTACCCGTGTTCGGATGGCGCCGGCGGAATTGTTTCTTGCACGCCTGCTGCCGCGAATGATGCAGTGGACCCTGGTGGGTTCACGCAGAGTATTGCCAGCCCCAATACCGACAAGATGAGCAGCTACATTTTCAGAATCGACCACAAGATGAACGACAAGATGCAGCTCTCCGGTCGGTATACCTTCGCGGACAGCGTTCAGTCGGCGCCGCTCGGCGGATACACGCTTCCTCCTGCGCCCGGTAGTGGCCTCAATCCTGACGCATTCAACTCCATCGCTCCGACTCGTGTCCAATTGGCAGGCGCTACCTGGACCTACAGCATATCCGCCAACAAAATTCTCGATGTGCGGTTCAATTGGTCGCGCTACGCGCAAATCCTGGCGCCAAACAATAAGGTTAACCCGCTGGATTTGGGCATAGACACTGGTCCTCTGAACCCCGCCGACTTCGGTGTGCCTCCGGTCTACGCCAGCTCCGTCACTTATGGAAACCCGGGTGGCATCCAGGGTTATCCCCTCAGCACGCGTCCAACGCAGAATTACAACGCTTCCGCGAAGCTTGCTTGGATCAAGGGCAAGCACACTTTCAAGTTTGGCGGCAGTTACGAATACGCCTCCACGTTCAGCCTGCGGAATCGAGCGCGGACCGGCCTCATTAGTTTCCAGACTGATTTTGAGACACTGATCGACCAGATGCTCCTCGGCCGCTTTGACCAGGCCGGCCGCTCCTTTGGCGACACTTCGCGCCATCTTTACCAGCCTTCCATGGGACTGTTTTTCCAGGACGAATGGAAAATTACCCCGCGAGTAACGATCAGCTACGGCTTGCGCTGGGACGTCAACGGCGCATTGGGCGATGCCGACAAGATTGCGTCCAATTTCTTCCCTTGTGCTGATCCCGAGCCGACCGTCTGCGCACCCAAGGGATTTCCGAATGGTCTGGTTCGGGTGCAGGAGGGCTTCCCCCGCCTGTACAACTTGGACCTCAAAAACTTTGGCCCACGCGCGGGACTGGCTTGGGATGTCTTCGGCAATGGCAAGACCGCCCTCCGAGTTGGTTACGCTATGGCCTACGACGTGGCGAATTTTGCCGCCATCAGCGCTCCTTACACTTTCCAGGGCGCCAGAGCGGGTGCATTTACCAACTCTAACCTCGGCGTATTTTCAGTCAATGCAATAGGCAATGGAGACGCGAGCCTTCCGGTTTTGTTCCAGGCGTTCGGGCCGAACACGTGCTACAACCCGGCGACGAACACCGATGCACCGGATTTCGTCTGTATTGGACCGCAAGCGGGAAGTCCAAATCCGACCACGCCTTTCCAGACCTTCGGCGCTAATCCCGAGGCCTCGCCGCCATTTAACATTTTCGGCACCGTGCCGGATTTGAAGACGCCAAGAATCCAGTACTACAACGCGACGATTCAGCATGAACTGTTCAGAAATAACGCCATCACGGTGAGCTACCTTGGCTCTCACGGTACCAACAGTTTCCTGAACCGCAGCTTGAACAATCGGCCCGTGGGCTGCTGGGACACCGTGAATGACGAGCAGCTGACTACAGGGAGTTGCGCGCGTCCTTTCGACTCCTTATACCAGTTGAGTGGAGCGCCCAACTTCAATTACATCATCCAGCTGACAAACGATGGATACCAGCGCTACAACGCGTTGCAGGTAACATATCGTCAGCGTGATTTCCACGGTCTCAACACTATGGTCAATTTCACCTGGTCGAATTGTATCGACAACAATTCCACCAGCCGCGGCGGTACGTCTACGCTTCCCATCATGGAGAACCCGTACAATCCCAGCAGCAATCAAGGTCCGTGCGACACAGATGTCCGGAGGAACTTTAACACCGCTGTGGTCTACGACTTTCCTAAGGTCCGCGCCCTCGGGCGTCTGGGCGAGGGTTGGCAAGTCGGCTCCGTGGTGACGGTTCTGACCGGCCGTCCGTGGACTGCTTTGCTGAGTTCTAGCGCCGACGAATCCGGCCAGGACTTGGTTTATCAAAGACCGAATTGTACGGGAGTGAAGCCTATTTATCAGTTCAGCGACCCTAGAGTGCCGACAGTTACGAACATGCCAGACGTGTTTACCATTCCGGATCCCAATACGATTGGAACTTGCGGCCGCAATGCGTTCCGCGGGCCCGGATTCAAACAGTGGGATTTCAACCTCAACAAAATCACGAAGATCAACGAGAGGCTTAGCCTTCAGCTCCGTTTTGAGGTCTTCAACTTGTTGAATCATCCTAACTTCTATTCGTTCCCGAGCAGCGCCACGGTTTCTCAGAGCCGGCTCAACAACTTCCCGGACACCAGCTTCTCCAACTTCGCGCAAACGCCGGATATCGCCAGCGGCAACCCGTTCCTTTCGCAAGGTGGCGCGCGCGCCGCGCAGATTGGCGTGAAGCTTTTGTTCTGACCTTCGACTCTAACTTTGGTTCCCAAACAGGGAGTTTGCTACACTGCAAACTCCCTTCTCTTTTATGCGGATGATGCGGCGCGTCATTACCCTAAACTTCTTGTTCCTGGCTCTTTTGCCTTCGTTCGCCGCCGCCGACCAATCCGCCGAAAACCTACCCGCCAAACCAAACGTCATCCTTATCACTCTGGACACCGTCCGAGCCGACCGCATGGGTTTTCTCGGCTCAAAAAAAGGCCTGACGCCGCATCTCGATGCGCTCGCCAGTCAAGGCGTGGTTTTCGAACGCGCGTACTCCCAAGCCCCAATAACTCCGGCTTCTCACGCCTCAATCCTCAGCGGCACCTATCCCCAGTACCACGGCCTCCGTAACTTCGGTGATCGCCTCCCTCCAGGCGTTCCGTTTCTACCTGAAGTTCTCCACGCCCAAGGCTACAAAACCGGCGCATTTGTCGGCAGCATCATCCTCGATCCAAAAAACGGATTTGCCTCGGGATTCGAACGCGGCTTTGACGTTTACAACGCGGGTTTTCACCGGCAAAAAAAGGGCGAGCGCCGCGAAGCGTCCATGCAGCGGCGCGGCGAGGTCACTCTGGCGCAGGTGCTCGAATGGCTCGGCCAACAAAACCAGCAGAAAGACGCTCCGTTTTTCCTCTGGTTTCACCTGTGGGACGCGCACGACCCCTACAATCCCCCAGAACCGTTCCGCAGCCGCTTTCCAAACGCGCCTTACAACGCTGGAATCGCCTATGTTGACGAGACCGTCGGCAAACTGCTGGATTATTTGCGAAGCCACGGCTTGTATGACAATTCGCTGATCGCTGTCGCCGCCGATCACGGCGAGTCCTTGGGCGATCATGGCGAACTGACCCACAGTATTTTTCTTTATGACGCGACAATCCACGTCCCGCTGCTGTTCAAACTCCCAGGCAACCGCCTCGCCGGTCAGCGAGTCAATGCCGTTGCAAGTCTGGTCGATCTGGCGCCAACCGTTCTCGACGGGCTGGGGCAATCGCCTCCAACCACCATGCAGGGTCATTCGCTCCTTCCTCTGGTGGGAAACCCGAATCCCGAGGACCGCCCTTCACTAGCCACCGGCGACCACTCCGAGCGGTCCTTCGGATGGAGCGCTCTTGTTTCCCTTCGTGTCGGCAGCAGGCTCTACGTGCAAGCGCCGTCACCCGAGCTTTACAACCTGGCTTCGGACCCTGGTGCGAAGACCAATCTCTTCCCGCAGAGCCGCGCTACCGCCGCCCGCTTCGCGATTCAGCTCGACAATTTGGTGAAGAAGATCAGTACCGGCGCGCCCCAGGCTCTTCAGGACGGACTCGACGAGAAAAGCAGGGAAAAACTGTCTGCGCTCGGCTACATGGCCTCCACAAAGTCCGGCCCAGGCTCAAGAATCGATCCTAAGGACCGCATTGACGTCGCCAATGACATGCACGATGCCAGCCTGGCCATTGAAGAAGGTAAGGAAGAAACCGTCATCCCGCTACTTCTGCACGTGGTCGCCAAGGATCCGCAAGTCCAGGCTGCGCAGTATTACCTTGGCATCGCCTACTCGCGCAGGGGAAACTTTGCCCAGGCGATTCCGCCCCTTCGAAAAGCCATCGAACTGCGGCCCGATGCCCTCATGGCCCAATACGAGTTGGCCATCTGCCTTTACGAAACCGGCGATCTGACTACCGCCGCCGCTCATTTCGAAATTCTGGTGGAAAACCGCCCGGATTGGATCGACGCTCGCTATTCTTTGGCTTCCATTCACGCCCGGAGTGGCCGGCCTCAGGAAGCAGCCAAGAACCTGCTCACGGTTCTGCAGGCCGAGCCTGATCATTACCGGGCAAACCTGCTGATGGGGCGCATGCTTTTTCTGAATGGCAGCTTCACCGATGCTCTGCCTTATCTGGAAAAGGCCGTGGATGCACAAAAGGATTCCGGCGAGGCCCATTCCTTCCTGGCAGATGAATATGAGAAGCTTAGCCGCGCCGAGGACGCCACGCGCGAAAGGGCCGAGGCGCAGAGCCTCAAGCTACGGGCACCGCCGAAAAATTGAGTCCAGCGAGCACGTGCGACTCGCTGGACACCCTGATTCCGCGCCCCTATAATCGACGTTATCCAGAGGGGTGCCCCATGCTCCGTCGTATTTTTTCTTCCGTAATTCTGTCCGTATTTCTGCTGCCCGGCCTCGCCGCCGCACAGGACGCAAAGCCCGCCAAGGCCGAACCATCCGCCAAGCCGAAACCCAAAGTCATCGTCGTCGGCGTGAATGGCATGGAGCTCGACATCATTCGTCCCCTGCTGCTCAAGGGGCAGATGCCGAACTTGGCCAGCGTGGTCAATCGGGGCGCCTACGGCAAGCTGCGTACTGTGTCATCGCCCAACTGTCCGCGAGTCTATTCCACTCTTTTCACCAGCACTCAGCCGGAGGAAAACGGCGTCACCGGATTTCTCGTGGGCGGAATCACCGCCAACACGAACATGCTGAAGCAGGAGCCCATCTGGTCGCTGCTGTCGAGCAGCAAGGTCACGGTCGGCATGGCCAATGTGCCTGCCACCTTCCCGGTCATGCCGGTGAACGGTTATATGATCAGTGGCATGTTGACCCGCGGAAAAAATTGCGACGACGGCGTGCTCTGCGCCCCGAAGCTCAGTGAAGTCACGGGCGGCGACGCGGTTTATCCCAAAACCATGCAGGCCGAACTGCTGAAAAACGTCGGCGATTTTTTCATTGATTGCGAGCGCATGCCCTCGGCAGCCGACCTGAAAGGGCACGAGCTCCCCGTGATCGATCAGTGGCTCAGCAAGGTTCAGACCATCCGCGAACAGCAAAACAAGCTCTTTGACTACCTGCTCAGCAAGCATCCCACCGATTTCACGTTCATGGTGCAATCCTGCGAAGACCGCGTCGGCCACTGGCTGTACCCGATCTCTCCTTTCAATGTCGGCTACAACGCGAGCGTCAACAGCGCCCGGCCGGAAGCGTTCCCCAACCAGTACATCGCGTTCGACAAGGTTCTCGGCACCATCCTCAAGCACGTCGACGACGAAACCTATCTCTTCATCGTCTCCGATCACGGCATCAAGCCGCTGCGTGAGTTCGAACAAAAAGATCCGCACGCGCACATGGATCACGAAAAGGACACTCCCGTCATTGCCAAGCATGACTTTGCGGACGGTGATGATGTTCCCGGCTCGTTCTTTGTGATGGGACCGGGAATCAAACGCGACTTTCGTGTGATGGGGCTGACGGCCAGCGTCTACGATATCGCGCCGACCATCCTGCACCTTTACGGCATCGAGCAGCCAAAGCAGATGCACGGGCACGCACTGAGCGAGATTTTCGAGAAGCGAGAGACAGCAGCCGCCACCGGCAACTGAATTCGCCAAGTTTTTTTGCAGTTCCGCGCACCGGCTGCGCAGTCTTCACGGGCTAGTTTGTTGTTTGTTTTGTCTCAAGGTGCGCGCTCGTTCCTGAGCTTTTTGGGCATCGGTCGTTTTGCCTAGCGCGCGGTAAGCCCGCTCCAGCAAATCAAACAGTTCCGCGTTTTGTGTTCCAGCGCCGGTGCTCGTTTCCAGCAGTTCGGCCGCGTCCGTGAATTTCTTTTGGCCAAGCAGTGCCTTCGCCAACCCAATCTGCGCTTCCTCATTTGCGGGTTTCGCAAGAAGCGCCGTCGCGAACTCGTCTTCCGCCGTTTTGTACTGCGCCGACTTGAGAGCAATCTCTCCCAGCAACAGCCGCGCATCCGCTTGATTTGCGTCAAGGCGCAGACTCTTCGCTAGCGCGGTGCGCGCTCCTTGTAGATCTCCGCTAAGACTCAATGCCCGGCCGTAATCCAGGGCTGCGCCCGAATCATTGGACCGCAAATCACCGAGGCGCTTGAAATACGGAACCGCTTCCCTGTCGTTTCCCGAATTCATTTCCAACTGTCCGAGCTGTCGCAGCGCCAGCGGATACTCTTCGTCAAGTGCGAGCGCCTTCTGCAGCGCCGTCCGTGCGTCCTTTGTGCGCCCGTCCTCCGCTGCCATCATCGCCGTGTGCAGCAGGTTCTGCAGTCCGATCTTGTCCTTCGGATCCGGCAGCAGGGATGGCTCCGGTACTTCGGTTGAGGAGCGAGCATCCGAAGCATCCAGATAGCCCAGCGCGCGCAGCTCACTCACGGTGCCGGCCGAAACCGCCGCCGGCGAGCGTGCCGCAACCGCCGGCGCCTTCTCGCGCCGCTCGGAAAGGACTTTACGCAATTTCCTGGTCGTGGCGTCCCAAGGCACGTAGCGGTTTTGCGTTTCGCCGGGATCAGCTTGCAAATCGTACAGTTCCGGTCGCGGCGCCTCGATAAATTTGAATCCTTCCTGCCGAATCGATCGCAGAGGCGCCCACCCAAAACGTACGGGGTAGTCGGTCTCCCCGAAAACAGTTCTTAAATCGCCTTCGTTGCCGTCGATCGCGGCCTGCAGGGAAGTGCCATCCAGCTTGGGCGCTGCCGAAAACTTGAGCAGGTCCAAAACCGTGGGCACGATGTCTACGGTTCGTACCTGACCATTCACCGCTTTTCCCGCTTCTTTCTCCTGCGGAAGCTTCAGGATCAAGGGCACGTGCGTCGTGGAGTCGTAGAGAAATATTCCGTGCGTGTCTTCTCCGTGCTCGCCCAGCCCTTCGCCATGATCTCCCACCACGATGATCAACGCCCCTTCGTACCAATTCTGCTTTTTGAGATAGGCAAGAAAATGAACGAGCGCGGAATCTGCGTATGCGATTTCGCCGTCGTATGGCCGCTCCTTGTATTTTTCGGCGTAGGGAGAAGGCGATTCGTACGGATCGTGCGGATCGTAAAGATGAATCCAGACGAAGTGCGAATCGGATTTGTGCGCGTCGAGCCAGTTTTCTGCTCGCTGCACGACGTCCATGCCGCGGCGTTCGATGCGCTCCCAGCGCGATTTTTCGTCAGTCTTTTCCGGAAAATTGTCGTAAAAATCGAATCCCCGATCGAAACCGGGCGCCAGGGATTTGCTGTCCAGAATCACCGCGCCGATAAAAGCCGCCGTATGGTAACCCTGCTTTTGAAGCAACTCGGGCAGTGTGACGTGCTCCGCTGCGAGTGGCACGCCAAAATCGCTCACGCCGTGAGAAGACGGCAGCAGGCCGGTCAGGATGCTGGCGTGCGAGCTGTTCGTAATGGGGCTGGGCGTGAAGGCTTCGGAAAAACGAACTCCGTCCTTTGCAAGCTGATCCAGGCCTGGTGTCTGGATGTTCCGGTATCCATAACAGCCGACGTGGTCGCTCCTCAGAGTATCGATTGTGATCAGGTAGACGTGAGGAGGAATTGGCGGAGCAGGAGCGCTGTCATTCGCGAGCGCGGCAGATGAAGAGAGAACGCAGCAAAAGAGAAGTGCGTAGCCTTTCACGACGTAGAGCGTAGCATAAGGAGAATTGCGCGCTTACTCCTCAATTCGCGAAGCGGCCGCACACTGATTGCAACTTGCGCAACAAGCGATCCCTAAGCTTGCGAGCGCCCCAAGTCGGCTTCTCGCGGCGCATCGAGACGATCATTGCTTCGAGCTGTGTCGGGAGCTTATTGGCGTAGCGGTAGGGGGTTCGCGCTCGGTCAGTTAATCCTTCGAGGCCGCATTCTTTATAGCGATCATAGACTTTATATCCGGTAACCCGGGAGATGCCGAACTCGCGGCACAAGGAGGCCATGCTCTCCCCATCCTTCAGCCGCAATACGAACCGCATGCGTTCTTCCACGATAGACCGTTCCTTCCATGGCATGGACACCTCCGTGCTGGACTACTCCAGCACGGAGGTGTAAACCATGTCTCCGGAACGTTTTGTAAAGGGATGATCCGACCGCTCAGTAAAATCAACCACTTACGCCGCTTGATCAAGGCAATGACCTCCTGGTGCGATTCCGGGTGCTCAATGGTTCGAATTCCACGAACCCGAGAACCGTAAAACCCGCTCTCCGATAGACTTACGCGAAGACTACTACAGATTGCTGGTTCGAAAACTTGTCCGGACTTGTCCAACACTGCAGCGTGAAGCAAGTCCTGCCTTGGGGCGCACGTATCGCCCCTTAGCAAGTTCCGGAACCTATTCGATGCGGAGTGGTTCCGGTTTACTCCGCTAGGGTGGGGATTTTTCAACCGGCGTTTTGGGATTTCTGCTTCGGCGCCGACAGATGTACATCT
>Ga0070665_100005268_pt1 | contig 13366 bp, 13 predicted proteins | sample KBSS13metaG_FD_65862 | JGI IMG/M metagenome (GOLD analysis project Ga0070665, IMG submission 65862) | Switchgrass rhizosphere microbial communities from Kellogg Biological Station, Michigan, USA - KBS S1-3 metaG | ecosystem: Host-associated > Plants > Roots > Rhizosphere > Soil ... | reverse complement strand
GAAACATTCAAGTTTGCGCCGGGTCAGTACCTTACCTTTCGCAAACACGTTAAAGATGCTGAAGTACGCCGTTCTTACTCCATCTGCGCAAGCCCTAACGAAAAAGAACTGCGTGTTGCTATAAAGAAAGTGGAAGAAGGAAAGTTCTCCACCTTTGCCAACGAGACACTAAAACCAGGTGATGTACTGGATGTAATGCCCCCTTTAGGCAAATTCACCCCTAAGATAAATACAACGCATAAAGAATATCTCGCGTTTGTTGCCGGCAGTGGTATTACCCCTGTCATTAGCATTATGAAGACCGTGCTGGAGAATGAACCCGATAGCAGCTTTACCCTGGTATATGGCAACCGCAGTCGCAACACCATTATCTTTCGCGAAGCTATAGAGGCGCTGAAAAATAAATATATGCAGCGGGTACGCGTGTTCCATGTGCTTAGCCGCGAGCATATGGATGTGGACTTATTCAATGGCCGTATTACTGCTAAAAAGTGCAGGGAATTTTGCGACACGCTTATCAATATCGGCGACATGGACGAGGCCTTTATTTGCGGACCGGAAGAAATGATACTTTCCGTGCGCGATCAGCTTATAGAGCTGGGTATGCCTACTGCCAATGTACATATAGAGCTATTTACTTCACCCGATCAGCCTAAGGCATCGCACCAGAAATGGGCATCAGCGCATGCTGAAGATAAAGGAGAATTTAAAAGCAAGGTGTCTATCACGCTCGATGGTACCACTTTCGAAATGGAGCTTGCCTACAATGCTGACAGCATACTTGATGCTGCGCTAAAACAAGGCGCTGATCTTCCTTACGCATGTAAAGGCGGTGTATGCTGTACATGCCGTGCGCTGGTAGTAAGCGGTGAAGTAGATATGGAAGTGAATTATGCACTGGACCATGATGAGATAGAAAAGGGTTTTGTACTTACCTGCCAATCGCACCCGAAGACGGAACGCGTGGTGATAGATTTCGATGCGCGCTAAGCAGTTACCATTCTTTACGTCGCATCTGTTTCTTTTCAGCGTCTTTACGTTTGCTGTCAAGGCGCTTTTCTTTAGCCGCTTTCGATATTCTCGTAGGTTTACGTTTTTTAGGTACTATTAGGCTTTGTGCTACCAGTTCCTGCATTTTCTTTAGCGCCAGTTGTTTATTCTCCAGTTGAGATCTGGTCTCGCTGCTGCGCACTACCACGCAACCATCTTTATTTATACGGCTGGCAAGCTTATCTTCTATGCGTGCTTTTTCTTCTTCCGTTAGCGCATAAGATTGCCTGAAGGGCCATAGCGCTTCCACCATTGTCTCTACCTTATTCACATTCTGTCCGCCCTTGCCGCCGCTACGTGCCGTTTTATAAAATACCTCGGCAGAAAAATCTTCCATAATAACACAAAAGTATTGCAAGCAGGCAATATGGCACACTTCTTTTGATTATATTTAGTATCACAAAATAGAAGGGATTAATGAGTAAAGCGGCCAATCAGCTTGATAGCCCAAATAATGAATCTAATATTCAGGAGCAGGAAGAAATGCATCACAAGGCATTACTTGAAAAAACAATTTCTGCGGAAAAGAACGCAAGTAATATCCGTCTTGTGGTTATCATCATTAGCGTAGCCCTATATTTTCTTACAAACACGCCGGGTACCATTCGCACATGGGCCAATGTACTGGTAGGCATCATTTGCCTGTATGGTCTGTATATTTTCATATTCAAGCCCTTTAAGGCAAACACAATAAAAATAGTAAGTGCACTTACCTATGCAGGTGATGTGATCTTTACCACGTTATGGCTGTCCGTTACCGGTTGCTGGAGTTCTCCCTACTACATCATCTACTATGTATCTATCATTGCGGTAGCCTTTCGCTATAATACCCGCACAGTAGTCTTAACTGCCGGCCTGTACACGCTTTGCTATATAGCATTGCTCATGATGGCCAACCAGTTTTATACACATGTTCCGGAAACGCTGTATCGTTGCATCTTTATTTTTATTTGTGGTTATTTCAGCACAATGATAACCAGGGAAACCTTTACGCAGACGCATGAAAAACTGAAATTAAAACAACTGGCAGAAGAGCTGAAGGAAACCGAAGCAGAACTACGCAAAAAAACCAATGCACTGAAAGGCATAAATGACGAACTGGAAATGATGGTGGACGAACGCACACAGGAGCTGCAGGAAAGCGCCAACAGGTTTAAGCGTCTTTTAGATTCTATTCCTCTTATAGCCTGGACCAGTACACCTGATGGCGAGACATCATACCGTAACATTGCATTTTATGAATTTGTAGGTGACGTCAATTTCGATGAAGGTATTAATGCATTCATACATCCGGACGACAGAAAGAAGGTGATGGACCAATGGGTACAGGTGAAAGACAATGGCGCGCCAATGGAACTGGAATATCGCTGGAAACGCCATGATGATACCTACATCTGGATGCTGGCACGTGTAATAAGCATTCGCAATGAGAAGGGCGAAATAATGCTATGGATAGGAACTGCTACCGATATCAATGAGCAAAAGAAATTACTCGAGCAAAAAGACCAGTTCATAGGTGTAGCCTCTCATGAATTGAAAACACCACTAACCAGTGTAAAGGCATATGCTCAATTAGTAGATCAGTCCCTCAGTGCGGATGAATATGAAGGAGCCAAGATCTTTATCAAGAAGACCTACATGTATATTGGCCGTATGGAGCAGCTTATAAAAGACCTCCTGGATGTGTCGCGCATACAAGCCGGCAAGATGTCTTATAATATGTGCGAATTCGAATTTACAGATTTCGCTTCCGAAGTGCTTAATGATATCAAACAATTGAATAAGTCCTACAATATACAGTTAAGGTCTGCCGGCCCGGTAACTGTATATGGCGATAAACACCGCATAGAGCAGGTGCTGGACAACCTGGTATCTAATGCGATAAAATACTCAAAAAGCGAAACGGACATTGAAATAAGTGTGCTAAAAGAATTTAAAGCACTGCATGTAATTGTGAAAGATAAAGGTGTAGGCATTCCGAAAGAAAATCTTAACCGCATATTCGATCGCTTTTACCGGGTAAATGAAGACTCGCATGTTTCCGGCCTTGGGCTTGGCTTGTTCATCGCCAAAGAAATCATTACCCGACATAATGGAGAGATATGGGTAGAGAGCGAAATAGGAAAAGGCACAGCATTTCATTTTACCCTGCCTTATAAACCTATATCATAATTGTTTCTTTACATATTGTCTTCGTCATCCTCATCTTCCAGGCTGCCCAGGCTCATGTTCATCATGCTGCCGAGTATATCGCCAAAGGCAAAGCCCCCGGCTTCCACACCTTTCTTGCTAATGAGCGAGAACTCTGCAATGCCATGCAATAGAAACTCCATCAGCAGTGCTATCTCCGCCTCGTCTGAAGAAGGATAGAATTGTTTTACCGCAGCGTACAACCCATCTACCTGGTATAGCTTTTCCCGGTAGCCTTCGTCTGTAGCGTCTTGCAGCAGCAACAGGTCATTGCCCCTGCCAAACCAATCTATTACCGGCTGGTAAGGATTTGCGGCTGGTTTTGTTTTCTTGTTCTGCGGCTCGCGGGAACTTTTCTTGAATGACTGTGGGTCAGGGAAATATTGAGTGAATAATGTTCTTATCCCTTGTCCTATCAGGCGGTATGCTACATTCATCGGGCCTTCCTGTTCGCCTTCATACACCAGCTCTATTTTCCCTGTAATGGATGGTATTACCCCTATGAAATCTGCTACACGCACCGTTGTTTTCTCGTGACCTTCGCGCAATGCACGGCGTTCGGCTGTGCTCATCAGGTTTTCAAATGCAGATATAGTAAGCCTTGCAGATACACCGCTCTTTTGGTCCACATATTCGCTCTTACGGGCTTCCATAGCTATTTCTTCTATCAGCATACGGCATAGCTCCGGCATCTCCACACGCTTCTGTTGTTCTTCAGGCACGCGTGCTTCCTGTGCAGTTATAGCGCGTGATACTGCTACCGTTTTAGGATAGTGGGTTACTATCTGGCTTTCTATACGGTCCTTAAGCGGCGTTACTATACTACCCCTGTTTGTATAATCTTCCGGGTTTGCCGTAAATACAAACATAATATCCAGCGGCAGGCGCAGTTTAAAACCGCGTATCTGTATATCGCCTTCCTGCAAAATATTGAATAAGGAAACCTGTATACGTGCCTGCAAATCGGGCAATTCATTTATTACAAATATGCCACGGTGCGAACGTGGTATAATACCGTAGTGTATCACTTTTTCATCTGCAAAGCTCAGGCGCATATTGGCCGCTTTTATAGGGTCCACATCACCTATCAGGTCAGCTACAGATACGTCCGGCGTAGCCAGCTTTTCGCCGTAGCGATCGTTCCTATGCCACCAGCCTATTGGTGTTGCATCACCCAATTCTGCTATTTGTTCTCTCGCATACAGCGATATTGGCTTGAACGGGTCATCATTTATTTCACTGCCCCCCACTACCGGTATCCATTCGTCAAGCAGGTTTACCATTTCACGCGCCATGCGTGTCTTAGCCTGTCCGCGCAAGCCCAGGAATAGTATATTGTGTTTTGACAACAATGCTCTTTCTACATCAGGTATTACAGAGTCTTCGTAACCCAGTATATCAGGAAAAGGATTGTGTTTCTTCTGTATTGATTTTATGAGGTTTTGCCTTATCTCTTCTTTTACTGTTTTTGGCTGGTAGCTGCTTTTCTTTAATTCACCTAGTGTCTTTATCGTCGGTTGGTCCATAAATTAATTATTACTAATATTTTGTATCGCTGCATAAAGTTACAGGAAGTAGCCCTCAGTAAATAAAATACTCTTTAGATATAGATATAAAGAGTATTGATAGGAGCTAATTCTGATAGCCTTCATCCTGACCTCGCCCATCTTCGTCTTTTTTCTCAGCGGGTATGCCATGGGCAAAATCTCCTTTTTCTATTATATCATCCAGCTCCTTTATACGTGCCGGAGGCACGTCCAGCTGAGACATGCGCACATCATAACCCGTTTCATTATCGCTTGACATCCAGGTGCCGGTATAGGTTTTGCCTTTCAATTTCAGGTCCATACCACCAATGGGCGGGTCTTCAGTAAACTCCCAGGTACTGTCCGGCTTCTTCTCTACATCAAGTTTTATATAATCATCCTGGTCGCCAAATTTATATATAGCCTCCCAGGAGCATATGCCTCCGGGGCAATTTCCTTTTATATAGCGCACATACAGCTTCACTTTTATATCATTATCAAATGTACCTACATAGTATTTCCGGTCCATTACCTCTTTGCGCACTTTCTTATAATCCTCATCGTCGCCCATGTTTACCATCAGCGGATTATTGCTCATTACTTTAGTCTGCGCTTCTTTCTTTTTTTGTGCTTCTGTCGCTGCAAGCTCTTCCTCCGTAACGCCCATATCCTGCAATCTCTTTTTTCTTCTTTTCTCGGCAAATTCCTTTGCCAGGTATTCATCCACTGTATTGGCTTCGAAGATGTTTATTACCTGTCCACCAAACCAATAGTTATCAAATGTCTGCAATTCATTTACTGAGAAACACCATGTTTTTCGCGTCAGCATATCCTCCACGAAGACAAAGCCGCGAAAGCGGATAGGCGATATAAGCTCGTAACCCACCATATCCCGCGTAAGTCTTATTTTTTTCAGTTCGTAGCGCAGCAGCACTATATCATGCCAATGTATGCCGGAGTCGGTTCCTTTGTTCACCACATACATAAAGCTCCTGTTTATGTCATGATTGAAATAAGGGTCAAACTGCTGTACTTTTTCGGGGTGTTGCCTCAGGTGATTGATTTCTTCAGAGGTCTTTTCGTCTATTGCCTTGTACTCAATTACTTTCTTCCAAAGCGTATCAAAATCAGGAAAGTAGCCTGAGTAGGTAATAGTATCTGCATACATCAGGCAGTTCAGCAGGTCGCCTACCAACAGCGCTTCGGACCTTGGTGGTCCTTTAGTTTCTTTTTTACTCTTATTGCCTGCATACACATTATTGCATAGAAGCAGCAAGCACAATATATATACAGGTAAGCGTTTCATTTGCTAATGTGCGAAAACTAAAGATAGCAAATCATTCCCTTAAGAAGGGACAAATACACAGGTTAAGCACGCATTTACAAAAATGATAACACTTTCTCCGGTGGGCGTGCCACTATGGCCTTATCGCCTTTTTCCACTATAGGTCGCTCTATCAGCACCGGATTCTCTACAAGTATTTTTATCCATTCCTGTTCGCTAAGTTGCTGGTCCTTATACTGTTCTTTATAGAGCGTCTCCGTTTTACGCACCAACTCAGAGGCTTTCATTCCCAGCTTTTTCAGAAGGGCTTTTAATTCTTTTTGACTTAGCGGATCTGTAAGATACCAACGCACTTCAAAGGGCACACCTTTTTCCTGAAGTATTTCCAGGGCGCCCCTGCTTTTGCTGCATCTGCCGTTATGATATATTGTAATATCGTTCATTACTTAAAAAGTCATTTCTTTCACATCATCGGCAATGCTAAGTCTACCAGCCGTTTTGGCTTTTATTTCTTCTATTGTTACACCCGGTGCATACTCCAGACAACGGAAGCCATCATCAGTCACATCAAACACACCCAGGTCACTAACGATCTTTTTCACACAGCCCACACCTGTTAGTGGTAAAGTACATTTTGGCAATAGCTTACTTTCTCCTTTAGGGTTAGTGTGTTGCATCGCAACAATAATATTTTTGGCAGCAGCCACCAGGTCCATAGCGCCACCCATACCTTTCACCATTTTGCCCGGTATCTTCCAGTTAGCTATATCGCCCGTGTCAGATACTTCCATAGCACCAAGCACCGTCAGGTCCACCTTGCCGGCGCGTATCATACCAAAGCTCATAGCACTATCAAAGAAAGCAGAGCCAGGCAGTGTAGTTATGGTTTGCTTGCCTGCGTTTATCAGGTCCGGGTCTTCTTCTCCTTCAAAAGGGAAAGGGCCCATACCCAGTAGTCCATTTTCGCTTTGCAACACAACCTCTACGCCCGAAGGAATATAATTGGCTACCAACGTAGGAATACCGATACCCAGGTTCACATAATATCCATCCTTCAGTTCCTTTGCTATACGCTGTGCTATTTGTTCTTTATTTAAAGCCATGTTTTTTCGAATTTCAATCAATAATATTATTCACATTTGGAATCACATTCCATCACATTGCCCCATTCCAGCACATTATTTCTTTCTCACAGTTCTTTGTTCAATTCTCTTTTCATAATCTGTTCCTTTAAATATCCTGTGCACATATATACCCGGCACATGAATATTGTTAGGGTCAAGCTCACCCAGTGGCACAAGCTCTTCTACTTCCGCTATAGTTATTTTACCAGCCATCGCCATCATGGGGTTAAAGTTCCTTGCCGTTTCTTTAAATACCAGGTTGCCCTGCTCATCGCCTTTCCACGCTTTCACTATCGCATAGTCTGAGTCGAATGCATATTCAAGCAAGTAATTCTTGCCGTTAAAGTTTCTCACTTCTTTACCCTCAGCTACTTCCGTACCATAGCCCGCAGGCGTATATACTGCCGGCATACCGTAGCCTGCCGCCATACAGCGTGTAGCCAGTGTGCCCTGTGGTATCAGTTCTACTTCCAGCTCACCGCTTAGCAATTGGCGTTCAAACTCTGCATTCTCTCCCACATAAGAAGATATCATTTTCTTTACCTGCTTTTTCTGCAGCATCAGCCCTATGCCAAAGTCATCCACACCAGCATTGTTAGATATGCAGGTAAGGTTATTTATGCCCTTGCGTACTATAGCCGAAATACAATTTTCCGGAATGCCGCAAAGCCCAAAGCCACCAAGCATCAGCGTAGCGCCCGAAGGAATATCTTTTATTGCTTCATCTGCATTGGCAACTATCTTATTCAATCCCATGTGATCTGAAAATTTGCGCTAAATTAAGAAAGCTTTGGAGATGTGCATACCACGCACATTACCATAATATGTACTAATACTTCTCCCACCAGCCGGATATGTGTTCTTCGCCTGTTACTTCTGTAGGCCTGCCCGGTTCCGGTACAAAGAGGCTTATGGACTTATCCCTGGCATGTTCCAGCAGTATTTCTATCGGTTCACGCCAGGCATGCAGTGCCAGGTTAAAGGTGCCCCAGTGTATGGGCATCATCTGTTTTGCATTCAGCATCAGGAAAGCGCCTGCGGCATTTGCAGGGCCCATATGTATATCAGGCCATCCTTCGCCATAGGCACCTATCTCCAGCATGGCGAGGTCAAAAGGTCCATATTTATCTCCTATATCTTTAAAGCCGGGAAAAATACCGGAGTCTGCACCAAAGAATATATTATGCTGTGGCCCTGTTATTACAAAGGCACTCCATAGTGTCTCGTTCCTGTTAAACATACTCCTGCCGGAGAAATGCCTCGCCGGTACTGCCGTCACTTTTATATCATCTGCTATGGTCACAGTATTTGTCCAGTCCATAGCAGTTATTCTGCTTGCATCTATGCCCCACTTTACCAGGTGCGCACCTACGCCCAGCGAACAGTAAAGCGGCACCTGCTTATCCGCAAAATATTTCATTACATCTTTGTCCAGGTGATCGTAATGGTCGTGGGAAAGTATAACAGCATCCAACGGTGGTAACTCGTGCAAAGCCAGCGGTGCAGCAAAAAAACGCTTGGGGCCAGCAAATGAAACCGGAGAAACACGCTCGGCCCATACAGGGTCAGTAAGCAGTCTGCGCCCGTCTATTTCTATCAGCAAGCTACTGTGTCCTATTAGCGTAATGCGTAAACCGCTTGATGGCAATGCATTATATACAGATGTTTCTGTTCTGAAGGGACCGAGTGGATTCCTGGGTACACGTTCAGCCTTTACAGTTATGTACTTCCACAACAGGCTCCAGAAGCCGCCCTTCATCATTCCGGTAGGTACAGGGTTTTGGAATTTCTTCCCTTCTTTTTTTGAGTGTTTCAGGTAACTCATTCGTTCAAATTATTATTCAAAGAAAGACATTGTAGCAATTAGAAGAATGGAAATAATTTTTATTGTTCTTAAATTAGGCATAGAATTTGACTTTTAACATTTATTTTACTGTTAAAACCTATTGTTCCATGAAGCTTACCCGACTTAGCATTCTTATACTTACTTCTGCTACTATACTATTTAGCTCCTGCGACGAGCGCATGTATTTCCCATCGCGTGCTTCTGCCCCGGGGCTAAGGGAACAGTTCGATACGAAACTCGTACTTTCACTAAAAGCGCAAAGCGCTTCAACAGATGGAGATACTGCCACTAACAAACACGCTACAAGCACTGTTAGTCCAGCAGTTGATTTTGCTTTCTCGCCTGTCAATCACCTGGGGCTTACATTTTCGTACAATGGAATAACCAACAGAGCAATTGACGAGTTGGGCACATCTACCAACTCCGGTGTATTTAATGGCCATCGTTTTGACGGAGGGGCAGGATATTACACAAATTTTGGCCGGCTCGGCTTTTTTGAAGGATATGTAGGGGCCGGTGGGGGTTATTTACAGCGCAAAAGTTTTTATTCGTCCTATGAAGATTTCACGACTCACTACACTCGCTTTTACCTGCAACCTGCAGCGGGTATAGGTAATAGCATTTTTATGCTCACCGGTGGTATGCGCCTGGCCCTGCAACACTTTAATGATTTCAAGGCCGGGGACTCGCTGCTCCGCTATAAAATTACAAACAGAGATAATTATGTAGGGCCGGATGTAACCTCACAAACCTTTGTATTCTGGGAGCCATTTATCAATTTTGAGATAGGGTATAAGTATATAAAGTTTAATGTACAGACAGGCTTCAGCAGTCAGCTTGCAGGTGGTACCATTATTGGTTCATTCCCCGTGTATGTAAGTATGGGAATAGTATTAAATTTTGCGCCAAGATTTGTAAAGAGCGGCAATGAACTGCCTCATCCTCCGGGACATCGCAAACCATCTCGTGACGAAACAGAGTAAATCAGTTATTTCTTCTTTTTAGGTTTGGAAGGCTTTGCAACTTTATTAAATTCAAGAGCAGCTTGTACCCAGTAGTCAAGCTGCTTTTTTGTTTTAATAAATTCTTCATTTACAAATACCACACCACGCATAGTGCGGCCATTATGTATCATAGGTCGTGTACCGGGTTTCTCCAGCGCTTCGTCAGCTACATCCAGCCCTATGCGGCACATGATCTCATCCTTATTTACACAGATGCACATTTTACCATCCAGCATAAAGCACATGCCGCTGAACATTTTCTTTTCTTCTATCTCGCCTTTATCAGCAATTGCTTCTCTTATGCGGTTCGCTAGTTTTTCATTGATTGGCATAAAAAAAGTTTTTATTGTATTTTATGTATTTGATTACCATTAAATATAAAAAAGCCAACAAGAATTGTAGCGACCAGAAAGTAAATAAAGCCTATAATAATTGTATAGAAAACAGCTCTTGAGCCTGAAATTTTATAGGCATTCTGTAGTGATTGAACAAAATACAAAAATGAGATAACATATATTGCCAGGCCTACCAATATGCTCACTTCCAGCACAGGTAAAAGCCCGCATAGGAGTGTTACTATGCTCAACAGGAAAAAAAATGATTGGTAATGAAATGAAAAAATAAGGTGGTCAACAAAAAACAAATCCTTACGTCTTACAAATAAAATTTTCAGTACCAAGGCCATAATTGGTATCATGAAGAAAACTATTTTCGGCATGATATGCTTTGCCTTTTCCATAGAAGACTTCACAAATTCCTGTAGTTGCATTGTCTTATTTGTCGCAACTGGTGTCTTAACGAGACTGTCGTTCCGTTTAACTGCTTTCCGGGGCATATACGCTTGCATCTGCGATTCTATCTCTAAGGTCTTTTTTTCAACCAGGGGTATCGTTAGGGCCATTAAACCAAAATACACTGCACTAATAAATATATACAACGACACAGGCGATATATAACGCATACGCTGTTGCTTCCAGTAGGCTACAGTTAGCTCACCTGGTTTAAACAGAAGAGTTCTGATGGTTTGCCAAAACTTATTATCGTAATGAAAATAATGCTCGAAGAAATGAAGGACAAGCCCCCAAAAAGTATCCTTGTGTAGATGAGTTTGCTGTCCACATTCATAACAATAATTGCCTGAAGCATGTGTTCCGCAATTAGGGCAAATTATTTCTTCCTTTTCATGATGCATGAATGAAAAATAATAAAATTTCTAATCCTACTATATCTTTTTTAGATATTTGCACCCATGAAATACATCTTATACCCCGGCGTATTATTAGCCATATTTATGTCCTGCTCACAGTTTTGCCTTGCACAAAGAGATACTACTTATTTTGATGCTAAATGGCTGCCGGCAACAAGGGCAAATGCCCAATACTACCGTTTTATCAATAAAGAAGATGACAGTACTTATACCATACAGGATTTCTATCTTAATGGCACTCTCCAAATGGAAGGTATTTACAACTCCCTCGATACACCAGGCAATCCCCACAGAAACGGGATATTCAAATATTACTTTCCTTCAGGTAACGTGCGGTCCATTGGCTATTATGAACATGGACAGAGAACAGGGCAATGGGCCATGTACTATAATAGCAATGGCGTATTAAAAGCCCAATTAACGTTTGTAGATGACTCGCTAAGTGGCGAAGCACGCTATTATGATTCTATAGGGCACAAGCTTACGTCTACAGGCAGATTTTTTGATGGGAAAAGAGCAGGCGAATGGAAATATTTCAATCGCAACGGGAAAATTTTTCTAACTGAAGACTTCCGTAACAGGGGTACTGAAACAACGGCTACATTAATGGACGCCGATGGGAAAATTATTGCAAAAGGAGAAACAGTTTACGGCAAACGTACAGGTATATGGAAGTACTATGAAAATGAAAAATTGGTAGGAATAAAAAATTATGTAAATGATGTATTGGATGGCGAGTCCTTAGAATATTACCAAAGTGGTAAAATAAAAAGGAAGGAACTGTACTCCTTTGGCAAACTCAACTCAGGAAAAGCCTATAATGAGAATGGCAGCGAAATACCATATACTCCGGCTGCACAAATGCCTGAACCTGAATATAACTTGTCCGCCTATATAAAAGAAAATCTGAGGTATCCTTCAAAGGCCAGACGTAATAATATTGTTGGCCGTGTAAAAGTCCAGTTTGTAGTAGATGAAGAAGGTAATATTATTAATGCTAAAGTAATAGAAGGCATAGGCGGTGGCTGTGACAAAGAAGCACTACGCGTGGTAAAACAGATGCCAAAATGGAAGCCTGGCACTTTAGATGGCAAACCGGTAAAAATAATTTATACACTACCCATCCTTTTCTATTTAACAGATAATAAGCAGACTGCAAAATAATTGCAGTCTGCTTAGCTTAATGTATCCCTATTGCTATTTACTCTGTTAATGCTCCTGCAATGACAATACTTTTATCAGCTCCTTATTAAAAGCAGGCAAATCGTCCGGCCTACGGCTGCTTATCAGGTTACCATCATGCACCATTTCCTGGTCCACCCAATTAGCTCCTGCATTTTTCAGATCTGTTTTCAGTGATGGGTATGAAGTCATTCTTCTGCCCTCCAGCAATCCCGTTTCTATCAGCGTCTGCGGACCGTGGCAAATTGCCGCCACAGGTTTTCCCGATTGTAGAAACTCTTTTACAAATGCCACAGCATCCTTATTGGTCCTTAGTTTGTCCGGGTTTAGTACACCACCAGGTAACACCAGCGCATCATAGTCTTCCACTTTTGCATCCTTCAGCTCTTTGTCTACGTTTATTTCTATACCCCAGTCCTTTGTATTCCATGCTTTTATCTTACCACTTTTAGGCGATATTACATCGGTCCTGGCACCTGCTTTTTCCAGTGCTTCCTTTGGGCTGGTGAGCTCTACCTGCTCAAAACCTTCTTCCGTAAGTATGGCTACACGCACATCATTCAGTTCCATAGTTTTTATTGTTTTTTTAATTAATAATTAGTTTAAAGCGCAGGAGATTTGATACAATATTTATGCCCTCAGAATTATTATCTTAGTAAGCAAATCATTAGTACATTTATCGTAATTTGTAATAGATAAAATCACCTATGAGGAAACTTCTACTATCAGTATCTGTATTTGCTTTGTTATTGCTGCCGTCTGTACTCAGGGCGCAATTCAATTATTATTCATTAAGCACTAGTACAAGTACTTACACATCACTCACAGGGGCTAGCAGTGCCAATGGCACCACTCCCTGGGACAGCACCAGCATTTTTTCTGAACCATTAGGTTTCACCGGCTTTACTATCGACACCTCAGATACCAATTTTTTCAACCTGCAAAAAGGTGT
>Ga0070665_100005266_pt1 | contig 13367 bp, 12 predicted proteins | sample KBSS13metaG_FD_65862 | JGI IMG/M metagenome (GOLD analysis project Ga0070665, IMG submission 65862) | Switchgrass rhizosphere microbial communities from Kellogg Biological Station, Michigan, USA - KBS S1-3 metaG | ecosystem: Host-associated > Plants > Roots > Rhizosphere > Soil ... | reverse complement strand
CGACAGCGCCAGCACCGGAACGTCGAGCTCCTTGGCGAGGGTCCTGAGGCCGCGGGTGATCTCCGACACTTCCTGCACACGATTCTCCTGGCGCGACTTGCCCGAGGGCGCGAGGAGCTGGAGGTAGTCGACGATCAACAGCCCGAGCCCGTGCGTGCGCTTCAGCCGGCGGGCGCGGGTGCGGAGCGCGGCGATGCTGAGCGCCGGCGTGTCGTCGATGTAGAAGTTGAGGTGCTCGAGCTCGCGGCTGATCTCGAGCACCTTGTCGAAGTTGCTGCTGATCAGCTCGCCCTTGCGGATCTTCTCGGACGGGATCTCGGCCTGCTCGGAGAGCATGCGCGTGGCGAGCTGCTCGGACGACATCTCGAGCGAGAAGAAGCCGACCACCGCGCCGTCGACCGCCTTGGGCACGCCGTCGACGATGCCCTCGCGATAGGCCTTGGCGGCATTGAAGGCGATGTTGGTGGCGAGCGCCGTCTTTCCCATCGAGGGACGGCCGGCCAGGATCAGTAGATCCGACCGGTGCAGGCCGCCCAGCAGCAGGTCGAGCTGGCTGAGGCCCGTCGCCACACCGGTGAGCTGGCCCGCCCGATTGTAGGCGGCCTCGGCCGCGACCATCGCTTCCGTCAGTGCGGCACGGAACGGCTTGAAGCCGCCTTCCGTCTGGCCAACGCTTGCCAGGTCATAGAGCTTCTTCTCGGCGATCTCGATCTGCTCGATGGCGGTTTCTTCCAGCGTCGGCTTGAAGGCGCTGTTGACCACGTCCTGGCCGAGATCGATCAGCTGACGCAACAGATAGAGGTCGTGCACGATCCGGCCGAAGTCGCCGGCATCGATGACATGGACCGAGGCCGACGCAAGCTGGGCGATATAGGCGGAGCCACCCGCCGCTTTGATCTCTTCGTCGTGCTCGATGTAGGTCTTGAGCGTGACGGCGCTCACGACCTGTCCGCGCTCGATGAGGCGGGCAAGGGAGTCGAACAGCTTGCCGTGCACGGGGTCGGCGAAATGCTCGCCCTTCAGGAACTCCGCGACGCGCTGGTAGGCGGCGTTGTTGACCAGGATCGAGCCGAGCAGGGCCTGCTCGGCTTCGAAATTATGCGGCGGCTCCCGGGGAGCGATGGGCTCCACACCGGGCATGCTGAGGATTTTGCCGCTGTCTTTCTTTGCTTCCATAGCCAAGCTGTTTGCGCGCCTTCCGGCCGGTAATCATGGCTTGCACTTTGCGCCGGTCCGGATTTCTCGCGGTAATCCTGCGCGACGCGAGGATATCTCCGGACCGTTCCGGGGTTGTTCTTGCACCGCGGCGCGCGGAAGGAAAGCGATTTCCTCGTCCCGGTCCTGCGCGAGCACAAGGAGCCGATCATGTTCCTCCCCGCGCTTCGCGCAGGGAGGAACATGATCGGGAGCTACTCGGCGGCCATCGAGCGGCCGACCGTCATGCCGCGCTCGGCGTCGACGATGTAATCGCGGGTCAGCGGCACCGTGTCCTGCTTACGGGCGAGCTGGATCTGGAAGACCATCTGGTTCATGTACCGGAACGAGATCTCGCAGCCGGCGAGATAGAACTCCCACATGCGGCAGAAGCGCTCGTCGTAGCCGACCTGCTGCTTGATCCGCTCGCGATTGGCGTGGAAGCGGCGGCGCCAGTGGCGCAGCGTCTCGGCATAGTGCAGGCGCAGGATCTCGACGTCGGTGACCCACAGGCCGACCTTCTCGATCGCGGCCATCACCTCGGACAGGGCAGGGGTGTAGCCGCCCGGGAAGATGTACTTCTTGAGCCAGGTGTTGGTCGCACCGGGAGGCTCCATGCGGCCGATCGCGTGCAGCACCATGACGCCGTCGTCCTTCAACAGCTCCTTCACCTTGCGGAAGTACTCGACATAGTGGGCGACGCCGACATGCTCGAACATGCCGACCGAGACGATGCGGTCGTAGCGGTCGGACTCCTGGCGATAGTCGAGCAGCTTGAAGCGCACCCCGTCGGCGAGCCCGCCCTCCAGGGCGCGGCGGCTCGAGACGGTGTGCTGCTCCTTCGACAGGGTGACGCCGGTCACGTCGACGCCGTATTGCTGGCCAAGGAACAGGCCCATGCCACCCCAGCCCGAGCCGATGTCGAGCACCTTCTGGCCGGGCATCAGCAGCATCTTCGCGGCGATGTGCTGCTTCTTGTCGAGCTGGGCCTGCTCGAGCGGCTCGTCGCCATTCTTGAAGTAGGCGCAGGAATACTGCCTGTCGCGGTCGAGGAAGAAGTCGTAGAGCTGGCCGTTGAGGTCGTAGTGATGCGCCACGTTGCGCTGCGCCTTGCCGACCGGATTGTACTGTTCGATCCAGCGGATCGCCCGTTGCCAGAGATAGGACCAGCGGACGAACGGTGTGGCGTCGATCGCCGCCATGTTGCGGCCCAGGAGATCGAGCAGGTCGTATATGTCGCCGTCCTCGACCGTCAGCTTGCCGTCCATGTAGGCTTCGCCGAAGGCGAGGCGGGGCTGGAGAACCAGCCGGATGCCTGTCCACCATGCATGTATCCGCATGGTGACTGCCGGGCCCTCTTTGGCCCCCTGGATACGATGCGACTGGCCTGCCGCATCAATAATGGTCAGCTGTCCTTCCCCTAATACTCGGGAAAGAACCCTGGCTAACAACATCGTTGACCCCCGTGGCTGCTCGGAAACGCCAACCCGCACTAAAGGTTCCACAATTTTGCCTTAAATGTGAACCCCCTGCGCGCATTCAAGTTCCGCTTCACTGTAAAATTTTTGAGGCATTCACGAGGAAAAGCCGACGGTGCCCCTGCGAGCGATTTGCAGTTGCGCCTGGTCGATGCTAAATTCAGAGCGACTGAAACTCATTTGCGGCCGGGGGCTACCATGAAGCGACGTGTCCTAATGAAGTCGGGACTGGCTTTTGGCGCCGGCGTGATGATCGCCCGGCAGGCCACGGCTCAGGGCGGCACGCTGAATTTCTACTCGGCCCGCCACTACAACACCGACGAGGCGCTCTACGCCAACTTTGCTGATCTTACCGGAATCAAGATCAATCGGGTCGATGCGGAGCCCGATCCGCTGGTCGAGCGGCTGCGTGCCGAAGGCGACAAGAGTCCGTGCGACGTGCTCATCACGACGGATGCAGGTCGCATCGAGCGCGCCCGCCAGATGGGGCTGCTGCAGACGGTCTCCTCCAAGACCCTCGAAACCGCCGTTCCGGCGCATTTGCGCGATCCTGACGGCAGCTGGTTCGGCTTCTCCAAGCGGGCGCGCGTGATCTTCTACAACAAGGCGAAGGTGCAGCCGTCCGACGTGCCGACCTACGAGAGCCTGGCCGACCCCAAGTGGAAGGGACGGCTGCTCGTCCGCACCTCGGGGCACATCTACAACCAATCGCTGACCGGCTCGCTGCTCGCCGCGCTCGGTCCCGAGAAGACCGAGGCATGGGCGAAGGGCATTGCGGCCAACCTGGCGCGCGCACCGCGCGGCGGCGACACCGACCAGATCAAGGCGATCGCCACGGGCGAAGCCGACATCTGCCTCGCCAACACCTATTACTTCGCCAACCTGCTGCGCTCGAAGAAGCCCGAGGACCGCGAGCTTGCCGCCAAGGTCGGCGTGGTGTTCCCGAACCAGGCCGATCGCGGCACGCATGTGAACATCAGCGGCGGCGCGGTGGCGAAATACGCTCCGAACAAGGAAGCGGCGGTGAAGTTCCTCGAGTACCTGGTGTCGGCGCAAGCCCAGCGCTACTTCGCCGAGGGCAACTCGGAGTATCCGGTGGTTGCCAGTGTCGAGCTGTCGCCCGAGCTGAAGTCGCTGGGCACCTTCAAGGAGGACCAGCTCAACGCCCGCGTCTACGCCCAGAACAATGCGGAAGCGCTCAAGATCATGGACCGCGCCGGCTGGAAGTAGCCGCCGCCGCGATCGAGCGGCTGAGCAGAATCACCGGAATCAACGAGGCGGCGACGATGAGCAGGGCGCCTGCCGCCGCCTCGGCGAGGCGCTCGTCGGAAGCGAATCGATAGACCCCGACGGCGAGCGTGTCGAAGTTGAATGGCCGGATGAGCAAGGTCGCCGGCAATTCCTTCAGCACCTCGACGAAGGCCACGATCGCGGCGGTGATCGCCGGACCGCGCAGCATCGGCAGATGGATGCGCCGCAGGATCGTCGATGGGCGTGCGCCGAGGATCTGCGCGCTGGCATCCATCGCCGGGTCGATCGCGGCCAGCCCGGGCGCGATGTTGGCGATGCCGACGGCGAGGAAGCGGACAGTGTAGGCCAGCAACAGGGCCACGGGCGTGCCGCTCAGCACCAGGCCGATCGACAGTCCGAACAGGTCGTTCGCCGTATGGCCGAGCAGCCGGTCGGCGGCGGCGAGCGGAAGCAGGATGCCGACGGCGATGACGGCGCCGGGAATGGCGTAGCCGAGGGCCGCGAACTCGATCATGCGATTGAAGCGCCGCTGGCGGACCAGACGTCCGGCATAGGCGAGGAACAAGCCGAGCCCCGCGATCACGACGGCGGCGACCGCTGCGAGCAGCAGGCTGTGCATCGCGTCGCGCAGCAAGGCCGATGCCGCCAATGGAAAGTCCGAGCGGGCGGCGAGCTGGAAGAGATGGAGCGCGGGCACGGCAAAGCCCAGCAGCACCGGCAGCGCGCAAGCCGCGCCGGCAGCGGCGGCGCGCCAGCCGGCGAGGTCGTTGGGACCGGCGTTCTCACGCAGGTTCGACGCGACATGGAAGCGCGCGCGACCGCGCGAGCGACGTTCGAGCACGATCAGCAGCACGGCGATGGCGAGCAGGACCACGGCGACCTGCGCGGCGCCGTCGCGATCGCCCATGCCGTACCAGATGCGATAGATCGCCGTCGTGAAGGTCGGCACGCCGTAATACTGGACCGTGGCGAAGTCGGCCAAGGCTTCGAACAGCGCCAGGGCTGCTCCCGCCGCGATCGCCGGGCGAGCCATCGGCAGGCCGACGGCAAAGAAGGTTCGCCATGGACCGCGGCCCAGGATGCGGCTTGCTTCGAGAAGCGGCTGCGACTGGCTGAGGAACGCGGCCCGGGCGGCGAGATAGACGTAGGGATAGAGCACGAGCGTGAAGAGCGCGGCGACGCCCAGCGCGGAGGACGGCTCCGGGAACCAGTAATCGGCGCGCTGCCAGCCGGTGAATTCGCGCAGGCCGCCTTGCAGAGGCCCGGCGAAGGCCAGCAGGTCGGCATAGGCGTAACCGATGATATAGGTCGGCAGCACCAGGGGCAGGATCAGGCCCCATTCGAGCGTCCGGCTGAGCGGAAAGCGGTGCATGGTGACGAGCCACGCCGTGCCGGTACCGATCGCCGTCGTGCCCACGCCGACACCCAGCAGCAGCACGACCGTGTTGGCGATGATGTCGCCCAGCTGCGTGTCGGCGAGGTGTCGCCACATATCGCCGCGCGCGGCGAGCAGGCTGGAGGCGAGGCCGAGCAACGGCAACGCGACCAGCGCCGCCGTGACGATCGCGCCGATCCTCCAGATCACCAGGTGCTCCCGAGTGGCTGTGAGTTTTTTGATACGAGACGGCGCCGCGTCCAATGGCCAATAAGAAAAGAGTGCTCATGCTTTTCCGGACCGCGAGCGTCTCGCTCGCTCATGCGCATGAGCGAGCGAGACGCTCGCGATCCGGAAGACGATGACAAGCCCAGTTTCATGCCCTGGTGGGTCGGCACCCTGGCCGATGTCGAACTGGAGCAATGCGTCCCCAGCGAACCTAACCTGATTGAAAAATCACGGACTTCGAGAGGGGCGCTCAAACAAAAACGCATGCCATCGCGGGGCGATGGCATGCGTTCGAAGCGCTCGCAGGACCCAGGGATGGGTGCGCTATTTGTCGGCGGCCGGCTCTTCTTCGGCCGGAGCCGCAGCCGCAGCCTCGGCAGTCTCGCCTTCGGCGGCCGTCTTGGCCTCGAACAGGGCAGCCGCCTGGTCCGCGATACGCTGTGCCGCTTCCGCCGCTTCCATGGCGGCGCGCTCGTTCTCGGCGACCAGCTTGCCGCCCTTGCCCAGGAACTCCGCCTCGTCCGCGGAGCGGGCGACCAGCGCCGTGATCTCGACCGAAACCTCGGGATGGAGGTGGATCCTGATCTTGTGGGCGCCGAGCGTCTTGATCGGCTTGTCGAGCTCGACCTGGCTGCGCTCGATCTTGACGCCGGCAGCATTGGCGGCGTCGGAGATGTCGCGCGAGGTGACCGAACCGTAGAGCTGCAGCGCCTCGGAGGCCTGGCGGATCAGGGTGACCTTGACGTCCTTCATCTTGCCGGCGACAGCTTCGGCTTCGCCACGACGCTCGAGGTTCTGGGCCTCCAGCACCTTACGTTGCGATTCGAAGTAGGTGATGTTGTCCTTGGTGGCGCGCAGGGCCTTCTTCTGCGGCAGCAGGTAGTTGCGGGCGAAGCCGGGCTTCACCTTCACGACATCGCCCATCTGACCGAGCTTGGGCACGCGCTCCAGCAGGATGACGTTCATCGGCATGGTGCAGTGCTCCTTACGAAATCACGTAGGGGAGGAGCGCCAGGAAGCGGGCGCGCTTGATCGCCTGGGCGAGCTCGCGCTGCTTCTTGGACGACACCGCCGAGATGCGGCTCGGCACGATCTTGCCGCGCTCGGAGATGAAGCGCTGCAACAGGCGCACGTCCTTGTAGTCGATCTTGGGCGCGTTGGCGCCGGAGAACGGGCAGCTCTTGCGGCGGCGGGTGAAGGGACGACGTTGGGCGCTCATTCTTCTTCTCCCGGGATGGCGGCGACGCCTTCTTCGCCGAAGCGCGGACGCTCACGGCGCGGCGGTCGATCGGACCAGCCGCCGCGATCGCCACGATCGCGATCGCCGCCCGGCCGGTCGGCCTTCTCGCTGCTGCGCTGCATGACGGCCGACGGACCCTCTTCGAGGCTGTCCACACGCACGGTCAGGTAACGGATGATGTCTTCGTTGATCGACATGGTGCGCTCGAGCTCCTTGATGGCAGCCGACGGCGCGTCGATGTTCAGCAGGGTATAGTGACCCTTGCGGTTCTTCTGGATACGGAAGGTGAGAGAGCGCAGTCCCCAGTATTCGTTCTTGGAGACGGTGCCGCCCTGCGCGATCACCAGGTCGGTGAACTGCTTGGTCAGGGCCTCCACTTGCGTCGTCGGAACGTCCTGACGCGCAATGAAGACGTTTTCATACAATGCCATTCGGGCTCCTTATGGCTGTTAGCGATCCGGAGTTCGCGAGAACCGCCCGGATCTAGCCGACCTCTGGTCGGCAAGGAGACGGGGCCGATCCAGGCCCCGAAGAGCGGCGGTTATACAGGCAAATCTCCCGAAAGCAAGGCATTCCGGGCTTTCCCCGAGTGGGGTATGACAGCCCCGCACAAGGCCAGGAACACGGGGCCAAGAACAGGGAGAAACGACCCATGAGTCGCGCATTCGTCTTTCCGGGGCAAGGATCCCAGGCCGTCGGCATGGGCGTGGACCTCGCCGGCGCGTTCCAGACCGCCCGCGACGTGTTCCAGGAGGTCGACGAGGCGCTGAAGCAAAACCTCTCGAAGCTGATGCGGGAAGGGCCGGAATCCGAGCTCATGCTGACCGAGAACACCCAGCCGGCCCTGATGGCCGTCAGCGTGGCCGTCGTGCGGATCCTGGAGAGGGACGGCCGCAAGCCGCTCGCGACCCTGGCCTCGCACGTGGCCGGCCATTCGCTCGGCGAATATTCCGCTTTGGTGGCGGCGGGCGCGCTCGAGCTCGCCGACGGCGCCCGATTGGTGAAGCTACGCGGGCAATCGATGCAAAAGGCGGTGCCGGTCGGCGAGGGCGCCATGGCGGCGTTGCTCGGCATCGAGCTCGAACCGGCGCAGGAGGCATGCAAGGAGGCGGCGCTCGGCGAAGTGGTCGCCGTCGCCAACGACAATGGCGGCGGCCAGATCGTGGTCAGCGGTCACAAGGCGGCCGTCGAGCGCGCGATCGAGACGGCCAAGCCGCGCGGTTCCAAGCGCGGAATCCTTCTGCCGGTGAGCGCGCCCTTCCACTGCCCCCTGATGCAACCCGCCGCCGACGCCATGCAGGCGGCTCTGGAGCAGGTCACGCTCGGGACGCCGCGGGTGCCGCTGATTGCCAATGTGCTGGCATCGGAAGTCACCAATCCGGCCGAGATAAAGAAGCGGCTGGTGGAACAGGTGACCGGACTGGTGCGTTGGCGCGAGAGCGTGCAATACATGAGATCTGCCGGCGTCCTGGCGCTGGTCGAGTGCGGCTCGGGCAAGATCCTGTCCGGCCTCGTCAAGCGCATCGACAAGGAGATGACCGGCACCGCTCTCAATACCCCGGCCGACATCGAAGCCTTTCTCAAGACGGCCTGAGGAAAACGCCATGTTCGATCTGACTGGCAAGGCCGCCCTGGTGACGGGCGCATCGGGCGGCATCGGCGGCGCCATCGCGCGGGCGCTGCACGGGCAGGGGGCGACCGTGACGCTTTCCGGCACCCGCGCCGAGGCGCTCGAGCAGCTCAGGGCCGCGCTCGGCGAGCGCGCCCATGTCGTCGCGGCGAAGATGGACGATGCGGCGGACATCGAGCGCCTCGCGAAGGCGGCCGAGGCGACGATGGGCAAGATCGACATCCTGGTGAACAACGCCGGCATCACGCGCGACAACATCTCGATGCGGATGAAGGACGAGGAGTGGGAGAACGTGCTGCAGGTCAACCTGACCGGCACTTTCCGCCTCACCCGCGCGGCGATCCGGGGGATGATGCGGCGGCGCTTCGGCCGGGTGATCAACATCACGTCGATCGTGGGCGTCACCGGCAACCCGGGTCAGGCGAACTACGCTGCCGCCAAGGCCGGGCTGATCGGCATGTCGAAGTCGCTCGCCCAGGAACTGGCTTCGCGTTCCATCACCGTGAACTGCCTCGCGCCCGGCTTCATCGCCACGCCGATGACCGATGTGCTGACGGAGGACCAGAAGAAGGCGATCCTGGGGCGCGTGCCGGCCGATCGGCTGGGCACGCCCGAGGAGATCGCTGCGGGCGTCGTCTATTTGGCCAGCGACGAGGCCGCTTACATCACCGGACAGACCCTCCATATCAATGGCGGCATGGCGATGATCTGACGAAGAAGGGCACAAGTGCCTGATTCTGTGGGCTTTCCGGCGCTGGTTTTGGCTGGGGAGCTATGTTACGAGAACCGGAAATCGCCAGCCCCTCGGGCGAACGGATTTGAATATACGGGAAGGACAAGAAAATGAGCGATGTTGCCGAGCGCGTTAAGAAGATCGTTGTCGAGCACCTCGGAGTCGAGGCTGCTCAGGTCAAGGAAGACGCCAAGTTCATTGACGATCTGGGCGCGGACTCCCTCGATACGGTCGAGCTGGTGATGGCCTTCGAGGAAGAATTCAGCATCGAGATTCCGGACGACGCGGCCGAGAAGATCCAGACCGTCGGCGACGCGATCAATTTCATCACCAGCAACGCCAAGTCCTGAGCGACGCCGTTTCACGCAAGACGGAAAGCGGACGCACGATGAGACGAGTCGTCGTGACCGGCATGGGCATGGTGACGCCGTTGGGAGACGGCGTCGACACCAACTGGCGCAGGCTGATGGCGGGGGAGTCCGGGATCCGCGCGATCCAGGCCTTCGACACGTCGGACCTCGCGACCAAGATCGCCGGCGAGGTGCCCCAGGGCGACAAGGCCAACGGGCACTTCAACGCCGACCTCTACATGCTTCCGAAGGACCAGCGAAAGGTCGACAAGTTCATCCTGTTCGGCGTGGCGGCCGCCAGGCAGGCGGTCGAGGATTCCGGCTGGAAGCCTGTGGACGACGAAGGCCTCGATCGAACCGGTGTCATGATCGGCGCCGGCATCGGCGGCCTCAGCACGATCTACGAGACCTCGCTGATCCTGAAGGAGCGGGGGCCGCGCAGGGTCAGCCCGTTCTTCATTCCGTCGGCGCTGATCAACCTCGCCTCCGGCCAAGTCTCGATCGCGTACGGCTTCAGGGGGCCGAACCATTCCGTGGTCACGGCCTGCGCGACCGGCGCTCACGCGATCGGCGATGCTGCGCGCCTGATCCAGCTCGACGATGCCGACGTCATGGTGGCGGGCGGCGCCGAAGCCGCGATCTGCCGCATCGGCATCGCCGGCTTCAATGCCTGCAAGGCGCTGTCGACCGACTTCAACGATACGCCGACCGAGGCTTCGCGGCCGTGGGACAAGCGGCGCGACGGCTTCGTCATGGGCGAAGGCGCGGGCTGCGTCGTGCTCGAGGAATACGAGCACGCCAGGAAGCGCGGCGCCAGGATTTATGGCGAGATCCTGGGATATGGCCTGTCGGGTGACGCCTATCACATCACCGCACCGTCGGAGGATGGCAGCGGCGCGCAACGCGCCATGAAGGCGGCGCTCAAGCGCGCGAATCTCGGCACCGACCAGATCGACTACATAAACGCGCACGGCACCTCGACGATGGCCGACGTGATCGAGATGGGCTCTGTCAAGAGGACCTTCGGCAGCGATGCCTACAATCTCTCGATGTCCTCGACCAAGTCGGCGACCGGCCATCTGCTCGGTGCCGCCGGCGCAATCGAGGCAATCTACTCGCTCAAGACGATCATCGAACAGGCCGTGCCGCCAACCTTGAATCTCGACGAACCGGATCAAGGCTGCGACATCGATCTGGTGCCCAAGCAAGCCAAGCAGCGCAAGGTGCGCTATGCGCTCAGCAATTCCTTTGGTTTCGGCGGCACCAACGCCTGTCTGATCGTCGGTCCGGCTTGATCGTCAGAGGCTGAGTCGTGCTCAGCTTTTTCCGTTGGGTGTTGTTTTTCATCGCCCTGCTCGTCACCGTGATCGGCGGCGGAGTGCTGCTCGGCCGTTCGATGCTGGCCTCCGAGGGGCCGCTCGAGAAGACGAAGAACGTCCTCATCCCGCGCGGAGCGGGACCTTCCATCATGGCCAAGGTCCTGCAGGAGGAGGGCGTGATCTCCCACCCGCGCCTGTTCCGCATCGCTCTGATGGTCGATCCGACGCCGAAGCCGATCAAGGCCGGCGAGTACGAGATGCCGGCGCACATCTCGATGGCGGGCCTGGTCGAGCTGCTGCAGTCCGGCAAGCTGGTGCAGCGCCGGCTCACGATTCCCGAGGGAACCACGACGGCCGAGATCATCGATCTCGTGCGCAAGACCGACGCGTTGTCGGGCGACGTCACCGTCGACGTGAAGGAAGGCGACCTGCTGCCGGAAACATATTTCTATTCGCGCGGCGACACGCGCGACGGCGTGCTGCTGCGCATGAAGGAGGCGATGGAGAAGACGCTCGACGAGGCGTGGCGCAAGCGCGCCCCGGGTCTGCCCTATGCCAGCAAGCGCGACGCGCTGATCCTGGGCTCGATCATCGAGAAGGAAACCTCCGTATCGGCCGAGCGGACGAGGGTGGCGGCGGTCTTCGTCAATCGGCTGCGGATCAGGATGAGGCTGGAGAGCGATCCGACCACGATCTACGGCGTGACCAACGGCAAGGGCATGCAGGGCCGCGAGCTGACGCGTGCCGACCTGCAGTCGAGCTCGCCCTACAACACCTACGTCGTGGCCGGCCTGCCTCCCGGGCCGATCTGCAATCCAGGCCGCGCCTCGATCCTGGCGGCGGTCGCGCCCGCGCCGCGCGATCGCGCGCTTTACTTCGTCGCCGACGGCCAGGGCGGGCACAGCTTCGCGAACAACGTCTACGAGCACAACCGCAACGTGGCGCGCTGGAGGGAGATCCAGCGGCAGAAGCAGGAGCTGCCAGCGCCCAGTCCGTCGCCGTCCGCTCCTGCGCCTTTGCCGAAACCCTGAGCCATGCCCGCCGTGCTCCTGGCGCTCGCTTTGCTGGCGATCCTGGGGCTCGGCATCTTCTGGTTCCTGCGTGCCAATCCTTCGGCGGTTGCCCGGACCCTGCGTCCGATCCTGGTGCTGGCCGGCGGCATCGGCGTCGGCGGCTTGCTGATCTTCGGGGTGCGCTTCCTGCCGGGCTTGCTGCCCGAGCTGTTCGGCCTGCTGGGCGTCCTCGGCACGGCGCTGATCGCGCGCCACATGCGGCAAAGACCGAGTGGCGGCTTCAGCTCGCCGGGGACGGGACAGCGCACGGAAGTGCACACTGCGTTCGTCGAGGCGTGGATCGATCACGCCACCGGCGATGTTGGCGGCCGGGTCGTGAAGGGCCGCTTCGCCGGACGCGGCCTGGACACGCTGGCCGACGGCGACCTTCTGGAACTGCATGCCGAATGTGCGGGCGATGCCGAATCGCTGCGTGTCCTCGAGTCCTATCTCGACCGCCGGCTCGGGGCGGACTGGCGCAAGGCGCAAGCGCCGCCGCGCGGTCCGCGCACCGACATGACACGCGACGAGGCGCTCGCCATTCTCGGACTGGCCAGCGCGGCCACGGAGGAGGAAATTCGCGCCGCGCATCGCCGTCTGATCCTGCGGGTCCACCCCGACGCCGGCGGCAGCGCCGATCTCGCGGCCCGCATCAATCGCGCCAAGGATGTGCTACTCGGGTGACTTGCCGGGGCAGGCAGGCTGTGGCATCAACCGCCGCCGGTGTGAGGCGTCAAATCATTGATTTACTTGTGTAATATGGTTTTCAAGAGAGAGGTCGACCGTCATGGCCCAGCGCGTCCGTAAAGCCGTTCTCCCGGTCGCCGGCCTAGGCACGCGCTTCCTGCCGGCGACCAAGGCGATGGCCAAGGAAATGCTGACGGTCGTCGACCGGCCGCTGATTCAATATGCGGTCGAGGAATGCCTCGCCGCCGGCATCGAGGAATTCGTCTTCGTGACCGGTCGCAACAAGATCGCGATCGAGGATCACTTCGACCACGCCTATGAGCTCGAGACGACGCTGGTGCAGCGCGGCAACAAGAAGGCCGAGCTGAAGCAGACGGAAGACGCGACCATCAAGCCGGGCAACGCGATCTTCACGCGCCAGCAGAAACCGCTCGGCTTGGGTCACGCTGTGTGGTGCGCGCGCCACTGGATCGGCGACGAGCCGTTCGCGGTGCTCCTGCCGGACGAGCTCATGATCGGCTCGCCGACCTGCACCGCGCAGCTCGTTGCGACTCATGAGAAGACCGGCGGCAGCGTCATCGCGGTCGTCGAGGTCCCGCGCGAGCAGACCAGGAGCTACGGCATCGCCGCGATCAAGGCGGAGAAGGACGGTCTCGCCGAGATCACCGGCCTGGTCGAAAAGCCCAAGCCCGAGGACGCACCGTCGACCCTGGCGCTGATCGGCCGTTACGTGCTGCTGCCGGAGGTGTTCGATCATCTCGACAAGCACGAAACGGGAGCGGGCGGCGAAATCCAGCTCACCGACGCGCTCGCCAGGATGATCGGCGGCA
>Ga0070665_100005265_pt1 | contig 13367 bp, 10 predicted proteins | sample KBSS13metaG_FD_65862 | JGI IMG/M metagenome (GOLD analysis project Ga0070665, IMG submission 65862) | Switchgrass rhizosphere microbial communities from Kellogg Biological Station, Michigan, USA - KBS S1-3 metaG | ecosystem: Host-associated > Plants > Roots > Rhizosphere > Soil ... | reverse complement strand
ATTAAGGGGAGGGGAAGATGAAATCCGTCGCCGACCTCACCGAAGCTGACGCCGCTGCCGAACTCGCGCGCCTGGCCGACGAGATCGCCGGGCATGACATCCGCTATCACCAGCAGGATGCGCCGACGATCTCGGATGGGGACTACGACGCGCTGAAGCGGCGCAACCTGGAGATCGAGGACCGCTTCCCGCACCTGATCCGCGAGAACTCGCCGTCGCTGAAGGTGGGCGCGGCGCGGGCCGAGCAGTTCTCGCCCGTCGAGCATGGCGTGCCGATGCTCAGCCTCGACAACGCCTTCGCCGACGAGGAAGCCGTCGAGTTCGACGCCCGCATCCGCCGGTTCCTGCGGCTCTCTCCTACCGAAACCGTCGCCTACACGGCCGAGCCAAAGATCGACGGCCTCTCGTGCTCGATCCGCTATGAGAAGGGCGTCCTGGTCCAGGCGGCCACCCGCGGCGACGGCCGGGTCGGCGAGGACGTCACCGCCAATGTCCGCACGATCTCGGAGATCCCCAAGCGGCTGGCGGGCTCCGGCTGGCCGGACATCATCGAAGTCCGCGGCGAGGTTTTCCTCGGTCACGAGGGCTTCCAGGCGCTGAACGCCGCCGCAACGGAGGCCAGCCAGAAGACCTACGCCAACCCCCGCAACGCCGCGGCCGGGTCGCTGCGCCAGATCGATCCGAAGATCACCGCCGCCCGGCCCCTGCGCTTCTTCGCCTACGCCTGGGGTCTGCTCAGCGGTCCGTTCGCGGAAACCCAGTGGGAGGCCCTGCAAAAGCTGAAGGCCTGGGGCTTCCAGACCACGCCGGACAGCCGCCGCGTGGAAAACGCCGCCGGCCTGCTAGCGGCCTACGCCCACATGGAGGCCCAGCGGCCGAAGCTCGACTTCGACATCGACGGCGTCGTCTACAAGGTTGACCGCCTGGACTGGCAGGCGCGCCTCGGCTTCATCACCCGCACTCCGCGCTGGGCCATCGCGCGCAAGTTCCCCGCCCAGCAGGCGCGCACGATCCTGGAAGCCATCGACATCCAGGTCGGGCGCACCGGAGCGATCACCCCCGTCGCGCGGCTGCATCCGGTGACGGTGGGCGGCGTGGTCGTCGTCAACGCCACGCTGCACAATGCCGACGAGATCGCCCGCAAGGACGTCCGTGTCGGCGACACCGTGATCCTGCAGCGCGCCGGCGACGTGATCCCGCAGATCGTCAGCGTGGTGCTGGAGGAGCGTCCGAAGGGCGCCAAGCCCTTCGCCTTCCCGACCCATTGCCCGTGCCCGCTGCACACCGAGATCGCGCGCGAGACCACCGCGGCGGGCGCGGAGACCGTGGTGCGCCGCTGCACCGGCGAGTTCGCCTGTCCGTTCCAGCGGCTGGCGCACCTGCGCCACTTCGTTTCGCGCCGGGCCTTCGACATCGAGGGCCTTGGCGAGAAGCAGCTCACCCTCTTCACGGAGCGCGGCTGGCTGGAAAGCCCCGCCGACATCTTCCGCCTGCACGAGAAGCGCGCCGAGCTGCTGGAGACCGACCGCTTCGGCGAGACCAGCGTCACCAACCTGCTTGAGAACATCGAGGCGCGCCGCGCCATCGCGCTGGATCGCTTCATCTACGGCCTGGGCATCCGCCACATCGGCGAGACCACCTCCATCGCGCTCGCCCGCCATTTCGAGACAGCCGAGCATTTCATCGCGGTGGCGCAGGCCGCCGCCGGCCAGACCGCAGGCGCGATGTTCGCGGAGCTCTCCGACCTGGACGGCCTTGGCCCCACGGCGGTGGAGGCGGTGCTGGCCTTCGCCCGCGCCGGTCAGGCCATGCTGATCCCGCCGCAGATCTCGTTGGAAGAGCATCTGCGGCTGGCGGTCCCGAAACTGAATTCCAAGGCCCGCGCAGCGCTGGCGGCGCGGTTCGGCGACTGGGCCGCCTTCGAGGCCGCCGCACGCCAGGCCGCCGCCGAGACGCCGGGAGAGGCGTTCGACGAGGTCGCCTCGGTCGACGCCGTCGGCGTGGTGGCCGCGCGCATGATCGCGGCGTTCTTCGGCGAAGATCACAACCGTCGCCTGGTGGACGGCCTGATGGCGGAGCTGAAGGTCATCCCCGCCGAGCGGCCGAAGACCGACACCGCCGTGGCCGGCAAGACGGTGGTCTTCACCGGCGCCCTTGAGAAGATGACCCGCGACGAGGCCAAGGCGCAGGCTGAGCGGCTGGGCGCTAAGGTCTCAGGCTCCGTCTCGAAGAAGACCGACATGGTGGTCGCGGGACCGGGGGCGGGCTCCAAATTGGCGGACGCCGTCAAGCATGGCGTCCAGGTCCTCACCGAGGACGAGTGGCTGGCGCTGGTGGAGGCGGGCTAGGGGAGGAGCGAGCCGTGGTCTCGAAGACCCGGATGGCCGAGCTGGTGAAAGCCCTCGACGCAGGCGCGGTCGCCGCGGCGCTCACCCAGTCGCCGGAGCTTCTCGAGGTCCGCGACGCGCGCGGGCGCAACTGGCTGCACCTGGCCTGCGGGCGCAAGGGCGATCCCCAGGCTGCGATCGAGACCGCCGACGTGCTGCTGGCCGCCGGCCTGCCGCTGGACGGCGCGGCGTTTACCGAGGGCGCCTGGCAGGCCACGCCGCTGTGGTACGCCGTCGCTCACGGCCAGAACCGCCCGCTGGCCGGACGCCTGCTGAACCGCGGCGCCAATCCGAACTACTGCCTGTTCGCCGCGGCCTGGAACGACGACGTCGAGACCATCCGCCTGCTGCTCGCTCACGGCGCCGACATCGAGGACGCCTCGGCCGACGGCGAGCGGCCGTTCATGGGCGCCATCCGCTGGAGCAAGCTCGGCCCGGCCCTGGCGCTCGCCGAAGCCGGCGCCGACCTGGACTGGCGCGACCCGTCCGGCATAACCGCGCTCCACTACATGCTGAAGAAGGGCAGCGAGACCCGCCACATCGCAGCCCTGGTCGCCCTGGGCGCCGGCCTGGACATTCCCGATGCGACCGGGCGAACGGCGCGCGAGATCATGGCCCGCAAACGCGACCCGGAGCTGCGACGGCTGGCCAAACGGCCCTGACGTCGATCAGGCGTCGATGACCTCGGTCAGGCGCGCGCGGGCGCGCCTGGGTTGCAGCTTGCGCTGACGGTCGGAGAGCACGGTGTGCAGCCGGTCGCGCTGGTGCTCGGCGACCTGCAGGGTGCGGGTGTTCTGGATTTCCGTGTCGCGGGCGGCGTCCTGCGCGAGTTGCTGCATCGCCGCGGGATCGACCCGCTGGAGCACGCCGATCAGGTCCGAGATAAGCAACTCGAGCGTCGCCACGCGGGCGATCAGGTCTCGGCGGCTGGTGCGGACTTCCTGTTCCATCGCTCTCGTCTCGAGATCACGCTACTGGTCGCAGGAAGCTTGCGCCGCACATGCTTAAAGCTTGGTGCGCGAGATCGAAAAAACCGGTTCAACGAGCGCAGTTCTTCAACCTATGCGAGAGCGCCTTGCAGCCCGTGTCCTGCTGTTCGATCCCGACGGCCGGATCCTCCTGATGAAGGGCCGGTTGCCGAGCGGGCCGAGCCTGCCGGCGGCCTGGTTCACGGTCGGCGGCGGCGCAGAGCCGGGCGAAAGCGTGCTCGAAGCCGCGGCCCGGGAAATCCGCGAGGAGACCGGCTTCACTGACGCCGAACTCGGCCCGGTGGTCTGGCGCCGCGAGGGTCCTCACCACCTGGCCAGCGGCGAACGGGTGCTTTTCAAGGAGCACTACGTCGTCGCCCGCTGCGCCGGCGGCGAGCCCAGCCGCGCGGGCTGGGACGAGGTCGAGCGCGCGCTCGTCGACGACATCCGCTGGTGGGCCCTGGCTGATCTGCGGGCCTGCGAGGAGATGGTCCATCCCATCGGCCTCGCCGACCTCCTCCCCGACATCCTGGCCGGCCGCTATCCGTCGGAGCCCCGGGAGATCGACTGGAGCTAGCAGTTGTCACAGCGGCGCTACAAAGTGCCTGAAAAGAGGGAACCCTGATGATCGCTGCTCTGCTGGCCGCCGCCGCCGTATCCGCCGCCTGTGACCTGGAGAAGCCCTCCGGCGCGCCGGACTGTACCCGGGCGGCCGTCGATGCGCTGAAGATGAACGCGCTGCAGACCGTCGGAACCCACAACAGCTACAAGATGGCCATCGCCCCCCAGGAAATGGCCAACCTGCGCCGCAGCAATCCCAAGGCGGCGGACACCCTCGACTACAGCCACGAGCCCCTGACCCGGCAGCTGGACGACGGCGCGCGCCAGCTCGAGATCGACTTCGTCTACGACCCGCAGGGCGGCCGCTACCTGACGCCGCTGGGCCGCAAGATGGCGCCTGACACCACCCCCTACGACCTGACGCCCATGAGCCGGCCGGGGATGAAGGTGATCCACGTTCCCGACATCGACTACCGCACGGTCTGCCCGCTGTTCACCGACTGCCTGAAGGAGGTGCGCGCCTGGTCGAAGGCCCACCCCGACCACGTGCCGATCCTGATCATCTTCAACCTGAAGCAGGACACCATAAAGGTCCCGGGCGCGGTCCCCCTGTTGCCGTTCGACGCCAAGGCGATGGATGCCCTCGACGCTGAGATCCGTTCGGTCTTCAAGGACAGCGAGCTGATCACCCCTGATCAGGTGCAGGGACGCCACAAGACCCTGCGCGAGGGCGTGCTCGCCGGCGGCTGGCCGTCGCTCAAGGCGGCGCGCGGCAAGTTCATGTTCGCCATGGACGAGCCGCCGGCCGTCACCGCTGTCTACCGCGGCGCCCGCAAGAACCTGGAGGGCCGCGTCGCCTTCGTGAATACCGACGAGGCCTCGCCCGTCGCCGCCTACCTGACCCTGAACGAGCCGGTCGAGCTGCAGGCCCGCATCCAGGCGGCCGTGAAGGCCGGCTTCATCGTGCGCACCCGCGCCGACGCCGACACCTGGGAGGCGCGCCGCAACGAAACTGCGCGCCAGGTCGCCGCCTTCACCTCTGGCGCCCAGTACGTCTCCACCGACTACATGCATCCCGACGCGCGCTTCGGGCCCTACCAGGCGCGGCTGCCGGGCGGCGGCGTGGCGCGGCCGGACCCGGTTAGGCCGTAGGACCTCGGCTCAGTCGTTCGGCTCGACCGGCGCCGGCTCGGGCGCTCCGGGCGCGGGTGCGGGATCGGCCGCCGCGACGGGTGTCGATTCCGGGGCCGGCGTGAACTCCGACAGGCCGACGGGTTCGGGCACATTGGCGGTGACGTCCGTTGCGACCTCGGGCGCGGCCTTGGCGTCGTCCTTCTTGTCGCCCACGCCCATGACCTGCTTCGCCAGGCTCACAGCGCCTCTGCCGACCTTATTGCCGACGTAGCCAGCCGCGATGCCGCCCACCGGTCCCGCGATCGCCGTGCCCGCGCCCTTGGCCAGCATACCGCCCACCGCGCCGCCCGCGGTTCCGGCGACATCCATCTTCTTCTTGGATTTCTTCGCAGACCTGGCGGGAGGCGGCGCGGGATCGCCCGGCTGCGGCCCCGGCGGCGGTTCCACGGCGACGGGGGCGACGTCCTCCGCCGCCAGCGGCGGGGCTTCCTGGGCGTGAGCGGCCAGCGGCGCGCCTAAAGCCACCGTCAGGGCGGCGATCAACGCCTTGCGCATGCGGTTCCTCCTCGCGGTGTCCCTCGCGAGGCCCTTCAACGCCCGCCGGGAGGCAGAGGTTCAGCCCGCCGCGCTGGCGCGGCGTGGCGGACTCGGGCGACTGTCCAGGTCCGAGGGAGCCCACACCATGGCCCGAGCGCCTGCCAAGATCCCTGTCGGGCGTCCGGCGATCGTCGGCGCCTTCGCGACGCGACCCAGGCTGGTCGCGTCGATCGCGGCGGGGTTGGCCGCCGGTGTCGGGCTGGGCCTCTTCACGGAGCTTCGGGCCAGCGCGGCGGCGGTGGTGGGCTGGGACGTCATGTGCCTGGTCTTCACCGGCTTCATGTACCTCTACATGCGAAATGCCGACCCCAAGGCCATGCGCAACCACGCCGCCGAGGCCGACGAAGGGCGGATCGTGGTGCTGGTGCTGATCCTTCTGGCGTCGGCGGCCAGCTTTGGCGCCATCGCGATGGAGCTCGTCGCCGCCAAGGACACGAAGGGGCCGGCGCAGGGCCTCTATATCGCGCTCGCCTTCTTCACCGTGGCGATGAGCTGGTACTTCGTGCAGCTGAATTTCGCGCTGCACTATGCGCACGCCTACTACACACGGGCCGACGGGCGGCCCGGCGACGCGGGCGGGCTGCTTTTCCCCGGGAAAGGAACGCCCGACTATTGGGATTTCCTGCACTTCTCGATCGTCATCGGCGTTGCGTCGCAGACAGCCGACATCGAATTCACGGAGAAGGGTTTGCGCAGGCTGGGCACGGCGCACAGCCTGTTCGCTTTCGTCTTCAACACGGTGATCGTGGCGCTCACGATCAACCTGCTGGCGAGCCTGTTCTAGGACAGGCAGAGAGGTCCTCCCCCGGCGAGCGGGGGAGGCGTACTCTGTCTCGTCTTAGCCGGTGACGCGAAGATTGGTCGCCGAAGTCTTGCCGCTGCGGCGGTCCGCCTCGAGGTCGTAGGCCACCGTCTGGCCTTCGTTCAGGCCGCGGAGACCCGCCTGCTCGACCGCCGAGATGTGCACGAACACGTCCTGGCCGCCGTCGTCGGGCTGGATGAAGCCGAACCCCTTGGTGGGGTTGAACCACTTCACCGTGCCGGCGCCGGCCCCAGCGGGATCGCCGCCCGGACGTCCGCCGCCACCGCCGCCGCGCGGACGGTCGAAACCGCCACCGCCGCCGCCGCCGAAACCCCCGCCGCGCGGACGGTCAAAACCGCCGCCGCCGCCGCCGCCCCGCGCCGGGGCTGCGCCCTGGCCCGTGACCACGAGTTGCCCCGCCGAGAGCTTGCCGGACCGGCGGTCCTGCTCGAGCTCGAAGGAAACCTGATCGCCCTCGTTCAGGCCGCGAAGGCCTGCCTGTTCGACTGCTGAAATGTGGACGAAGACGTCAGATCCGCCATCGTCCGGTTGAATGAAGCCAAATCCCTTGGCGGTATTGAACCACTTGACCGTGCCGCTCGACATTCGCGTGACCTAACCGAGATAGAGTCTTGCGCCGCACATGACGGCGCCCGGCCATCGATTTTGACAGACCGTGAAAGCTATGTAGCGGGCGAAAAGCCGGTAGACCAGCCGGGACCGTGACATCGTTCGCCAATGGGCCTATCAGCCTGCCGCTCCTTGGAACGCTCAGACGGGCCCGCGCGTGAAAAGCATCTGTGTTTACTGTGGCTCAGGCCCAGGGAACGATCCTGACTTCCTGGCCGAGGCGATCGTCGCCGGAACCACCATCGCCAAGGCCGGACTGACGCTGGTCTACGGCGGCGGCAAGGTCGGGCTGATGGGCGCGGTCGCCGACGCGGCGCTGGCGGCCGGGGGCAAGGTGATCGGCGTCATGCCCGCCGACCTGGTGAACCAGGAGATCGGCCACCGCGGCCTCACCGAACTGCGGATCGTCAACTCGATGCACGAACGCAAGTGGGCCATGGCCGAGTTGGCCGACGGCTTCCTCTGCCTGCCGGGCGGCCCCGGCACCTTCGAGGAGATCTTCGAGCAGTGGACCTGGGCGCTGCTGGGCTTCCACGCCAAGCCGTGCGGGTTCGTCAACGTCAACGGCTACTACGACCTGATGCGCCAGCTCGTGCAGCAGATGGCCGACAAGGCGTTCACCACCCAGCAGTACGCCGACATGCTGATCTACGCCGACACCACCCAGGCCGCGATCGACGCCTTCCGCGCCTACGTCCCGCCGCCGCCCAAGTGGGGCGTGGCCCCGGTGGAGCAGCGGTACTAGCCCGATCCACCCGCCAGGGTGATCGGTTTTCCTGTCCAACCGGCTTCATCGGCCGCGTGGCGGCCGCCGATATTGGCGCCGCAGATCGGTTCTGCGCGAGACCGCCGAATGGAAACGTGCGGCTAAAGATAGGGCGCCGGCCGGTCTGGACATTTAACTACTCGCTTAATTTCTTCAGTAAAAATTCATTAACGATGATCGACAAACCGTCGATCTTAAGTGATTCGTTATCCACGATCCCTTATCCTACGAGACGTAGCAGTTATTGTATTGCGGGAGACTCCCGTAGACCAATAACTAATCTCTAGGAAAGGTTGCAATGTCTAAGACGAATGGAAACGGGCATGCCGGACAGCCCATTACCGGCGGTTCTACGAGTATCACTGGCAGCGGTCGCGACGACCGATTGATCGGCGGTGACGGGTCCAACGTAATCGATGGCCGCGCCGGGAATGACTACCTGAGCGGTGGAGCTGGCGCCGATACGCTCACCGGCGGCGGCGGCTTTGACCAGTTCGCTGTGAAGAACGGCGGCGGTCACGACGTCATCACCGATTACCAGCCGAACGAAGATATCTTCTTCACCTTCGGCTACGTGACGAACAACGCGGGCGATCCGGTGCATGACGCCGCGCCGCACAACCTGAGCGTCGGCGAACAGATCGTCACCAGTGAGGGCCACGTCCTTACGATCGGCGAGGACGCGACCGGCAGCGTCACCATGACCTGGGACACCGGCGACAGCCTGACCCTGCAGGGCGTGCATGCTTCCGCGGTCAGTTCGGCCGCGCTGTCCTTCTATCCCACCGACATGGGATGGCAGTTCTAACCCTCTAACGACAACCCGCGCGCCGATTTCAGCAACGCGCGGGCGTCCGCCGAGGAAGGTTACAGCGAAGACTGCCATCCTCGCTGCGTGGCGCCAGAGGGGTCCGTGTCACCCCTCCGCCGCGTTCCCGCCTAGACGAAGGCGGGATCCAGATTGAACTCAGCCGGTGGCGAGGATTGACCCCGCCCGTCGATGACCCTCCAAAACATGACCGTCACGCCGATAGGAAATCGACGAACAGGTGCTGCGTCGTGGTCAGATCTGCGTCGGCATCCCTGATCTGTAGGGAGAAATCGAGGTGGGCGTCCTGCGTCCCGGAGGTCGACTGGACGAAGCCGATGTCCACGATCTTCAGCACGTCGTTGGTGTTGCCGGCGAAGTCCTGAAGGTTCGACGTCGTTGAGCTGCCGCCGTCATCTCCGACCGCCTTGTTCAGGTTGATGCCCTGACCCGTCAGGCCGTTGGGGGCCTGCATGATCTGGACGCCCTGAATCTGGTAGTGCTCGCCCGCGCCGTTGTAATCGTTGCTTTCGATAATCACGAGACCGTCGTTGTGGTCGAGCGTGAACTCGGTGTTGTAAGGCCCCGGAATCCCGCCAGGGGTAGAGCTCTTGTAGATATCGGCGTTGTCGACAATGACGACCCGGGTGATCTCGGCGTTCGTGGTCGGATCCTTGAGATCCAGGATCATGATCAGATCTTCGCCGGCTCCGATGCCGTCGAACTTGAGCACAACGCCATTGGCAAGCGCGGTCGGGTCGGTCTTCTCAGTTCCGGTGGCGACGTCACCCAGGATATCGCTGTTGAAGAACCTCAGGGTGAGCAGCTCGTCCTTCCCGATTGTGTCGCCGGCAACGCCGTTGGTGGACTGCGTAGCCGAGACCCAGGTTTCGACACCGCCGGCCAGGTCGTGGTTCGCGCCGGTGAACGCCTTGTCGGCGCTGCCCGCGACGTCCCCGGAGGTCGAGAACCCGAGCGGCGTGGTGTCCGCCGTGAACTGCACGTAGAAGTCTTCGTCGACCGACGTGTTCGCATTATCCACGGCAAGCCTCTCCACCACGATCGGCGGGTGGCCGGTGTTGCCGGTCGGCTGCTTGGCCAGGAGTTCACTGGTGTGGAGAACGCTGAAGCTGAACCCCTCAACGGGGTTGGCTATGGCGACGGTGTAGGTGTCGGCCGCCTTGTCGAAGGTGAGCGTGCCGGTCGCGGTGCCCGTCTGGACGCCGTTGGTGATCGGGTCCGTGTCGTAGTCGAAGCTGAAGTTGAACACCGCGTCGTCGGCGTCCTCCGAGATCAGCGTCACGACGGTGTTGCTGATGGCGCTGGACGGCGGGCCACTGACCGTGCCGCTCAGGCTGAGCTGGACGCCCGCTACGTTTGTGTTGGCGTCGATGAAGTCGGAAACGCCGGAGCCGTACTGCCCGGGCTTGTCGGCGCCGATGTCGAAGCCGAAGTTCCCGGTGGCGTCCTCCCCCGCCGTGTTGGTCACCTGCAGCGCCGTGCCTGCGCCGCCGCCCGGCGAAGGCGTCACCGTGATCGCCGGCTGGTCGTCGTTGAACTGGAGGGCCGGCGTCAGGTCGGCGGTGGCTTCCTTGGTGTCGCCGTCCTTGTCCGTGACCGTGGCCTTGAGGCCGATCAGGTTTGAACCCACCAGGCCGAAGGGATCCTCGCTGGTGTCGGTCGGGGCGCCGGTGTCGGCGTGCTTGGTCGCGCGCTGCTGGGTCAGGGTGACCTCGGAGGTGCTGGAGTTCACGCTGACGGTGAACACATCCACATGCACGGCCGCGATGACCACGTAGCCGTGGACCACGCCGTTGACGAGCTCGAGCTGCACCTGTGAACCCGTGGCGACGTCGAAGACGCCGCTGTTCCCGCCGGCCGTCGTCAGGCTGTAGACCGTCGGATTGCTGGCGGCCTCACCGTCCGGTCCGAAGGCTTTTGTGAAGCTCGTGTCGTAGGTGTGCTTGATCGCGGTGTTCAGAGTGTCGTCGTCGGCGACGAGGGTGTTGGCCGCCACGGCCTGAGCCGAGATCGACGGCTGTCCGTCCTTGAACTCGAGCATCTGGGTGACGTCGAGCGTGGCCGACTTCGTGTCGCCGTCCTTGTCGGTCACGACCGCGGTCACGCCGATCTTGTTCGAGCCGGTCGGGCTCGTCGGATCCTGGCTGTTATCGCTCGCCGGTGGAACGTCGGTGTGCCGAACCGCCCGCTGTTGCGTCAGGGTGACAAGGCCGCTGCCCGAGTTGACGCCGACGGTGAAGACGTCGATGTCCGGGCCGCCCAGGTTGATGTAGCCGTGGACCACGCCGGCATCGAGCTTGAGCTGAACCTCGAGGCCCGAGGCGACGTCGAAGACGCCGCTGCCGCCGCCGGCTGTCGTCATGGCGTAGGTCGTGGCGTTGGAGGCGGCCGCGCCGTCCGGTCCGAAGTTCTTCGTGAAGTTGGCGGCGACCGAGGCGGTCGCGGCGCCCGGCGCGCCAAGCAGGTCGTCGTCCACGCTGAGCGCGTCCGCCGTCGCCGTGCCCGCCGTGATCGACGGCTGCCCGTCGTTGAACTGCAGCGCCCCGGTGAGGTCGGAGACCGCCGAGCCGGTGTCGCCGTCCTTGTCGGTGATCGTCGCGGTCAGCTTGATCAGGTTGGTGCCGACCAGGTTGGTCGGGTCCTGGCTGTTGTCGGTGGCTGGCGGCGCGTCGGTGTGCTTGATCGCCCGCTGCTGGGTGAGCGTGACGATGCCGGCCCCGCTCACGCCGACGGTGAAGACATCGACGTCCACGGCGGCGACGGTGACGTAGCCATGGACGACGCCCGCCACGGTCCTCAGCTGCACCTCGGAACCGGTGGCGACGTCGAACACGCCGCTCGGGCCGTTGGTGGTTGAGAGCGCGTAGCTGACGGGCGTCACCGCGTCGGGTCCGTCGGCGCCGTAGACCTTGGTGAACAGGCCCGAGGCGTCGATGGTGTCCGAGCCTGGCGCGCCCAGGGTGTCGTCGTCGACGTTCAGGGTGTTGAGGGTCGGGTTCTGAGCCTGGATCGTGGGCTCATCGTCATGGAAGTTGAGCTTGTCGCCGATCGGCAGATCGACCGAGGCGGTGTCGCCCGTGGGGACGCCCTCGTTGTCGGTGATCGTCCCGGTCACGTTGATCGCGTTGGCGGCGATGGCCGAGGCGGTCTCGTCGAGCCCGCCCGGCGCGTGCTTGATGGCCCGCAGGTGGGTCAGCGTGACCACGCCCGAGGCGTTCACCGCTACGGTGAAGGCGACGTCCGTCGTGTGCGCGGAGAGGTAGCCCTCGACCACGCCCGACCCGTTCAGGCGCAGTAGGATGTTGTCGCCGGTGGCGACGTCGTCCAGGCCGGAATCGGTCCCGTTGACGACCTTCATCGTGTAGCTGACCGCGCCGGCGCCGTCGGAGCCGTTGGTGTGCGTGAAGTTCGCGGACACGTTGATGGTGTCGGTGAGGGCAACGCCCACGGCGGTTCCATTGGCGAGCCCGCTGTCGTCCACGTCCAGGGCCCCCACCTGGCCGGTGATCGCGATGGTCGGGCCGGCGTCGTCGATCAGGATCTTCGAACCGACTTCCTGGGCGTCGCTTGAGGTCTCGCTGGTCACGAACGTCAGCCGCCCGATGTCCACGGTGGCGTTGGTGTCCGGGATCGTCTGGCCCTTGTTGTTGACCGTGGTCGTCACGTTCGTGGCGGTGAACCGGTCGAAGCCCCCGGCGCGGACCACCTCGACCTCGTAGTTGAGCAGCACGTCGTTCACCGTGATCGCGTTGCCGCTGACGGTGAAATGGCTGGCGTGGGCGGGGTTGGAGGAGTCCCATAGCGGGGTGATCACCCCGGTCGCGGGGTTGATGGTCCCGACCAGGATCTTGTCGATGGCCAGCGAGGTCTGGTTCAGGACGCTGGTGAAGAAGTTGTGGCCGTCAGCCGTGTCCGAGAGCGAGTCCCAGATTTCGATCTTCAGGTCCGTCGGCCGATTGCCCTGGTTCTGGACGATGGAGAACCCCGCCTGGACCACCGTCTGGTGGGTGTCGAAGGCGATGGCGGTGTCGGACTGGCTTTGCGACGAGGTGTAGGCGTTGAAGCCGTCCTTCACGAGGTCGAACCGCAGCCCGTAGCCCGGGCCGAGGTTCTGCGAGCCGGTGGCGAGGCTTCCGGGGAAGCTGCCCTGGTTGCTGACGTTCATCTGGATGGCGGTGCCGGGCGCCGTTTGCTGGAATCCGGTGACGAGGTAGTCGATCGGATTGGCGTTGGTGTCGTCGGCGATCATCGCGAAGATCGGCGAGCCCGCGGGCACGTCGCTGAAGTCGCTGAAGATGCTCTGGGTGAAGGACGTCGAGGCGACGAAGACCTTGTTGAGCAGGTCGACGGTATCGGCCTCGGTGAGGTTCTGCCCGTCGTGCTGGACCGCCGCGTACTGGATGATCCACATCTTGGCGTTCGTGACGTTCGCCCCGCTCATCTGTTCGTCGAGCGCCAGGACGAAGGCGGCGGGATTCGCCGCGTTGTTTCCGATGGCGCCGTAGATGACGTTGTCGGTCGAGGCAGATTGGAAGAGATAGATCGAGGTTCCGTCCGTCGTCTTCAGGCCGCTGTCGACGCCGTTGGTTCCCCCGATGGGGAAGCCGGTCGGCGGAACGCCGGGGCTGCCGGCGTTGGCGACAAACTTCAGGTCCGTCGTATTGGCCCCGATCGTGAAGAACCCGTCCTGGGC
>Ga0070665_100005263_pt1 | contig 13373 bp, 10 predicted proteins | sample KBSS13metaG_FD_65862 | JGI IMG/M metagenome (GOLD analysis project Ga0070665, IMG submission 65862) | Switchgrass rhizosphere microbial communities from Kellogg Biological Station, Michigan, USA - KBS S1-3 metaG | ecosystem: Host-associated > Plants > Roots > Rhizosphere > Soil ... | reverse complement strand
CGCCGGACGATGAAGAAGTCGACCAGGTTGACCGCCGTCCAGGGGATGAAGAAGTAGAGGACGAGCAGCAGGAAGTTCGAGAAGTTCGCCTGGAACGAGTCGTTGTTGGCGACGGCCAGCGCGATCACCAGCGACAGCGCGGCCGTGAAGCCGATCATCGACAGCCGGACCGCCAGGGTCGGCCGCACCTTCTTGAACGAGTCCAGCGCACTGATCAGGGTGAGGGAGCCGCCGTACATGTTGAGGGCGGTGACCGAGAGCAGGCCGAGCGCGGAGTAGAGCAGGATGATCCCGCCGAAGCCGTCGAAGAACTTGTTGCCGACCGTGTGCAGCTCGGCGATGCCGGTGCCACTGAAGCTCAGCCCGGCCCAGGCGGCGAGCGCCGAGCCGATGAACATGATCCAGGCCGCACCGAGCGCGGAGCCGCCGTAGGTCCAGAGGAACGTCTTGCGGATCGTGACCTCCGGCGGCAGGTAGCGGGAGTAGTCGGAGACGTAGATGGCCCAGCTGATCTGGTAGCCCGCGACGACGGAGAACTGGAGCAGGAACGGGGTCAGGTCGAAGTTGCCCAGGTCGAAGGAGCCGGCCGGGTAGTGCAGCGTCAGCACGATGACCGTGAGGATCCCGAACAGGAGCAGGAAGCCGTAGGTGAGCACCTGCTCCATCCGGTGGATCAGGTCGTACCCGTAGATCGCCGCCGCCGCGGCGACAGCTGTGCCCACGACCAGCCAGAGTCGCACCTGACCGATCCCGCCCCCGGTGACCGAGGTGACCGACTCCGAGGCGAGCAGGGTGTTGAAGACGTTGAACCCGGCGTACTGCAGGTAGGCGAAGAGCCAGACCAGGATCGCGCCGATGTACCCGAACTGCGGGCGCGACTGGATCATCTGCGGAAGACCGAGCTGGGGCCCCTGGGAGCAGTGGGCGGCCATGAAGAACGTGCCGACGACCACGCCGAGCAGGATCGCCACCAGTGACCAGATCAGGTTGCCGCCCGCGCCCACGCCGAGGACACCGACGGCGAGGGTGGCGATCTGGGCGTTGCTCATGAACCACAGCGGCCCGAGGTGCCAGAGCTTGCCGTGCCGCTCGCTGAGCGGTACGTAGTCGATCGACCGCACCTCGATGGCGCTCCGACGTGGTTCCGAGGTGGTGGTCATGCGGATCCTTTCCGAGGAGGTCGCGTCGACGTACGGCGGCGCGGGGTGGTCAGTCGTCGGGGAACGGCTGACCCTTGCCGAGCACGGTGAGCCCGTCCTCGATCATGAAGCCGCGCTTCGCGTCGGTCTCCGGGTCGACGCCGACCTCCGCACCGGGAGGTACGACGACCTCCTTGTCGATGATCGCGTTGCGCACCGTGGCCCCGGCCCCGATCTTGACGCTGTTCATCAGCACCGACCCCTCGACCACCGCGCCTTGCTCGACCCGGACCGCCGGCGAGAGCACCGAGCGTCGTACCTGCCCACCCGAGACCACCACACCGGGAGAGAGGAGCGCCTCCTCGGCCACCGGCGCCGTGCCGTCGGCCCCCTTGGTGAGCTTGGCCGGCGGCTGCGGCCCGTAGTCGGTGAAGATCGGCCAGGCGGTGTTGTAGAGGTTGAAGACCGGCAGTGGGGTCACCACGTCCATGTGGGCGTCGTAGTAGGAGCGCATCGTCCCGACGTCGCGCCAGTAGCCGCGGTCGCGGTCGGTGGCCCCCGGTACCTCGTTGTCCTTGAAGTCGTAGACGCCGCCCTCGTTGCGGCGGACGAACGCCGGCACGATGTCGCCGCCCATGTCGTGCTTGGAGCCGGTCATGTCGGAGTCGCGGGTCACCGCCTCGAGCAGGGCCTGGGCGTCGAAGACGTAGTTGCCCATGCTGGCCAGCACCTCCGCGGGGTTGTCCGGGAGGCCGATCGGGTCCGTCGGCTTCTCCAGGAACTCGCGGATGGTCTGCGGGCTCTCCGGGTTGACGTCGATCACGCCGAACTGGTCGGCCAGCGAGATCGGCTGCCGGATCGCGGCGACGGTGCACGGGGCGCCGCTCGCCACGTGCTGGTCGACCATCTGGGAGAAGTCCATGCGGTAGACGTGGTCAGCGCCGACCACCACGACGATGTCGGGTTTGTCGTCGTGGATCAGGTTGAGGGACTGGTAGATCGCATCGGCACTGCCGAGGTACCAGTGCTTGCCGACCCGCTGCTGCGCCGGCACCGGCGCGACGTAGTTGCCGAGGAGGGCCGACATCCGCCAGGTCGTCGTGACGTGCCGGTCGAGCGAGTGCGACTTGTACTGGGTGAGCACGACCACGCGGAGGTAGCCGCTGTTGACGACGTTGGAGAGCGCGAAGTCGATCAAGCGGTAGATCCCGGCGAACGGCACCGCCGGCTTCGCCCGGTCGGCCGTCAGCGGCATCAGCCGCTTCCCCTCACCGCCGGCCAGGACGATGGCGAGCACACGCTTGCGACCGGTGGCACTCATGCTGGCACCTAACCACGCTCGGGGGATCCCGAGGTAGGGGTAGTTTCACCGGGGTGCGCATCGACGTCCTGACCAAGGAGTACCCACCCGCTGTCTACGGCGGGGCGGGGGTGCACGTGGCGGAGCTGGTGCGGGCCCTGCGCGGGCTGCCCGATCTCGACGTCCGGGTGCAGGCCTTCGGGGAGCCTCGCGACGAGGCGGGCGTCTCGGCGTACGCCGACCTGCCCGAGCTCGCCGACGCGAACGCCGCCCTGCAGACGCTGGCTGTCGACCTGGCGATCGCGGCCGGCAGCGCCGGCACCGACCTCGTGCACTCGCACACCTGGTACGCCAACCTCGGGGGCCACCTCGCCGGGCTGCTCTACGGCGTCCCCCATGTCGTCACGGCCCACTCGCTCGAACCGCTGCGCCCCTGGAAGGCCGAGCAGCTCGGCGGCGGGTACGCCGTGTCGTCGTTCGCCGAGCGCACGGCGTACCTCGGTGCGGCAGCCGTGATCGCGGTCTCGGCGGCGATGCGCGACGACGTGCTGCACGCCTACCCCGAGGTCGATCCGGGCCGGGTGCACGTCGTCCACAACGGCATCGACACCGAGACCTGGTCGCACGTCGACGACCCCGAACGGGTGCGGGCGCAGGGCGTCGACCCCGACCGCCCGTCCGTGGTGTTCGTCGGCCGGATCACGCGCCAGAAGGGGCTGCCGCTCTTCCTGCGCGCCTGCCGCGAGCTCCCGCCCGACGTCCAGCTCGTGCTCTGCGCGGGGGCCCCGGACACCCCCGAGATCCAGGCCGAGGTCGAGGGTCTGGTCGCCGAGCTGGCGCAGACCCGCGAGGGCGTCGTCTGGATCCGGGAGATGCTGCCGCGCGCCGACGTGGTCGCCCTGCTGTCCGCCGCGACGGCGTTCGTGTGCCCGTCGATCTACGAACCGCTCGGCATCGTCAACCTCGAGGCGATGGCCTGCGAGACGGCGGTCGTCGCGACCGCGACCGGCGGCATCCCCGAGGTCGTCGTGCACGGCGAGACCGGGCTGCTGGTGCCGATCGAGCAGGCCACCGACGGGACGGGCACCCCCCTCGACCCGGACCGCTACGTCGCCGACTTCGCCGCCGCGTTGGTCTCGATCGTCTCCGACCCGGAGCGGGCCGCGGAGATGGGACGGGCCGGACGACGCCGCGCGATCGAGGCGTTCTCGTGGGACGCGATCGCCGAGCGCACGAAGGCGATCTACGACGCGCTCGGGTGACCCACCGGAGCCCGCGACTGTGACTTGCTTCGGCGGACTACTGCGGCGGGCCGTCGAAGTACTGGTAGCTGCCGCCGTTGCCGGGGTACTTGCCGTCGACGCGCGTGCCGGCGTCCCCGGGGTCCTTGCTGCTGCGCAGGTGGCCCCGGAAGCTCGGAGTCCGCACGAACCACGCCCCGAAGACGAGCGCTGCGACGATGACGATGCCGTAGAAGACCATCCGAACCCCTCCCTCACCGGACGTGAGGTCAGCGTACGCCGCAGTTCCGCGGACGCGGACCCGTATTGCGTTCTCTTGCCCGTCGTCACAGACAGGGCATACGTTGGGCGGCATGGAGCTGCTGCCGTCGGCCCACGTCGACACGTTCTGCCGTGACCATCTCCCGCCGGCCGAGCAGTGGCCCGAGCTGACCTTCGACCTCCCCGAGCTGCAGTACCCCGACCGCCTCAACTGCGCCACCACCCTGCTCGACGAGGTCGCCGCGCGGCACGGCACGGATCGCCCGTGCCTGCACCAGCCCGGCGTCCCGACCTGGACGTACGCCGAGCTGATGGCGGCCGCCAACCGGGTCGCGCGGGTGCTCGTCGAGGACCTCGGCATCGTCCCCGGCAACCGCGTCCTGCTGCGCGGCCCCAACAACCAGTGGCTGTCGGCCGCGTGGTTCGGCGTGCTCAAGGCCGGCGCCGTGCTGGTGACCACGATGCCCCTGCTCCGCACCGGCGAGCTGCAGACCATCGACGAGATCGCCCACCTCGACGCAGCGCTCGTCGACCACCGGTTCGTCGAGGCGGTCGAGCCGCTCGGCGTCCCGACGATCGCGTTCGGTGACGACGCGTGGGCCGATCGGCTGGCGGCCAAGAAGGCGACGTTCGACGACGTCGCGACCTCCAGCGACGACGTCTGCATGCTGGCCTTCACGTCCGGCACCACCGGTCGACCCAAGGCGACGATGCACTTCCATCGCGACGTGATGTCGATCTGCGAGACGTTCTCGCGTCACGTCCTCCGACCGTCGTCCGACGACGTCTTCACCGGCACCCCGCCGTACGCCTTCACGTTCGGGCTCGGCGGCGTACTCCTCTTCCCGCTCCACGCGGGCGCCTCGACGTTGCTCGTCGAGAAGGCCACACCGGTGGAGCTGGCAGACCTGATCGACGAGCACGGCGTGACCGTCTGCTTCACCGCGCCCACGGCGTACAAGGCCATGCTCGCCGCCGGGAAGACGGTCCCGACTCTGCGGAAGGCGGTGTCGGCGGGCGAGCACCTGCCGCGGGCGACCTGGGAGGCGTTCCGCGACGCGACCGGCGTCGAGATCATCGACGGGATCGGCTCGACCGAGATGCTGCACATCTTCATCTCGGCCGCGGGCGACGACATCCGGCCCGGCTCGACCGGTCGGCCGGTCCCGGGGTACGCCGCCACCATCGTCGGCGACGACGGGCGCGAGCTGCCGGTGGGCGAGCCCGGGCTGCTGGCCGTGCGCGGACCGACCGGCTGCCGCTACCTCGACGACCCGCGCCAGCTGACCTACGTCGCGCACGGGTGGAACCTCACCGGCGACACGTTCCTCCGCGACGACGACGGCTACTTCTGGTACCAGGCGCGCAGCGACGACATGATCATCAGCTCCGGCTACAACATCGCCGCGCCCGAGGTCGAGGAGGCGTTGCTGCGCCACCCGGCCGTCGCGGAGTGCGCGGTCGTCGGCGTCCCCGACGAGGCGCGCGGGATGCTGGTCAAGGCGTACGTCGTGAGCGTGGGGTCGGTGACGGCGACCGAGCTGCAGGACTTCGTGAAGGCCGAGATCGCGCCCTACAAGTACCCGCGCGCGGTCGAGTTCGTCACCGAGCTGCCCAAGACGGCGACCGGGAAGCTGCAGCGCTTCCGGCTGCGAGCACTCCCGGCGGTCGAGGCTGTCGAGGCTGTCGAGACTGTCGAGACCACGTCGTCCGATGCCTGACCACTCCCCGCGGCACCTGATCCTGTCGCTGTTCGGGCTCTACGCGCGCGACGAGCCGCAGTGGCTGTCGGTGCGCGCGCTGATCGCGCTGATGGAGGACCTCGAGGTCGACGCCGCCGCGACCCGGTCGTCGGTGTCACGGCTGAAGAAGCGCGGGGTCCTCGAGCCGGCGAAGGTCGACGGGCAGGCCGGCTATCACCTCTCTCCCCTGGCCCAGGCCGTACTCCGCGAGGGCGACGCGCGGATCTGGTCGCGACCGCGGGCGTCGGTCGAGGACGGCTGGCTGGTCGTGCTCTTCTCGGTGCCCGAGGCCGAACGGGGGCGGCGGCACGAGCTGCGGTCGCTGCTGACCCGGCTGGGGTTCGGCACGGCCGCGCCCGGGGTCTGGATCGCCCCCGGCACGGCCTACGACGAGACACTGGCGGCGCTCGACCGGGCCGGGCTCGCGGCGTACACCGAGCTGTTCCGGGGTTCCTACCTCGGCTCGGGCGCGGCCTCCGACCGGGTCGGCGAGTGGTGGGACCTGCCCTCGATCGCAGCGTTGTACGACGCGTTCGTCGGGGAGCACCGTGCGCTGGGTCGCCTCGGCTCCCCCGACCCCACGCGCGCGTTCACGGCGTACGTGCCGATGCTGACCGCGTGGCGCCGGCTGCCCTACCTCGACCCCGGGATCCCGCTCTCGTTGCTCCCGGACGCCTGGCCGGGCATCCGCGCCGAGGAGCTGTTCGCCGAGCTCGACGGTCGGCTGCGCACCCCCGCGGCGAAGCATGCGTCCGGGGTGATCGGGGGCTGAGGTCGGTCGTCGGGTGTGGTCGGTTCATCACGCTGAGTGGTCGAACCGGATCTGGGCCAGCCGAGTTCACCTGGCCCAGGTCGGTTTCACCTACCCAGCGTGATGAACCGACCACCGAACCCGCCCGACCTACAGAACAGCCAGCCCCTGCAGCTCCACCAGCGCGTCGACGTCCCAGAGCCGACTGACGCCGATTCCGGCCGAGGCCGGGTAGCCCGTCCCGACGAGGCGCTTCCACACCTGGCCGATCTCCCGGGAGTGGGCGCGGTAGTCGTCCATGTCGACGATGTAGATCGTCAGGGAGGCCAGTCGGTCGGGAGTGCCTCCGGCCTCGGCGAGAGCGGTCAGCAGGTTGGCCAGCGCCTGCTCGAACTGCGCCACGACCCCACCGGCCACGATCGCACCCGAGGCGTCCATCCCGGTCTGGCCGGCGAGGAACACCGACGTGCCGCGGCCGACGACGGCGTGCGAGAAGCCGGACGGGTGGGCGAGTGACTCAGGGTTGACCCTGTTGAGTTCTGCCATCAGCTCTGCACCGCTCCTCCGTCGACATTGAGACCCTGCCCGTTCACCGCAGCGTTGTCGACGCACCACATCACCGCGGACGCGACCTCCTCGACCGTCACCAGCCGCCCGATCGGCTGCATGTTCTCCAGGATCGTCCGCGCCTCCTCCTGCGACCGGCCGGTCCCGGAGGCGATGGTGGCGACCGACTCGTCCGTCATCGGGGTGTCGACGTAGCCCGGGCAGACGGCGTTCACGGTCACCCCCGTGCGTGCGACCTCCATCGCCGCGGTGCGGACCAGACCGAGCACGCCGTGCTTGCTGGCCGTGTACGCCGCGATCCGCGCCGACCCGACCTTCCCGGCGACCGAGGCGATCACGACGACCCGTCCGAACCCGGCGGCCGTCATCGCGGGCAGCGCCCGGCGCAGGCACCGGAACGGCGCGGTCAGGTTCAGGTCGAGCATCCGCTGCCAGTCCTCGTCGGAGGTCCGCACCAGCGGCGCTGACATCGACGCCCCGGCGTTGACCACCAGGATCTCGACCGGGCCCCACTCCTCCTCCACCCGCGCGAACATCCCCTCGACGGCTCCCGCGTCGGTCATGTCCGCGGGTACGACGAGGGCCTCGCCCGGCAACGAGTCCGCCACCGCCTGCAGCGCGCCCGCGTCCCGCGACGCGAGAGCGACGCGGTGGCCGGCCCCCGACAGTGCGACCGCGCACGCCGTACCGATCCCCTTCGAGGCACCGGTGACCAGAGCGATCATGGAGCGATCACCGGAAGGCCGGGATCCCCGTGAGCTGACCGCCGACCGACAGCAGGTGCATCTCCTCGGTCCCCTCGTAGGTCATCACGGTCTCGAGGTTGTTCATGTGCCGCATCACCGAGTGGTCGAGGGTGATCCCGGCGCCGCCGAGCGTCGTCCGCGCCTCTCGCGCGACGTCGAGGGCGGCCCGCACGTTGGCGTACTTGCCGTAGGAGACCTGGATCGGCGTCAGCGTCCCGGCATCCTTGAGCATCCCGAGCCGCCAGGCGACCAGAGCCGCGTTGTTGACCGCGACCGTCATCAGCGCGAGCTTGCGCTGGGTGAGCTGGAACGACGCGAGCGGCGCTCCGAACTGCTCGCGCTCCATCGTGTACGCCAGCGACTCCTCCAGGCACGCCCGGGCGGCTCCGACGACGCCCCAGATGATGCCGTAGCGCGCCTCGTTCAGGCACGACAGCGGGCCCTTGAGCCCCCGCACCTCGGGGAACACCGCGTCCGCCGGCAGCCGCAGGTCGTCGAAGGCGAGCTCGGCCGTGACCGAGGCCCGCAGCGAGAGCTTGCGCGGGATCTTGTGGGCGCTGAAGCCCTTCGTCCCGGTCGGTACGGCGAAGCCGCGGATCCCCTCGTCGGTCTGGGCCCACACGACCGCGACGTCGGCGAGCGTGCCGTTGGTGATCCACATCTTCGAGCCGTTCAGGACCCAATCGCTCCGCTCATTTCCCGGGGCGTCCTGCTTGGCCCGGGTCTTCATCGATCCGGGGTCGGAGCCGGCGTCGGGCTCGGTCAGCCCGAAGCAGCCGATCGCCTCTCCGGTGGCCATCCGCGGCAGCCACTCCTGCTTCTGCTCGTCGCTGCCCCACCGGTGGAGGGCGTACATCGCCAGCGACCCCTGGACGCTGACGAAGCTGCGCAGCCCGGAGTCGACGGCCTCGAGCTCGCGGCAGGCCACGCCGTACGCCGTCGCGCTGGTGCCCGCGCAGCCGTACCCCTCGAGGTGCATCCCCAGGAGACCGAGCTTGCCGAGCTTCGGCGCGAGGTCGTCGGGCAGGGTCCCCTCGTCGTACCACTCGGCGATGTGCGGGGCGAGCTCCGCACGGGCGAAGTCGCGCACGGTGTCGCGGATCGCGCGGTCCTCGTCGGAGAGCAGGTCGTCGACGCGTAGGAAGTCGTGGGCAGCCAGGTCGTGGGTCATTTTCCTGTCCAGATCGGTGGTCGCTTCTCGTTGAAGGCGGCGTGGAACTCCGCGTGGTCTTCGGTGGTCATCAGCAGCGCCTGCGTCATCGCGTCGAGCTCCATCGCCGGCCCGATCGGCATGTCGAGCTCGCGGGTGATCAGCGACTTGGTCTGTTGCAGCCCCAGCGTCGGGCCGTCGGCGAGGCGCCGGGCCAGCGCCGCACAGGCGCCGTCGAGGTCGTCGGTCAGCTGCGTGACCAGGCCGTACCGGTCGGCCGTCTCGGCGTCGATCGTGTCGCCGAGCATCAACAGCTCGGTGGCACGGCCGTAGCCGACCAGCCGTGGGAGGAGGTACGCCGCCCCCATGTCGCCGCCGGACAGCCCCACCTTGGTGAAGAGGAACGCGAACCTGGCCTGCGGCGTACAGATCCGGAAGTCGGCCGCGATCGCCACCACGCTGCCGGCGCCGGCGGCGATGCCCTGGATGCCGGCGATGATCGGGATCGGGCACTCGCGCATCGCCCGGATCACCTCGCCCGTCATCCGGGTGAAGCCGATCAGGCCGTCCGCGTCCATCCGGATGAGCTCGCCGATGATCTCGTTGACGTCGCCACCGCCGCAGAACCCCTTGCCCGCACCGCGGATCACGAGCACCCGCGCGTCGCCGCGATGAGGCAGCTCGGCCAGGAGGTCGCGGAGGTCGGCGTACGACTCGAAGGTGAGCGGGTTCAGCTTCGCCGGACGGTTGAGCGTCACCGTGGCGACGCCGTCCGCGACCGAGAAGTCGAAGTGCTGCCAGTCGTCGGTGATCCCGGCGCTCGCGCGGTAACGGCTCACTCGCTCCCCTTGATCAGTCCGCGGGCGATGATCGTCCGCTGCACCTCGGAAGCGCCCTCGTAGATCCGTGGCGCCCTGACCTCACGATAGAGCCGCTCGAGCAGGTGGCCCTGCTGCAGCCCGCGTGCGCCGTGCAGCTGGACGGCCTGGTCGACGACCCACTGCGCGGTCTCGGTGGCGAACAGCTTGGCCTGCGCGGCGGTCGTCGTGACCACGTGGGCTCCACTCGCCGGTCGAGCCTGTCGAGACCATTCGTCGTACGCCGCGGCGGCGCGACGTACGAGCAGCCGACCGGCCTCGATCCGCGTCGACATCTCGGCCAGCGTGTGCTGGGTCGCCTGCTGGTCGATCAGCCTGCCGCCGAAGAGCTCACGCTCCTGGGCCCAGGTCAGGCTGGCGTCGAGTGCGGCCTGGCCCATCCCGACGGCGAAGGCGCCGACGCTGGGCCGGAAGAGGTCGAGCGTCCGCATCGCCACGCCGAACCCCTCGTCGACCTCGCCGAGCAGGTCGCCGCGACCGACCCGGACCCCGTCGAAGTGGAGGGTGCCGAGCGCGTGCGGGGCGACCATGTCGAGCCGCTCGCCGGTGAGCCCGGGTGCGTCGCCGGCGACGGCGAAGGCCGTGACGCCGCGTGCCTTGGCGTCGGGGGTGGTGCGGGCGAAGACGGAGTAGACGTCGGCGTCGGGAGCGTTGGAGATCCAGGTCTTGGTGCCGTGCAGGGTCCAGCCGTCGCCGTCCGCCCGCGCCTCGAGGTTGAGTGCCCCGGCATCGGAACCGGCGTCGGGTTCCGACAGGGCGAAGGCGGGAACGACGTCGCCGCTCGCGACGCCCGGGATCCAGCGGTCGCGGGTGGTCTCGTTGCCGGACTGGAGGATCGGGTAGGAGCCGAGTCCCTGCAGCGCCATCGCGGTCTCGGCCTCGGTGTTGACCGTCGCCAGCATCTCGCGCAGCAGGCACAGCTGCATGGCCGCGGCGTCGCGAGGTGGTTCGTCCGCCGTGCCTCCGAACAGGCCGCGGAGGAGGCCGGCCCGACCCAGGGCGCGGACCAGCGGCCGGTTCACCGCATGGTGCACGCACTCGATGCCGTCGAGCGACCCGGCCACCGACCGCACCCACGCGGCGTACTCCCGCTGGTCGGTGGTCAGCCCGAACCCGGTGTCGACGCCGGCGGAGTCATCCACGTCGCCGACCATACCGGCGACGCTATTGCGTCTTGACAACGCCCGTCAAGAAAGCGCAATGATGGGGTCGGTCCGTGACGAGAGGCGGCACAGTGACCCCCCGGACGCTGCTTTTCGTCACGGACCACCCGGGCCGGACGGAGGACGTATGCGGATCGCGGTGATCGGTGGAGGTCCGGGTGGCCTCTACTTCTCCGCCCTCGCCCAGCAGCTCGCCGCCACGACCGGGCAGAGCCACGAGATCACGGTCTGGGAGCGGAACGCCGCGGACGACACGTTCGGGTTCGGCGTGGTGTTCAGCGACGAGACCCTGGGCGGGATCGAGCACGCCGATCCCGTGGTCTTCGCGCAGATGCAGCGCGAGTTCGCGATCTGGGACGACATCGACGTCCACTTCAAGGGTGAGGTCGAGACCAGCGGCGGCCACGCGTTCGCCGCGATGAGCCGTCGCCGGCTGCTCGAGATCCTCCAGGCCCGGTGCCGCGAGCTCGGCGTCACGCTGAACTTCCGCACCGAGGCACCCGACGTCGGCGAGCTCGCCGCGACGTACGACCTGGTCGTCGCCGCCGACGGCCTCAACTCACCGGTCCGGCAGCGGTACGCCGACACCTTCCACCCGAGCCTCGACGTGCGCGACTGTCGCTACATCTGGCTCGGCACCGACCTGGTCTTCGACGCCTTCAAGTTCTACGTCCGGGACACGCCCCACGGCGTGATGCAGATCCACGGCTACCCGTTCGACGCCACCGGCTCGACGTTCATCGTCGAGATGACCAGCGAGGTCTGGCGCCGCGTCGGCTTCGAGGACTTCGCCGACCCTTCGACAGGCTCAGGACAAGCCGCGCTTCGACCGGGCGAGTCCGACGAGAAGTCGATCGCGCTGATCCGCGAGCTGTTCGACGACATCCTCGGCGGCCACGAGGTCATGGCCAACAACTCGCGCTGGATCTCGTTCACCACCGTCCGCAACGAGCACTGGGTGCACGCCGAGCCCGACCAGGGGGCCGTCGTGATCCTCGGCGACGCCGCGCACACCGCCCACTTCTCGATCGGGTCCGGCACCAAGCTCGCCATGGAGGACGCCCTCGCGCTCGCCGCGTGCCTCCACGAGGAGCCGGACACCCGGGCCGCGCTCGCGACGTACGAGGAGGAGCGCAAGGCCGTCGTGCTGTCCACGCAGCGCGCGGCCCAGGCGAGCCTGGAGTGGTTCGAGAACCTGGCTCAGTACGTCCACCAGGACCCGACCCAGTTCGCCTTCAACATCATGACCCGCTCACGTCGGGTGACCTACGACAACCTGCGTGTGCGCGATCCGGAGTTCGTCGCCCGCTGCGAGGCCTGGTACGCCGAGCACGCGTCGTCGGTCCGGCCATTCCCGTCGGTCGAGCCATCCCCGTCGGTCGAGCCATCCCCGTCGGTCGAGCCATCCCCGTCGGTCGAGCCATCCCCGTCGGTCGAGCCATCCCCGTCGGTCGAGCCTGGCGAGACCACGGCTCCCCCGATGTTCCAGCCGGTCACCCTGCGGGCGTCCGAAGGACCCGGACTCACCTTGAACAACCGGGTGATCGTCTCGCCGATGGACATGTACGTCGCCGACGAGGGGGTGCCGACCGAGTTCCACCTGGTGCACCTCGGCGGCAAGGCGCTCGGTGGGGCCGGCCTGGTGATGACCGAGATGATCTGCCCGTCGGCGATCGGCCGGATCAGTCCCGGGTGCGGTGGCCTGTGGACCGACGAGCAGCGCGACGGCTGGCAGCGAGCCGTCGACTTCGTGCACGCGAACACCTCCGCGGCGATCGGCGCCCAGCTCGGTCACTCCGGGGCGAAGGGGTCGACGAAGCTGATGTGGGAAGGAATCGACGAGCCGCTGCCCGACGGCAACTGGGACGTCGTCGCCGCCTCGCCGGTCCCCTACTCCCCCGACAACCAGACCCCGCTCGAGCTCGACCGCGCGGGGCTGGACACGGTGCGCGAGGAGTTCGTCGCGGCCGCCCGCCGGGCGGCCGAGGCGGGCTTCGACCTGCTGGAGCTGCACTGCGCGCACGGGTACCTGCTCTCCGGCTTCCTGTCGCCGGTGACCAACCGGCGCACGGACGAGTACGGCGGCAGCATCGAGGGCCGCATCCGCTTCCCGCTCGAGGTCTGGCACGCGATGCGCGAGGTGTGGCCGGCATCGAAGCCGATGACGGTGCGGATCTCGGCAACCGACTGGGTCGAGGACGGCCAGTCGCTCGAGGACGCGCTGGCCGTGGCGTCGGCGTTCGCCGAGGCCGGGGCCGCCGCGATCGACGTCTCGACCGGCCAGGTCACCAAGCGCGAGCGGCCGGCGTTCGGCCGCAGCTACCAGACGCCGTACGCCGACGCGATCCGCAACCGGCTCGGCATCCCGACGATCGCGGTCGGCGTGATCTCGTCGTACGACGACGTGAACTCGATCCTGATGGCCGGTCGCGCCG
>Ga0070665_100005262_pt1 | contig 13375 bp, 11 predicted proteins | sample KBSS13metaG_FD_65862 | JGI IMG/M metagenome (GOLD analysis project Ga0070665, IMG submission 65862) | Switchgrass rhizosphere microbial communities from Kellogg Biological Station, Michigan, USA - KBS S1-3 metaG | ecosystem: Host-associated > Plants > Roots > Rhizosphere > Soil ... | reverse complement strand
GAGTCGACCGGGCCGATCGTGCTCTTAAGCCTTTGCGCGCTGCCGCCGGGATCGTCGGGATCCACGCGCACGACCGGCTGTCCGCCGAGCGGCAACGCTCCGTCGCTGCCGATGACGACATCGAGCCCGAGCCCCCGGGCTGCAGCGACGAAGTCCGTTGCGCGGTAGGTGATCGCCGGCACCAGCAGCAGCACGCGCTTTTTCTTGGCCTCGATCATCGCTTGGCCGGCGAATAGAAAGGATCTTTGCCGGCCGAGTGATCGGTGAGGTCCGTCAGGCCGACGACGCCCGGCACGCGCTCGCGCAGCAGCGGTTCGATGCCCTGGCGGAGAGTCACCTCGGCGAGGCTGCAGCCTTGGCAACCGCCTTCGAGCCGCAAGCGGACCCATCCGCCGTCGATCTCCACCAGGGTCGCCTGTCCTCGGTGCGCTGCAATGACGGGATTGATCTCGCGATCCAGGACCTCGCGCACCTGGTCGGCCAGATCTCCGGCAGAACGCCGCTCTTGCGATGGGCCGCCCGGTCCGACCAGCCGCACGTGCACGATCTCCCGAACGGCGTTGCGGACCAGCTGTTCGATGCGCCCGAGGAGCGGCAGGCTGGCGCCGGGAGACCCGCCGATCTCGAGCGTGACGGTGCCGTCTTCCACGCCGAGGACGCGGATTTCACCGCCGCGCGCGATCACGGACGGCAGAACGCTGGCCTGCAGCGCGGCGGCGACCTTGTCAGCCAGATCCAAGCGCGGCCTCCAGGTCGGCAACCAGATCGCCGAGCGCCTCGATCCCGACGGAAATCCGCAAGAGATCGTCAGGCACCGACGACGACGGCCCTTCCATGCTGAGGCGATGCTCGATCAGGCTCTCCACGCCGCCGAGCGACGTGGCGCGCTTGAAGAGCTTTACGTGCGCCAGGACGGCCATCGCCTGCGCGGGCCCACCCGCGAGCCGGATCGAGAGCATGCCGCCGAAACCGCCGCTCATCTGGCGGGCCGCGATCTCGTGGCCCGGATGCGACGGCAGGCCGGGATAAAGCACCTTGTGGACCGCCGGATGGCCTTCGAAGTGGCGGGCGATGGCCAGCGCGGTCTCCGAGCTGCGGTGCACGCGCAGGAACAGGGTGCGCATGCCGCGCTGCAGGAGCCACGCGTCGAACGGACCGGGCACCGCGCCGGCCATGCGACGCCACGAGCGAACGCGCTGCCAGAACGGATCGTCGCGGGCACTGACCACCGCGCCGGCCAGCACGTCGCTATGGCCGTTCAGGTATTTGGTGGCGGAATGCACGACGAGGTCGGCGCCCAACGCCAGCGGCCGCATCAGCACCGGCGTCGCCACCGTGTTGTCCACGGCCACCCGCGCGCCGGCGGCATGGGCGAGCTGGCACACGGCGGCGAGGTCGGTGATCTCCCAGGTGGGATTGGCCGGCGTCTCGACCCACACGAGACGCGTGGCGCCGGGGCGGATCGCGGCTCCCACCGCCGGCAGGTCCGTCATGTCGACGAACTCGACGTCGAGCCCCCACGTCAGGCCGAACTCGGCAAGCCACTTGCGCACTCCCCAGTAAAGCACCTTGGCGACAACGACATGATCGCCCGGGATGAGCGACTGGAAGACGGCATTCGCCGCGGCCATTCCGGAAGAGAACAGGATGCAGCTCGCGCCATCCTCGAGCGTCGCCAGCAGCCGCTCGGCATGCTCGTAGGTCGGATTGTCCGCGCGCGCGTAGACCCTGTCCTGGTGATAGGCGCCGTCAGCCTTCTGCTCATAGTTCGTCGACAGGGTGATCGCCGGCATGATGGCGCCCGTGACCTTGTCGACTCCGCCGAGGCCCTGCGCGACCAGCGTCTCCGGCGACAGGGACGGCCTCTTCATCACAAAACTCCCTGGGCCAAAGCCCGTAGGGGTCATTCATACGAGCGACGCCGGTCCATCGTCCAGCTGCGAGCGCCGCGCTGCCCCAGAGGATCAGGTCCGGCTCGGACGCGTCGCGAGGAACAGGCCGGGCAGGATCAGGGCAATGCCCTGCAAGTGGTACCATTGCGGCGTCTCGCCCAAGGCGGCCCAGGCCATGACCCCGACATACGGTGGTCCGAGATACATCGCCAGGCTGGTGCGCGACGGACCGAGCTCGGCCACGCAGAAGGCGTAGGCGGCATAGGCGCCGATGCCGGGCACCAGCGCGATCACCGGCCAGGCCAGCCAGACCCGCACGTCGCCGAGATCGGGCGGCCCCCACAGAATCGCCTCGCCGATGGTGAAGGGCAGCAGGATCAGCGAGCCCGCCAGCGAGAACAGGCAGAGCCGCGTCAGCGGATCGAATCGGCTCGAGCGATGGCGCAGCAGCACCGAATAGAGGCCCCAGCTTGCCGAGCCCGCCGCGATCCAGAGATCGCCGGCGCCGAACTGCACCTCGAACAGGTTCTCGACCCGGCCGCGCGTAAAGACCGTCGCGACGCCCACGAGGCAGAGCACGATGCCCGCGATCCGTCCGGCGCTCAGCGGCTCCTTGTCGAGCAGGCGGCCGAGCAGCACCACGAGGATCGGCGACGCGGCATAGATCAGGCCGATGTTGAGCGCCGTGCTGGTGTGAGCGCCGATATAGACGAAGGCGCCGCACACCCACATGCCGAGCGCACCGAACAGCAGGATGTCGGGCCATTCGCGGCCGAGCGCGGAAGCGTTGAGCCGCAGCCGCGGCCAGACGAACGGCAGCAGCAGGAGCGCGACCAGCAGCCAGCGCCCCAGCGCCAGCGCATTGGGCGGCACGAAGGTCGCGTAGCGCGCCGCGAGCATGTTCACGCCGAACAGGGCCGGCGACAGCAGCAGCAGGAACCAGGCAAGACGACGACGCGACGACACCACACGACCTTTCAACGGCGGCGCGCTTATACGACCCTGATTCGAGCCGCGCACTCCTGTGCGCACGATGCTGCGCGGGCGAAAGCAGTCCTGCTGCCGCTTCGCCAGCCTTCCGCTGGGCGCGCGCCACTCCAGTGGCGCGTCATGGTTCGATGAGCATGAGAGGACGCATCACAAATAAGAAGCACGGATGCGCCAGCACGTGAGAGATGGTCTTGCTGGGAGCGCGGGTCTCCAGACCCGCTCATGAGTCCGAGCGGGTCTGGAGACCCGCGCTCCCAGCACGAGCTTGGCAGTTTCATCCGCGGCAGGTTGGCGTCTTGGCCGGCGGAAAACTGGAGCGATGCGCCCCCAGCGCGCGATCAGACGACTTTCAGGCCTTCCTTCGGGACCTCGCCGCCGGCTTCCTTGCACGCGGCCTTGTAGGCCTTCTCCGAATTGAACGGCGTGACCTTGGGGAAGTCCTTCGGCTTGCCAGGGCGGATTGCGCCGGTCGACGGCTCGACGATCATCAGCTTGCCGTCGCGGCCGAGCAGCGGAATCTCGCGCTTCCAGCGCGAATGGACACGGCGTGCCGAGGCCGAGAAGTCGACGTACGTCGTGAACTCGCTCGGGTCCTTCACGAAGATCGCCTCGTACGTCGCGATGAACTGTTCGACGAAGACGCGGTCGACGATCTCGAGGTTCGACATCATCCAGCAGCGGTCCTCGAACACCCAGTAGGTGCCGACCCCGACGAATTCCTTCTGCCGCGTCAGGTAGGGATAGAAGGGGAAGCCGCGGCAGGCGATCGTGCGGTTGTCGCGCTCGCAGAAGCGGACGCCCTTGCACTGGATCGCCATGCAGTCGTGCGTCAGCTCCTCGACGATCTGCCGCGTCGAGTAGTCGTAGGGCTTGAACTTCGTCCACAGATCAGTGCGGCCCTTGAGCAGCTCGAACTCGACCTTGTGCACCACCGGCACGGCGTGCTGGGTCGAGCAGCAGAGCGCCTCGCCGTTGTTCAGCGGGGCGCACTTGCGACCGCAGTCATAGCGGGACACGGGGGCGTCGAACCCCTCGTAGAGCGTGGCGAAATCGGCTGGCGTCAGCGTCGATTTCGGAGTTTTCGGGGGCATCTGCAAGCTTTACCCCGAAACGAGTGTGAAAGAACAGTTAAGGAATTGTGGCAAAATCGACTTCCTCGTCTGTGCAGCAAAGCGGCAAGCAATGCCCGGCAAATGCGCAAGCTGCCCGAGCGGCTCGGCGAAAACCCTTTCGAATCAATGTTCCCGGAATGGCACGCCGATTGCTGCGGTGCCTGGGCGTCAACGATGACTGCACCTACCGGGTCGCTACAGCCAATGGCGGTTGTAGCCTGGGAAATGCGCGAGGCTTCCGCGAGAGGGAGCCTGGTGTAGTCGCTGTGACGCAACGCTTGTCGCCTGCGAATTCCCGTCACCGGTCGATCACGATTGGAAGACGGGATGGCAAATGGACCAGGCAGCAGGATCGACCCGACGCAAGCTTCTCGTTCTGGGCAACGGCATGGCCGCCGGCCGTGTGCTGGACGAGCTCTTTGCCCGCGCCCCCGATCGTCATGACGTGACGATCCTGGGCGCCGAGCCCCGGGTCAATTACGACCGCATCATGCTCTCGCCGGTGCTGTCCGGTGAAAAGCAGTTCGCCGAGATCGTCGTCCATGACGACGCCTGGTACGCCCGTCACCGTGTCGACCTGCGCAAGGGTGAGACCGCGGTCGCCATCGACCGTCGGGCCAGGACCGTGCGGACCGCGTCCGGCTTGGTCGAGCGCTATGACGACCTCATCATCGCCACGGGCTCACGCCCCATCCTGATTCCGATCCCCGGCGCCGACTTGCCCGGTGTCGTCACCTTCCGCGACCTCGACGATGTCGAGGCGATGCTCGCCGCCGCCGCGCAGGGCGGGCGTGCCGTGGTGATCGGCGGCGGCCTGCTCGGCCTCGAGGCTGCGGCCGGGCTCGCGCTGAAGGGCATGACGACGACCGTCGTCCATCTCATGCCGACCCTGATGGAGCGCCAGCTCGACCCCAATGCGGCCTATCTGCTGCAGAAGGCGATCGAGAAGCGCGGCATCGAGGTCCTGACCGGCGCCAACACCAGCGCCATCCTGGGCGACGGCAAGGTCGAGGGCGTGCGGCTCGAGGACGGCCGCACCCTGCCGGCCGACCTGGTCGTCATGGCGGTCGGCATCCGTCCCCATGTCGCGATCGCCAAGGACGCCGGGCTCGAGGTCAAGCGAGGCGTCGTCGTCGACGATCATTTGCGGACCAGCGACCCCGACATCTACGCCGTGGGCGAGTGCGTCGAGCATCGCGGCGCCTGCTACGGCCTGGTTGCACCGCTCTATGACATGGCGAGGACGCTCGCTGCCGGCCTCGCCGGCGAGCAAGTGCAGGGTTATGCGGGTTCTGCGCTCTCGACCAAGCTCAAGGTCACCGGCGTCGATCTTTTCTCTGCCGGCGACTTCTCTGAAGTCGACGACAACGACGAGGTGGTGCTGCGCGATCCCTCGCGTGGCATCTACAAGCGCGTCGTGCTGCGTGACAACAAGGTCGTCGGCGCCGTGCTCTACGGCGATACCGCCGACGGCTCGTGGTATTTCGACCTGCTGAAGAAGGGCGCCGACGTCGCCGAGCTGCGCGACACGCTGATCTTCGGCCAGGCCTACCAGGGCGGCGGCGCGTTGGATCCGGTGGCGGCAGTCGCGGCCCTGTCCGACGATGCCGAGATCTGCGGCTGCAACGGCGTGTGCAAGGGCGTGATCACCCGGGCGATCGCCGCCAGGGGCCTCACGACCCTGGATGATGTCCGTGTCCAGACCAAGGCCTCTGCTTCGTGCGGCCAGTGCACCTCCAAGGTCGAGGCGCTGCTCGCCTCGGCGCTGGGCGACGCCTATGCCGCCGCGGCGCGCAAGCCGATGTGCAAATGCATCGATCTCACGCACGAGGAGGTGCGCGGCCTGATCGTTTCCAAGGAGCTGAAGGCCCAGCCGGCGGTGTGGCAGGAGCTCGGCTGGAAGACCTCGTGCGGCTGCCCGACCTGCCGGCCGGCGCTGAACTACTATCTGCTCTGCGCCTGGCCCGGCGAGTACCGCGACGATGCCCAGTCGCGCTTCGTCAACGAGCGGGTGCACGCCAACATCCAGAAGGACGGCACCTTTTCCGTCGTGCCGCGCATGTGGGGCGGGCTGACCACGCCCAACGAGTTGCGCGCGATTGCCGACGTTGCCGACAAGTTCAAGATCCCGACCGTCAAGGTGACGGGCGGCCAGCGCATCGACCTGCTCGGCGTGCGCAAGGAGGACCTGCCTGCGGTGTGGGCCGACCTCAATGCCGCCGGCATGGTCTCGGGCCAGGCCTATGCCAAGGGCTTGCGCACGGTGAAGACCTGCGTCGGCAGCGACTGGTGCCGCTTCGGCACGCAGGATTCGACGGGGCTCGGCGTCAAGCTCGAGCGCTTCCTGTGCGGGTCCTGGACGCCGGCCAAGGTCAAGCTCGCGGTCTCCGGCTGTCCGCGCAACTGCGCCGAGGCGACGGTGAAGGATTTCGGCATCATCTGCGTCGAGTCGGGCTACGACATCCATATCGCCGGCGCGGCGGGCCTGCATGTCCGCGCGACCGACCTGCTCGGGCACGTCGAGACCGAGGAACAGGCGATCGAGCATGTCGCGGCGGTGATGCAGCTCTATCGCGAGCAGGCGGTCTATCTCGACCGGGTGTGGAAGTGGGTCGAGAAGACCGGGCTGGAAAAGATCCGCGCCGCGATCATGGACGACCATGAAGGGCGGCGCGCGCTGCTGCAACGCTTCAGGAAGTCCCAGCGCGCCGTGCAGCGCGACCCATGGGCCGAACGGGCCGCCGGCCGAGAGCTGCGCGAATTCACGCCGCTCGCCGTTCTCACGCCTGCCAAGCGAATGGCCGCGGAATGAGCGAGTTCTGGTTCGACGTCGGCCCGTTGCAGGCCGTTCCCGTGCGCGGCGCGCGCGTCGTGCGCACGCCGCGCCGCGACATCGCGGTGTTCCGCACCGCCGGCGACGAGGTCTTTGCGCTCGAGAACCGCTGCCCGCACAAGGGCGGGCCGCTCAGCGACGGCATCGTGCACGGCCGCAAGGTCGCCTGTCCGCTGCACAACTGGATCATCAACCTCGAGGACGGCGAGGCGACCGGCGCCGACAAGGGCTGCGCCCGCGTCTTCCCCGTCAAGCTCGAGAACGGCCGGATCTATATCGACATGAGCGTCGCCGCCGCGGCGTAGCCAACACCCCGTCTTCCCCCCAAAGCCAACAAGTGACAGGAGTTGAAATGGCCTATCTGGTGCCTTCGGAATTCGTGACCAAGATGGTCGACGCGGGCGAGTCGAAAGTCTTCATGTCGACCCGCGACACCATTATCCGCGCCTACATGGCCGGCGCGATGCTGACGCTGGCCGCCTGGTTTGCCGTAACGATGAGCGTCAACACGGGCCAACCGATCATCGGAGCGCTCCTGTTCCCTGTCGGCTTCTCCATGCTTTATCTGTTCGGCTTCGACCTGCTGACCGGCGTGTTCGTTCTCTGCCCGCTCGCCCTGATCGACAAGCGTCCGGGTGTCACGCTCGGCGGCGTGCTGCGCAACTGGGGCCTCGTGTTCGTCGGCAACTTCGGCGGCGCCATTACCGTCGCCGTGATGGCAGCCATCGTCTGCACGTTCGGCTTCTCCACGCCGCCCGACAAGGTCGGCGTCGCGCTCGGCCACATCGGCGAAAGCCGCACCGTCGGCTACGCGGCGCACGGTGCTGCCGGCATGCTGACGCTGTTCATCCGCGGCGTGCTGTGCAACTGGATGGTCTCCGCCGGCGTGGTCGGCGCGATGATCTCCACCACGGTTCCCGGCAAGGTGATCGCCATGTGGATGCCGATCATGCTGTTTTTTGCCATGACCTTCGAGCACTCGATCGTGAACATGTTCCTGTTCCCGGTCGGCCTGATGCTGGGTGGCCACTTCACGGTGGTCGATTACCTGTTCTGGAACGAGATCCCGACGGTGCTCGGCAATCTGGTCGGCGGCCTCGCCTTCACCGGGCTCACGCTCTATGCCACGCACGTGAAGACCGCGCCCAAGCGCGAACGGACGCGGGCACTGGTGTGAGTACCCTTCCCCTTCTGCGGGCAGGGCTATCGCATGTGAGGTTCTTTGCCTTCCCCCGTCTGCGGGGGAAGGTGGCCCGAAGGGCCGGAAGGGGGTCACGCGACCGCTATTGCGGGCCGTCGATGGATATAGGCGCGAAGACCCCCATCCGGCGCTACGCGCCACCTTCCCCCGCAGACAGGGGAAGGCATGAATGCCGCCGCAACGTGCGGAGGGGGTCATGGCCTCATGAATCATGACCCCCTCCGTCGGCGCAAGACGCCGACACCTCCCCCGAGGACGGGGGAGGGGGTTATCATGGTGCGCGAACTGAAGCTCTCGATCGGGCAGCATTCCGATCGCGGCCGCAAGGACTCCAACCAGGATTTCCACGGCGCCATGATCCCCGCCGAGCCGGTGCTCGGCCTGAAGGGCGTTGCCGTGGCGCTGGCCGACGGCATCTCCTCCAGCAAGGTCGGCCGGATCGCCGCCGAGTCGGCGGTCGGCGGCTTCCTGACCGACTACTACTGCACGCCCGATTCGTGGTCGGTGAAGACCTCGGCGCAGCGGGTCATCGCCGCGACCAATTCCTGGCTCGACGCCCAGACGCGGCGCAGCGCGATCGACGACGAGCACGACCGCGACCGAGGCCATGTCTGCACGCTGAGCGCGGTGGTGGTGAAGTCGCGCACCGCGCACGTCTTCCATGTCGGCGATTCGCGGGTCTATCGCGTCGTCGGACAGTCGCTGGAGCAGCTCACCACCGACCATCGCGTGGTGGTTTCTTCCGAGCAGACCTATCTCGGCCGCGCGCTCGGCATCAATTCCCAGGTCGAGATCGACTACCAGGCGTTCGAGCTGGAGACCGGCGATGTGCTGGTGCTGGCGACCGATGGCGTCTATGAGCATGTCGAGCCACGCGCCGTCGCGCAGGCCATTGCCGAGGGCGCGGCCGATCTCGACGGGGCCGCGAAAAGGATCGTCGAGACGGCCTTCGAGCGCGGCAGCCCGGACAATCTCACGGTGCAGATCGTGCGGGTCGACGCATTGCCGGACGGCGAGGCGGCCGAAGTGGTGGCGCAGACCGGGTTGCCGCTGCCCCCGCTGCTCGAGCCCGGCATCGAGTTCGACGGCTACCGGATCGTGCGCCAGCTCCATGACAGCAGCCGCAGCCACATCTATCTCGCGGTCGATACGGAAGCCGAGGCTGGCGCGCCGGTCGTGCTCAAGATCCCATCGATCGACCTGCGCGACGATCCGGCTTATCTCCGCCGCTTCGCAGCGGAGGAGTGGATCGCGCGGCGACTCGACAATCCGCACGTGTTGAAGCCCTGCCCGCCGCCGCGTCGGCGCAACTACCTCTACGTCGTTACCGAATATGTCGACGGCCGTACGCTCACCCAATGGATGATCGACAACCCACGGCCCGACCTCGAGGTCGTGCGCGGCATCGTCGAGCAGATCGGCCGGGGCCTGCAGGCCTTCCATCGCAAGGAGATGCTGCACCAGGACCTGCGGCCTGAGAACGTCATGATCGACCACACCGGCACCGCCAGGATCATCGACTTCGGCGCGGTGCGGGTCGCGGGCATCGCGGAGTCCGACCTGTCGGGCGACGAGCCGATCCTGGGCACCGCGCAATACACTGCGCCGGAATATTTTCTCGGCGAGGGCGGCACGACGCGCTCGGACGTCTATTCGCTGGGAGTCATCACCTACCAGATGCTGACCGGCCGGCTGCCCTACGGTGCCCGCATGGCGCAGGCGCGGACCCGCCAGCAGCAGCGGCAGATCGGCTACAGTTCGATGCTCGACGACAATCGCCCGATTCCGGCCTGGATCGACGGGGCGTTGCGCAAGGCGGTTCATCCCGAGCCGGCGCGGCGCTACGAGGAGCTGTCGGAATTCCTGTATGATCTCCGCCATCCCAACCGCAGGCTGCTCGATACCAACCCGGCGCCGTTGATGGAGCGCAATCCGCTGCTGTTCTGGAAGAGCTTATCGGCGCTGCTCGCGGGCGTGGTGGTGGTGCTGCTCGCGCTGCACTTCGGGCGATTCCACTAGCCCAAGGCTTGAGTGGGGCCTCACGCGGGAAGCGGCAGAACCTTCCAGACGACCGTTTCGCGCATGCCGCGATTCTCGAGCTGCAGCGAGGTCGGGATCTCGTAGCGTGCGAGCTCCTCGAGTCCCTGTGCGGAGAAATAGTTGCGGCCAGGGTCGCCGAGCAGCACCAGCCGCCCGGCGTTGGCGTGGTTGCGCAGCCAGGCGAGGGCGAGGACCGACATCTCGCGCTCGTAGCAGACGTCGCCCGCGATCACGACGTCCGCCTCGGGCGGGCGGTCAATGCCGGCGAGCCAGTCGTCGGCGCTGACCTCGAAGGCAAGCCCGTTCGCCTCGGCATTGAGGCGTGCGGCGACCAGCGAGAGCAGATCGATGTCGTTGGCGGTCACCGACGCCGCGCCGCTGCGAGCTGCCGCCATCGAGGAGACGCCCGAGCCCGCCGCGAAGTCGATCACGCGCTTGCCGCGCACCATGCCGGGGTTGTCGAGCAGATAGCGCGCGATTGCCTGGCCGCCCGGCCAGCAAAAAGCCCAGTAGGGCGGGTCGATGTTTTGCTGCTCCATCCAGGCTTCGGTCGCCTGCCAGATCGGGACGTATTCGGTGGCGAGCCACAGCCTGAATTCCGGCACCATGGCTGGGCGTTCGAGGGCGAGGTTGGCGCGGATGAAGCCTTCGGGATCGACCGGCAGGCGCGCCATCAGAGCAGGTGGGCCGCGACGATCGCTGCCGTCAGCAGCAGGCCGACCTGCGCGTTCGACTTGAACTTGGCCTGGCAGTCGGCCGGATCATCGGGCTTGAGGAAGGCGATCTGCCAGGCGAAGTGCAGCGCGATCACGGCCAGGCCGGTGTAGTAGATCGGCTGCAGGTTCGCGAGAATGCCGGCAATGGCCCAGCACAGCAGCGTCGCGCCGGCAAACAGTGCGAGCCAGCGCCGCGGCTTGTCGCCGAAGCGCCGCGCGGTCGAGCGCACGCCGATGATCGAATCGTCACGCTGGTCCTGCATGGCGTAGATCGTGTCGTAGACCAGCGTCCAGGAAACGCCGCCCCAATAGAGCGCGACCGTCGCCCATGACAGCGTGCCGGTCACCGCCGCGTAGCCGACCAGCGCGCCCCAGTTGAAGGCCAGCCCGAGCACCGCCTGCGGCCACGACGTGAAGCGCTTCATCGTCGGATAGATCGCGATCAGCGCGACCGAGAGCAGCGCCACGCCGCCCGCCACCTTGTTCAGCTTGAACAGGATCGCCACGCCCACGAGCGACTGCAGCGCCATCCAGATCACCGCGTCGCGCAACTTGACCTCGCCGGCCGGCAGCGGCCGGCCGCGCGTGCGCTCGACCCGGGCATCGATCTTGCGGTCGACGATGTCGTTCCAGGTGCAGCCCGCGCCGCGCATGGCGATCGCGCCGATGCCGAACAGCGCCATCCAGCCGATCAGGTTCGGCCAGTTCTGGCCGCTGCCCAATGCCGCCGACCACCAGCAGGGCAGCATCAGCAGCCAGGTGCCGATCGGCCGGTCCCAGCGCGCGAGCCGGCCGTAGGGCCGCGCCCACGCCGGCAGATAGCGCAGCGTCCAGTGCTGGCTGTCGATGTCGGTGAAGCCCCTGGTTGTCGGCCCGCTGGTCATGACGGCATCATGGGCGCATGAGCGCCATGCGTCTATTCGTCGAAGCCGATCTGTCCGCAGGGATCGAGGCCGCGCTCAGCGAGGCGCAGGCCCATTATTTGCGCCACGTCATGCGGCGCGAGGAGGGGGCGGGCCTGCTTCTGTTCAACGGTCGCGACGGCGAATGGCAGGCGCGTCTGTCGTTGCGCGGCAAGAAGGCGGCCGCCGCCGAGGTCGGCGAGAGGACGCGTGAGCAGGCTGCCGAGCCCGATGTCTGGTTGTGCTTCGCGCCGGTCAAGCGGGCGCGCATCGATTATATCGCCGAGAAGGCGACCGAGCTCGGAGTCGCGGTGCTGCAGCCGGTGATCACGCGGCACACCAACGTCGAGCGCGTCAATGTCGAGCGGCTGCAGGCCAACGCGGTCGAGGCGGCAGAGCAGACCGAGCGTCTGTCGGTGCCCGACGTGAGAGCGCCGGTGCATCTCATGCGGCTGCTCACCGACTGGCCGGCGGAGCGCCGGCTGCTGATGTGCGACGAGACCGGCGGCGGGCCGCCGATCGGCGACGCGCTCGCCGGACTCGACGACACCGCGCGTGCCGCGCCGTGGGCGATCATGATCGGTCCGGAAGGAGGCTTTGCCGAGACGGAGCTGTCGGCACTTCGTCGCATGAAGGATGTCATGGCTGTCGGACTCGGTCCGCGCATCCTGCGCGCCGACACCGCGGCGCTGGCGGCGCTGGCCTGCTGGCAGAGCATGGTCGGCGACTGGCGGAAGCCGACGCCGAGATTACCGAGCGATTATCGCACATCGCGTGGCGCCGTTTAGAGCCTTGCGCGCGCCCCTGCCGATATGGGACAGGGGACTCCGAACATCATGAACCAGCCGCAGGCTCGCGTGAGGAAAGCTCATGCGACCGCGCCGCCTCGCACTCTCATAGCGCGCGGTGATCAGGGAGCACTAACGCATGTCCGCACCACCATCGGGCGGCGGCACGCCGATCGAAAATCGGCGGCAGCTGATCGAGTATTTTGCTGCCGGCAACAAGCCCCGCGCCGCCTGGCGCCTGGGCACCGAGCACGAGAAGTTCGGCTTCGACAAGAAGACGCTGAAGCCTCTGCCCTATGACGGCGAGCGCGGCGTGCGCGCCATGCTCGACGGGCTGACGCGTTTCGGCTGGGAGCCGGTGACCGAAGGCAACAACACGATCGCGCTGCTGCGCGGCAAGGCCAGCATCACGCTCGAGCCGGGCGGCCAGTTCGAGCTGTCGGGCGCGCCGCTCGAGACGGTGCACGAGACGGCGGAGGAGAATTCCCAGCACCTGCGCGAGGTCAAGGAAGTCGCGAACGAGATCGGCGCGGGGTACATCGGGCTGGGCTTCGCGCCGGAATGGAAGCGCGAGGACATCCACTGGATGCCCAAGGGCCGCTACAAGATCATGCGCGAGTACATGCCGAAGAAGGGCAAGCTCGGAATCGACATGATGCTGCGGACCTGTACCGTGCAGACCAACCTCGACTTCGAGTCCGAAGCCGACATGGTCAAGAAGTTCCGCGTCTCGCTCGCCCTGCAGCCGCTGGCGACCGCCTTGTTCGCCAATTCGCCCTTCGTCGAGGGCAAGCCCGTCCCCTACAAGAGCTATCGCAGCCACATCTGGACCGACACCGATCCCGACCGCTGCGGCATGCTGCCGTTCGTGTTCGAGGACGGCTTCGGCTTCGAGCGCTAT
>Ga0070665_100005261_pt1 | contig 13375 bp, 9 predicted proteins | sample KBSS13metaG_FD_65862 | JGI IMG/M metagenome (GOLD analysis project Ga0070665, IMG submission 65862) | Switchgrass rhizosphere microbial communities from Kellogg Biological Station, Michigan, USA - KBS S1-3 metaG | ecosystem: Host-associated > Plants > Roots > Rhizosphere > Soil ... | reverse complement strand
GCAGATGGTCAAAATAAAGAAGCAGACACGAAACTTTTTATTAAAATCAATCCGCCTTTCTGGCGCACGTGGTGGTTTTATTCGTTGATCATTCTTTGCGCAATGATTTTGTTGTATTGGTTTGACCGGGAAAGAATAAAAAGAAAAGTAACTATCCAGGCTATGCGCAGCAACATAGCAGGAAGTTTGCAGGAGCAGCTTAGTACCGATCTCAGTACAATCAATGTATTGAGCGAAATGGCAAGAATGAAGGCGGATAACGAACCGGAAAAATCAAAAGAGTTTATTGAGCAGATAAGAGATAAGAGCAGCACAATTATAGATGCGGTAGACGATATGTTCTGGAGCATTTCACCTGAAAATGATAGTATGCAGAAAGCCATCGCAAGGGTCAGGGAATACATTGATGGTTTAAACAACCGGTTTAATGCAGCCATCGAATTACTGGTTGATGATAACACAAAACTGCTCAACCTGGACATGCAATTCCGGTATGAATCGTTTCAATTATTTAAAGAAAGTATAGAAGGTCTCTTAAAAGCCGGCGCTAAAGAATGTAAAATTCATATTGCGCCCGATAAAACGAACCTCGTTTATAGCATTCAATTCGCTAATGATGGTTGTGATATGCAGCAATTGACAAACCTGTTGCAAAGTCAACGAATAGCGAAGCGGCTTGAGATTATTAAAGCAGCGATCCATACAGACATCAAGAAAAGCGTTTCATTGCTTATGCTTAAAATACCCTTTAGCAAATGATGACTGTATTAAAAAACTATTTTCTAATTTTAAATCAGAGGTTAACAGTGACATGAGTTATTACAGCGAACAGGTATCAAATATCAGCAATACAGTTTACCCGAATACTTATCTGGTGGACCAGGTAAGGCGATCAAAATACTTTATTGATATTCATTTTGCTGAGAACATCACTATTAAAAGCATTGCCTGTTCTGCGTTTTATTCCAAATTTCATTTTATTCGTGTTTTCAAATCCTGTTATGGCAGAACGCCCCACCAATACCTGAAGTCCGTCAGAATACAACATGCAAAATGCTTATTGAAGAAGGGAGCCAGTGTAAGCGATGCATGTTATGCCGTCGGTTTTAAAAGCACAACCGCATTCAGCACTCTATTCAAAAAAATGACAGGACATCCACCATCCACGATCCTCAAAAAAGAAAAGCAATTTTGAAGAGGTTTTACCGTGAATCATTCCCGATTTTTATAAAGACATAATCACACAATTTTTTTTGTCCTTTCAATTCAATCATTTGTATGAAAATAAAATTAGTCAGCGTGCTGGTAAATAACCAGGACAAGGCGCTCAAATTTTATACAGAAGTTTTACAGTTTGTAAAGAAAACAGAAGTTCCGCTGGGAGAACACAAGTGGCTCACGGTGGTATCACCGGAAGAACAGGATGGCACCGAAGTGGTACTGGAACCTATTGCATTTGAACCGGCGAAAACTTACCAGAAATCGTTGTTCGAAGCAGGTATTCCATTAACTGCTTTTCATGTGGACGACATTCAAAAAGAATATGAACGACTGGAAAAATCGGGAGTTAAATTCAGTATGAAACCGACAAAGATGGGGCCCGTAACACTCGCTGTATTTGACGATACATGCGGCAATAACATACAGATCGTGCAGGTATGATTAAACTTCTATCATAGATACAGGAAAAGAAAAGCGGCCAAATACAGCCGCTTCTATTTCCTAAAACCTTTTTGATCAAAAAATCTTAATTGAGATATTTCAACACTTCATCACTCATCGGCTGTGTTTTATTATGTATCACCGTGATGAGATTGCCTTTTTCATCTAACAGGAATTTTGTAAAGTTCCATTTGATGGGATCAGTAAATCCTTTCTTCTCGGCTTCTTCAGTCAGGTATTTGAAAAGAGGAGCAATGTCATCTCCTTTTACAGATACTTTTTCTGCCATTGGGAATGAAACGCCGTAATTCTTTTTGCAGAATTCATTGATCTCGGTATTCGAACCCGGTTCCTGTTGGCCAAAATTATTTGCAGGGAAACCGACGATCACTAATTTGTCTTTATATTTTTCATATAATTTTTCCAGTCCGTCGTATTGAGGTGTATTACCGCATTTAGAAGCCGTGTTTACAATCATTATCTTTTTTCCTTTAAATGCAGAAAAGTCAATCGTACCACCGGTAAGGCCGGGTACTTTAAATTCATAAATAGATGAGGCGTGTACAAATACTGCAAGCAACAAGCTCAGCAAAATTGTCTTCATAACAGTAAAATTTAGTTTAGTTGTTAAATCGTAGTTCTCTTTCTCTTAGTTGCTAAGCTAACAAATTTGCAGCCAGAAAGTTGCTTAAATTAGATGTACGGGGCAAAATTGTCTGTTAATTAACCGTAGAATTATACCGGTTCTATTGTTTTTCATAACATCCAAGATCAGGATTGCCAACGGGGCGTGGGTTTCCATCGAGGTCATTCATGATACCCGCATCCATTCCGGCATTTAGAGCAGGAGAATTTTTGGTCCGTAAATGGAAATCATAATACCGTTTACTGACATCAATACTGTCGAATTGGGGTGATTGATTGTTGATAATGTTGGCGAGACTTATACCAACCGGGTCTGTTTTTACTTTCCAGAGATTTGAATCAAAGCTTGCATCAAATGAGGCACCGGCATCCTTTGTTACCACTACTTCATCATCCACACTTCCATTTTCACCCCAGAAAATATTATTGCGGAAAAGCGCTTTCAGATCTTTTGCAACCGGCGCATTGTTCACCGTAATATAGTTGCTTAGATAAAGTACCGGTTCTTTATGCAGGATAAAATTATTCGAATAGCTGGCGACCGTGCAGTGCGTAAACTCATAATTGCCGCCTTGCGCCAAAACAAGATTTTTACCACAATTACTGACCAGGCAATTGATTGCTTTTACACTTGAATTTAATGAAATGATACCGGCATCATATGCATTGTCAATAATCGTTTCATTCAATGTTACTTTCGGGTTGGCGTTTACGGATGGGTCCTGTACCGCTATTGCCTGGTATGCATTTTTTATAACTGCGTAGTTAAAAACATTGTCGCTGCTATTGGTGCGAAAATAAATACCCGGCCACGAAGCTGGGTAGTCCCTGTAAGGATCATCTAAACGATCGCCGCGAAAATAAACGCGGTTGATTGTATCTTTTTCACCGTTTACTTTCAATGTTCCGTCCACAACTACAGGCGCATCAGCATGTGCATACACACGAACAGCTTTATTTATTGTAAGCGTGGTTCCTTCATTTATATGCAGGTAGCCGAGTATAACATAGGGCAGATCGTTATCCCATGTTTCATTCGTCATTATTTCTTTATCTCTGAAAAAATGCGCATTCTGTCCCCATGCTTCCAGTTGTACAATCTTATTATTCCCATTATAATTTATCTGGATGCTATCTCTTATTACAAACGGAAGATCATCTACGTTTGGGTTAATATTTACCTGTACAAAAACATACAAGCTGTCGTTGGCCGCTATTTCAAGATCATTAACAGCTGGTCCGCTGATACCGTCCGCATTGATTGTATAAAATGACGAAGCACCACCCATGAGCGTAACAGATGAAAGCTTCAGCTTCTGGTTGTTTTCGTTAATAATTTTGAATGATTGGGTGACAGAGCCGGCCGTTGTAAAAACCGTATCGTACTTTATTGTATCGGCGGTAAGCGCTATTGCTGCGTCAGGTGAAGTGATGAACGTATCTTTTTTGCAGGCTGCAAATAAAATAACAACAACGATTGTTAACCTGGTAAGGATTCTCATTCGGTTTAAAAAATAAAGATATTGTTTTACGCTGAGGCAACACAAAGTGTTGCTATACTCAGTCGTGTATTTTCTCCCTTTAATAGTTCACTGCCGCAAGCTTCGAGTGTAGCGCCGGTAGTTATTACATCATCCACCAGCAAAACATGTTTATTGCGCACCGCATCTTTGTTTTGCAATACAAATTTGCCCTCCATGTTTTTCCATCTTTCCACCCGTCCTTTCTTTGTTTGCGTTTCGGTATGTTGCGGACGTACAACCGCATCGTTCAGTACAGGCACCCGCATCACGGCCGCCATTCCTTCGCAAAGTACAGACGCCTGGTTATATCCCCTGCTTCTTTCCTTTTCGGGAAAAAGCGGCAATGGAACTAATACGTCCGCATTAAAACGCCCGGACTGTACTATATATTTTCCCAACATGCGGCCAAGCTGTAAACCCAATTCCTTATTGCCTTTGTACTTGAACTGATGTATTAAATGCTGCATCAACGACTCTTTGATAAAATAATACCCCGCTGCTGCATGTACCAATGGTAACCGGCCCCACATCATTTTTTCAACGGGATTGTCTGCATAGATGAAAAAATTCGTTTCGGGCAAAACTGCAGTACAATGAATACACAAAACACTTTCTTCGTTAAGCAAATCACTGCCGCATCCTGCACATACATGCGGAAATAATACATGAAGAATGGATTCTTTTATTTCTTTTGCGGTAATCATTAAAATTCTGGCTATAAGCAATAAGCTTTAAGCCATATGCTGCAATACTCCTAAAACATACAGGCTGTTGCCTGTTGCTTAATTTATACTTTTCAAAACAAAAACTTATATACTTCTTCCACCCTGCTCATGGTTATTACCTCGATGTTGAATTTATGTTTTGACAATCCTTTCTGATTATACTTTGAAACAATGATTTTTTCAAAGCCAAGTTTTTCAGCTTCAGCAATACGCTGATCAATCCTGTTGACGGCTCGTATTTCACCACTCAATCCAACTTCGCCGGCAAAACAAATATGATGAGATACAGCAACATCTTCGTAGGAAGACAGTAATGCGCAGAGTATGGCGAGGTCTATTGACGGATCTTCAACCTTTAACCCTCCTGCTATATTCAGAAAAACATCCTTTACGCCAAAATGGAAACCACCTCTTTTTTCCAATACGGCAAGTAACAATTGCAGGCGGCGTAAATCAAAACCGCTTACCGTACGTTGCGGTGTACCATATACGGATTGGGTAACCAAAGCCTGTACTTCTATCAATAATGGCCGCATACCTTCGATAGTTGCAGCAATCGCAATTCCGCTTAACTGATCTTCTTTTTGTGTAATTAAAATTTCGCTGGGATTGATTACACCTTTCATTCCCTGGTCTGTCATTTCATATATACCCAACTCTGCTGTACTGCCAAAACGATTCTTTAATGTTCTTAAAATGCGATATGCATAATGACGATCTCCTTCAAACTGCAAAACAGTATCTACCATATGTTCGAGAATTTTCGGCCCCGCAATGCTTCCATCTTTGGTTATATGTCCTATAAGAAAAACCGGTGTATCTGTTTCTTTTGCGAAACGTTGAAACTCTGCCGCGCATTCCCGTATTTGCGATACACTTCCCGGCGATGATTCAATAAAGGGCGTGTGCAATGTCTGTACAGAATCGACTATAATTAATTGCGGCTTTAATTTTTTTATCTCCTGGAATATAACCTGTGTGGATGTTTCTGTGAGCAACCAGAAATCATCTTCTGTTTTCACCGGCAGAATAATCTTTAACCGTTCTGCACGCATTTTAATTTGCTGTTCACTTTCTTCACCACTTATATATAATACAGTAACATCATTAAGAGAAAGTCCTAACTGCAGAAACAATGTTGATTTGCCGATGCCCGGTTCCCCTGCAATTAATACAATACTTCCGGGAACAATTCCGCCACCTAATACTCTGTTTAATTCTTTATCTGTAGTTATTATTCTTTTTTCTTCGCTGCTTTTTATTTCATGCAGCCGTATTGTTTTATCCGCTCGTTTTTCATCATTATAATTTTCCCAGCCATTCGCTTTTGTTGATTCTTTTTGAATTAATTCTTCAACGAATGTGTTCCATTGATTGCATGAAGGACATTGACCAAGCCATTTCACGCTTTCATAACCACAGTTCTGACAAAAGAATGCTTTCTTCACTTTACTCATAAAATAAAATTAGGTCTTTCATTAACCGTTTCTTTATAGAAGATGTTTTAACGTGAAGAAAAAAGCAGGTGTATTAAAGCAAAATGAATGAAAATAAAGAGAAGTTATAAAATGCAAACCAGCATGTAATTAAAAGTAAAAAGGGCCAATCTTGTTGATTGACCCTCTTACTTACTAACCCATTAAATTCTTGCACTAAGTTACAAATCTGCGTCACTTTACAAAATAAATTTTTTCGTCTGTGAATAACTTTAGACTTCATTTTTAGTTTTTCGGATCACATTTCAGATTGATAATTTATTAATGTAAACAATTGAATATCATTCTGTTAAATGACAGTTACACCGCGTTCTTCTTTTATAAAACCTTGACAATTTGATGTTTGTTTACAAAATATTAATACAAATTCACGCTAAACAACAGTTGCAATTACGCAATTATAAATGAGTTGATGTTTTTGTAAATTATTACAAATTTTTGTTTGAAAACTTTCGCGATTTTTCAAACCGGCGGGGCCATAAAAAAACAAAAACTGCTTCACTGAAATCGAAAGCACGATCAGCCGGGAAGATCTATTTCTTTGCCAATTAACCACGTGGATTGATCCGGTCAGGGTTCAACGGTCTATTGACTTAAATCAATAATTAGAAATCGGGGCAGCATTTCGCCTGTCTTTATTTACTATTATTATATTCGCACAAACCATTATATAAGGTTCTGATTTTACCGCCAAATAACATGGTTTGAAAGATCCTTCTGTTTTCAAAGAGTTCGACAATAAGTATAGCCCCGAAATCAAAAAATAACTTTTGTTACCAAAAACAGATATTGATATGTTCTAAACAAAATTTCGCTTTTTCATTATTGAGTTGCATTTTTTTTTGGCTGTATTTCTAATTGTTTTACTTTTAAAAAAGTACCAAAACCACACACATGAGAAAATTAACACTGCTCTTTTTGAGCATTTGTGTGTTTTGTGCGCTTGATACGTGGGCACAAAACACAGTAACCGGTCAGGTTACAGACGCAAACGGTCTCCCGATACCTGGGGCGACCATCAAAATCAAAAACTCTAAGTCGGGAACAACAGCAGCAGCAGACGGTTCATTTAAACTAAATGTACCGGCGAATGGCGTTTTGGTTGTCAGCGGAGTTGGGTTCGAAACAAAAGAAACTACTGTATCCGGCTCTACAGTGAGTATTTCATTGAAACAAAGTGACCAGTCGTTGAACGAAGTCGTTGTGACTGCGCTCGGTATCAAACGCGAAAAGAAGGCGTTGGGATACTCAGTTACCACTGTCGGCAAAGAATCCCTCGAGCTGAGAAGCGAGGGCGATGTCGGCCGTGTATTGAATGGTAAAGTTGCGGGCCTGGATGTTCTGAATACAAGCGGTATTTCCGGCTCGGGAACCAACATCAGTATCCGCGGTATCAGCAGTATTACCGGTGGGGCTTCCACTCCTTTATTTATTGTAGATGGAGTACCGTTTGATGGCGGAAACAACGCCAGTGAAGGTTTCCAGTTTGGCGGGGGTTCTACTACCTCAAGCCGTTTTCTCGACCTGGATCCCAACAACATTGAAAGCATCAATGTGCTGAAGGGATTAAGCGCTTCGACACTCTATGGTGAAGCAGCAAGAAATGGGGTAATATTGGTAACTACAAAAAATGGCGCAGGCGGCAAACTTCAAAAGAAGAAAGAAATCACAGTAAGCCAGTCTGTATTTGCCAACCGGGTATCAAATCTTCCGGATTACCAGCATACATATGGAGGAGGTTTCGACCTGGTGCCTTCAGCAGCGTTTAGCAACTGGGGACAAGCATTCACTAATCCTCCTTTGCAGGTTGCTTACTCTCCTTCCTTACAGGCTTCGTATCCGGACTTGTATGGTAATGGAGCAAAACAGGATTACAAAGATTACGCGAATAATGTGAAAGACTTTTTCAGAACAGGTTTGGTAAAAACAACTTCTGTAAATATTACAGGAGGTTCGGATAAAGCTTCTTTTAATGCTAACTATTCCTACATGGATGACCAGGGATTTACTCCCGGTAACCGTGTTTATAAAAATAATTTCGGCGTGGGCGGTACGGCGAAGCTGACGAACAGGTTTACGTTAAATTCAGTTTTCAACTTTGCTATAACCGATTTTCAGACCCCTGCCCTCGGAGCAAACAGTGGTGGCGGCGGACCTGATGTTACGTCAGTATTCGGTTACCTCATTTTTACTCCACGTAGTATAAACCTGATGGGGTTGCCGTATGAAGATCCTCTTACACATAGTTCCATCTATTACAGGGGTGGTAATGACATAGAAAACCCAAGATGGACAGCTGCAAACGCAACGAATACAGATAAGACCTATCGTTCCTTTGGATCGATGGGATTGAAATACGATTTAACGAAGGCCATCACACTTAATTACAGGTTCGGTTACGATGTGTACAGCGATCAAACATCACTGCAGGTAAATAAAGGCGGAAAATCGGGCGGTGCCAATTATGTGAATGGTCTCTATCGTACGTCGAGCATATTTAATACTATTCTCAATCACTTACTGTTCGTGACCTATAATGGCAAGTTGAATACTAATTTCAGCCTGGAAGCTAACGTGGGAGCAGATTTTGGGAAAAAAACATTTTCAAGGGATGGTCTGAAAAGTACCTATCAAACTGTGTACGGATTGTTTAATCACGGCAACTTCACCAGCCATGATATTTATAGCGAAGGCGGGGCACTTATCGATTACAATGCAGAAAAGATCACAGCAGGTGCTTATTTCCACGGAAGTTTGGGCTACAGGGATTATTTATATCTCACCGTTGAAGGCAGAAACGACTGGGTATCCACACTGGAAAAAAAGAACAGAACGTTGTTTTATCCTGGTGTAAGTGCATCGTTTATTCCAACATCAGCCATTGAATCACTCAAAGGTTCAAAGGCTATCAATTATCTGAAATTAAGAGTAGGGTTCTCCACGTCCGCTCACTTCCCCGATCCATACAATACAAGACCATCGCTGGCAATTGCAACAAATGCATTTGTTGATCTGAATGGAAACGTGGTAAATGTCGGTGCAATTCCAAACCGCTTACCAAATCCAAATCTGAAACCTGAGTTGCTGAAAGAAACAGAGGCAGGTATCGAAGGCAAATTCTGGGATAACAGAATTAGTCTTGACCTGACAGCGTATTACAGAACATCAACCGACCAGATTCTTGACAGGCAACTGGATCCTTCTACCGGTTCAACGGTTACACAGGTGAATGCAGGTTCAGTGGATAATAAAGGAATTGAAGCTGGCTTAGGTGTTACCGTGTTTAGAAACAAAGACTGGACATGGGACCTGAACGGAGTCTTTACGTTGAACAGAAGCAAAGTGCACGATATGCCTGATGATATCAAGCAGATTGTTACAGCAGGATTTACGAATCTTGGAACGTTTGCCATCAACGGACAACCGTTGGGTGTGTTGCAAGGCAACTATAGACAAGTTGATGCCAAAACAGGAAAGTATATAGTTGATGATAATGGATATTATCTCGGATCTTCTGACATCGGTATTATCGGTGATCCCAATCCGAAATATAAATTAACCGGTATCAGCACGTTGACTTATAAGAACATTTCTTTCAGAATGCAATGGGATTATACGCACGGTGGAGTGATCTGGTCAAATACGGTTCGTACCATGTTATCAAGAGGTTTGACAAAAGATACCGATTTCGACAGAAAGCTTCCTTATATTTTGCCGAATACGGTTAAATCCGACGGTTCACCAAACGACTACCAGCAAAGCGTTGATAACATTTATTTCAATGCCATTGGTTTCGGACCATCCGACGTAACAACATGGGATGCGACATTAATTCGTTTACGCGAATTATCTGTTTCATTCTCGTTGCCTGCAAGATTACTTGACAAGACACCGTTTGGTTCGATTTCACTTGTGCTTACAGGTAATAACCTCTGGTACCTTGCTCCAAACTTTCCAAAGTACACAAGGTTTGATCCCGAAAGCAACAGCTTAGGTGTTACAAACTATAAAGGTTTGGACTTATTTGCAGGTCCTTCTGCACGTCGTTATGGTGGCAGTATCAGAGTTACTTTTTAATGCTTGTTAACGCTTAAAATTTTTAGAAATGAAAAAATTACTAATATATCTTACAATTGTTTCGGTGATTGTGGTGGCCGGATGTAAGAAGTTCAACGATAAGTTTGATAGCTTATTGACGGACCCGAACCAACCTTCACTCACTTCTGCAGACGTTGATCTTTATCTGAACAATGTCATTTTAAACTTTGAAAATTTCCATAGAGCAGCTTCTGATTTATCTGATCCGCTGGTAAGACAGGAAACAATGTTCGGACCGACTTATTTCAACCAGTATGGTCCTACAAGTTTCGACGGTATCTGGACAACGGCTTATACTTCTGTTTTCAAAACAGCAAATACGTTGATTCCGATTGCTGAGGAGAAAGGTCAATATACACATTCAGGTATTGCCAAAGTGCTGAAAGCATTTACGATGATGACCCTGGTTGACCTCTTTGGTGACGTTCCATATTCTGAAGCAAATTTGGGGGTAGAAAATACAAATCCAAAAGCCGATAAAGGCCAAGACGTGTATGCTGCTGCGCTCGCATTGCTTGATGATGCCATCACAACGCTTGGAAAAGATGCTACTTCTTCTCCCGGCAACGATATCTATTATGGAGGTACGGCTTCCAAGTGGATTACATTGGCGAAGACACTCGAACTGCGTGCTTATGTGCAGACACGCCTCGTTGATCCGGGTGCCAAGGATAAAATAAATGCACTGATCGCAGATGGTGATTTGATCACGGATGAATCCAATGATTTTACTTTCCAATACGGTTCAAAGGCCTCTGCTCCCGATAGCCGTGATGGCCGGTATGTAGGCAACTACGGTACAGACAATGGCGCCGGTGCCTATCTTGGTACCTATGCTTTGTGGGCGCTTGCGAAAGAAAAAGGATTCATGGATCCACGCACCCGTTATTATTTCTACCGTCAATGTCTTAACCCGACAGATTATTCCGATTCCCGCTTACCGGATCAAACAACTTTGCAATTTGCATTAGCTTGTTATTATCGCGCAGTTCCACCATGGTATCCGGCCGGTTCTCCTTACTGTGTATTAGATGGAGGCTGGTGGGGTCGTGATCATGGAAATAATGAAGGTACCGGTCCCGATCTGCTGGTAAAAACAGCCTGGGGCGTGTATCCAGCAGGTGGTGCATTGGACTATGATCAGAATACTTCTATTGGTCAGAGTGCCGGTCGTGAATTAGGCGCAAAAGGATTGGGAATGGAACCTATCTTCCTGAGCTCGTTCACTTACTTCCTGCAGGCCGAAGCTGCATTAACGATGGGAACAGCAGGTGATCCGGAAGCGCTGATGCTGCAAGGCATACAGGCTTCATTTGATAAAGTTGCGGCTTTCCCGGGTTCTATCAATTACAGTCCGACTTCAGACACTGCTTTCCTGATTACTGATTTCAAAGTTCAGAAGTATCTTACTTATGTAAAGAACCAGTATGAAGCCGCGGCAAGTGATGATGCAAAACTGAATATCATCGAAAAGGAATTCTATATCGCGGCATGGGGAAATGGTCTTGAGCCATATAACACGTATCGCCGTACTGCAAAGCCTGATAATTTCCAGTTAACCGCGAACATAGCTGATCCCGGTGCTTTCATACGCTCTTTCTTTTATCCTTCAGTGTATGTAAATCTTAATAAGAACATTACTCAAAAAACTGTTACAAACGTAAAAGTGTTTTGGGATACAAATCCTGATAATTTATATCATTAATTAAAATTATTAAGACAATGAAAAGAATTATTTCAATATTATCAGGAATCGCCCTTTTGGTTTTCGGCATGTATTCCTGTAAAAAAGACAATATAAACGGAGACGCCAAACAACTGGTGGAAGGCTCCTATATCACATTGGAGAAGGTGAACAATGCGAATCTGAATTTCAGTGATCCTGCGGCTACCGTGTCCATAGATGTTAAGGAATATGGATCACCGGTTGCCAGTATAAACATTTACTTGGCTACCGGATCAAATACATTTGATCCCGCGGGATGGAAGCTGATAAAAAATGTTCCCTATTCCGGTGTAACGACATTAACTGTCAGTACAGCGGAGATCGCAGCTGCATTGGCTCCTGACGCAATTGAACCGGGAAACCAATACACTTTACAAAATGAAGTAGTGACTACAGATGGCAGGAAATTTTCCAATGCGAATACCCCTACTAACTACCAGTCACTTCCCGGTTACAATATGGGACTAAACTGGAATGCGACTGCAGTATGTGCTTTTGATGCCGCCTCATCTGCCGGCACTTATAAAGTAGTTACTGATTCCTGGGTGGATTACAATCCCGGTGACCTTATCACCGTAACTGCCGGTCCTGGCGACAATCAGCTCAGCTTCCATACTTATCCTTCTACTGTCATTGGCGAAAGCACGGATAATGTCGCTACAGTAGTTGATGTTGATCCAACAACCGGAGCTGCAACGATAGCAGAACAACCTACGGGAACTTATTACACCGGAACGACTGATGAAACACCGGCGAAAGTGTCGGGTTCAGGTTTTATCTTCTCTTGCACAGGTGGAATCAGTTTAACTATAGATATTACCTACGGTACTGACGTATACTCGGGGCAGACTTTTGTGTTGCAAAGACAATAGTTTTTCTCAATCGTATTTGATTCGAAGCTGGCCAAAAAAGGCCAGCTTTTTTTTGTTTGTTAGACGCAGGAGAAATCAATGTGTGATTTTTTTGCCGTAAAAGAAATAGCATTCATGTATCTTTTTCTTTCGATCATCTATATCCGATTACAATTGAAAAACCGTTGCAATTATTTTTATTTTTAATTTTTGCAATGGTCCTATATTTATATAGACGGTAATTACTTGCCATTTCACTTTAAAACCAAACACACATGAGAAAATTGACAATGCTCTTGCTGGGCATTATAATGCTATTTGCCCAGCAAGCGCTAGCACAAAACACCGTTACTGGTACGGTGACAGATGCAAATGGTCTTCCGATTCCCGGGGCCACAATCAAAATCAAAAATTCAAGAGCAGGAACAACAGCAGGCGCAGATGGTACCTTTAGTATTAATGCAGCATCAAATGCAGTATTACTAATAAGCGCTGTAGGATTTGAAACGCAAGAAGTAGCTACAAAAGGAACAACTACGGTAGCTGTTAAACTTGGCCTCGACACAAGAGCAATAGGCGAAGTGGTTGTAACAGGTACCGGCACGGCTACAAGCAAAAGAAAATTGGGTATTTCTGTTGAATCGGTTAC
>Ga0070665_100005260_pt1 | contig 13376 bp, 2 predicted proteins | sample KBSS13metaG_FD_65862 | JGI IMG/M metagenome (GOLD analysis project Ga0070665, IMG submission 65862) | Switchgrass rhizosphere microbial communities from Kellogg Biological Station, Michigan, USA - KBS S1-3 metaG | ecosystem: Host-associated > Plants > Roots > Rhizosphere > Soil ... | reverse complement strand
ATTTGTTGCAGGAGGTTGAGCGTCACCGCGCTGCGTTGTGTTGTTTCGCTCACGCCGGTGGTTTGATTTTGGAGCGTGTCGCTATACCCCGCCACCATATTCAATGTGCCATCCACATAGGTAATGCCCGTCCGCGTATGCAGACTGAGCACATCCAACGTCGAGCCGTCATCTAAGAGACCGGTTTGATGCTGATTTTCCGTGAAAGATTCTAATCGTCCATCGCCGTCATAGGCCGTCGCGTGCCAATGAATCTGTGTTGCCGCATGGGGGGCGGAAGAATCTGTCGCCGTTTGCTCGTAATCCTCCGTGCGTCCCATGCTGTCATAGCCAATGGCGGATTGGGTCGTGATTTGAGTGACGTCGAATCCATCACCACGGCGTTCTACCACACTGCGCGTGTTTAGCGCCTGCGAGTTGGTATTAAAAGAAAGCGTTTGATCTTCGCGAAGCGTGGTGACGCCATTGAGCGTGCTCACGGTTTTATCATTAATGAGTCGGCCCCGTTGATCATACGTGCGTTCTAACAGCCGCGTTTGGGTGTCTTGATCGAGGGCTACCATTCCCGTAGCGATGCCGGTTTCATGGCTCTCTTCGCTATCAGAAATTTGTTGACCATAGGTATTAAAGGCTGTCTCCAGCCGCACGAGTGTGGTCGTTAGTGTCGTTCCTAAAATAGATTGTGTCTGTTGAAAGCGCACCAGACGATTGGCGGCATCATAGACGGCATTCGTCTGCATCGTTTGAATGCTTTGCAGGACTTTTTGAGTGGTCGATTCTTTTTTCTCTTCGGTCTGCACAAAAGCACTTACATGACCCTCCGTGTCATACCCATTGGCAGACCATTGTGTTGTAGTCGTCAGATTTGGCGCATCCGTCGCGGTGGCCACATCCTGATAGGCTATTAATTGTCCGAGCACGTTGTACCGTATATCGTGACGTGCGGCTTGTCGAGTCAGATCGAGCCCCGTACCGGTCTGTTCGCTGCTTTGAGTAGTAGCCGAGAGTTGCCCGAACGTATTGTAAGTCCCCGTCCAAAGCAATTTGGTCGCTGTGCCCAAGCCATCGGTGGTGTTATCGGTATAGCCCGTCAATTGCCCGAAGCCGTCATAACTCATGGCCGAGCGCGCTTGCGTCGTGGTCACATCATAGGCGGCGGTATTCAAGGGATCATAATCCCGCTGCGTCTGTTGGAACGTGGCTTGATGATTTAAGACATCATAAGTCCCTTGCCACTGACTATCGCTCAAGAGCCCGCTGCGCGTGGAATCCGTCTGCGTTTGATGATAAGACGTTAAGCGCCCATCGCCATCATAAAGGAGATGGTCCCGCATGGTGACTTGAGTTCGTTCACCAGTGCTTTGCGTTTCTTGATCGGAGGTGATTTGTCCGACGCTATTGAAGGTCGTGCCGTCCCAGTGAATCTGTGTGAATAATCCCGGCGTGGCAGAGGAGTACTGCGATTCATCATAGGCGGTCAATAGACGCGCGGCGTTATAGTGGCGGTTAAACTGACTTATCGTCTGCGTGACGTTCAGTGTTTGCAGATCGGCGGTGCCCGAGGTCGTGACCGACTCTTGATACCCCGTCATCAAAAGTCGGACCGGATCATAGGTCGTCGCTAAGCGCTGGGTATGCACGGTGTCCAAGAGGGTGAGGATGCCAAATAAGTTCGTGGTTTGGCGCGCCGCTGTTTCATCGTAAGTCGAGAGTAAATTATGATCGTCATAGGTCATATTTTGACGCGTCACAGTCGTGACAAGATCAGGCTGCGCGGAGTTTGTTTGCGTTTCTTGGTACGACAAGAATTGGCCACGACTGTCATAGGTGGTCGCTTGCCGCGTCGTCACTGTAGTGATATCCGAACCGGTTCCTTGAGCGTGGACTTTGCTGCGATAGGCAATGACTTGTCCTTCCCTGTTATAGACTCCCTCGGACCAAACAGTTTTTGTCGTTAAATCTGGAGTATCAGAAGAGGTTTGGATATCGCGATAATAAATGAGTTCTCCCACGCCGTTATACATCTCATGATCGCGCACACGATGGGCGATGATTTTCATCAATAAGTTTCCTGAAGCATCCACCGCGCTCGTTGTGGTGGTCTCGGTACGACCTGTTTCTTGACCTAACGCATTGGTCGTCATATTTTCCACTAAAAGATCGGTGGTATAGCCATCGCCTTCGACTGATAATTGGTGATAGCCCGTTAAATTTCCGGCGCTGTCATAGGTCATGCCCGATTGATCCGTGCGACGCGTACCGACAATGCCCGTGCCTGTAGATTCTTCGTGATACCCCAATAGACGTCCGCGCGGGTCGCTAATAATGCCGGACCGCCGGGAGGCGATCGTATTTAAAACGACGAGGCCATCCGCAGACGATTCTGTTTGCGCATAACCGCTTAACGTTCCCAACGCGTCATAGGTCATCGCCGATAACACGCGCGTCGTCACTATGGAAGGCGACTGAGAGGAAGTGGATGTTTCTGTGTAGCCGCTCAAGCGACCCGCGGCATCGTATTGCATTCCGGAGCGCTGCAGAGTTTGCACGCGATTTAAATTCACGCCGGAAGTCGTTGTTGTTTCCAAGTATCCCGTTAAGCGACCGCGGTTATCCAACTGTGCTTGGCTGCGCACAATAGTTGTGGTGACATCGAGATGGACTTTGATTACCGTCGATTGGCCCGGTGCTAAGGAAAGCTGAAGCGATCCCGCAGGCGTGGTCACCGTCACCGGCTGACCTAAAAGCAATGTTTCTTGATCGTCGGAACTCAAGCTATTCCAATCGAATTCTTGCCCCGCGAAGAGCAGGGTTTTTCCTTGAAGCATGTGGGCGTCGATATCGGCAGGCTCCGGCAGCGATTGCGTGGTGGTACCAAATTGATGCGTGACCTCTTTCTGCGTCGCGACCTCGCCGTAGCTATCGTAGGTGATGGAATTCACCGTTTTCTCCGTCATTAAATCCGGCGTCCGTGAATCCGTGTCGCTTTCGGCATAAGCGAGCGTTTGTCCAAAAAGGTTATAGGTTAATCCAGTTTGCCGAGAGCTAGTCGTATAGTCCGCATTTAAGGGATTATGGTCATGATTTCGTGTGACGGTGGTTTGGCCGGACACCAAATTAGCCGCATTAAATGCTAACGCGTCCCAGGTGCGGAACTGCTCTGTGCCTTGACTCGGCTGCGACACGACTTCGTCATAATGCATCAGCCGGCCAAGAACATCATAGCGGCTGCCTGTGCGTTGGGTGGTATCTCGAATGTCTAAGGTAAATGCGATTTGTCCATCCGCCGCCTTTAGCGTAAGAAGGGTCCCATCTTCTAAATTGACTGTTTTTCCCTCTAGAAATTCTTTTTGCTGCGCCGTCGATAAGTCGCTCCAACTCGATACACTGCCAAAATGGGTGAGTAAAAGTGTCACCGCATCCACTTGCGCCGACGCGCTTAAAGTGGGCCAGTTCTCAGGCAACGTTTTTACGCCCTGACTGACGCGTTCGCTAACCGCCAGGCTGCTGATCACACGATGCAGTCCGTCATAAAGAATGTTGGAAACAATGCGACTGGTGACCAGGCCCGACAGAGTGGTCGTCGTGTCGTGGTAGCCCAATTCCGCGCCGTCAGCGCCATACACGGTTTGACTGCGTATCGATTGGGTGGTTCCGGCCGGTGTCGCTTGATCGGCAATCGTATCGCGATAAGCAACGATTTGTCCGGCCAAATTATGCGCGATCTGCTCACGTTGGACCGTGACTGTATGATCAAGGCCGGGAGCCGTTTGCCGATCGACTTGCGTCTCGGCAAAAGGCGACGTATGAACCACACTCAAGCGGTCATGACTATCCAGCATTTCGCCAGTCGGGCCGGTGCCGGTGGTATCGGTGGATTGCACATAAGAAACCAAGCGGTTATTTTGCAAGACGGCATCGGCAATGGCGGTTACTGTACGCGCATTCACCGAAGCACCGTCATGTGTCTGCCCTTGAGTCACGATCGTTTCCATGCCTTGCGTGGCAGCGCCGTCACGATCATAACGTCGTCCTTGAAGCGTGGAGGTTACCGTGACCCCTGGATCGGTGCTGCTCGTCGTTACTTCGACGTCATCGGTGACGCGATTGCGTGTATCGTAAATGGTTTGCGTTCTGAATGTGGTATAGGCGATGTTGTCAGGACCGGTGGCGATACTGGTGTACGACGTCTTCCGGTTATATCCATCATAAACCGCGTTGGTCTCCACCACTTTCGAGATACCACCGGTCGAGAGAAAGGATTCAGAAAAACCATTTAAACGGCCATAGATGTCATAGCTGCCGGCCGACCATTCATGCTGCTGCACCGATGAGAATGTTGCGCGGTTGGCATCCCAGGCCTGCCATTCTTCGTTAAAGGAAAGGAGACGATTGAAATCGTCATAATGCGCCCCCTTCCATTCTTGGCGAATGATTCCACCCGAAGGATCAGTTAATGTCTCGTCATACCCCGTGACATTGCCATAGCGGTCGTAGGTTCCGTTTTCCCACACTTCGTGATTGATTTCACCGAACGCGTTAGTTACTTCATCATGAAAAGAAGCCAGCCGGCCGAGGTTATCATAAGTCGCCGAATTCCAATCGGATGTCGTGATGTTGCCAGAAGGGTCGGTAACCGTCTGCGCATAATGCGTCACGCGGTCTGCCGCATCATAAGTCAAGGCCTGCCAATGCGTGAGGGTTGCTTGTCCGAAGGCATCGGTCGCGGTTTGATCATAACGCAGCAAACGTCCATAACGGTCATAGGCGCCGTTATTCCATTCGCGCGCGGTTTGATGTCCGAAGGCGTCTGTAAATTTTTCTTGATAAGAAAGCAGATGATTTTTTCCGTCATAAGTGGCATTCAGCCATTGATGACTGGTGGAAACGCCTAGCGCATCGGTAAGCTGTTCCGTATATCCCGTGAGACGACCGGCGCCGTCATAGCCCAGAGCAGACCAAAGATCAGTGGCTGTTTGTCCATGTGGATCGACCGACGTTTGCGTGTAGGAAAGAACATCACCCAAGCGGTTGTATTGAATCCCCGTCCGATGTACGGTGGTCGCCGCGTCCGCCGGATCAGTGGTTGTTTCGCTGTAGCCGTTCAGGCGATGGGTTGTCGTATAACTGTCGGCTTGCCAATGGATTTCTGTACTGTTGCCGGCAAGATCGGTATTTTTCTGCTGATAACTCAACAACTCGCCGAATCTATCATACCGCCCATCGGTCCAATCGACGGCTGTACGACCATTCAATCCATTGGTGTCTATCTCATGATAATCTTTCAGCTGACCATGGCTGTCGTAATCGCCCTGCCAATCGCGCAGGGTTTGCACGCCATTTTGATCGGTGTCTTTTTCGTGATAACCCACCAGCACATATGCCGGAGCCTCTTGGGCGACCCCTTGGTTGAAGAGATCTTGGCTGTAGCCGGGATTGGCGACATAGACACCGGCCGACCATTCGCGCGTCGTGGTATTACCCAGCGCATCATGATCGACCTCCGTGAAAGCGGTGATTTGACGGTTGGCATCATACTGCGCGTTAAACCAATCAGTGGTGCTGGTTTGACCGCGGGCATCGAGAGAAATTTGGTGATAGCCTAAAAGTTCTTTTTGGTCATTGTAAACCGCGCCCGTCCAAGTGACCTTGGACAGATTTCCAAACAGATCGGTCGTGTCCTGTTGATAGCCAACGACTAATTTTCGCGCGTGCGTTTCATCCGTCGCGTAATAGACCGAATCCGCGGTATAGACGGCGCCCTGCCAACGCACTTGCGTATGGTTGCCTTGAGAATCCACCGTCGTCGCGTTATAAGCAATAAGCAGATTTTTTTGGTTGTACTGCATATCGAGCGTGTCGCGGCGAGAGACGTTGCCATTCGCATCGATGATCCGTTCATTTTGGACTTTCTTTGCCAACCCATCCTGAAAGCGGATAATTTTTCCGTCATCGTATTTGACGTAATTGAAGAGACTTTTTTGTCCGAGGATCGCGAATACTTTTTGCCGCGCTTTCTCGGCTTGTTGACTCAAATCCTGCGTCGTTGCCAACGTTTGTTGAACATTGCGATCCAATCCCGTCTGCATTTTTTCCAGAGCCTTGGATTTCTGGCGCCCCAGTTGTTCTTCCGCTTGCGTTTGGGCCTTTGCCACGCGATTCTTGTAATCTAAATATTGCTGCAACTGTTCGGGGGTCGAATAGCCTGGACGTCCATGCGTGGCCGGTGAATGTTCGCGTGTTTCGATAAAATCTTCAATCCCGGCCCAAGCCTGCGGCGTCCCACTTTGTGTCACACCGCAGATAAGGGCCAAGTGAAACGCAATCGCTTGCTTGCAGCGCCGAATCGAAAACATCGCCTTAAGCTTTTTCATAAAGCGGCTCCTGATTTTTGATGGGGACAAGAATGGAATGCAGATCATTTAAAGCCATGGCTAAGCAAGGAACCACAAAAAGCGTCAGCAAGCTGGAACTTATAAGACCGCCCACTACAGTGATCGCGAGCGGGCTCCACAATGCCGCGCTTTCGCTGCGGTCCATGGCCATAGGGATCAGACCTAGTAACGTCGTCACCTTCGTCATAAAAATCGGACGTAAACGTTCGCGTCCGGACTGTTCTAATAAAGCGGCCATCGATTGCTCGGGGTGCGCTGCGCGCAGTTGATTAAAACGGTCCATCAGCATAATGCCGTTGTTAACGACGATTCCCCCTAACATCAAAAGGCCCACAGAAACACCGAGCGTCACCGGGGTTCCGCAATAACAGAGCGCGGCAACCGCGCCAATCATCGAGAGCAACACCGTGCTCATAATGACGAGCGGCTGACCCAGGGATTCAAATTGACAAGCCATGACCATGAAAACCAAAAATGCCGTCAACACCAGCGCTTTCCAAAAATCCTGATTGGCCGCCGTCAATTCTTCAAATTGCCCCCCAATGTCGGCGTAGTATTCAGGGGGGAAAGACATATGCTGCAACGCTTCTTTAACGCGTGAGGCCGCCGCTTCAAGCGAGGTCGAACCCAAGTTGGCCGACACCTGAATCATGCGCGAGCGGTTACGATGCCAGACTTCACTTGGCGATAAATCACCGCGGATGGTAGCGACTTGTTCTAAAGGAACGAGATCGCCTTTGGGTGTGCTAATCATCAATGTCTTCAATTGTTCAAGCGTCTCATGCTGATCGGGTCGCACACGGACGACGGTTTCAATATCCTGGGCCTGATCAAAAAAGGTGGTAGCACGTAAGCCCCGCATCTGCGCATGAAGCGAATCGGAAATTTCGCGTGTATCTAAGCCAAAGAGCGCTGCGCGTTGAGGATCGATCACAATCGACAACTGCGGACGGCCAGGCCGATAACGAATCTTGACGTCGGATAGACCGGCTATTTTCCCCATGCGCCCGGCAATATCCATGGCTTGTTTAGCCATCAAGTCGTACTCGTAGCCAAAGACTTCCACGACTAGCTCCTGACCTGTGCGTGGTTCAGAAAAATAACTGAAGGCTTTGTAGTCGCGCGCATACGGTTCAAGCGCTTTATCGACAATCGGCCGCAGCTGATTAATGACCTCTTGCGTGGACATCTGACGCGCCGACAACTCATTCAAGGTCACATAAATTTTGGACGACCAGCCTTCCACCTTCGACGACACGTTCTTAATGGCCAAGCGCGTGCCGGAAAAATCTCGCACGGCTTTTTCCACATGGGCCACCACGTCGTTAGAAATATCCAGCCGCACACCCGTATCCAGCTCCACAAAGATCACGAATTCGTTCTGTTCGGAAGAAGCCATAAAATCTTTCGGTAGGCTAAAGACAAAAACGCCAGCGCCAAACAAAAATATCGCGCCAACAATTCCCAGCGCTTGATAACGCCTTGCCAGCGCCTGACGGAGTGAGGTCGCATACTGCAGCACCAGCGGAAAACCCATCAGCACGATACCGGTGGCGATAATGACAAAAAGACATTGCAACCAAGGGCGATGCAATAAAAGACGTACGGCAATGGCTAAAACTCCCAAAGCCAATCCGGCGGAACGCCCCGTGATGGAACCTGGAAGCGTAGTGAGCCTGCTCTTGAGACGTGCGATAAAATTGCGCAGCCCCTGCAGACCCTCGCTCAACGGCAGGCGCCAGAGATCGGCAAAAGAGGGATCGGGCTGAATTAAATGGCCGAGCGCGGGCACCAGGGTTAAGGCCACGAAGAGCGACGAAAACAGCGAGGCTGTAACAACAAATGAAATACCAGCAAAGAGAATCTGCGTCTGTTTCTGTAATAACGAAAAAGGCAGAAAAACCACAACGATGGTAAGCGTTCCCCCTACCATAGGTCCCACCATTTCGCTGGCCGCCTGAAGCATGGACAATCGCAAGGGAGCATGAGGATAAGCCGAGGCTAGCCGGTCATACGCTTCAATCACGACCACGGCATTATCCACGAGCAGTCCAATACCCAGAATCAGCCCGGACAAAGACATCACATTGATCGAAATATGTTCCAGGGCCATCAGCGCCAAGGTCATCAACACCGAAACGGGGATCGATAAGGCCACGACAAAAGACGTGCGCAAGTCCGGACGGCACCAGGCCAAATACACCACGCTCATAAAGATGAGAACCACCGGCCAGAACGTAAAGCCTAAGGGCCAATGCAGCAGATCGGAGAGCGCAATAGCGAGCGTTGTAATGACGAGCAGGGCTCCAGCACTAAGCCGGCTGAATGCCGTCTTAGCGAGAAAGAGCGGCAATACTAAAACGACAAGAACAATGCCGTGCAAGAGCGTCAAACGCACAGAGTCAATCGCCGCGACAATCGCTTTTTTCTGATCGGAAATAACCACCATCTCTACGCCTTCTGGCAGCCGGCTGCGGAACTGATGCATTTCTCGCTCTACAGCATTGGCCACGCGAACCGTGTTCGCCGTACTTTCTTTCTGCAGATAGACCGTAACGGCCGAACGGGCATTGAGGCGTGAATAACTTTCCGATTCCAAAAATGAATCTTTGACGTCGGCTACGTCACGCACACGTAAATGCGCGCCATTGCGGCCAATCGCCAACGTCATATTGCGGATATCGTCTAATGATCGGAAGGCGCCTAGCGTACGCACACCAAAGACCAACGTCGGCGCGCCAGAGACTTCGCCGGTTTTAAGATTTAAATTGTTTTGTTCCAGAACGGACACGACCTTCTTAATAGGTAGCCCGGCGGCAGAAAGACGATTTTTATCGATATCCACAATAATTTTGCGTTCGCGGCCGCCGCCGATTTCCACGTTCGCCACGCCACTCACGCGGATTAACTTTTCTTTCAAATGGGTATCCACCAGGCGTCGCAGGGCTTCTGGGGTCAACCGATCCGACGTGAGCGCGGCAATATAGATGGGCGCATCCGATTCTTCATACCGCGCAATAATGGGTTTTTCGATTTCTGGCGGCAACTTTGGTTTTACGCGGAGAAATTTCTCGCGGACTTCCATAGCCGCTAAATCCATATCGGTCCCAGGCTCAAATTCTAAAGTCACGATCGCGCGATCTTTTTTTGAGGATGAGATCAGGTTACGGAGATGCGACACGGCGCCCATAGTTTCTTCGACCGGTTTGGTGACCAAGCGCTCCACATCCGGCGGGGGCATGCCGCCGCGCACATCAATAAAGATGGTGACGTTGCCATAGGCGACGTTAGGCATTAATTCCACCGGAGACTGAATCATGGCGATCACGCCAAAAAGCGTGATCGCGGCCAATATCATGCCCAGCGTGACTGGGCGGCTCAAAGCAAAGCGTGGCAAGCGTCGAGCCAGCCCCATAATCAGAGCGCCGAATAAAGCCAAATGCAAAAGTTGCATGCCGGTCATGTGGCGCTACACCCCATGGTGTCTTTCAACGTCTCGGGCAGCGCCGGGCGGCCTGCTGTATGAAGAAGACGCTCTTCCATCACCACAAAAATCGCCGGCAGAACAACTAAGGTCAGCAAGGTAGACACAAAAAGTCCGGACACCACCACAATGGCCATAGGCGCCTGCATATCAGACCCTTCGCCTAGTCCAAAGGCTAAGGGCAACATGCCTAGGATGGTGGTCAGCGCCGTCATTAAGATCGGCCGCAAGCGTGTGTGGCAGCCGCTGCGCAGCGCATCGCGAAGAGAAAGTCCCTGCGCGCGACTTTGATTCACAAAATCCACTAAGACAATACCGTTATTGACGACAATGCCCGCTAAGAGCACCATGCCCATCCCCGCCATGGCCGTCAATTTATGTCCCGTTAATACCAACGCGGGCGCTAGTCCGATCAAAGCCAAAGGAATGGTGAAGAGAATACTCAACGGTTGCCAAAGGCTTTCAAATTGCGAGGCCATGATCATGAAGACAAAAGCGATCGACAGAAGCAGCACGATTTGCAGACTGCTAATCGATTCCGCCACACGCGCGGACTCGCCCGTCAGCGTGAGAGAAATATCTTTTTCGTCGCGCGACGCATTCAGTATCGGGGCTATATCGACGGCAACGGCATTGATCGACCGCCCGACTAAATCGGCCGAAACCATGACGGTGCGCTGCTGGTCATAGCGGGTAATTTCGCTGGGACCCCGGCCGTCATGAATATAAGCGACGGAGCGAATAGGCACATCCACATCCAAAGGGCTATGCACAAACAAGGACTCGATGGCTCGGATATCCTGGCGATCTTCGGGTCGCAAGCGCATCCGAATATCAAATTCTTTTCCCCCTTCGCGGAATTTGGATACCACTTTTCCACGCACACCGGTCAGCACGGTTTCTGCCAGATCAGAAACAGACAGGCTGAGATTGGCTAACGCGTCACGATTGACTTCAAGCTGCAGCTCTGGCGCGGATTCGCTTAGGCTGGAACGAATATTGGTTAAACCCCGAACGTCCTGCAGCTGAGCGCTGACTCGGCGCGCCGCGGCCTCCAATATTTTTAAGTCATAGCCTTTTACTTCGATGACGACTGGCGCGCCTTGGCTGTCCATAAAAGAAAACGTACCGCCTTGTTCTGAAAAAGCGAGTCGTCCGCCATCTAAAGGGATATTTTTCAAACGCGTTTTTAAACGCTGAATCACACGCGTTGAAGGCGTATGATGGCGTTGCAGTTCCAAAACCCATTGCACCTGATGCGCCCCCAACGGTTGCAGTCCTTCCTGCGGCAGCGATCCGACCGTGGCGGAACAATGTGCAATATCGCGGTCATCCTTGAGCGCCGCTTCCACGCGGAGACTGATACTGTTGGTTTTATCGAGGGCCGTGCCGACCGGCATATCTAAACGCATGAGGATTTCACGTCCTTCCACGTCTGGAAACACGGCTTTAGGCATGACATATAAAATGGCGAGACTGACTAAACAACCGACCCCCACCCACTGCAGAATTTTTCCTGGTTGCTCGAGAGAAAAATTTAAAAGCCGTTCATAAGCGGCCACCCAAGGCGCCGAACGCTTAGCCCAAGCCTGATGGAAGGCCGAAATAGGTTCGTTTAATACGGCCAATGTGGAACGTCCGGTCTTTTTTAATGTCAACGAAGCCATCATCGGAATGAGCGTAAAGGCGACAACCAAGGAAACCAATTGCGAGAAAATAACCGCCCAGGATAAATCGCGGAAGACTTGCCCGATCACACCGACGACAAAAATCAACGGCAAGAACACAGCGACAGAAGTGAAAATCGAGGTCGTCACCGCACCAAAGACTTCGGCGCCTCCGTCAGCCGCCGCTTGTTCTGCCGAAACTCCTTTGGCGCGATGGCGGGCAATATTTTCTTGCACGACAATAGCGCCATCGACTAAATGGCCGATCCCGATAGCCAGTCCCGCGAGCGTGATGGTATTCAACGTCATCCCTTTGCTGTACATAATGAAAAGCGCAGCTAAGATGGAAATAGGAATGGCCGTGCTGACTACAAAGGCGTCTTGAAGATTCCCCAGGAAGAGAAGCAGCACGAGGAACGCCAAAAAACCGCCCAAGAGACTGTCGCGCACCATCCCTTGAATACCGGCCTTCACGAAAAGCGATTGATCATAAACGACGTTGATTTGCACATCGTGCGGGACTTTGGCACGAATGTCGGCGAGCTTGGCTTTCACTTCATCGGCCACGCGCACCACATTGGCATCGGCCTGCTTGAGAATGGCGATCGAAATCGTGGCGCGGCCGTCATAACGCGAGTAGCTAGCGGTTTCGCCGAATGTATCTTTCACATCACCCAGCGCCGAGAGAGACAAAGGATGCGCCGCCTCGCGCGAGTCTCCGCTTTGTTGTTTTTTGCGCCGCGCTTCGATGGGACTTAAAGCGCTGGAGAGCCGAGAGCGGTCCATGGCCACCACGATGTGATTTAAATCATCGACATGATCGAAGGCCCCTAAAACGCGGACCACATACTCAAACGTTTTGTCTTTGACGTCGCCAGCCGGATAGGTAATATTGGCGCGCGCGATCGCCTGACCCACCTCTAATAAAGGAATGTTGCGCGCCGAGAGCTTGGCCTGATCAAGTTCCACTAAGATCTCGCGTTCGCGCCCCCCCGTTAAAGAAACGGCCGCCACGCCGCGCGTTTTTTCTAATAATTCCGCCACAGGGCGGCGCGCCAAAGTCAAAAGTTCATAATCAGACCGTGGACCCGACAAACTGAGCGTCAAAACCGGAAGCGCAAACGGATTAAATTTTTCGATTCGCGGTTCGCCCGAATCCCGCGGAAGTTTTGCTTTGGCCAAATCGACTTTCTCGCGTAGATTCAGCGAGGCCAAATCCATAGGGGTGCCCCAAAGAAATTCCACACTGACAATCGAAATGCCTTCGCGCGAAGACGAATGGATGCGGTGGACATTCTTGACCGTGCCGGCGGCCTCTTCAATAATTTTGGTGACCAAATTTTCTACTTCTTGTGACGAGGCATTGGGATAGGCGGTCAGCACAGATAATTGCGGAAACTCTAGCGCCGGCATAAATTCCCGGTCCAATTTGAACCAGGCCATTACACCGAAGATCACAGCCGTCAGCGTGAGCATGGCGACGGTGACTTTGCGACGAACGCAAGCGCGAAGAATATTTTTCATTGGCGTAAGGTCACGATTTCGGAGCCTCTTCCGCGTTATGGTCATGCAAGATATCGCCGGCGGCTAGGACATCGGTTTTTTCATCGACGGGATTAGCGACGATGTCATTAACGATTCGGTCGCCCTCATGCAGTCCTTCAACCACTTCATAAGAGTCGCGCGTGATATGGCCTAAGCGGACATTCACGAAATGCGCTTTGTGATCTTCTCCCACAACGAAAAGACCTTTCTTATCGGCATCGTAGGCGCTGCGCGGAATCGCGAACGTTGTTTGATCAAAAACAAAAATTTTGCAGCGTGCGGACA
>Ga0070665_100005258_pt1 | contig 13380 bp, 12 predicted proteins | sample KBSS13metaG_FD_65862 | JGI IMG/M metagenome (GOLD analysis project Ga0070665, IMG submission 65862) | Switchgrass rhizosphere microbial communities from Kellogg Biological Station, Michigan, USA - KBS S1-3 metaG | ecosystem: Host-associated > Plants > Roots > Rhizosphere > Soil ... | reverse complement strand
GCGGGTGTCGCTCGGATTCGGCTGGCTGCTGCTGCTGGGCGCGATCGCGGCCTCGTTCCTGGCGCAATCGCGCGCCGCCGCGGCGGTCGAGGAGACGACGGGCGAGGAGTCGCGGCGCGCGGTCGGATCCGGTGCGGCCAGCGCCTTTGCGCTGTGGCTGCTGCTCTGCGGTCTCGTCCTCGTCGGCGTCGCCGCGCTGCTCGCCTAGACCGACGACGTACAACGCAGAACGCGCTGAACACGCAGAATAAGATAGTTATCTGCGGTTTCTGCGTGCTCTGCGTTGATCGTCGTCTCTGCTCACCCCATCGGCTTTGCCATCCGCATGTTCCACATCCGCCCCATGTGACCGGCGGGCGGCCGCACCCGCACGAACAGGTGGAACGAGACCGGGTGGCTGCCGTACGACGGGCGCAGCACGTCGGGCACGACGTAGCCGGTGACGTCGCCGCCGACGCCGATTTCGAATCCTCGCCACCGCGCCACGTCGCGCACCGCGCCGAGCGTGAGCGCGGTGACGGCGCTCGCGTCTTCGAGCGCGGGGTTCGACGCGGCGGCGCTCAGCGCCGCCTGGCCGAACACGCCGGGAGCCAGGAGCAACGCCGTTTCCTTCTGCGCGATCTCGAACCGGCCGTAGAGCGACGTGTTGCCGCGGCGGTCGGTCGCCTCGGCCAGCAGCGCATGGAAGGCACCGTGGTCGGTCCCGTTGCGGCCGGCCGCGATCGTCACTGCGGTGAACCCCGTCTGCCGGCGCCTGAACCACGCCGCGGATGCGGTGGCCCTTTTGATGTCGCCCGGCTCGAAGGCTTCCGGCTGCTTCAGAAAGCCGTACGAGATCTGAAACTGCCATTCCGCAGACGGCTCGTACCACTCGCGGATGGACCACGAATCGAGCGGGCCCGGATCCATCACGTCCCAGCGGTTGTCGTCGGGCTCGCGTCCGTTGAAGAGCGACGTTTCGATCGTGAACGGGCCGTGGTCGAGCGCGGCGGTGACGACGCCCATGGCGATGTGCGTCGAATCCAGCGTGTGGTGGCCGAGCGGCGCCGCCGGGTTCTCCGCAGCGGACGGCCGGTGCATGAACGCGATCGGTCCGAGCGCCGGCTCGCCGACCGGCGCGGCCGCGATCGTGAAGCCGCTCTGGTAATCGATCGGCAGGCGCCAGACGACCGCCGCCTGCATCACGAAATCGTGCGGGTGCTGACGGTCGACGATCGGCTGGCCATCGTGCACTTCGCCGACCTGAAAGATCTCGCGATAGCCGCGCGGGGTCGCGGTCAGCGGATCGAGGCTGAGCATGCCCGTCAGCGTCAGCTGACCCTTGCCCGCCGGCCGGCTCGCCATCCCCATCCACCAGTTGGTGGAGATCACCTCGCTGCCGCCCCGCGGCCCGCCCTGATGGTTGACGGTCGCGAACAGCACGCCGTCGGACATCAGCATCCACGGCGACGAGACGTCCTGGGCGCGCGATACGCCGGGCACCAGCAGGGCAAACATCGACAGCAGCACGACTACACGAGAGCGCATTGGGTCTCCGGGCAAATGTACGTGGTGTCCGCCTTCAGACGGACCTCTTGAAGGGTCCGGCTAAAGCCGGACACTACCGCTGGACAGAAATGAAATCGGTTTACGCCGCAGGCGCGCGATCAGATCCGGAGAATGTCCGTGCGGGAGGCTCGCGGGGGTGGTGCGTCGAAGCGTTCAAGCAGCGGCACCTCGACCGACTGGTGCGCGCGGCTGAAATCCGGAACAGCGACGACGATGACAGCGGCGAGCGGCCGCGACAGATCGACGCCGACGCGGGTCAGGTCCGCGGCCGCGATCGCGTGATCGTGCGCGCAGGGACGGGGCGCCTTCTGGTGCAGCGGACATGCCGGTGGATCCGGCCGCGCACAGTCGAGGCGGCACACTTCGGCGACGGCCGGCGCGGCGGCGATGACTATCGCGAGGGTCCACAGCAACAGGCGCTTCATCTCTCTCCGAAGAGTACACCCGGAGCGAGCTTGAAGTCCGGGTCCAGGGTTCGTTTGATCGCGCGCATTTCCTCGATCCCCTGGGCGCCGTAGAGCTCGACCAGCAGCTGCTGCTTCACCGGATTCCGGCCGACGCCGTGTTCGGCGAGCGGCGATCCGCCGAGCCGAATCACGGCTCGGCCGAACGCGACAATCGCGGCCTTGCCCGACTCGACCTCCTCCATCGATCGCGGGATGACGTTCGGGTGCAGGTTGCCGTCGGAGATGTGTCCCCACACCGCGGCGTCGAGCCGGCGGGCGCGGAACTCCTCGTCGTAGATGTCGAGCAGCTCGCCCAGGTGCGCGAACGGCACGATCATGTCGGCCGCGGTCTTGGCGATTCGCGCATCCGCCTGCTTGGCGCGCCCCACGCGGGCATTGACTCCGGCCGGCACCGCCTCCCGCAGCGCGAGCAGCTGACGCTCGCGGGCCGCGTCTCCGGGCACCGCGATCTCGACCCGGTCGAGCACCTCCGCTTCGTTCAAGGCCCGGCAGAAGCGGACGAGCCCGCTGTCCGGCGTGTCCGGTTCCTGTGCCTTGCCGATCTCGTCGAACGCCCGCGCCGGCGTCATGCCGGGCGGCAGCTCCAGCGTGACGAGGAGCGCCATCGCCGTGCCGTCGGGGATGGCGACGCCGTTCGCGCGGTCGGCTTCGTCCTCGCGCAGCAACGCGAGGCATCGCGCGTCCATGTGCTCGATCGCCGAGACGTCCATCCCATGCGGATCGCGCGTGCGCCATGTCTCGCGCGCCGCCTCGCGCAAGCGGGTGACGAACGCGAGCGCGGAGGCGCGGTCTCCGAACGGCACGAACGCCAGGCACCTGGCCGGCCGCTCGGGAAGGACGCGCAGCGTGACCTCGGTGATCACGCCGAGCGTGCCTTCCGATCCGATAAACAGATCAATCAGATCCATTCCAGGAGCGGCGAAGTAGCCGGCGGAGACCTTCGGGACGTCAGGCATCCGGTAACCCGGCACCGCCACGCGCACGGCGCGATCCGACAGGACGATCTCGAAGAAACCGTCGGGGTGGGCGCGCGTCCGGCCGCGCTCGATGTCGAGGACGTCGCCGTTGGCCAGCACCACCTTGAGGCCCTGCACCCAATCGCGCGTCGTCCCGTACTTGAACGTGGCCGCGCCGGCTGCGTTGGTGGCGACGACGCCGCCTACAAAGGCGCCGGTGAAGGTCGGCACCGGCGGATAGTGCTTGCCGACCACCGCTAGCGTGGCGTCGAGATCGACGAGCGTGACGCCGGCTTCAACCCGGACCCAATCGTCGCCCGTTGCGAGGATGCGGTTGAGATGCGACGTGCTGAGCAGGACCTCGCCGCGCGGCGTGGCGCCGCCGGTCAGCGACGACTGCGCACCGATCGGCAGCACGGTGGAGGCGGACCGCAGCAGCGCGGCGACCTCCGATTCCGATGCCGGAGCACTGAGGCCGGAGGCAAACCCTCCGGGGAAATGCGCCGCATCCTCGAGAAACGACGCGAGGACGTCGGGGTCGCGTCCGATCCGGGGCGCCGGGCCCGCCGCCGCCTGACGGGCGCGGATGATGTGATCGGACGGTCGTGTCACGGTTTTGGCGCGGGCAGCAGGTCGTCGAACAGCGCCTTCACCGGCGTGACCGTGCGCCGGTGCGCGTCGGCCTCCTTGATCAGGTCCGAGACGATGTCCGGATGAGCCGCGGCGACGTCGAATCGCTCGCCGGGATCGGCCGCCAGATCGAACAGCAGCGGCGGCGTATGCACCGTGCGCGCTTCGCCGAGATCGTAGGCGCCCATGGTGATGAAATGCGCCTTGTACCGGCCCTTGCGAACCGCCCTGAGCTCGTTGTCCGAGTAGTAGAAGACTCTGTCTCTGGGGCTGGGCCCCGATCCGCGCAGCGGCGCCGAGAGGTCGACGCCGTCGATGATGCGGTCGGCCGGCATGCGCGCCCCCGATAACGCGGCCGCCGTCGTGATCAGATCGAGACCTGATCCCATGTCGGTGACCGTGCCGGGGCGCACGGTCCCGGGCCACCAGAAAATCGCCGGCGTCCGCACGCCGCCTTCCCACGTCGTGCCCTTGCCTTCGCGAAGCGGACCGGCCGAACCGCCGTGGGTTTCGAACGGCAGCCAGGGCCCGTTGTCGCTCGTGAACAACACCAGCGTCTGGCGCTCGATGCCCGCCGCGCGCAACGCGTCGAGCACCTCTCCGGTGCTCCAGTCGATCTCCTCTATGACGTCGCCGTATCTCCCGCCGCTGCTGTGATCGACGTAGTCAGCCGAACGAGCCAGCGGGATGTGCGGCATCGAATGCGCGAGGTAGAGGAAGAACGGCCGCGCCTTGTTCGCATCGATGAACCGGCGCGCCTCTTCGGTGTAGCGCTTCGTCAGCGTGCGATGATCGACCGGCCGTTCGATCACCTGGTCGTTCCGCATCAGCGGAACGTCCCAGTACTCCGGCTTGGGGTCGTAGTACGCGGCGGTCTTGAGGCCCTTGTCCGCCGGAACCGTCATCCGCATGTCGTGCGAGAACGGCAGGCCGAACCACGAATCGAACCCCTGACGCATCGGCAGGAACTGCGGCAGCTGTCCCAGGTGCCATTTGCCGATCATGCCGGTGGAGTAGCCCGCGGACTTGAGCAGCTCGGCGATCGTCACTTCCTCGAGCGGCAGACCCTGCGCCGCGTTGTCGCGGAAGACGCCCGGCGCCCGGCGCCCGGTGGTGGCGAACATGCCGGAGCGGACCGGCAGCCGCCCCGTCAGCAGCGCCGCGCGGCTGGGCGAGCAGACGGGCTGGACGTAGAAGTTGGTCCACTTCTGTCCCTGCGCCGCCATCGCATCGAGGTGCGGCGTACGGATGTTCGGCGCGCCGAAGGCGCCGAGGTCGCCGTACCCGAGATCGTCGGCGAGGATGATGACGATGTTCGGCGGGCGGGCCGGTTGCGCGACGACGTGCCCGGTATTGACGGCGAGAGCGCCCAACACGATCCCGCTCAGAAGGGTTCGCGTGATGATGGCCATTGGCCGGAGAGTATCATTCCGCGTCAAGGGCCCGCGGGGGCTAGGGCTGGGAGCTAGGTGCTGGGAGCTGGATGTATGTTCGTTACCGTGGCGCGTTTGGGCGAGATCCCTCCGGGCACCGGCCGTCAGGTGACGGTCGGCGAGCGGTGGGTCGGCCTCTTCAACCTCGGCGGCCAATACCACGCTATCGACAACGTCTGCCTCCATCGCGGCGGCCCGCTCTGCGAGGGACCGATCGCGGGGAACATCGTCACGTGCCCGTGGCACGGCTGGCAGTACGACGTCACGACCGGCACGCTGATTCAGGATCCCAACGTCGGCGTCTCACGTCACGAAACGCGCATCGTCGGCGACGAGGTGCAGGTCCGGCTGACAGACTAAGAAAAAACCGCAGAGCTCGCGAAGAGCGCGGAGACGAAGGTTGATCTCTTTGCGGTCTCTGTGATCTCCGCGGTTTTTTCCGATTCGTTCCGCCGTTATTTCTGCGCGAGCGCTTTGATCAACCGGTACTGAAACTCCAGCCCCTCGAAGTACTGTTTCACCCCGACGCGCTCGTCTCTGCCGTGCGCGCGCACGTCGTCCATGTCGCCGAAGGTGCCGTCGACGCCGTAGGTCGGGATCTCGCCGTTGCGCATGTAGAGCCCGTCGGTGGCGCCGGTGCTCATCACCGGCACGACGACTGCGCCGGGGTACAGCTGCTTCGTCAGCGATTCAACGAGGTTCATGACGTCGGGGCGGAGCGGCGACGGCTTGCTCGGATGCGCCTCGTCGACGAACGCCACGGTGATCTTCGGGTCCGCGAGGACCTCCACGAGCTTCGCCTTCACGGCGGCGGGAGACACCCCCGGGAGGATGCGGCAGTTGACGTTGGCGCTCGCCATCTGCGGCAGCGCGTTGGTGGCGTGGCCGCCGAGCAGCTTGGTTGCCACGCACGTCGTTCGCATCATCGCGTTGTAGTAGGGGAGCGATGCCGACAGCCGGGCCGCCGCGGCGAGATCCGGCGTCGGCTTCGCCACGGCGCGCATGTCGGCCGCCAGCCTGGGATCGGCCTCCACCTCGGCGCTCTTGGCGAAGTAGGCGCGCGTCACCTCGTTCAGCTCGACCGGAAACGTGTACTCCGACAGGCGGGCGAGGCCGGCGGACAGGTGATAGATCGCGTTGTCCTTCACCGGCAGGGAACTGTGACCGCCCGGGTTGGTCGCTTCGAGATGGAAATCTTGATAGACCTTCTCGCTGGCCTGCACCTCGTTGGTGAGGTACTTCCCTTTTCGCATGCTGCCGCCGCCGCCTTCGTTGATCGCGAACTCGGCGTCGATCAGATCCTTGTGGTTCTTCACGAGCCACTCGGCGCCGTTGAACTCGCCGCCTTCCTCGTCGGCGGTGAGCGCGAGGATCAGATCGCGATCCGGCTTGAAGCCTTCCTCCTTCAGGCGAATCAGGTTGGCGACGAACTGCGACGCCATCGCCTTGTCGTCGCTGGTGCCGCGGCCGTAGAAGAAGCCGTCCTTCTCGACGAAGGTGAACGGATCCATCGACCAGTCGGCGCGCTTCGCCTCGACGACGTCGAGGTGGGCGAGGAGCAGGAGCGGCTTGCGCGCGCCGGTGCCTCGATAGCGGAAGACGAGATTGCCCTTGCGCGGATCGGGCCCGAGGATCTGCAGGTCGGCGGCGGGAAAGCCCGCGGCCTTGAGCCGCGCCGCCACCGCTTCGGCGGCCTTCGTCACGTTGCCGGCCGGCGTGTCGGTGGTGTTGATCTCGACGAGCTCCTTGTAGATCTCCCGCGCCCGCGCGTCGTTCGGTCCCGCCTGAGCGGAGACAACCGTGGCGGCGAGGAGGGCAACGAGGAGGGAATGCTTCATCCCGGGATTATAGATGGTTGAAGTCGATATACTTCCAGTGATGAAGTTTGCGCCGGAATACGTGACCTGCGTCCTCAACGAGAATTTCGAGGACGCCAAGGCTCTCCTGCTCTCGCCGATGATGGCGATCAACTACGCCCATCTGGTGATGCTCGCGGCGCAGGGGATCGTGTCCGCCAAGGACGCCCGCACGTTGCGCGAGGCGCTGGACCGCGTGTCGCAGGACGAGATTCGGCAGGTCGTGTACGACGGCACCTACGAAGACCTTTTCTTCTACGTCGAGCGCCTCGTGGTGGAGGCCTGCGGAGACGATGTCGCTGGGCGGCTGCACACGGCGCGCTCGCGCAACGACATCGACATGACGATGTACCGGATGCGGCAGCGCGAGCTGGTCCTCGGCCTGCTCGCTGCCACGTTCGCGCTGCGCCGGTCGCTGCTCGAGCTCGTGGACCGTCACCGCGACACCGTCCTCGCGCTCCATACCCACACCCAGCGCGCTCAGCCCAGCACGGTCGCCCACTACCTGCTCGCCGTCATCGAACAGGTGGAGCGGGACGGCGTCCGGCTCAAGGCGGCGTTCGAGAGCACGAACCGCAACCCGCTCGGCGCCTGTGCGATCACCGGCACCGGCTTCCCGATCGATCGCAGCCTGACCTCGTCGCTCCTCGGCTTCAGCGGCCCGACCTGCAACACCTACGGCAGCATCGCGACGGTGGACTACCTGCTGGAGAGCACGTCGGCGGCCAGCGTGCTGCTGACCGGCCACGGCCGATTCGTGCAGGACATGCTGCTGTGGAGCACCGCGGAGTTCGGCTACCTGCGGCTGGGCGACGGCTACGTCCAGGGCAGCAGCATCATGCCGCAGAAGCGGAATCCGGTCGCCCTGGAGCACGCGCGGGCGATCGGCAGCAAGGCGCTCGGGCAGGCGCAGGCGATCGTCCTCACCGCGCACAACACTCCCTTCGGCGACATCGTCGACACCGAGGACGATCTGCAGCCGCTGGTGTTCGCGATGTTCCGCGACGCGACCCGCGCCGTCCGGCTGGTTGCGGCCGCGATGTCGTCGGCGGAATTCGATGCGGCGGCGCTCGAGGCACGGGCCGGCGACGGCTGGACGACGCTCACCGAGCTCGCCGATACGCTGGTGCGCGAGCATGGCCTGCCGTTCCGGAAGGCGCACGCGATCGCCGCGCACTTCGTCGGCGGCCGGCAGCGTCAGCCCGACCGGCCGATTGCGGCGCTGCTGGCCGACGCGTCGACGGAGATTCTTGGAACACCGCTGAGCTATTCCGAGGCGCAGCTGACGCACATCCTCAGCCCGCGACACTTCGTGGAGGTCCGCACCACGTTCGGCGGGCCGGCGCCGGAAGAAACCGCGCGGGCAGCGAAGCAGTCGCGCACCCAGCTCGAGGCCGATGAGGCGTGGTGGACCGGCGCGACCGACGCCCTGGCCCTGGCAGAGCACACGCTCGCCGAGCGAAGCGCGGCTCTGTAGAACCCAGAACCCAGAACCCCGAACCCCGAACAGAACCCTGAACCCTGAACCCTGAACCATGAACCCGAACTCTGAACCCGGCACCCTGAACCCGGAACTCGATCACGATACGCCGATGACGTCCACCTACATCCAGGTGCTCGTGCTCGAAGCGCTGATCATCGCCGCGCTCTGGGTCTTCGGACGAGCGTTCGCGTGACACGCATTCTTAATTCTTAGTTCCCAATTCTTAATTCCTATGCGTCCCCTCGACTGGCTTGTGGTCGTTGCCTATGTCGGCTGGATCATCATCGACGGCCTGCGCCGTTCGAAGGGGACCGACAAGGTGGACGGCTACCTGCTCGCGAACCGTTCGTTGCCGTGGTGGGCGGTGGGGCTGTCGGTGATGGCGACGCAGATGAGCGCCGTCACGATTGTCGGCACCACCGGCCTCGCGTATTCCACCGGGCTGCGCTTCATTCAGAACTACTTTCCGCTGCCGCTGGCGATGGTGATTCTGTCGCTGACCGTCGTGCCGTTCTTCACGCGCGCGCGTGTCTACACCGCCTACGAGTATCTCGAGCGCCGGTTCGACGTTCGGGTCCGCTCGCTGGCGAGCTTCCTCTTTCTGATCGGCCGCGCCGCCTCGCTCGGCGTCACCCTGGCCGCGCCGTCAGTCGTGATGTCGGTGATTCTCGGCTGGTCGCTGCCGGTGACCGTGCTCGTGATCTGCATCCCGATGATCGCCTACACCACGATTGGCGGAGTCCAGGCGGTGGCCTGGACCGACGTCAAGCAGATGTTCATCGTGGTCTTCGGCATGTCGGCCGCGGTGGTCATCCTGCTGTACGGAATCCTTCAGCATGTGGGATTCGGCCAGGCGCTCAACCTGGCGGGAGCGACCGGCCGGTTGAAGGCGGTGGACTTCAGCTTCAACCTCAGCGAGACCTACACGTTCTGGTCGGCGATGCTCGGCGGCACGTTTCTGATGCTCTCGTACTTCGGCTGCGACCAGAGCCAGGTGCAGCGCTACCTGACGGCGAAATCGATCGATGAAGCGCGCCAGTCGCTGATGATGAGCGCCTGGGTCAAGATCCCGCTGCAGCTGCTGATCCTCACGACCGGCGTGCTGGTGTTCGTGTTCTACCTGTTCAACACGCCGCCGATGCTGTTCAACCGCGTCTACGACGCGCAGGTGGCGGCGGGCCCGCGTGCGGCGGAATACGCCGGGCTGCAGCAGGAGTTCGACGCGGAGGCGGCGGCCCGCGGCCGCGCCGCCACGTCGGTGGATCGGACGGCGTTCCTCGCGAGCGACACGCGGCTCAAGGCGATCCGCGCGAAGGCGCTCGCCGTCGTCAAGCAGGCGTCCGGCGACGACAGCTACAACGACGTCAACTACGTGTTCCCGACCTTCATCACCACCGTCATGCCGATCGGGCTGGTCGGGCTGATGATCGCGGCGATCTTCGCGGCGGCGATGTCGGCCAGCGGCGGCGAGCTGAACGCGCTGGCGACGGCGACGGTGATCGATTTCTACAAGCGGCATTTCAGGAAGGATGCGACCGACGGGCACTATGTGTTCGTGTCGAGGCTGGCGACGTTTGGCTGGGGCCTGTTCGCCTGCTTGGTGGCGATGCGTGCGGCCAATCAGGGTTCCCTGATTGAAGTCGTCAACCGCTATGGATCGGTCGTCTACGGATCGCTGCTCGGCGTCTTCATCCTCGCGATCCTGACCAAGCGGGCGACCGCGCGCGGTGCCTTCTGGGGAACGATCGCGGGCATGGCCGCGGTGCTCTACGTCTACAACTGGGTGCCGTGGATCGCCTTTCTCTGGCACAACCTCATCGGCGCCGTCGTCGTGGTCGTCGTCGGCATGGCGATCAGCTACACGCAGAGGCCTACGAGCGTTGGTAGTAACTAGCCCTGTTGGCTAGAACTAGAAGCTTGTTTCAGGCCAGAAATCTCACAAAACGCTATGGCCGGCTGACCGCGCTGAGCGACGTTTCGTTCAGCGTCCGGCCCGGCGAAGTGCTCGGCCTGATTGGCCCGAACGGCTCGGGCAAGACCACGTTGTTCGAGTGCCTGGGCGGCGTCCTGCCGCTCGACGCCGGGTCGCTGGTGCAGCACGGCCGGCCGATGAGCGATCGCGCGCGCGCCTCGACGCTCTTCTACCTGCCCGACTCCATCGTGCCGTGGCCGGAACAGTCGGTGCGCTGGGCGATCGACTTCACCCTGGGCTTCTTCCACGGCCGCGTCTCCCTGCGCGAGGAGGTCGTGCAGCGGCTGGACATCGGCCCGCTGCTCGACGCGACGATCGGCAGCCTGTCCAAGGGCCAACGCAAGCGGGCGTTGCTCGCCATCGGCCTGCTCATGCCGCAGCCGATGCTGCTGGCCGACGAGCCGTTCGACGGCCTCGACCTGCGCCAGAGCCGCGACGTGGCGGAGACGCTGCGCTCCTACGCGTCGGCCGGCCGGACGATGTTCCTCTCGATCCATCAGATCAAGGACGCGGCGCGGGTCTGCGATCGCTTCGTCCTGATCAGCGGCGGCTCGATCCGCGGCGAGGGCACGTTCGAGCAGCTCGCCTCCCAAGCCGCATCGCGCGGCGCGACGACCGGGGATCTCGAAGAGGTGTTCCTTGCGCTCACCTAACGATTCGGAAGAAACCGGGGAGACCGCAAAGACCGCTGAGAGTTTTTCGGGCTCTGCGATCTCAGCGCCCTCCGCGGTTTCTTCTTTCCGTTGGCTGCTCGCGAAGGAATACCGCGAGCTGGTCGCGTCGCGCGCGTGGTGGGTGCTGCTCCTGGCAATGGGCCCGCTCGTCGGGGTGACCTTCATCAGCGCGGTGCGGACGTACGGGGAGGCCAGCGGCTTGAACGGGACCACCGCCGGCGTCGGCGAAGCGTTCTCGCCGCTCATCGGCATCTGGGCGCCGACCTTCAGCGCCTGCGAGGTGGCGGCGGTCTTCCTGCTGCCGTTCGTCGCGATCCGGCTGGTCTCCGGCGACCGCCAGAGCGGCGCGCTGAAAATCGAGATGCAGCACCCGATGCCGGCGTTCGTGCGGATCGCGGCCAAGGCGATCGTGCTGCTCGGCGCGTGGCTGACCGCGTCATTGGCCCCGCTCGGCGCGGCGCTGCTCTGGAGGAGTTACGGCGGCAGCATCTATCCGCCCGAGCTGATGACGGTGGTGCTCGGCCACGTGCTCAACGCCGGCCTGACGATCGCCCTCGCCTCCGCGGCGGCGGCGCTCACCGAGCATCCATCGACGGCCGCGATCCTCACCCTGAGCGTAACGGTGGGCACCTGGATCCTCAATTTCATCGCGGCGGTCCAGGGCGGGATCTGGGAGCGGCTCGCGGGCTATACCCCGCCGGCGATGGTGGCCCAGTTCCAGCACGGCCTGATTCGCATGGACGTGGTCGTCGTCACCCTGGCGCTGGTGATCGCGGGGCTGGCGTTCGCCGCGATCTGGCTGCGCCTCGGCGTCTCCGTCCGGCGGCGGGTGCAGGAATCTATGGCGCTGGCGGCGGTTGCCGTTCTGGCAGTGGTCTCGGGCGGCGCCGCCAGGCCCAGCTGGGATCTGTCGGAGAACCGGATGAACTCGTTCCCCGAGGCGGACGAACAGGCGCTCGGCAGGATTCGCGCGCCGCTCGGGATCGAGGTCCACCTCGCGCCTGAAGATCCCCGCCGCGCCGATCTCGATCGCAAGGCGATCGCGAAGCTGCGCCGCGTGCTTCCGGCGCTGCACGTGCAGTACGTCTCGGCGACCTCGATCGGTCTCTTCGAACAGAACGCGCCGCACTACGGCGAGATTTGGTACGAGCTGGGCGGGAAGAAGGAGATGAGCCGCGCGACGACGGCGGAGAGCGCGCTCGAGACGATTTACGACCTCGCCGGCGTCAAGCCTCCGATCGAGAACGACGACGTCTTCCGCGGGCACCCGCTCGCGGTGGCTCCCAAAGGCGCCGCGGCAGTGTTCTACGGCATCTGGCCCGCGTTGGTCGTGGTCAGCGCATTTTTCATTCGCAGGAGACAGGTATGAAGAGACTTCAGATCGCTGCCGCCGCCGCTGCAGCGCTGTTCGCGATCGCGGCGCTGCGCGCCGCCGACCTCAAGGTCGATCTCAGCAAGGAAACCGTCGGCAAGCCGCCGGCGACCTTCGAGCCGATGGTCGGCACCTGGGTCGTGGCGCAGGACGGCGCCGACAAGGTGATCATGATCGACGGGCGGCCGTGGGTCGCCAGCAAGGACAACCCCACCAAGCTGCTGATCGAAAGCGCGCGCAAGCTGTACGGGACGTCGAACGAAGAGCTGATGGACAACGCGAAGCAGTTCGCGTACTTCCCGGTCGCCGTGCTCCGCGGCCTGGAGAACTTCACGAACGGCACGATCACGGTGAAGTTCAAGACCATCGCCGGCGATGCCGATCGGGCCTCCGGCATCCTGTTCAACGTCAAGCCGAACGGCGACTGGCTCGCGGTCCGCTACAACGACACCGAAAACAACGTCGCGCTCTGGGAGTTCCACAACGGCATGCGCCGCAACATGCGCTTCAGCGATCGGGCGCACAAGTTCATGCTCGACCGCGCCGCGTGGCACGAGCTGAAGCTGACGGTCGACGGCGCCGACCTCAAGACCTGGCTCGACGGCGAGCTCGCGCTCGAGTACACGCTCGGCAGCCAGCCCGGACCCGGCCGCAACAACGCGCCGCCGAACCCCGATCTGCTCCCGGCCAACAACGCCGTCCTGCGCCCGCCCGTGATGGGCAAGGTCGGCGTCTGGGCGAAGACCGACACGACCAGCTATTTCAAGGACTACGTGGTGAGCCCGAAGTGACGGGCGGGATGGGCAGGATGGGCAGGATCGGCGGGATGGGCTGGATGGTTCGCGCGGGATGGATGCTTGTCCTGCCTATCCTGCCCTTCCTGCCCATCCAACCCCTGTACGCGCAGAGCCCGAACACCTCCTCGATCATCGTCCTCGTCACCGACCAGTCGGGCGCCATGGTCACCGACGCGAAAGTGACGGTGATCA
>Ga0070665_100005252_pt1 | contig 13390 bp, 11 predicted proteins | sample KBSS13metaG_FD_65862 | JGI IMG/M metagenome (GOLD analysis project Ga0070665, IMG submission 65862) | Switchgrass rhizosphere microbial communities from Kellogg Biological Station, Michigan, USA - KBS S1-3 metaG | ecosystem: Host-associated > Plants > Roots > Rhizosphere > Soil ... | reverse complement strand
GGCCTGTCGGCCAAGTGCGAGGAAGCCGGCGGCATCGACCTGATCGTCATCTACAACTCGGGCCGCTACCGCATGGCCGGGCGCGGCTCGCTGGCGGGGCTGATGGCCTACGGCAACGCCAACGAGATCGTCTGCGAGATGGCGCGCGAGGTGCTGCCGGTGGTCAAGCACACGCCGGTGCTGGCGGGCGTGAACGGGACCGATCCGTTCATGATCCCCGACGAATTTCTGGCGCGGCTCGTTGCACTGGGCTTTTCGGGCATCCAGAACTTTCCGACGGTCGGGCTGATCGACGGCACCTTCCGCGCCAACCTCGAAGAAACCGGCATGAGCTACGCACTCGAAGTCGAGCTGATCGCCAAGGCGCGCGCGCTCGACCTCTTGACCACGCCCTACGTGTTCTGCGAAGCGGATGCGCGCGCCATGGCCGGTGCCGGCGCCGATATCGTCGTGTGCCACCTGGGCTTGACGACCGGCGGTGCGATCGGCGCAGAGACCGCGCTCACGCTGGCCGATTGCGTACCGCGCATCGACGCCTGGGCGGCGGCGGCGCAAGAGGTCAACCCCGACGTCATCGTGCTGTGCCACGGTGGTCCGATTGCCACGCCGCAAGACGCGCAGTACGTGCTGGCCCATTGCCGCGCCTGTGATGGCTTCTATGGCGCCAGTTCCATGGAGCGCCTGCCCACCGAGGTGGCGCTCACCGACACCACGCGCCGATTCGTCGGAATCACGCGATAACGCGATCACGCGACAACAGGAGACGACTTTCATGTCTGGTTCCCAATTCGGCAGTTTCATCCTCGGGCTACTGGTCGTCGCGATCGTCGTCGCCATCGCCGTGTTCCTGCTCCACTGGCTGTACCTGCGCAGCTCCAAGGAGCGCGCCTTCGTGCGCACCGGACTCGGCGGCCAGCGTGTGGTGCTCGACGGCGGCGCCTTCGTGCTGCCGATCGTGCACGACGTGATCCCGGTCAACATGAACACGCTGCGGCTCGAAGTGAGCCGCGGCCGCGACAAGGCGCTGATCACCAAGGACCGCATGCGTGTCGACGTGATCGCCGAGTTCTACGTGCGCGTGGCGGCCAATGCCGATTCGGTGGCCAACGCGGCGCAGACGCTGGGCCTGCGCACGATGGAGCCGGACCAGTTGAAGGAGCTGGTGGAAGGCAAGTTCGTCGACGCGCTGCGCACCGCGGCCGCCGAGATGACGATGGAAGAGCTGCACGAAAAGCGCGGCGCCTATGTCAAGCGGGTGCGCGAGACGGTGGCCGAAGACCTGACCAAAAACGGCCTGGAACTGGAAGCGGCCTCGCTGACGCAGCTCGACCAGACCGGCATGGAGTTCTTCAACCCCAGCAACGCGTTCGACGCCGAAGGCCTGACGCGCCTGACCGAGCAGATCGAGCACCGCAAGAAGCAGCGCAACGACGTCGAGCAAGACACCCTGATCGCGATCCGCAACAAGAACCTCGAGGCCGAAAAGCTCTCGCTCGAGATCGATCGCGAGAGCGAACATGCACGGCTGTCGCAGCAGCGTGAGGTCGAGATGGCGCGCTCGCGCCAGCGCTCCGAAGTCGCGGTCGAACGGGCCCAGCGCGAGCAGCACGCCGAGAGCGCGCAGATCGCGGCCCGGCAAAGCATCGACGCCGCGCGCATCCGGTCGGAGCAGACGATCGAGGAAGAGCGCATCGGCAAGGAGCGCGCGATCCAGAGCGCCGAACTGGATCGGCGCATGTCACTGGAGCTGGCCGAGCAACAACGTTCGATCGCAGTCGCGCGCGAAAGCAAGGCACAGAGCGAGGCGCAGGCCGAAGCCGAAGTGGCGCGCGCGCAGGCCGTGTCGGCCGAAGAGAAAGTGTTTACCGCGCGCGAGGTCGAGATGGCCGAGCGCAAGAAGTCGATCGAACTGATCGCGGCGGCGCTGATCTCCGAGCGCGATGCCTTGCGCCTGACCTCCGCCGCGCAGGCCGAGCACGACGCCAGTGCCAATCGCGGCGCGGCACTGCGGGCGCAGGCGCAAGCCGATGCCGACGCCGACCAGATCCGCTCGATGGCGCTGCGCGTGCGCGCCGAGATCGAGGCCGAGGCGGCGCGCTGGATGAACGAGGCGCACAACATGCTGACGCCCGAGGCGCGCATGTCGGCGTTGCGCATGCGCCTGGTCGAGAAAGCCGAAGGCATCATCCGCGAATCGGTCAAGCCGATGGAGCGCATCGAGGGCATCAAGATATTGCACGTCGATGGCCTGGGCGGCTCGTCGGGCGGGGTCGGGCGCAACGCCGATGGCGGCGGCAACTTCGCCGACGGCCTGGTGAATTCGGCCCTGCGCTTTCGCGCGCAGGCGCCACTGGTCGACCAGTTGCTGCGCGAGATCGGCATCGAGGGCGGCGACATCCAGAAGCTGGTGGGCGACGCCAGCGGCGCGCATGCCGCGCTGCCGGCCCGGGCCAACAAGGAATAACGCATGGTGAACGTCTACGTGTCGAGCGTGATCGACGCCAGCGCCGACAACGTGTGGTCGCGCGTGCGCGACTTCAACGGCCTGCCGCAGTGGCATCCGGCCATCGCCGACAGCCGCATCGAGAACGGCCAGCCGGCCGATCGCGTTGGCTGCATCCGGCACTTTCACCTGCGCGATGGCGGCATGATCCGCGAGCGGCTGCTGGCCTTGTCGGACTACGAGTACAGCTGCACCTACGAAATCCTCGAGAGCCCGATGGGCGTGACGCACTACACCGCAACCTTGAAGTTCACCCCGGTGACCGATGGCGCGCGCTGCTTTGCCGAATGGAGCGCCGAGTTCGAGTGCGACGAGGACCGCGAACGGGAGTTGACGGAATCGATCGGTACTGGCGTTTTTCAGGGCGGGTTCGACGCCCTGAAGCGCCACTTCGGCGGGCGCTAAACGTGCTCCAGCGCGTCGTCCGCTCGACCATCATCGATGCGCCGATCGAGCGCGTGTGGTCGGTGCTGCGCGACTTCAACAGCCATGACCAGTGGCACGACGTGGTCGAGGCCAGCCGCATCGAGGGCAACGAGCGCAGCGACCAGGTCGGTTGCGTGCGCAGCTTCACGCTCAAGGACGGCAACCGCATTCGCGAGCAGTTGCTCACGCTGTCCGATACCGAGCACAAGAGCACCTACTGCATCGTCGAAGCGACCGTGCCGCTGCAGCGCTACGTCGCCACGCTGACCTTGAAGCCGGTGACCGACGGCGCCCGCACCTTCTGGCATTGGGAGTCGACCTTCGCAACGCCGCCGGGCCGCGAGCGCGAACTGAGAGACATGGTGGCGCAAGGCGTGTACGAGGCAGGCTTTGCCAATCTGCGCAAGTTCCTGAGCCAGGACAGCAGCCGTGCCTCGTCGAGTTGGAGCGAGGGGCCGTCGGCTTTGCCGATGCAGAGCCGACGGATCGGCATCGAGCGCTATGGCGGACCCGAGGTGCTGCGTCCGATGGACGGAGAAGCAACGCCGCCACGCGAAGGCGAGGTCCGCATCCGGCAACGCGCCATCGGCGTGAACTTCATCGACGTCTACCTGCGCCGCGGCTGGGTGCCGTCGATGCTGCCCGTGTCCACCGGTTCGCCCGGCGTGCCCGGCATGGAGGCCGCGGGCAGCGTGATCGACGTCGGGCCGAACGTCAGTGGCATCTTTGCCGGCGACCGCGTCGCCTACCTCGGACCGGTGCCCGGCGCGTACTGCAGCGTGCGTTCGGTTCCGACGGATTGGCTCGTGCGACTACCCGCTGCGATCGAAGACGACGTGGCCGCAGCGCTGCTGCTCAAAGGCATTACCGCCGACTACCTGTTGCGCGACCTGGGGCACGTGCAGCGCGGCACGCGCATCCTCGTCCACGCGGCAGCGGGTGGCGTCGGCCTGCTGCTGTGCGCGTGGGCGCGACGGCTCGGTGCGGTGGTGGTGGGCACCGTGTCGAGCGAAGAAAAGGCACGCATCGCACGCGACCACGGCTGCCAGCACGTGATCGTGACGCGCGACTACCAATTTGCCGAAGCCGTGCAGCGCGCCTGCGGCGGTGTCGACGTGCTGGTCGATGGCCTGGGCGAAGCGGCGCGCGATGAGAACTACGCCGCCCTCGCCCGCCGCGGCCACTGGATCAGCCTGGGCCAGGCCAGCGGCGCGCTCGCCGACCTGTCGCCCGACCTGCTCATCGGCAAGTCGTTGAGCTTTTCGCGCCCCGTGGTGTTCGACTACGTGGCGACGCCGGCGCAGCTCGCCGAGCGCGCACAACGCGTGTGGAACGCGCTGGAAGACGGCGCGATCAAGCGGCCACCGATCGAGCGCTTTTCGCTCGATGCCGCCGCGCAAGCCCATGAGCGGCTCGAATCGCGCGCCACCATCGGCGCACTCGTGCTGCTGGCCTGAAGACGAAGCGAACGCACACAGGAGAACACGATGATCGTCGGCATGAACCACTTCACCGTCACCGCGGAAGACGAGAAGAAGACGCTCGATTTCTACACCGGGCTGCTCGGCCTGCGCGTCGGCCACCGCCCGGACCTCGGCTTTCCCGGGGCATGGCTGTATGGCAGCGGGTCGCAGGCGGTGCTTCACCTCTACTTCGGCCGACCGGTGCCCGAACCGCGCACCGGCGTGATCGACCACATGGCGTTCACGGCCAAGGACTTGCGTGCGGTGAAGGCGCGCTTCGACGCCAGCGGCATGCGGTACGACCTGCGGCAGCAGGCTGGCGCCGGGACGTGGCAGCTGTTCTGCCACGACCCGAACGGCGCCAAGGTCGAGCTCGATTTCGACCCGTCGGAGACCCTGTAGAGACTGCGCCTAGGGAATAAAGCTCAGCGTCTCCGGAAGCGGCGGCACGATCGGCACTTCGAACATCGGGCCGGCCCCGTCGGGGTCGATCACGCTGGCGCCGCCGGTGGCAAAGAACACCGCCATCTGCGTCTGAGCCCCCACCGCGAACGGCGCTGCCGCCGCTGTGGCGATGTTGCTCAGGAAGGTGTGGGGGTTCTTGTCCAGCGTCGGGAATGCGGCGTAAGCCAGATCGTTGCGGAAGTACACCGCCCGATCGGCCAGGTCGCCGGCACGAAGCAGCGCTGTGCTGGTCGGGTTGGGCACGGTGGCGTCGCCCTTGGCAATCTGGATCAGCACCGGCTTGGCATGGTTACCGGGCAGCGGGTTCTTGCGAATGTAGGACGCGTAGGCCACCGGGTCGCCCGCCTGCTGCGCCCACTGGAAGCGGTCGAAGGTCTGCTGAATGGCCATCGCGCCGGGCACGGTGTTCACCAGCGGCGGCAGGTTGCGCAACGGAATGTTCTCGTTGAACTGGAGGTTGAAAGGCACCGGCGTGTTCGGCAACGGCGGCAGGTTCAAGAGGCCTCGTTGCGCCAGCGAGATGGCGCTCAAGGCGCGAAAGCTCGGGCTCAGCCGCGCGATCTCGGTGATCGAGCCGCCAGGCACGTTCGGCACGCCGGCCTTGATGTCGGGTTCCATGCCCAGGAGCATGGTGCCGTAGATGCCGCCGAAAGACTGGCCGGCGTAGTAGATGCGCTCGCCATCGAGGTCACGCGTGCCGTCGCCTTCCACGTCGATGCCCGCCTGCACCTGCCGCACCAGTTGCATCAGGTCGACCACCGTCTGGCGCAGCCCGTCGCGGCTGCCCAGCACGTTGCGCGGGCCGAAGGCGTTGACGCCCTCGGTCGAATCGATGACGCCGTTGCCGTCCTGGTCGATCCCGCGGCCGCCGGCTGGCAACGTCACGGGCGCGCCCACCTTGGGCAGCACGGTGAGCGAACTGTCGGCCCCGTACCCGTGGCCCACCACGTTGATCGACAGGGTGGCGATGCCGCGCGAGGCAAACACCGAGGCGACCGTCCAGGGCACCCCGTACATGCTGTCGGTGAAACCATGACCGAAGATCGCCACCGGCCAGCCGCCAGCCGGCTTGGTGCCGCTGGGCAAAAACAGCTGCAGGATCAGCTGGTTGTTGCTCTTTGCGATCGGCTGCCCCGAGATGGTGGATGTGGTGGGGATCGACTGGCTGGCGTCCAGGTAGTTGGGCGAAGCAAAGCGGCCGTAGGCGATCTTCCCCACCGCGCCCGGCACTATCTCGAGCGCGGGCGTCGGCAGGAAAGCGGTGGTAAACGTCGGGGCGGTGCCGGTCTGGCGGCTGATCTGGATGCCCTGCAGATCGGCCACGTTGAACACCGAGCGCACCGGGTCGTTGGCGCTGCCGCCGATCTTGAAGTCCACCGCACCTGGTTTTGCGTGCTTGATCTGCCGCGCGATCTTCGACAGGTCGGCCGTGATGCTTTGCGTGGTGAACAAACTGGCGGCAACGACGCGCTCGCGCCCGCCGCCGCCATGGGGCCCGCCGCTGCGTGCGGCACTGCGCATGTCGCGCTCGTACTCGTCGGCGTGGCGCTCGTTCTCGCTTTGGCTGAAGCGCCCGCCCACGATGCGCGCACCGCCGGCATCGCGGACGCCGCTGGTCACGACCAGAACGTAGCGCGAATGCTGGCTGAGCAGCTCGTCGGGCTGCAGCGCCACGGTGTTGGTGGCCGGATCCCAAACCACCTGGTTGATGCCCACGCGCTCGCCGAAGCCGCGCAGCGTGAAGGTGTCGCCCAGGTTGACCAGGTACACGGTGTCGCTGGTCACGCTGGCCGGGTCGATGGCGCCGGTGAAGGGGATGGTGATGCGCGGCTGGGTGGAGAAGCCGTCGAGCTCGTTGATCACCTTGATGTCGGCGCACTCGGCGGCGGTGGCCGCGCTGGCCGCGCAATCGGGCGTGGGCAGCTTGACGCGCCGGAAGGTCAGCTGCGACCAGTCGCGCACCGTGAAACGGTCGCTCGGGAACGGTGTGGTCGTGGTGCTTTCGGGATCGAAACGCACGCTGACGTCGGCGGCCGCCACGAGCGGTGCGAACACAAGGGCGGCGGCAAGGCAACGCCACCGAGGTTGCGATCGGATCATGCGGGTGTCTCCTGATTGTTGGTTGTGCGGCGACTCTAGGGCCGCCTGTCGACTTCGCGCAAGACGTGCTTACGCGCAGCGTCCGCCCCTACGCGAGTTGCGCAGCCAGTGCCTGCAACGCCTGTCCTACCGGCTGTTCCACCTTGAGCGTCAGCAATTCGTCGGCGCGGGTGCGCCCGAGGTTGATCGCCGCCACCGGCTTGCCCGCCGCCGCTGCCGACTGCACGAAGCGATAGCCCGAGTACACCATCAGCGACGAGCCGGCCACCAGCACCGCGTCGGCAGCCTCGAGCGCCGCGAAGGCCGCGGCGACACGATCGCGCGGCACGTTCTCACCGAAGAACACGACATCGGGCTTGAGCATGCCGCCGCACACGGGGCACGGCGGAATGTCGAAAGTCGAGAAGTCGATGCCGTCGAGGTCGGCGTCGCCATCCGGCGCCGCGCGCGCTTCCAGCGCAGCCCAGCGCGGGTTGCGTTGCCGCAGTTCGATTTGCAAGGCGGCGCGCGGCGAACGCACCTCGCACGCCAGACAACGCACGGTGTCGATGCGTCCATGCAAGTCGATGGTGCGTTGGCTGCCCGCCGCACCGTGCAGGCCATCGACGTTTTGCGTCAGCAGCAACTCGATGCGGCCGTTCGACTCGAGCTGCGCCAGCGCGCGGTGGGCCGCAGTCGGCTGCGCTTGCGCCATCGTCGGCCAGCCGATCAAGCTGCGTGCCCAGTAGCGGCGGCGGGTCGGGTCGTCGCCCGTGAAGGCCTGGTACGTCACGGGAGAAGGCCGCTTCCACTCGCCGTTGACGTCGCGGTAGTCGGGGATGCCGGCGTCGGTGCTGCAGCCCGCGCCGGTCAGCACGAACAGGCGCGGATGCCGCGTGGTGAAGTCGATCAGCGAAGCAAGCGTGGCGTCCATCGAAAAGAGCATAAGGTCGCAGCCTTGCCCGCGTGCGCGCGGGCCGATTTTTTGCTTGCCTCTTTTTCATGAAACCCATCGACGATCCCCTGCTTTCCCTGCCCGACATCGAGGTGCGTCGAAGCGGCGTGCATGGCCTCGGCGCTTTCGCGACGCGCGACCTGCCCGCCGGCTCGGAACTCGGCCCGTACGCCGGGCGCCGCTATTCCGAGGAAGAGGCTGCCGCGGTCGACTGGGACTCGAACCTCACGTACCTGTTCTCGCTGTCCGACGGCACGTTGATCGACGGTGCGCAGGGCGGCAACGCGACGCGGCACCTCAACCACGCGTGCGCCCCCAACTGCGAGGCGGCCGAACTGCGGCTGGACGACGACAGCATCGAGCTGAAGATCCACACGCTGGTGGCGGTCAAGGCGGGCCAAGAGCTGTTCATCGACTACGCGCTGGTGGTGGACGACAGCGAAGCGCCCTCCGATTTTCCGTGCCACTGCGGGTCGTCGGGCTGCCGCGGCACCCTGGTCGCGCCCGGCTGACGCGGCGCTCAGGCGGCGCTCAGGTCGCGCGCAAGTCGCACCACATGTGCACCTTGGCGACGTAGCCCTCGCCCACCGCCACCGCCATCGGCTCGATGCCGAACGGCACGAAGCCGAAGCGCTCGTACAGCCGCTGGGCGCTGACGTTGCCTTGCGTCACGGTAAGTTGCACCAGGCGCAGATCGGGCCGCGAACGGGCTTCAGCCAGCGCCGCCTGCACCAGCGCCGCGCCGACACCGTGCGCGCGATGCGATGCCAGCACCACCATCCCGAACAGTTGCGCCTTGTGTCGCGCTTTCTCGCGCGTCTCGAAGCTCAACCCGGTGGCGCCGCACAGCACGCCTTCACCGGTGTATGCGCCGAACACGATCTCTTTGGCGAGCGGCTCGACGGCCAGCCGCGCTTGCCACCACGACAGCGGCAGCGCTGAACGCTCGGTCGGGCTGGACGTGAAGGCGTCGGGGTGCCGTGCATAGGCATCGAGCATCAGCGCGCGGTAGCTCGGCGCGTCGCCGGGACGCAGGCGGCGAACCGTCGTCATGGCGTTGGACCCAGCAGTGCCTGGTATATCGCCAGGTCGCGCATCGAGAAGCAGCAAAACACGATGTCGTCGAATGCGCCGAGCGCATCAGCGGTGTCGCGCACCGTTTGCAGCGCGATGCGCGCTGCAGGTTCGACCGGATAGCCGTACACGCCGGTGCTGATGCCCGGAAACGCGATCGTGCGCGCGCCCTGCGCCGCCGCGACTTCGAGCGAACGTCGATAGCACGAGGCGAGCAGTTCGGGCTCGCCGCGCGTGCCGCCCTGCCAGACCGGGCCCACCGTGTGAATCACGCATCGCGCTGGCAGGCGAAAGCCCGGCGTGGCTTTCGCATCGCCCGTCTTGCAGCCGTGCAGCGCGCGGCAAGCCTGCAACAACTCGGGCCCGGCGGCACGGTGGATGGCGCCATCGACACCACCGCCACCCAGCAGCGAACTGTTGGCGGCGTTGACGACGGCGTCGAGCGCCAGCGTCGTGATGTCGGCTTGCAATGCACGCAAGGGGGTCGACATGCGGCGTGATCCTTTGCGTTCAGTGCTCCGGCGCGATCGCCTCGGCGTATTCATACAGCGCGCCGAGGATCGCCTCGCCGCGCTCGTCTGCGGTTTCCGACAGCGCATCGATTTGCGCGAAGTAGCCGTCGACATTGAGCGCGCCACCCTCGCCTTCGATCAGGCGCGCGGTCCGGTGCGCTTCCCAGCGCGCGGAGTCGTCGGGCGACAGCGTGTCGGCGAAATTTCGCGCGCGGTAGCGGAACACCAGTTCTTCGAGCCGCGCGTCGTCGAAGCCGGTGCGGGCACGCGCCAGTTCGTCGCCGGACAAGGCGCGCAAGTGATCGAGCCGCCGCCGGTCGGCGTTGCCGACGAAGCCGCCGTACAAGTCTTCGTCGACGTCGCGCGGCGAATCGTCCTTCGGCCGCGCGAACACCTGCGCCCAGATCGCGCTCATGTCCGGCAATGCCGCGGCACGCTCAGCGTGGCGCGCAGCCAGGTCGAGGTCGATGCGCCAGCGGTCGGCCATGGGGGCACTGAGCGTGCGCAAGTTGCCCACCACCATCGGTGATTTGTTCAGGTGCACGCTCTTCAGAGGCAGCCGCGTCACGCCTTCGGGCAGATCGGCGGTGCGGCTGAACAGGCGCAGCCGCAAGGTCGCGACATCCAGCGTGGCGAGTTCAGACGGATCGTGCGCCAGGTTCCAGGCCAGCAGTTCGTTCTTGTTGGTCGGATGGCTGGCCAGCGGCCACATCACGGCCAGGCAGCCGTTGTCGGTGCCGAACATGCCGGACACATGCAGGAAGGGCTTGGCCGTCTCGCGCGTCGCCGGCAGGCCGAGCTCGGTTGCAACGCGGTCCTTCTTGCGCAGGGCGAATGCAAATTCGAACAGCTTCGGCTGTTTGTCGCGGATCAGGCGCGCCAAGGCGATGGTCGCGCGCACGTCCGACAGCGCATCGTGCGCGGCCTCGTGCAGCAAGCCGTTGGCACGCGCCAGGTCTTCGAGCTTGAAGCTGGGTTTGCCATCTTCCTTCTTCGGCCATTCAACGCCTTCGGGCCGAAGCGCGTACGTGAGGCGCACGACATCGAGCAAGTCCCAGCGCCCGCACTCGTTCTGCCACTCGCGCGCATACGGATCGATCAGGTTGCGCCAGAACATGAAGCGCGTGATCTCGTCGTCGAACCGGATCGTGTTGTAGCCAACGCCGATGGTGCCGGGCTGCGCGAAGGCACGCTCGATGGTGGCGGCGAACTCACGCTCGGGGACGCCCTGTGCCAGGCACAACTGCGGCGTGATCCCGGTGAGCAGGCACGCTTCGGGGTTCGGCAGGAAGTCGGGCGCGGGCTGGCAGTACAGCATCAGCGGCTCGCCGACTTCGTTCAGATCCGCGTCGGTGCGGATCGCCGCGAACTGCGCGGGCCGGTCGCGCCGCACGTTGGCCCCGAAGGTTTCGTAGTCGTGCCAGAGGAAGGTGTGGGGCATGGTGGGCGGCTCGGGAAATGGCTCAGAGAAGCGGTGAGAACAGGCGGGCGACGGCATCGAACAGCCTGCGAAGGAAGGGCTGCTTGCGGTTGGCGCGAATACCGGCGGCACTGTGCAGATCGGTCTCGAACTGCGCGGCCAGCGGCTTGGCGAGCGCCGGCCCGTACACCACCGCCATTACCTCGAAGTTGAGACGGAAGCTGCGGTTGTCGAAGTTGGCGGTGCCGATCATCGCGCAGTGATCGTCGACCACCAGCGTCTTGGAGTGAAGCATGCGCGCCTTGTACTCCCACACCTTGACGCCCGCGGCGATCAACTCGTCGTAGTAGGAGCGCGCCGCGGCGCTCACGATTGCGCTGTCGCTGCGGCGCGGCACCAGCAGGCGCACGTCGACACCGCGCAGCGCTGCGCTGGTCAACGCCATCAAGGCCGGCTCGCCCGGCACGAAGTACGGCGTGGTGAGCCAGGCGCGCTCGCTGGCCGAATGGATCGCCGACACGTGCATGCGGTGGATTGCCTCGAGCGGATTGTCCGGGCCGCTGGTGACGATCTGCACCGGGATGTCGCCGGGATCGGTGCGGGGCAGCAGGCGCACCAGCGCGCCCTCGCCGCTCTGCGGCGCCTCGCCGGTGGCGTAGCTCCAGTCTTCCAGAAAGGTGGTCTGCAGCCAGCGCACGGCGCTGCCCTCGATGCGCAGATGCACGTCGTGGTAGGCATCGCTGCGCGTGCGCGCATCTTCTTCGTCGGTGACGTTCACGCCGCCGGTGAACCCGATCTGCCCGTCGCACACCACGATCTTGCGATGGGTGCGGTAGTTGGTGACAGGCCGCAGGCGCCGCCCGATGCGCGTGTCGTGGAACAGCCCGACCTTGACGCCCGCCGCATGCATCGGCGCCATGAAGCTGCGGCCGATGCGCTTGGAGCCGAGCGCGTCGAGCAGCAGGCGCACCGTGACGCCGGCCTGCGCGCGCTCGATCAGCAGATCGCGCAGGGCCGTGCCGATCTGGTCCGGCTCGAAGATGTAGGACTCGATGTGAACATGGTCACGAGCGTTGCGCACTGCTTCGAAGATCGCATCGAAGGTGCGTGCGCCACCCGAAAGCAACGTGACTGCCGTGGCGCTGGACACCGGCAACCCGCACGCCGCGGTACCGAGCGCCGCCATCTGCCGCAGCGCAGGCGGCGCGTTGGCACGGGCATCGCGCAGCAGCGCCAGGTCGGCAGCCGCATGGGCGCCAGCGCGGCTGCGCAGCCGCCTCAGGCGCTGCTTCTTCAGGCGCTGCGGACCCAGAAAGTAGTAGATGACGAAGCCGGCGAATGGCAGCAGCGCGAGCGACAGGATCCAGCCCATGGTGGACACCGGCGCGCGCTTTTGCATCACGATCCACACCGACAACACCGCGATGTAGCCGCTCCAGGCCAGCGACAGGCCGGTCTTCCATTCGTGACTAAGTTCGGGCAGGACCAAGGCGTGTTCGCTGGAGGAAAGAAAAAGGCCGGCAGCGATGCTACCGGCCTTCTCGGGGTGCGCGGCCGCACGGACCCTGTTGGGTCAACCCGTAGCGGCTTCCTCTGCTTCCGGCTTGGCCTTGCCCTCTTTCTTGGGCAGGGGCTGGATGTCCAGCAGCACTTCGTCCTTGTCGTCCAGGTCGACTTCGAGTCGACCGCCGTCGGTCAGACGACCGAACAGCAGCTCGTCTGCCAAAGCACGACGGATCGTGTCCTGGATGAGCCGCTGCATCGGCCGCGCGCCCATCAACGGATCGAAGCCCTTCTTGGCCAGGTGCTTGCGCAGCTTGTCGCTGAAGGTGACTTCGACGCGCTTTTCGGCCAACTGCGTTTCCAGCTGCAGCAGGAACTTGTCGACCACGCGCAGGATGACCTGCTCGTCGAGCGACTTGAAGTTGACGATGGCGTCCAGGCGGTTGCGGAACTCTGGCGTGAACAGGCGCTTGATGTCGGCCATCTCGTCGCCCGCCTGGCGCGGGTTGGTGAAGCCGATGGTCGCCTTGTTCATGGTTTCGGCCCCCGCGTTGGTGGTCATCACGATGATCACGTTGCGGAAGTCGGCCTTGCGCCCGTTGTTGTCCGTCAAGGTGCCGTGGTCCATCACCTGCAGCAGCACGTTGAAGATGTCCGGATGCGCCTTCTCGACTTCGTCGAGCAACAGGACGGCGTGCGGCTTCTTCGTGATCGCTTCGGTCAACAGGCCACCCTGATCGAAACCGACGTAGCCTGGAGGTGCACCGATCAACCGGCTCACCGCATGGCGCTCCATGTATTCGGACATGTCGAAGCGGATCAACTCGATGCCCATGATGTAGGCGAGCTGCTTGGCCGCTTCGGTCTTGCCGACGCCGGTGGGGCCGCTGAACAGGAACGAGCCGATCGGCTTGTCGCCCTTGCCCAGGCCCGAGCGCGCCATCTTGACCGCGGAGGCCAGCACCTCGAGCGCCTTGTCCTGGCCGAACA
>Ga0070665_100005249_pt1 | contig 13394 bp, 11 predicted proteins | sample KBSS13metaG_FD_65862 | JGI IMG/M metagenome (GOLD analysis project Ga0070665, IMG submission 65862) | Switchgrass rhizosphere microbial communities from Kellogg Biological Station, Michigan, USA - KBS S1-3 metaG | ecosystem: Host-associated > Plants > Roots > Rhizosphere > Soil ... | reverse complement strand
CTGCTGCGCTGTACCCACGCGCGGGCGTCGGTGGAGCTCCAGGTCTGCGCGCCGTTGTTGGTGCCGACCAGCCAGATCTGCCCGAGGAATTCGACCGGCGGCAGCGACAGATCGATGTAGCGCCGCGCGTCGACGCTCACCGGCCTGCCGGTGGTCGATCCGCGCTGCAGCCAGTACTGCGCCGTGCGGCCCAGACCTCCCATCGCATCCGTGATCGGCGCGGCGCCGACCACCGTGGAAGTCACACTGCCGCAAGCCGTGGACAAGGGGCCGGGGCAATTGCCGCTCAGCGTGCGCGAGAACGTCGCGCCCGAGGCGATGGATGGCATGTACACGGTGGCGGGATCGGTCAGGTTCATCCACGCGACGAACGGTGCTTCCACCGTGGCGGGATTCGTCACGTTGATCGTGTAAGTGGCCTGCGCCAGGAGATGATTCGCGCTCGCGGCCTTGGTCGCGGTGATGATCGCGGTGCCGGCGGTCCCGAGGGTCACGAGGCCGGCGGCGCTCACCGCGGCCACGCCGGAATCACTGCTGACGTAGCTCAGCGCGCCGGTTCCGGCACCGCCCGAGGCCACGTTGGAAAATTGCGGATCGCCGACTTGTTTGGCGATGGGCCCGGCGATTGCGAAGCCGATGCTCTGCGAGGCACGCGCGACGACCAGTCCATACGTCGCCTGGGCCACCGTGTGATTGGCATCCGCCGCCTTGGTGGCGGTGATGTCGGCCGAGCCGGCGCCGACCAGGGTCACGAGGCCCGAGGTGCCATTGACCGTCGCCACGGCCGTGTTGCTGCTGGCGTAACTCAAAGCGCCGATTCCGCCAGTCGCGGTCGCCGCGTTGGTGAAGGCGGCATCGCCATAGGTGCGGTTGATCGGACCCGCCGACGCGAAACCCACCGTCTGCGCCGCCGGCGCGATGTTGATGGTGTACGTCGCCTGCGCCGCGAGATGGTTGGCCGACGCCGCCTTGTCCGCACGGATCTGTACCGTGCCGCTGCCCAAGAGCGTCACCTGGCCGCTGCTGCCGCTCACCGTCGCGCGCGTCGGATCGCTGCTGGTGTAGCTGATGCTGCCGGTACCGGCGCCGCCGGCGGCGAGATTGGTAAAGGCGGGTTCACCATAAGTCTTGGCCACCGGGCCCGCGGCGGCGAACGCGATGGCCTGCGCCGCGGGAGCCACGTTCAGCGTGTAATTCGCCGTGGCCGCGAGGTGCGCGGCATCGGCCGCCTTGTTGGCGGTGATCGTCGATGCGCCGGCACCCGTGATGGTCACCTGGCCCGTGGATGCGTCCACGAGGGCGACCGCGGGCGTGCCGCTCACATAGGTAATGGCACCGCTGCCGGCGCCCCCCGAGGCGGCGTTGGTGAAGGCCGCGTCGCCAAAAGTCCGGCTGACCGGCCCCGCATCGGCGAATGCGATCACCTGGCTGGCCGGCGGCGCCGGGGTCGGCGTGGGTGTCGGCGAGGGAGCAGGGCCCGGCTTGGCACCGCCGCCACCACCGCCCCCACATCCGACGAGCAGCAGCAGGGAAACAGGCGCGAGGATGGCGCTGACGAGATTTGCCGATTTCATGAAACTCCCGGTGAATGCCGCCGCGACGATCTCGGTCGTTTGCGCGACTGGCCGTAGAGTAGATAGCGAAATCCCGCGGTGCAAGGCACCGCCGGGGCTCGAGCCCGGGCCCCGCACGGCCGGAATCATTCCATTTGAGGGCCTTTGCGCGTACAGTCCGCGCCCCTCCCCGGTCGCGCCCCCCAACCCATGTCAGAACCCAATTCCCCCCCCAGCTTTGCGGAGCTGGGACTGAGCGACGCTGTCGTTGCCGCCCTCAACGACGTGGGCTACGAAACCCCCACGCCCATCCAGGCCCAGACCATCCCGGCGATCCTGGAAGGCTCCGACCTGCTCGGCCAGGCGCAAACCGGCACCGGCAAGACAGCAGCCTTTGCGCTGCCCATCCTCTCGAAGATCGACGTGGAACTGCGTGCCACGCAGGCACTGGTCCTCGCGCCCACGCGCGAGCTCGCCATCCAGGTGGCCGAGGCCTTCCAGAAGTACGCCACGAAGATGCCGGGCTTCCACGTGCTGCCCATCTACGGCGGCCAGAGCTACACGCCGCAGCTCAAGGGCCTGAAGCGCGGCGCGCACGTCGTGGTCGGCACCCCCGGCCGCGTGCTGGACCATGTGAAGAGTGGCGCGCTGAGTCTCGAGTCACTCAAGTTCCTGGTGCTCGACGAAGGCGACGAGATGCTGCAGATGGGCTTCGTCGACGACATCGAATTCCTGTTCCAGCAGGCGCCGGAAGACAAGCAGGTGGCGCTATTCACGGCCACGCTGCCGCACTCGATCCGCCGCATCGCCCAGACCCACATGCGCGAGCCGCGCGAGATCAGCGTGCAGTCGCGCGGTGAAGCCGCGCCCAAGATTCGCCAGCGCTACTGGATGGTCAGCGGCCTGCACAAGCTCGACGCCCTCACCCGCGTGCTCGAATCCGAACGCTTCGACGCCATGCTGGTGTTCGTGCGTACCAAGATCGAGACCGTCGAACTGGCGCAGCGGCTCGAAGCACGCGGCTTCGCGGCCTCGGCATTGAATGGCGACATGGAGCAGCGTCAGCGTGAGCAGATGGTCACGCAACTCAAGAACGGCAAGATCGACATCCTGATCGCCACCGACGTGGCCGCGCGCGGCCTCGACGTCGAGCGCATCTCGCACGTACTCAACTACGACATCCCCTACGACTCCGAAACCTACGTGCATCGCATCGGCCGCACCGGTCGCGCGGGGCGCACCGGCGACGCGATCCTGTTCGTGAGTCCGCGCGAGCGGAACATGCTGCGCGTCATCGAGCGCGTGACCCGGCAGCAGCTCGAAGAAATGAAGATGCCCAGCGTCGCGGACGTCAACGAACTGCGCGTGGTCAAGTTCAAGGAGAAGATCACGGCGGCGGTGTTGTCGGGCGCCGGCAAGGAATTCCAGCCGCTGCTCGAGCAGGTGGAATCCGAAGGCAACATTCCCGCCATCGAAATTGCCGCTGCGCTCGCCAGCATGGTGCAGGGCGGGACGCCGCTGTTCCTCGCGCAGAAGGCCGAGGCCGAGCAGCCGAAGGCAGCGCCCCGCATCGACGGCAGCCAGCCGACGCAGACGTATCGCATCGAAGTGGGCCACGCGCATGGCGTGTTGCCGGGGAACATCGTCGGCGCCATCGCCAACGAGGCCGGGATTGAAGGCCGCCACATCGGCCACATCGACATCCGCGACGACCACAGCTACGTCGATCTGCCGACGCTGCCCGATGAAATGATGACCAGCCTGCAGGGCGTACGCATCCGCGGCGAGATGATCCGCATCCAGCGCGTGGACTCGAAGCCGGACAAGCCGAAGTTTTCCGGCAAGTCGATGCGGCCCGATCGCATGGCCGAAGCCGACGAGGGCCGCGAGGAGCGTCGCCCCCGGTTCGAGGGCAAGAAGCCGTACATCGGTGGTGGCAATCGCTTCGACAAGGCCGGCGAGCCGCGGCCCTATGAAAGCCGCCGCTCGCAATCGCGCAACTACAAGGGCACGCCGCGCTTCCAGCGTGAGGAAGGTGCGCCGCCTGCGCCCGTGGACGCGGACGCCGCGCAAGTGGAGCGCCCGCGCTTCGCCGGCAAACCGCGTTTTGCCGGAAAACCCTCATTCGGTGGCAAACCTTCGTTCGGCGCCAAGCCGGGCGGCTTCAAGAAGAAGTTCGTCGGCAAGGCAGCCGGTGCCAAGGGCTCGTACAAGGGTGGCAAGGCTTTCCGCAAGGATCGTTAGTTAGCCGGGCGCCGGGCTTCGGGCTCGGTGCCATTTCCTTCCGGGGTCTCCGGCAGGCGCAGCTCGTCGAAGTACTCGCGCATGTTGTCGAACATGTGATCGTTGACCTTGGCCTTGCCGAGTTTGCAGGCGATCAGGCCGTTGATGATCATGCAGCCATCGTTGATGTGATAGATCAGGTTGCCGTCGGCGTCGTACTCGACCACCACGCCTTTTTTCCACCGGAACTTGTTGAGCTGGGATCGCTGGCGCTTGGTGAGCGAAGCCCAGGTGCCATCGGGACCCGCGAACATCCTGGCGATGCGTTCGGCCTCCATTTCGCGCTTCACTTCGCGCTCGGCGGCCTTCTCGCCTTCCCGCGGCCAGTCGACGCGACCCGGCGGAGCAATCGCGGAGGACTCCACCGGCGCGCCGGGCGCGGCGCTCGGCGACTGCGCCCGTGGACGCCGTGGCGCACCCGGCGCGGGTGCGGGCGCGGGCTGCGTCGGCGATTCCTCCGGTGGCAGCGGCGGCAGGTACAGGGTGATGGGTTCGCTCGCGAACTCGGACTCGCGATCGGGCATTTCCGGCCGCTGCATGCGCAACGCAAAGATGAAGAGCGCATGCGCCAGCAGCACGCAGAGCAATGCCGCCATACGCCGCCCTATCATTGACGGAGTCTGACAGGTTTACCCCGGATGTAGTTCCTGCCCTACAGTCCGATGGGCAGTGGCCGCGGGAAGTCACGGCAGCGCGGTCCGCAGTACGGCGAACGAACCGCGTTGCGCGCGCGTTCACCATGGAGTCCGGCCTAGCTACTGCGGACGTCAGGCATCCAGCAGTCGATCCACCTCGGCGGGATCGATGGGCTTGATCAGGTGCCGATCGAAGCCCGCGGTGCGCGCGCGCAGTCGATCGTCCGGCTGGCCCCAGCCCGTGACCGCGATCAGCTTGATCTCCCGGCCCCAGGGTTCGGCGCGCACGGCCTGCGCCACTTCGTAACCCGTCAGGCCCGGCATACCGATGTCGAGAAAAGCGACATCCGGGCGGAACGCGCGCACCGCGTCCAGCGCCGCCGCGCCGTCGTGCGCAATGCGGACTTCGTGGCCCGAGAACGACAGCAGGATCGCGAAGCTCTCCGCGGAATCCTCGTTATCGTCGGCAACGACGATGCGTCGTGGCGACTTCTGTTCCATGACTGCCTCCGCGAAAACCTCTGCAAGGGGTGCGCGATTGTATCCGTGACGGGCCTCGCTCCCGTTGTAAGACCTTCCTGACTTCGTGGTGCGCTGAAATCAGCATGCGGCCACGGCGCACGCGCCTGTCGCCGCGTCGGTGCATCGCTGACATTGTCGGCCATGCCCGACACCGCGAAAGAAAGCCCAGACCCCAAGCTCGTCAAGGCCGTCTGGCTGGTGGCCATCATGGCCGCGGGCGTGATTCTCTATTTCGCGCAGGACGTGCTGATCCCGGTCGCGATGGCGGTGTTTTTCACGCTGCTGCTGACGCCGGCGGTGGATCGCCTGCAAAGCTGGGGCCTGCGGCGCGGCCTCGCGGCGGCGGTGGTCATGCTGGTGGTGTGCGCATCGGTGGCGGCGGCCGTGAATGCCGCGTGGGCTCCCGCCACCGCCTGGCTGGCGCGCGCGCCGCAGACGCTGCGCCAGATCGATCCCCGGCTCAAGCCGCTGCGCGAGATGTTCGACCGCGTCGACGCGGTCGCCGAGCGCGCCGGACAACTTACGCAGGGTGGCACCGCGGTGTCCGGCAAACCCGCCATCGTCACGCCGGTCGCCGGCGAGAGCACCGCCATCTCGCTCACCAAGTCGCTGCTGGGCTGGCTCACCATCCTGCCGCTCACTTTGTTCTTCCTGATCGGCGGTCCGCCGTTGCTGGCGCGGCTGGGCGCCACGCTCGCGGGCAGCGAAGCCAGCATGCGCACCTTGAAGCTGACCGACGCCATACGCAGCGAAGTGGGTCGTTACTTCGGCACGGTGGCGCTGATCAATGTGGGTCTCGGAGTCTGCACCGCGCTCGCCATGTACGCGCTCGGCATGCCGAATGCGATTCTCTGGGGTGTGATGGCGGCACTGTTCAATTTCGTGCCCTATCTCGGACCGATCGCCGCCTTCTTCATCCTGGCGATCGCCGCGCTCGTGACATTCGAGAATCTGGGACACGCACTGACCATCCCCGGCGTGTTCCTCTGCCTGCATCTCATCGAAGGGCAGCTGGTGCAGCCGCTCACGGTCGGGCGCCGCTTCGAGGTCAATGGCCTCGTCGTGCTGCTGGCGGTTTGGTTCGGCTACGGCTTCTGGGGCATTCCCGGCATGCTGCTCGCCATGCCCGCCGTGGTCGCGCTCAAGGTGGCGGCGCAGTACCAGCCCAACTGGCGCACGGTGCGAGACTTCCTGGCACCCAACGGCTACTGGCATCCGAAGCTGCTGCGGCGTGGCCGCATGCTGCAGAATCCCCGCGCCGCCGTTGCGGCGCGGGATCCGGCTTCCGTCGCTCCGCGGGGTAGTTAGTGCCGGCGCTCGACGCGCACACCGCCGTTGCGACCGCGCCGTACAGCCGGCGGCATGGACGCCCCGCCCAGCTCCGCTTCGAGCTCGGACTTGCGGGCCGCCATCTGCTCGCCCAGCGCTGCAAGATCCATGTCCGACTTGCGCGCCTCGGCGAACATGCCGCCCGGCTGCTCCTCCTCCTTGACGTGATGCTTGATCATCTCGGAGAGGACGGTCACCTTCGCATCGTAGAAATCGTCTTCCGGCCCGGAAGCTTCGATCTCGGCGATGAGCTTCTTGGCACCGTCATGCTCGACGATGGCCTCGTGATGGAGATCCTTGTCTTCCGTTGCCTCGATGAATGCCGGATAGAAGACTTCCTCCTCGATCGTGGCATGCACCTTCAGCGCGTTGCAGATGCTGGTCGCGAGCTGGAGCTTGCGCTGGTCGTCGCGCGCCTTCTCGAATTGCCCGAACCATTGCTCGACCTGCCGGTGATCGGCCTTGAGCAGTGCGATCGCATCCTTTCTTGCGCCGGTGCGACGCCCGCTCGTCCTTGCTCGTCCCTTCGCCTTTGCCCTGGCCATGCTGCTTACTCCTCGTAAATGGGCATTCACGTTAGGCGCTTGCGACAAGACTCGATAGCAATGGATCATGCGGATCTGTGTAAGGACGCTCCCACGGCCATTGCGATCCGCTCTCATCCGTAGATCCACGTGACACTCATCGTCGTACTCTCCACGTTGCTGCTCGCCGCGCTGGTGCTCGCCATCGGCGCGAACCTCAAAACCACCGAAAGGCGCCTGCTGTATCGCCCGCGCCGCCTGTACACCAGCGGCGATGCCGACTTCCGGCGCGCGCTCGGCATCCTGCTGGGGCCGCCGCTGGTGCCCGGCAACCGCATCACCACGCTGGTGAACGGCTCGCAGATCTATCCCACGATGCTGAACGCCATCCGCACGGCGCAGACCAACATCACTTTCGAGACCTTCGTGTTCCGCGACGGCGTGGGTGCGACGTTCGTCGAGGAACTGTCGGCCGCCGCGCGCCGCGGCGTGCAGGTCCACATGCTGCTCGACTGGCTCGGTTCGCGGACCATGAACCAGAACCTGTTGCAGGCGGCCCGCGCCGCGGGTTGCGACCTGCACGTGTATCACCCGCCCTCCTGGTATCACCTGGGCCGGCTCAACAACCGCACGCACCGCAAGTTGCTGGTGGTCGACGGCAAGGTGGGATTCACCGGCGGCGTCGGCATGGGCATCGAATGGAAGGATGGCCTGAAGGGACTGCCGCCCTGGCGCGACTCGCACTTCAAGGCCGAGGGCCCGGTAGTCGCCCAGATGCAGGCGGTATTCGTCGACAACTGGATCAAGGCCACCGGTCGCGTGCTGCACGGCGCCGAGTACTTCCCGAAGCTGGCACCGGCGGGCGACATGGATGCGCAGATGTTCGGCAGCTCGCCGGTGGGCGGATCCGAGAGCATGCACCTCATGGTGCTGCTGGCGCTGACGGCGGCCAAGACCTCGATCGACATCGAGAACGCCTACTTCGTGCCCGACAAGCTCACGGTCGAAGCGTTGTGTTCAGCGGCGCGTCGCGGGGTGCGCGTGCGCATCGTGGTGCCCGGGCGTTACACCGACGCGCAGGTCGGCCGCTGGGCCGCGCAAGGCCTGTATGGCTCGTTGCTCGAGTCCGGCATCCATATCTACGAATACCAGCCGACGATGATGCACTGTAAGGTGCTGGTCATCGACGGCGTCTGGAGCTCGGTGGGGTCGGCGAACTTCGACGATCGTTCGTTCCGCCTCAATGACGAGGCCAATCTCAACGTCTTCAGTGAAGAGCTGGCTCGCGAGCAAATCCGGCTCATCGACGATGACATTCAGCACTCGCGACGCATGGTGCTCAAGAAGTGGCGCAGCCGGACATTGGGAAGACGCGTCAGCGAGCGCCTGGCGTTGCTCCTCCGCTCCCAGCTCTAATGGGGACATTCCTCGATTCCTAGCAAATGGGGACAGACCGCGGCTCGGTGGTACGTAGACCTACGCCGGAATGTCTTTGCGCCCGAATGGAGCGCGGCGAGGAGGAAGCCACTACGGGCCGCGCGACTTGAGGGCGCAAAGACATTCAGGCGTAGGTCGGCGCACCGCCAACCCAAGTCTGTCCCCATTTGCTAGGAAACGAGGAATGTCCCCATTTCAGTCGAGGCCCACGTCGAAATGATCTTCCGCGTACATGCCGAAGAAGTGTTCGATGGCGCAACCCGTGCAGCGCAGTACTTCGCCTTCGAGGTGGCGGAACTCGAGGGAGCCGCGCTTGAATGCGTAGAAGCCGCCGATGGAGCTGACCGGGACGTGCTGAGTGCCGGATACCCGAGATTCACCGCTGCCGGCCAAGAGGACCGCGCGCAGGTCCGCGCCGGGCGCGGCTTCGATCTGCCATTGGACGGGATGGTGTGAAGACAGCACGAGGACCACGGGACGCCAGGCGGGCTGTACGCGTACGCGGACCGGATCGCCACGGCCGGGGGCGCGGTCGATGATGGCTTCGTAGACGCTGACCGCGTCCAGTTGTGCATCGCGCAGCAGCGGTGCTTCGCCCGGGCCCGAGAGGACGGCCAGCCGGTTGCTCGCGGGGTCGGGACGTGGCGCGGCTTCGCGCGCCGCGCGCACCTCGGCCGAATCCTCTGCGCGCGAGTCCTGGCGCCGCAGGTAGGCGCCGAATTCCAACGGACCGAAGTTCATCTCACTGACATAGTGTCACGACCCGGAAAAAACTCTCACCCCTAAGGGGGCCTGAGACCTTGGGGCTCGAGACCGCGTACCTAACTAGCCGGAGATCGCGGCGCGAGTAGTTCGATCAAGGTGTCGGGCTCGACCGGCTTGGTCAGGTGATGGTCGAAGCCCGCGGCCCGCGAACGCGCGCGGTCGGAGTCCTGCGCCCAGCCGGTGATGGCGATCAGCAGCACGTCACCGCCCTCGGGCCGCGCGCGGATCTCCCTCGCGACGTCATAGCCGTTGATCTTGGGCATGCCGATGTCGAGCAAGGCCACGTCGGGACGCTTCCGTGCAAACGACTCCAGCGCCACGGCACCATCGTGCGCCACCTCGACCTCGTGTCCTTCGAGCCGCAGGATGATGGCCAGGCTCTCGGCCGCATCACGATTGTCGTCCGCCAGCAGGATGCGCTTGTGGGTGGCGTGGCCGTTGAGCGCCACGCGTGAGGCCGGCGCGCTCACCCGCGACCGCGAGGCACCGGGGAGGCGCACGGTGAAGCGGCTGCCCTTGCCGATCCCGCCGCTGGCGGCCTCGATGCGTCCCCCGTGCAGATCAACGATGCCCTTGGCCAGTGCCAACCCGATGCCCAGCCCGCCGGCCGCGTGCTCCTGCGCCGAACCCACCTGCGCGAACATGCCGAACACTTTCGGCAGGTCCTCGCTGGTGATGCCGATGCCGGAGTCCTCGACACTCATCACCAGCTCGGCGTCGACTTCGGTGGCCATGATGCGGATGTCGCCGCGCGGGTTGGTGTACTTCGCGGCGTTGGTCAGCAGGTTGGACAACACCTGCGCGAGACGCAGCGGATCGCCGTACACGTGCAGGTCCGCGGGTACGTCGACGTCCAGCCGATGCTGACGCTCGTCGATCAGCGGTCGCGCGGTCTCGACCGCCGCGCCGACGATGGACTGCAGGTCGGTCTGCTGCCGGCGTAACTGCAGCGTTCCGTGCGTGATTCGCGAGACATCCAGCAAATCGTCGAGCAGCAGCGACATGTGTTGCACCTGGCGCTCGATGACATTGTTCGACCAGCGCCGCTGCGCGTCGGTGGCATCGGGACTGCGCGCGATGCTGGCCGCCTGGCGGATCGGCGCGAGCGGATTGCGCAGCTCGTGCGCCAGTGTCGCGAGGAACTCATCCTTGCGCCGGTCGGCCTCGACCAGCTGGCGCTCCTGCGCCTTGCGCTGCGTGATGTCGGCGAACCACACCGCCATGTCGCCATCCAGCGGCGAGGCGACGATGTGGTACCAGGCGTGGTTGCCGTCGGCCGCGGACTGCCGCTCCGTCTGCAATACCTCGTTGCGATCCAGCGCCTCCACGTACATCTCGAGCCGCCCCGCCTCGTCCCAGGCACGCGGCAACACTTCGAGCACGCGCTTGCCGAGGTACTCATTCGCATCGATGCGCATGACCTGCGCCGCGGCGGTGTTCACGTAGCGGAACCGGAAGTCGAAAATCCGGCCCGCCTCGTCGCGCACCGGCGACCAGATGAGAAACGGCACCCCCGAAGCTTCCAGCACCGACTGGAAGCGGCGATCGCGCTGGCTGACCAGCTCCTCGGCGCGGGCACGCTCGATGAACACCGACGCCTTGCGCGCGCAGATGTCGGCGATGCGGATTTCGCGCTCCGTGGGTCGGCGCGGCTTCGCCAGGTACGCCGTCAACGCGCCCAACACCTCGCCATCCCGGGAGATCAGCGGCGTCGAATGCACGGCGCGAATGCCTTCGTCGCGCGCCAGCGCGCGGAACTCGCCGCCGCTGTCGGGATCGGTCTCGGTGTCTTCGATCACGGCGCGCGCCTTGTTGAGGCACGCCCGCATGCTGGCACTGGTACCCACCTGGATCCGCCGCAGCGCCTCCATCGCGCGCGCACTGAAGCCCAGGTTGACCGCGGCGTCGAGCACGCGGCGGTTCGCATCGAAGGTGAAAATGATTCCCTTGGCGCTGTCGTGGATGCGCGCGAACGTGGACAAGATCAGGTGCAGCTGTTCGGGAAGTTTCGGAATCGACGCCAGCGTGGCCGACAGCTCGTGCAATTCGTGCAGATCCGAGAGCTCGCGGCGCGACAGCGAGCGGTAGTAGTCGCCGACCAGGATCACCAGCACCGACACGACCGCCGATGAAATCAACGCCACCTGCTCGGCCGAATTCACGATCCAGATCGAGCCCGGAGTCTTCATCAGCGAGGAATTCACCAGGCCCATGATGGCCACCAGCACGCCGGGCCAGCGCCCGACCAGCGTGGTCGTCAGCACGATGGCGGGGATGAAGAAGATGAATGAGACGCGCGCTTGCGTGATCGGAAAGATTGCCCAGTGCAGCGCGGCGGCCAGCAAACCCACGACGAACGCGAATGCAAAACGCCGCGGCACGGTTTTCTCGAGCCACGGCCAGAGCCTTGCGATCCGGATTTCGGTTTTCAGCCGGGCCATCAGGCCGGGACCCCCGCGAGTTCTTGTAGCCGCAAGACTACTCCTGGCGCGTGCCAATGGCCCATGTTCAGGCCACCGGCGGAGGCTGGCCCTGGTGCTGCGGCAGATCCTCGTCGATCCAGGCCCACTCCGGGGCCTGCGAGGTCCAGATGGTGGCGCCAGGATTCATCAACGCGGTGTCGTCGAGCGCACCGTTGCGCACGATCACGAGATGCGGGCGCGACTCGGCGGCACTGAACAGCTGCGTGCCACAGTGTGGACAGAACCGGCGATGCATGACGTTGCCGCTGTCGGCGACGCTGCGGTAGTCCTTGACCTCGCCGTCGGTCGTGAGCGCGTCGCTGGGGAACACCACGTTCACCGTGGCATTGCCCGCGGCCAGGTACTGGCACAGCCGGCACCAGCACAGGCGCATGGCCATGGGCTCGGCCGTGAGCCGGAACCGGACCCGCTTGCAGAGACAACCCCCGGTGTATTCCATGACATCCCCTATACTTCGCGCCATGAAATTCTACTCGTGGAACGTCAACGGCATCCGCGCCGTGGTGAAAAAAGGCACCTTTCAGGAGTTCGTCGCGAAGCACAAGCCCGACATCCTGTGCCTGCAGGAAACCAAGGCCGAGAAGGGACAGGCCGAGATCGACCTCAAGGACTATCACGAGTACTGGAACTCGGCCGAGAAGAAGGGTTACTCCGGCACCGCGATCTTCTCGAGAGAGGAGCCCGTCAACGTGATCTGCGGTTTTCCGGACGCGTTCGCGAAAAAATTCACCTTCGCCGACGAGCTCAAGCGCGATTCCTCGAACGAAGGTCGCGTGGTCACCGCGGAGTATCCGAAGTTCTACGCGGTCACCGTGTACACGCCCAACGCCAAGGACGACCTGTCGCGCCTCAAGCTGCGCCACCAGCACTGGGATCCGGCGTTCCTCGCCTACGTCAAACAGCTCGAGAAGAAGAAGCCGGTGATCTTCTGCGGCGATCTCAACGTCGCGCACACCGAGCTCGATCTCGCCAACCCCAAGCCCAATCGCGGCAAGAAAGGATTCACCGACGAGGAACGCGAGGGCTTCCAGAATTTCGTCGATGCCGGCTTCGTCGACACGTTCCGCATCTTCACCGAGGGCAATGGCCACTACTCGTGGTGGTCGCACTTCGCGAACTCGCGCGCGCGCAACGTCGGATGGAGAATCGACTACGTGCTGGTATCGGATGCGCTGAAGAAGAAGGTCAAGAAGGCCAGCATCCACGCCGACGTGATGGGCAGCGATCACTGCCCGGTCAGCATCGATATCGACCTCTGATCAGGGATTCGCTTCCGGCACGAGCTCGGCGCGGATGAAGGCGATGCGCGACAGCAGCGCCTCGGCATTTTCCTCGGTCGCGGGTGCGTCCACGGGGAAACACTGGTCGACCGACGAGCCGCGGCGCACGGCAACGGCCCACTCTTCCATCAGCCGGCAATACTGCTCGAGCGCGTCCCCCGGATCTTCATTGCCTTCATAGACGAAGTAGGCGCTGGGCAAGTCCCCCACCGCCACCCAGAGCTCGTCGTCCGTGCCGTCGATGGCGTGCGCCAGTTCGGCGTGGAACAGGGCCACGACGCCGCCGACGCCGTAGCCCAGCGACAACTTTCGAATCGGCGGGCACCAGTCGTGCGACTGGAGGTACTGGCGCGCTTCCTTTGCCATGTCCTTCAACAGGGCCACGTCGTCGGGATCTTCTTCCGTCATGCGCCGAAAGATAAACGAAGCGATTGACTCGGGCGTGCCGAATTTCTATATTCACCCATATGGGTGAATATCAGTCCGACCAGCTCGACGGGGTCTTCAACGCGCTCTGCGATCCCACGCGCCGCGCCATCCTGGCGCGCCTCACGGACACCGACGCGCGCGTGACCGACATCGC
>Ga0070665_100005248_pt1 | contig 13397 bp, 15 predicted proteins | sample KBSS13metaG_FD_65862 | JGI IMG/M metagenome (GOLD analysis project Ga0070665, IMG submission 65862) | Switchgrass rhizosphere microbial communities from Kellogg Biological Station, Michigan, USA - KBS S1-3 metaG | ecosystem: Host-associated > Plants > Roots > Rhizosphere > Soil ... | reverse complement strand
TCATTCGGCGCTGCCTGTATGCGATTGCATTTCCCTCTTACCAGCTCAAAAACGTCCGGGTTCTTTTTATGCGGCATGATACTGCTGCCTGTGGTGAGCGATTCAGGAAACTGAATGAACGCAAAATTCTGGTTTATGTACAGGCATACATCCATTGACATTTTGCTGAGTGTGGCTGCAATACAGCTTAATGCCATAGCAACTACTTTTTCAGTTTTACCACGGGTCATTTGGGCATAAACCGCATTATGATCGAGCGTTGCGAACTGCAGTAGCTCGGTTGTCATTTTTCTATCCAACGGGAAAGATGAGCCATAGCCGGCGCCGCTACCTAGCGGGTTTTTATTTACTATAGCATAGGCAGCTGCCAGCATCTCCATATCATCTACAAGACTCTCTGCATAGGCACCAAACCATAATCCGAAAGAAGATGGCATAGCGATCTGCAGGTGTGTATAGCCTGGCAATAATTTATCCTTATGCTGTTCGCTTAAATCTATAAGTATATTGAAAAGCGTCTGCACCTGGGCTTTGACCTCGTTTACTTTATCACGCAAGTAAAGTTTTATATCAACGGCGACTTGATCGTTACGGCTGCGGCCACTATGTATCTTTTTGCCAGCCTCGCCTATTCTTTTCGTTAGCAGAAATTCTACCTGTGAATGCACATCTTCTATATCATCTTCTATTGCAAATTCTCCATTTTCTATTTCTGCCAATATCTCGTTTAGTCCGGCTTCAATCTTATCCAGATCGTTCTGCTCCAGCAAGCCAACCTTTTGCAGCATTTGGGTATGTGCAAGAGAACCGAGCACATCATACTTAGCCAATAGCACATCAAATAACTTATCGTTACCGACGGTGAAGGCCTCTATTAATGCAGCAGTATTAGTATGGTCTTTTTGCCAGAGTTTCATGATATCTTATTAATGCTTTACTTCTGAAAAGAATTTCTCAACGAGCTCTATATACAAAGCTATACCTTCTTCTATTTCCTGCAGGTAAATATATTCATCTGCCGTGTGGCTGCGTGCTGAATCGCCAGGGCCCATTTTCAAGGCAGGGAATGGCATCAATGCTTTGTCTGAAGTGGTGGGCGATCCATAATATGTTCTGCCTAATGACAAACCAGCCTTCACAAGCGGATGCGCCAGCTCAATAATGCTGGAACGCATACGTGTGCTACGCGGCTTCAGCTCACTTTGTAAATTGGCTGATAATATTTCAAGCACTTCTTCAAATGTGTACAGTTCATTTACACGCACATCTATTACAAAGCTGCATACGGCTGGCACCACATTGTGCGCTGTGTTCTCAGTATTAATAACTGTTACGTTCATCTTTACGGCCCCCAATACATCAGAGACCTTGTCAAATTTATGATCTCTTATCCATGCTATGTCTTTGAGTGCCTTATATATGGCATTCTCACCTTCTTCTCTCGCCGCATGACCTGCTACACCTTTTGCTACGCAGTCTATCACCATTAGCCCCCGTTCGGCAATAGCCATTTGCATCTTTGTAGGCTCTCCTACAATACCGCAATCTATCTTACCCATATGAGGCAATACGCTTTCCACTCCATCTATACCTGATATCTCTTCTTCAGCAGTAGCAGCAATTAATATATTATAAGGAAGATCTGTACGCTCATAAAAATGAAGGAAGCAGGCTATCAATGACACCAGCGATGCTCCCGCGTCATTACTTCCCAGTCCATATAACTTACCGTCTTCCACAAGCGGAAAGAAAGGGTCTTTGGTATAGGCTTTTGCAGGTTTAACTGTATCGTGGTGAGAATTAAGAAGTAAAGTTGGCTTACTGCTATCATAAGCCTTATTATAAGCCCAGATATTATTCTTATGACGCTGCACTTTGATGCCACGCGAAGTAAAATGCTGCACGATGCAATCTGCTGTACCTTGCTCCTGCTTACTGAAAGAAGGTATACTTATTAATTTCTGCAGCAGCTGTATGGACTGCGCCGCGTTCGTCTTATCAGTGAGTGATGCCGGTACCTGCATTGCCATCTATTAATTGTTTTAATGCCGAAGCATGGCCAATAATAACTTTTTTCACACCGCTATCTAACGCTGCAAAGGCATTAGTGAGCTTTGGTATCATACCATCGAATATGGCTTTTGTTTCTTTTAGCTCCTCAAATTTTATCTTGTCTATATGCGCTATTACACTATCATCATTTGCAGCATCGAGCAGCACTCCCTTTTTCTCGAAACAATAGATCAGCTCGACATTATAATGCTGCCCCAGCGCTTTTGCCAGCTCCTGGGCTATAGTATCTGCATTTGTATTCAGTAACTGTCCTTGTTTATCATGTGTAATGGGCGCAACTACTATTGCATCCTGCACCTGTAATAAAGCAGAGAGCAATGAAGTGTTTACCTGGTCTATGTCGCCAACATAGCCATAGTCTATGTCTGCATTTGTGCGCTTATGCGCCTGTATCAAATTACCATCCGCACCGGATAATCCGATAGCATTGCAATTATTTGCCTGGAGTTTTGCGACAATATTTTTGTTTATGTAACCGGCATATACCATGGTTACAATCTTCAAAGTTTCAGCATCGGTTATGCGCCTGCCTTCATTCATTTGCTGTGGTATGCCCAACTCATTAGCCATTTTAGTGGCTATTTTGCCGCCGCCATGAACTAGTATTTTTTTGCCTTCCACCTGGGCAAAATCTTTCAGGAAAGCATCCAGTGCGGTATCATTGTCCACTACATTACCACCTATTTTTATTACAAATACTTTCTCCATTACTGCGCTTTTAGTATTTCACTCAGCACCGCCTGAGCAGACCATACCCTGTTACCCGCCTCCTGTGTCACCAGGCTATGAGGGCCATCGAGCACTTCATCACTCAGTTCCACATTTCTGCGTAGGGGCAGGCAATGCATTACTTTCGCACCATTTGTTGTGTCGAGTTTTTTGTTTGTCAGCATCCAGCCTTCGCCATTGCTTAACACCTTACCATAATCTTTATAGGCACTCCAGTTCTTCACATATACGAAATCTGCACCTTCAAGTGCCTCATCCTGATTTGTAGTTATACTCGCTCCTTTTGTGAATTGTTCATCCAGTTCGTATCCCTCAGGATGTGTAATAACCAGGTCAGCACCGTCCCAGGCATTCACCCATTGCGCAAAGCTGTTTGCCACGCATTGCGGTAATGGTTTTATATGCGGCGCCCAGGTAAGTACTACTTTGGGCTTCCTGCCTTCTATCTCTTTTTTTGCCACCTGCTCTTTTATAGTAATAATGTCTGCAAGGCTCTGTAGTGGGTGCAGTGTGGCGCTTTCAAGACTTACTACCGGTAAGCCGGAATATTTAATAAACTGCCCCAGCAAAAACTCGCTGTAATCTTCTTCCCTGTTTTTGAGCGCAGGAAAAGTGCGTACGCACAACACATCAAAATATTCTCCGAAAACCGGCGCAGCATCTTTTATGTGCTCAACTGTATTACCATTCATTACTGCCCCTTCTCCAAACTCAAGTGCCCAACCTTCTTTATCCACATTAAACACAATAGATTCAAGCCCAAGATTCTGAGCAGCAACCTGCGTACTGATACGCGTGCGCATGCTGGGGTTAAGGAACAATAAGCCGATACGCTTACCATTTCCCAATGCCTTGTCCTTTAATGGAGCCGCTTTATAAGCCAGTGCAGCAGCTACTAAAGCATCTATATCTTGCACATCGTGTACGGATAAAAACTGTTTCATCTTTAGCTAACAGGTACTTGTTTTAATTCTTTTGATAATGCTGTGAGGAACCTATCTGCTTCCTCTATTGTTAAAGCCAATGATGGCAATAAGCGCACTACATTAGGCTTTGCCTCGCCGGTAAAAATATGCTGCCTGAAAAGCAGGTTCTTTCTCAAATCTTTATACTCTTCAGGAACATCAAACCCTATCATCAATCCTTTTCCCCTTACATTTTTAATAAGCGGGAGCTTCTTCAATTCATTCATTAAATGCTGCCCTACCTTTTCAGCATTCTGCAGTAAGTCTTCTGCTTCTATCACTTCAAGCACAGCAAGTGCCGCAGCACATGCCAGGTGGTTACCGCCGAATGTAGTGCCGAGCATACCATATTTAGGCTTTATATGCGGCGCTACCAGGATACCGCCAATAGGGAAGCCATTGCCCATACCCTTAGCCATACTGTAAACATCGGCATTCACACCAGCGTAGTCATGCGAGAAAAACTTTCCTGTTCTACCATAGCCGCACTGCACACTATCTGCTATAAACACAGCGCCGTACTCATTGCATACAGTGCGTATAGTTTGCAGGAATAAAGGAGTTGCCTCAACAATACCACCCACACCCTGTATGCCTTCTATTATTACCGCAGCCACGTCTGTACCATGCGCTACAAAATAGTTTTCTAATGTTACCTCATCATTAAAAGGGAGAAAAACCACGTTATCGGTTTCATTAACCGGGGCAACTATAGAAGGATTATCTGTAGCTGCTACGGCTAATGAAGTACGGCCGTGGAATGACTTGCTAAATGCTATTATCTTTTTCCTGCCTGTGTGGAAGGATGCGAGCTTCAATGCATTTTCATTAGCCTCTGCGCCTGAGTTACAGAGAAATAATTGATAGTCTTCTTTACCAGAAACGGTTCCCAGCTTTTCCGCCAATTGCTGCTGCAATGGTATCCGTATAGAATTGCTGTAGAATGCTATCTTATTAAGCTGATCTGTTATTCTCTTTACATAATGCGGGTGCGTATGGCCGATGGAAATAACCGCGTGGCCACCATACATATCAAGGTATTCCTGCTCCTTATCATCCCACACCTTTGCACCTTTTGCCTTAACAATGTTAATGTCATTTATGGGATATACATCGAATAGTTTCATGTTGCTGGTTTTTAAAAATTTGAGGCTTTTAAATGTAATCCTGCACGCTCGTCAAGACCAAACATCAGATTCATGTTTTGTACTGCCTGTCCTGATGCGCCTTTCAATAAATTATCTATAGCAGAGTGCACTACCAATTGTCCGTCCACTTTCTCTACCTGCACTACACATTTATTTGTATTCACAACCTGCTTTAAATGTATTGGCGTTTTGCTCAATACAGTAAAGGGATGGTCTTTATAATAATCTTCAAACAACTGCTCGAGCTCCTCCTGTGATTTATCGCAAGCCATTTGCGCACTAGCAAAAATGCCCCTTGTAAAATCACCACGCCATGGAATAAAATTGAGTGCTGCAACCGGCTTATTTTGCTCTTGCTCAAGTGATTGCTTTATCTCTGCTACATGCTGGTGCGTGAGCGTTTTATAGGCCTGTATATTATTGGCACGCCATGAAAAATGGCTGCTTGCCTGCAGGCTTTGCCCGGCACCTGTAGAGCCGGTAATGCCTGTAACATATACATCCTTTAGCAAACCGACTTTTGCAAGCGGCAACAGGGCCAACTGTATTGCTGTAGCAAAACAGCCCGGGTTTGCAATGTATTTAGCGGCTTTTATCTGTTCCTTATTTAGTTCCGGCAAGCCATATACGAAAGCAGTATCCTGGTATTGCTTCCTTTCACCAGCTACATGCAGACGGTAGTCCTGAGAAAGATCTATTATGCGGGTGTCCTTATCGAAATTGTGCTCTGCTAAAAATGCCTTCGCCTCACCATGCCCTACACAAAGAAATACTACGTCTGCTTTTTTATCCAGGTCGCCGGTGAACAGAATATCCGTTTCACCAATCATATCTGTATGTACAGCAGTCATCGGTTTGCCTGCCTGACTTTTGCTATGCACATAAGCAATATCCACATCAGGATGGTTTATCAGCAAGCGTATCAGTTCGCCGCCTGTATAACCTGCGCCACCTATTACACCTACCTTAATCATCTTTCTTAGCATTTACCATGTGATAGATAGCAGTCTGGTTGCCAAACATTTTCGTAAAGCCTTTTACATCTTCACCTGTCCAGCTTTTATTCATCTCGCCATAGCTGCCAAACTTGCTGCTCATCAGGTCATTAGGGCTTTCTATACCTGTTACCGTGAACCTGTAAGGCTGTAGTGTAACAAATACATCACCTGTCACCGTTTGTTGCGAGCTTTTCAGGAAGGCTTCTATGTCACGCATTGTAGGGTCAAGCAGTTGACCTTCATGCAGCCAGTTGCCATACCATGCACTCAACTGGTCTTTCCAGTAAAGCTGCCATTTGGTAAGCGTATGCTTTTCCAACAGGTGGTGTGCCTTTATTATGATAACCGGCGCAGCAGCTTCAAAACCCACACGGCCTTTTATACCAATAATAGTATCACCCACGTGTATATCCCTGCCTATGCCGTAAGGTTGGGCAATGGCCTGGAGGAATTGTATGGCAAGAGAAGGATGCTCAAATGTTACATCGTTCACACTTATCAGTTCGCCCTTTCTAAAGCTTAGTTTTACTTCTTCTATACCATTTTTAGAAACAGGCGTAGGCCATGCATCTTCAGGCAAATAATCTTTTGAATTCAAGGTTTCCCGGCCGCCTACAGATGTACCCCAAAGGCCTTTATTGATGCTGTATTTTGCCTTCTCAAAATTCATATCAATACCGTGCTCCTTCAGGAAAGTTATTTCCTCTTCACGGCTCAGTCGCTTGTCGCGTATAGGCGTCAGTATTTCAATGCCCGGTATTATGGTTTGGAATATCATGTCAAAACGCACCTGGTCATTGCCTGCACCTGTACTGCCGTGTGCTACGTAGTCTGCTTTTATTTCTTTTGCATATTGTGCAATGGTCATGGCCTGTATTACGCGCTCTGCGCTTACACTTAGTGGGTAAGTAGCATTCTTCAATATGTTACCATATATAAGATAGCGTATGCAGCTATCATAGTAGTCTTTGGTTACGTCCACACTTTTGAAGGAAGCCATGCCAAACTGTTTTGCACGCGCCTCAATATTCTTTATTTCTTCTTCAGTAAAGCCCCCTGTGTTTACAGTAAGCGCATGCACTTCCAGCCCCAGCTCTTTAGAGAGATAAATGGCGCAGTAGCTAGTATCGAGACCGCCGCTATAGGCAAGTACCACCTTTTTCATTTTTTTACTAATAATGGTTGTGAAGGAATAATATTTTTTAAGCCGGCAAATCTTACAAACTGCTTAAGCAGGCGCCATTGTTTTATGCGCATAAACCGCTCATACAGACTAAAGCGCTCTTTCTTTTCCTTTTTGGTTTCCTGGTGCACCGGTGGCTTAGACTTATCGGCGGGGTCGAAAAGCATAGCTGTGCAAAGACAGTTCTTACGTTCTTTGCTCATTAATATGTCGTAGTTCACGCAGCTTTTGCATCCCTGCCAAAAGGCTTCATCCTGTGTAAGCTCAGAATAGGTAACCGGTTCGTAGCCCAGCTCGCTATTTATCTTCATTACTGCAAGCCCGGTAGTAAGGCCAAATATTTTTGCTTCAGGGTATTTTGTGCGGCTGAGCTCAAATATTTTTTCTTTTATGGCCTTGGCAAGCCCTCCCTTACGAAAATTAGGAGAAACGATAAGGCCGGAATTAGCTACATACTGCGCATGACTCCATGTCTCGATATAGCAGAAGCCTGCCCATACGCCATCTTCACTGAAGGCAATCACGGCCTTCCCTTCCAGCATTTTCATGCTTATGTATTCAGGCGTGCGCTTGGCTATGCCTGTGCCTCTTGCTTTTGCAGAAGCAGCCATTTCATCACAAATGATTTGTGCGAAACCGGTATGACTGCCATCGGCAACCATTACCTGGAATTTATGGTTCATTAAAAAAACTAATATAAAAATGAACAAATCACCGCAGGGGTTAAATCCTGTGGCAATATCAATATCTGTAAGTGTGTATGAGATAGGGTACGCTGCTTATTAGGTTACGATGCAGCATTTTTATGACGGTATCAACGTCGCACCCAGAAGGAAGTATATCGGTAAGAAAAAACTGTCCGTTCAGGAACAGCAAAAAACCCATTGCCGGCGTGCATTAGCATCGCTGTAGAAGCCGACTGTGAGAGAAAGGTTTTTTTCATTTTTTAATTTGTTGGAAAAGGGAAAATATTTTTAAGAATGCAAAGAAAAGTGTTTTTTCAATACGAATAGCACAATTTATCATTATTTAACAGTGAGCCTGTTCACTCCTGCCTTTGCCTGCTGATCTATAGAAGACTGAAAATCGTGATTGTGCATGGAGAGGCATTCGCGATATCGCTCCAAAGCTTCCTTTGGGCGCCCTGTGTGCTCAAATATAAAGGCCATTTGCAGGGCGGCGCGAGCGGCAAAATAGTCAGTATGGTCGCGACCCATGTTTATGGTTTGCTGGTAGTATTGTAGGGCTTTGCCTTCTGAACCTAACTCATCACATGCCCTACCGAGGCGAAAGCAATATTCCAGCTTATCAGAAATATTGCTAAAAGAGTGTTCATTTACAGTATTCAGCTTTTCAAGCGCCTGTTTATAATAGCCTCCATCCAGGTAAAGTCTCGCTTGCAATAGGGTTATATTTGGCCATTCACCTTTCTCCGCGAAGCGCATGGCCTGTTTATCAGCATCTACCTGCGCATTTCCCTGTTTTATGATTTGCGACATGCAATAGTTTGCCTGCTTCATATCGTGTTCCAGGTAGTATGCAAGCCCCATCTTTTGCCAGGCATCCTTTACAAAGAGTTTCCCTTTGTAAGCATTCAGGAATTTTTTAAAATAAGTTATGCTTGCCGGGTCTTGCTTATATAGCAGGGCTGAGGCCATTTCAAAGTGGAATATCGGGAAATTATTATACTCACTATTGTTTTCAGCTTCCTTCAAAGTCTCGATAGTTTCATCAGCTTTCCTGTAGTTCACAGCAATGTTGGCCTTTACAAAGGTGAATAACAGGTTGTTATGAGTGGGGAATTGATTACTGTTGAGAAAATTCCACACAACGGGCTGCTGGGATAACAAATAGAATTTTAAATAGGTATGTAAGATTATTGCTTCCTGCTGCAGCGGGTCATCATTGTTATGTTTGTTTATGAAGCCTTCCAACTTCTCTACACCTTTTCGCACATTGCCCTTCATGCCAAACATGGAGGCTATCCATTTATAATTATCAGGTATGGTGCCTACTACTGTTTCTTCAAGGCCCAGAAAGACCTTATTATATTCGAAGGATGGAAATTTTTCATTGTTTTCTTTTATCAGCAAATATGACTTTCTGAATAGAGTAGCTGCCTTAAAATTATCACCAAGCCTAACGTGGACTAAAGCCCAGTGCAAATATATTCCTGCCCTGCACAGTCGCTGCCAGGGAGAATTTTCATCACCCTGCTCCAATAGTTCCAAACGTGCGTCCAGGTGCGATTTACGCTGCTCATACTCCTTTTTATCACAGTTCAGTAAAAGCAATAAACAATCATCATAATCGGCCAGGTAGGTGGACATTAGATTATATGGATGCTGTATTATTTCGCGGCGTACCATTGCATTGCCTTCTGCAATATGCAATGACATATAGCATTGATATGCCTTATTGCAATTGGCATCATAATCAAATGTGTATTCATCCGCTAATGCAGTACTAACAGAAAACAATAAGCAAAAAACAGACAATACCTTATACCTCATGCTGGAAACAAAAATATAGCTCTATGCTTGTTGCAGCAATTAAATTTCCTGCCACGTGTACCAACATATATATTTGGGCTTGACATTCTTAAGTCGTAAATTCGCCCCTGAAATGGCCAGGTAATAGCTGAACTGTTGTTTGGCATGTTATTTGAATTGTTTAACCAAAATCTAATATTTATGAAAGTATTTCGCCACATCGCAGTTACTGCAATGGTTACATTAGGAGCTTTTACAGCTGTAACCTACACATCATGTAGCAAATCAGAAGCTGCAAATGCAAAATTTGTAGGCACTTACAGCTCTACTGAGGTATGCTCACCACCAGATAATAGCGGTACATGGACAAGTAGTATATCAGCATCAAGTACTGGTGATAATGCCATTGTTATCGGCAATTTCGGTAATTCAGGTAGCAGCGTTACTGCTTCTGTAAGTGGTAGCAACATTACCATTCCAACAACAACTATTGGAACAGCTGTTACATCTGGTTCTGGCGTATTATCTGGTAACTCGTTGACTATTAGTTATACATTAACTAACGGAGTAACTAACTATACTTGTACCATGACAATGGTGAAGCAGTAAAGTAAAGAAGAAGAATATTTTTAAAAAACCTCGCAATAGCGAGGTTTTTTTGTGCTATATTATTTGTCGGATATTCTAGTACCTAGAACTGTTTTAATTTACTATAAGTATTCGTATAAAAGGGCTGCAATTTGCAGCCCTTTTATATTTTTATTATTTACCCCACTTAGATTGAGAAGTAGGTGTTTGTGAATTGGTGTTATTGCTGTTAGTATTTGTATTGGTATTCTGGTTCCATTTGCTTGATGACGTTGGTGGGGGTGGTGGTGTAGTTGGGGTAGTTTCCTTTGCGCCCGAAGAATGGTGATGGGTTACTGTTTTTGTAACAGTAGTTGTAGTTCCTTTCGCTGCCATAGCGCCTTTCAGAGAATCTGCCTGTGCCTGGGCCTTCATGGTTTCCATGTTAGCAGCATTTACTATAGAGTCTTGCTTAGCCTGAGCAGCAGCAGCTTCCTGCACTTTTGCAGCATTAGCTATTGAATCTTGCTTTGCCTGTTCAGAAGCAGCGTTATTGCCTGAGTTACATGAGTACAAAGCCAACATGCCTACTCCTAATAATAAAAGTGACTTTTTTTTCATTTGTTTGCAGTTTTGTGTGAACAAAAATATTGGATATTCTAAGTATTAATCGCGTCGTTTTAAATTAACCAGCTGCGAGTGGTAAAGATAACATTATCTATTTTACAGTTTGCGGTACTGCAGGGTTATTCTGTCCTTTCATTATAGTAAGTATAGAATCTGCCCGCTTTTTTGCCATATCGTTTATTATAGAATCATTTTTTGACTGCATTTGTACCTGCAGTGCATTAACGCGTGCATTTACTATAGAGTCAACCTCTGCATGTGACGGTGGCTCCTGGGTGCCGCCGGAGCAGGAGGCAAATAAAATTGTAATACAAGTAAATAACAAGACATATACTTTGTTGACCATATAGCGCATTTGATATGCAAAAATATCATTAAAGAGCAAGAAGAGAACAGCAAGCCAACTTAATAATGTATAAGCTGGCTTAATATTCGGAATGCAAGTTTATTTTTTTGTTCTTTCTTCCAGGTATTGCTCGGCTTTTTCCAGATCGTTATCTGCTGCTATTACGGCATTAAGCACCTCCTGTGTATCTACATTATATTTCTTTTGAAGGTCGGTAATTTCTTTGTCTTGTTCGTCGTAAACTTTTTTACGATCAGCGCTCTGTTGTGACATGATTATTGTTTTTAATGAAAAGTGAAAAAATCATGCCGTATTTAATTTTTAAAATTTCCCGGCAAAACATTTGCACAAATCAGAAATTTGCACTTATCTTTGCAGCCCAAACGGACAAACGGATCGGTAGTTCAGTTGGTTAGAATGCCGCCCTGTCACGGCGGAGGTCGCGGGTTCGAGTCCCGTCCGGTCCGCAAAAAGCCTCACAATAATGTGAGGCTTTTTTGTTTTAGCGTATATCCATTATGCATGGAGTAATGCCTTGCTACGTATTTGCTCTGTTTAATAAAATAATGGTATTTTTCTTAAGTCTATGAATAACAATTTACAGACTGAGTTTGGGAATATTGATATCTACCTGTTCGACCAATTGCTGAAAGGGCGATTTGATACCTGCAGGAAGGTGATAGATATTGGCTGCGGCAACGGCAGAAACATAGTATATTTCCTAAGGAACGGATATGAAGTGCATGGAATAGACACGGCCCCCGAGGCGATATCTACGGTAAAAGAGCTTTCTGCCAACCTGGCACCAGGCAATGCTGTCGAGAATTTTGTGGTATCCAGCGTAGAAGACCTTCCTTACGAGGCCTCCAGCTTCGACCTTGCGATATGCAGCGCAGTGTTTCATTTTGCGAGCAGCCCAGCTCATTTCGAGGAAATGGTAAAATCAGTGTGGCAGATATTGAAGCCGGGAGGGTATCTGTTTGCCCGTCTTGCCTCTGACATAGGACTTGAATCCCGTATGCAAAGCCAGGGCAATGGCCGCTACCTGATGCCCGATGGCACAGTACGGTACCTGGTAAATGAACAAATTCTGCGACACTATACTAATGAACTGAACGGCGAACTATACGAGCCAATAAGAACCACTAACGTAAATAATATCAGGTGTATGACAACCTGGTGCCTGAGAAAAAAGCATGAGCCAATATTTTAGTTAAATGCCTTATTATTTTTTGATTCCGACCCTGTAGTTAATTTAATAATTACTGCAAGCACAATGAGGCTGATGATTGCCGCAAAGTAGCACCATACAGATATAACATAGTATTGATAAAAGATGCGGGTTATGAGGTATGATAAGACTATTACCGCACCTAACCATCTTATGCGCTTTATGCCGGAAATGAATGGCGATATAGCGGTGGGGATAAAATAAAATATGCCACTGTACCACCTGTTGGCACCCGGAAAATCAAGCGAATAGCGGATGTGGTGGCCATCGATAGCTGCAGATACATTATATGCCTTAAGACAATATGCCAGGTAACCTGCCAGCAATATTCCGATAGACAACAAATAGGAAAGTATCTTTCGCCGAACCGGTTCTTTCTCCAGCAACATAATGGCAAGCGGAACATATACAGGCCATACCACCTGGGCGAATATTAAAAAGGCGTATGTAGCCAGCCCCTCCCACTGCGCATAGGCTGTATGCATTAATGCCAACCACAGTATACCTTCGAAAAATTGCTGAACGGCGAATATGAGCGGTACACCTGCAAAAATATGCTGCGCCCCTGTCTGCGCTTTTTTCTGAGATATCAATCCTATTGTTAACAATACAGCACTGGCGCCAAAACTTGCGGTGGGTGAAAAACACATATATCTCCCTTCTTTAGCTCCCGGCTATATTACCCAAAGCACTCTATACAAGGTATGCCTTAATAAGTTAGTCATCCGTTTTATTTTGCACATCAGGTTTTCTATAACAACGGCCAAGGCATAAAACAAATTCTTTAGCAACTCCTCCATAACCTTATACTGTGTTTCGGCTGTCCTTTATCATTTTCACAACAGCATTAAATCCCATACTGCTATTCGCCACACACCTAGTCGTACTTCAGCGCAGGTTTTGCTTTTATTCCCATGCAAACAGTTTTAATTTTTCATGACAATAATTTCAAAAAAAGAAATATCCCTACCACTGCACCAACAACTCCAGCTAACCTTAACATGGCTCCGCCATTTTTTTCTTCCAGCAATAATAGTC
>Ga0070665_100005245_pt1 | contig 13400 bp, 15 predicted proteins | sample KBSS13metaG_FD_65862 | JGI IMG/M metagenome (GOLD analysis project Ga0070665, IMG submission 65862) | Switchgrass rhizosphere microbial communities from Kellogg Biological Station, Michigan, USA - KBS S1-3 metaG | ecosystem: Host-associated > Plants > Roots > Rhizosphere > Soil ... | reverse complement strand
GCTGGTTCGTGTATGGGCAGCAGTTATATCTATCTTGCCCTCGATTTACCGATGTCCTAGTAAGTTGTTGAAATGGTGCGCCCGGAAGGACTCGAACCTCCGACCCTCTGGTTCGAAGCCAGATGCTCTATCCAGCTGAGCTACGGGCGCGGTGAAACGCTTGTCGCCGACTACTTTGTTGGTGCAGATGCTGCTGGTTCGATGACCGGCTCCGGCGTAATAAACATTGGCAACTTCTCAACGATATCTAGTCCTGCGCGGCGAAGCAACTGGTGGATCGTCGCCTCATTCAGGCGAGTGGCATCATACTCAATTCGCACGGTCTTGCCGGCTTCGTCGAATGCGATATGGCGAACCCCGTAGACCTCGCGGATTCTGGCCATCGCCAGCGCCGCTGCCTCGGTAGGAGGCACGCCGTACCGGTACAGAACATCAAGCTGTGTCATGGTTCGATAATACCAGCGGGGCCGCTGTTCGTTAGCGATTCACATTGTTTGGCTAGCCCAGCCACTTCGGGTTTGCCGCCGTGCCGTCGTAGCGAGCTGAGGTTTTGAAGAGTTCGAATCTGCCTTCGCTCGCGGCGTCGCGGGTTCGGGCGAGCAGGGCCGCAACCTGAGTGTCGTTGAGCGGCTTGAAGGTGCGAGCGGCGGTGAGTGCCTGCTCAAGGATGGCAGGGGAGTCGATGCCGGTGATAACGACGGAGACCGGCTGGGTGAGTCCGTAGTGCAGCGCCTCGAAGGGTTCTACCGTCTTCGACTGGAGGATAAAGGGATCGCCGAAGGTCTTCATTGCGAGGACGGCAATTCCTTGCTGCAAAGCGACCGGCATTACTTCCTTCGTGAAGGAACGAAAGTGCGCGTCCATTACGTTAATGGGCATCTGGACGGTGTCGAAGCGGAAGTTATGCATCTTCGCAATCTCAAGCATGCGCAGGTGCACGGCAGGGTCTTTGTGTCCAGTGAAGCCGATGTAGCGAATCTTACCGGCCTGGCGAGCGGCGATCGCCGCCTCAATGGAGCCACCCGCGCCGAAGATACGGTCGGGGTCTTCCATCCGAATGACTTCGTGGAACTGTACGAGGTCAATGACGTCAGTTTGGAGGCGGCCAAAGGATTGTTCCAATTGCTTATCGAATGATTCTTTTGTTCGGCCGTCCATTTTGGTCATAAGAAAGACCTTCTCACGGTAGCCGTCGCGCAGAGCTTTCCCCATGCGGACCTCGCTGAGGCCGTCGTTGTAGTCCCAACAGTTGTCCATGAAGGTGATGCCAGAATCGATGGCCGAGCGAATGAGCTTGATGCTTGCTTCGGCGTCTGGGCCTTTACCGATGTGGTAGCCACCGAGGCCAATGGCGGAGACCCTTTCGCCGGTCTTGCCGAGTTCGCGGTAGATCATACCGGGGGCCTCGGGTCGCTTTGGGGATTGTGTGCTGGTTTGCCCGCTTTGGGCAAGTGCGTGGCCTGAGGCTGCTGCAACTCCCGCAACCGTGGCGGATTTGAGAAAGGCGCGCCGCTCCATGGATGCTTGGATGCGGCCGAGCCGTGATGCGGATGTGTATGGGCCAAGTGTGATGAGCTACACGGGTCGATGCAAAACCTGCTACGAGCCGTGAGCCATCCGGGCAATTAATGTGGCGGTGTACGCGGCGCCGAAGCCGTTATCGATGTTTACTACGGTGACATTGGGTGAGCAGGAGTTAAGCATGCCGAGGAGGGCGGCGGCTCCGTTGAAGGAAGCTCCGTACCCGACCGAGGTCGGTACGGCAATCACCGGGACGCCGACGAGGCCGCCTACGACGGAAGGGAGTGCACCCTCCATGCCGGCGCAGACGATGATCGCGTCGACGGATGCAAACTGTTCGCGCACGGCCAGCAAGCGATGGATGCCGGCGACACCTACATCGTAGAGGCGAGTGACGCGAGTGTTGAAAAGCTCTGCGGTGATGGCAGCCTCTTCGGCGACCGGGAGATCGCTGGTGCCGGCGCAGACGACGGCGATGTGGCCTCTCGGTTCGGAATGCGTGGATTGGCGGAGGGTGATGGCGCGAGCATGCGGGTGATGGACAGCAGCAGGAATAGCCTCGAGGACTGCGAGCGCGGTGGGTTGGTCGGCGCGGGTGGCAAGAACGTCGTGCCCTGCGGCTGCCATTCGAGTAAAAATCTCAGCGGTCTGCGCGGAAGATTTTCCCGCCGCGTAGATGACTTCGGGGAGCCCGGTACGTAGGGAGCGGTGATGGTCGATGCGTGCGTGGCTCAGGTCTTCAAAGGGGAGAGAGGCGAGGCGCTCGGAGGCGGCGACTGGGGAGAGGTCGCCGCGTTCTACGGCGGCGAGGAGTTCGAGGAGGGTGGTTTTGTTCATTGGTCCTATGCCTTGCTCGTGTGATATGCGGCGACGGCCGCCTGCTGGACGAGCTTGACTGGTACGTTATGTTGCGCAGCAGCGGCCCGGCAATCTTCGAACTCAGGGGCGGCGTTGAGAACTTCGCCGAAGCGCATGCCTAACTTGATGCGGATATCGCCGTAGGGGGTGGTCACGGTGGTGTGGGTGCGGTCGAGACAGGAGCGGCGTTCGTGGTGAATGCGGATGCCGAGGGTGCTGGTCTCACGGAGGAGGAGGTCTTCGAGGGTAGCTACATTAGCATCGTCTGCGAGGATCGTGAGAAGGGTGCCGAGACGTCCCTTCTTCATTTGCACGGCCGTTGACATTACGTCGAGTGCGCCGAGGGCGAGTGCTCGTTCCGTGACGTGGGCGAGGATCTGCGGGGAGAGATCATCGATGGCGGTCTCGAGGACGACGACGGTCTGTTGTTGGGTACCGGCCGATTCGCCGATCGAGAGACGGAGTACGTTGGGGAACCCCTTCGGGTTACGCGAACCGGCTCCATAGCCGATCTGTTGGACGCGCATGGCGGGTTGTGGGCCGAAGGTAGGTGTGAGGACACGGACGAGTGCGGCGCCGGTGGGAGTAACGAGCTCCTGCTGGGCGTGCGCGGAGTAGGTAGGGATGTCGCGGAGGAGATCGGCGGTTGCGGGCGCGGGAACGGGGAAGCGACCGTGGGCGCAGTCGACCATGCCGCCGCCGACGTTGAGCGGCGAGGAGTACCAGGCATCGACGCCTAGAGCGTGGATCCCGGCGCTTGCAGCGACGATGTCGACGATTGCATCGACGGCGCCTACTTCATGGAAGTGGATCTTCTCGATATCGACGTTGTGGATCTTGGCTTCGCTTGTCCCTAACAACTCGAAGGCGGTAATGGCGGTCAGCTTTACAGGTTCCGCAAGATTTGCGGACTGGATGAGCGAGCGAATGACAGAAAGTGAGCGTCCGTGGGTGTGATTATGATCGTGGTCACGCGCCTCGTTTGTATGTGAGTGTCCCGCCTTGTGCGTGTGGTCGTAGTGATGGTACGTGCGCGTATGAGAAGACGAGGAGTTGTGGATCTCAACGTCCCCCAAGGGTATGCCGTTCTCGAGCACTTGGATTTTGGTTGAGGAAATGCCGCTCCGATCGACCTTCTCAACTTTGAGAGAGGCGTCGAGATCGAGAGCGGCGACCGCGTGCTGAAGCACCTGGAGAGAAACTCCGGCATCGATGAGGGCTCCGAGGAGCATGTCACCGCTGATGCCGGCGAAACAATCGAGATAGGCCACGCGCATGGCCGTATTGTTTCATGGTCAAAATCATGGCCGCCACCGAGCCTCAGGATTCTTCTGGACAAGACTCAAACGGAGAGTAGAATTCGGGCCGATCTTCCGAATCATCCTGAGTTGTTGGCCACGCTGCGACCTGGTCCCGCGAACTACGGGCTCGCTGCGTGCTGGCAATTCTCGGTTTCAGACGAACTTAAACAGCCAAGGGGAGGCTTTCGATATGAAGAAGCTTACAGGGCTTTTAGCAGGTACTTGTATTTCAGTAATTGGTCTGGGAGTTGCGATGGCGCAGGAGGCTGTGGGGCCGCCCAAGGTACTGGTAATTCAGCGCGAGTACCTCAAGCCGGGAAGGGGTGGTTCAGTGCACGAACGCTCGGAAAGTGCCTTCGTGCGCGCAATGACCGCTGCAAAGTGGCCAGTGCGATACATCGCGGTGGAAGCGATGTCTGGTCCTACGCGGGTATTGTTCCTGACGGGCTATCCGTCGTTTGCAGCGTGGGAGAAGGACGCTCAGGACGCGGCCAAGAACCCGACGCTGTCGGCCGCGATCGACAAGGCGATCATGTCAGACGGAGATCTGCTGACCTCATTCGACCAGGGAGCCTTTATGTTCCGCGAGGATGGAAGTCTTCGCGCGGGTACGGCGGATGTCCCGCGGAGCCGCTATTTTGAGATATCGGTCTTCCATGTTCGGCCCGGGCATGGCAAGGAATGGGAAGAGCTAGTGAAGCTATACCACGATGGTTATGAGAAGGTGCCGAGTGCGAAGTGGGCTCTGTTTGAGAGCGTCTACGGCATGGATAACGGTGGCATGTTTCTGGTGTTCAACCCAATGAAGTCGCTGGCAGAGGTGGAAGAGGGGTACGCCGACCAAAAGAAATTTGTTGAAGCGATGGGTGAGGACAAGATGAAGAGACTCGGCGAACTGTCTGCGTCCTGCATCGAGTCAACACAGACGAATCTCTTCCGATTCAATCCAAAGATGAGCTATCCGGAGGAGTCCTGGATCAAGGCCGATCCTACTTTCTGGAAGCCGAAGATAACGGCGCCACCTGCGAAGCCGGCCCAGTAACAATGTCGCGGAGGCAGAAAAGCCCTGTTTCATCGCTGATGAGACGGGGCTTTGTCGTTGGGACGGTCAAGGCACAGCTGGAGTAATCGCGGTCGCCGGAAGGACGTCGTTCATCGAGCCCGAGCGATAGCCCTGAGTGTCGAGCGTGACGTAGAGGAAGCCGAGAGGCCGTAGCGCCGCGGTGATGCTATCGAGCATCTCGACACTTAGCGCGTGAGGTAGCTCGTTGCGGCCGATCTCGACTCGCGCCAGTTCACCATGATGGCGCACGCGAACCTGTCGAAAGCCGAGGATGTGTAACGCCTCTTCGGCCAGCTCGACTTGAGACAGATTCTCGCGGGTTACGGGCCGACCATACTCAATCCGTGAAGAAAGGCAGGCAGAAGCAGGCTTGTCCCACAACTCGAGATTCGCTTCACGCGCCAGCTGGCGAATCTCGGCCTTGGTAAGTTGTGCCGTTACCAGTGGTGCCAGCGCCCGGTGTTGCGATGCGGCCTGCTGGCCGGGGCGGAATTCGCCGCCGTCATCGAGGTTCATGCCATAGGCAAGATAGCGGAACCCTCGTACTACCTGCTCAGACTCCATGACAGTGAAGAGCTCGTCCTTGCAGTGAAAGCAGCGGCGTGAATCGTTGCGCTGGTAGTCAGGGTTTTCAATCTCGGCGGTGTGGATGATCTGAGATGGAATGTGGTGCAGCGTAGTAAATGCCAGCGCAGCTTCGAGCTCGGCACGGGGGAGCGAGGGTGAATCGGCGATGACGGCGAGCATGTTGTCACCGAGTGCCTGATACGCTACCCAAGCGAGAAAAGCAGAGTCGGTGCCGCCGGAGTAGGCGACCATGACGCTGCCGAGCTCGCGAAGCGTCGTATCAAGCAGAGCGCGTTTTGCCGCCAGGTCCATCACAGCGATTGTAGGCCAGTGTCGACGCAGCGTGCTTGAGGGTCAGCGACTAAGATCGCTCCAGATATCTGGGTCGACGGGGACACCAAGTCGCATGTTCTCTTCGCGTACGAGAAGAGTTTGCTCGCCGGGATAGCGAATCGGCTGCGTGGGATCGACCGGTTTTGCGTGCCGCAGATAGTCCAGAATTCCATCCGCAACACGGGAGAGCTCCTCGGCGGTGCCGAGATTAGAGGGATCCACGGCCAGGAAGACCTGTGACTGGCCGGCCTCACGAAGAGGCTCGAGTCCGAGCTGGTGTGTCGCAAGACCGCCGGAAAGCATCGCGCCGATCATATCGAGCACAAGTGCGAGACCGGAACCCTTCCAGTAGCCGATGGGCAGGGCGCGTTGCGAGGCCTCGATGGCACCGGCATCCTCGGTGAGATGTCCGGCGGAGTCGTAGCCTCCCGGGACGGGCAGTGGCTGGCCTCGTTTGGCGTACGAAGCGAGGGCGCCGTAGGAGAACTGGCTCATCGCCATGTCGAGAACGACGTGATGGCCGTTAGCACGAGGGACGGCGAGGATGAGGGGATTGTTGCCGATGCTCGGTGAGGTTGCGCCCCAGGCGGGAACATTGGGAAGCGTGTTAGACCAGCAGATCGCGAAGACGCCTTGTTCCGCTGCTTGCCAACCAAAGGCCCCGCCGCGCATCCAGTGATTGCTGTTGGCGAGCGCGACCGCTCCAATACCGCTAGTGCGGGCGAGCTCGATGGCGCGCTGCATGGATGAGCGGGCATTGAGATTGCCGATACCGCGGTGGCCATCCCAGCGCTCAATGCTGCCGAAGGCGGTGGTTAAGGTGGGTGTGGCGCTGACGTCGATGCTGCCATTTTCCACCATCGCCCGGAAGCGCGGGAAACGATTGAGGCCGTGCGAGTAGACGCCGTCGCGTGTGGTTTCGGCGAAGAGCCGCGCGCATAAATGAGCTCGATCAGGTGAGAGTCCGAGACGGCGCATGGCCTGTTCGAGAACGGTACGAAGGTCTTCAAAAGGAACGCGAAGCATGGAAGATATTGTAGGCGTGGAGAGCGTTAGATCCAGCCTGCATCAATGACGTGGCTCTGACTGGTGATGGCAGCGCTGTCGTCCGCCGCGAGGAAGAGAATAAGGCGAGCAACCTCTTCAGGAAGTATGTGACGCTTGATGTGCTGAACAGAGGAGACGTAATGTTCGTACTCCGGCGACATGTAGAGGCGGCGCTGGCGCTCGGTGAGAATGGCGCCGGGTAGGACCGAATTGACGCGGATGTTGAAGGGGCCCAGCTCGTGGCCGAGTGAGCGCGTCATAGCGGCTACGGCGGACTTGGCCATGTTGTAGATGGAGAGATCGGGCGTGGGAATGAGCGGGGCGATGGAACTCATGTTGATGATGGAGCCTCCGCGGCCGGCCTTCATGAACGGAACCACCGCCTGAGCAGCAAAGTATTGGTGCCGAAGGTTGATCGCAATTCGCTCGTCCCAGTAAGCGGGAGTGACGTCCTCAAAGCGATGGCGGTCGTCACTGGCGGCGTTGTTGACCAGCACGTCGGGAGCACCATAGGTGGACGCGATCTCTGCGATCGTGGATTGCAACGCGGGAATGTCTGCGAGGTCGCAGCTGTAGTAGACGGGAGGATGCGGGACGAGCGGGGAGATGAGTGCGATGAGGGCGGCGGCCGGCTCATCCGCGATGTCGAGGAAGACTACGCGAGCGCCTTGTTGCGCGAACTGCTCCACTGCGGCTGCGCCGATGCCCTGAGCGCCTCCCGTGATCAGAACGAGTTTGCCGACGAGACTTGGGTAGGTGGCGAATTTGCTCATGCTGTATTAGCGAACCAGCGCCGGCAGCTTGTCGCTGACGCCGAGTAGAAAAATGGTGCCGACGATGAAGCTGTAGACGGCTGCGAGCGATGTAATGAGCGCTTGAAGGCGCGGACGCTGGGTACTGGAAGCAAAGATACCCGAAGCCGAGGCGGTCATGATCGTGTTCATGACGAGCAAGCCTGCGATAAAGCAGAGAAGGCCAAGAAAACCACGGCTGGTGCCGCCGAGATTCGCGGCCAGGAGGAAGAGAAGAAGCTGCGATGGAGTTTCGGCTCCAAGGCCGTGAATTACACCGACGAGAAGCACGGAGCCTTTGTCGTAGCGAAATTTAAATGGCTCTGGACGCGGAAGCTGGCGATTGCGAAGACGCTGGAGGTGCCACTTCGTTTGCTGCGCTCCCGTGACGAGCAAGGCGATACGGCTGGGAGGTAGTGCGTGATTGTGATCACCGTCCGATCGGCGACGAAAGAAGGCGATGAGAACGTAGACCGCAAGAACTATGAGTGTGGCCCCCACGAGGCGTTCGCCGACGGCATCGAGTCGGTGGGGAAGTCTGAGATGAAGAAAGATGACGGCCCCCCCCATGATCGCAACCGTAATGGCATGGCCCAGTGCGTAGAGTAGGCCAAGACGCATGCCTTCGCGCCAGCTACGCTGCACGCTCGTGATATCGGTGATGGCAGCGAGGTGGTCGTAGTCGAAACCATGACGCAATCCGAGGAGGGCGCAGGAGACGAGAGCGAGTTCAAGGGCAGACGGCATCGGCATCTGATAGGTTACGGATGCCGACTATTACCGGCAAGGCGGCACTTCCTATTCGTGGAAGGGGGGAGGCACTTAGTATTTTTGGTAATAGAATTTGTCTTGATTTAGTGAAAGAGGTTGCGATGGATCTGGAGAGCATTTGGCAGCAGGCGAAGGCTCCAAAGCCGAACGTAGCGCGACCGATCGTGATGATCGGCTCCGGTGGGATCGTACATGACGCTCATCTGCCTGCTTATGCGAAAGCGGGATTCCCGGTAGCGGCATTGGTGGACATGAACCGGGAACGTGCGGAGGCGCTGGCTAAGAAGTTCCACGTTCCCCTGGGTACTTCATCCATTGAGGAAGCGATTCGGTTTGCTCCTAAGGACGTGGTCTTTGACGTCGCGGTGCCGGCCAAGGCGATTTCGGACATTCTTCCCCAGTTACCGGACGGATCCGCCGTGCTCATTCAGAAACCAATGGGAGAGACGTTGGATGAAGCTATCGAGATTCTGCGCATCTGCCGCTCCAAGGGGCTGACGGCTGCGGTCAACTTTCAACTACGTTGGGCCCCCAACATGCTGTCCGCGAGAGCGCTTACCAACTCGGGCGTCTTGGGCGAACTGCACGACATGGAGGTGAACATCAGCGTCCATATGCCATGGGAGTTGTGGAGCTTTCTGAGCACAGCTCCGAGACTTGAAATTCTTTATCACTCGATTCACTACATCGATCTGGTGCGCAGCTGGTTCGGCAACCCGCGTAGCGTATACGCGAAGACAGTAAGAAGCCCACGAACACCAGATCTGGCAGCGACCAAAAGCGTAATCATCTTGGACTACGGTGACGACAAGCGCGCTTTCATTGCCTCAAACCACAGCCATGACTTCGATCCCGAGATGCAGCGCAGCTTCGTGCAGTGGGAGGGTATGACGGGCGCAATGAAGGCACAGATGGGAGTGAACCTGAATTATCCGGCTGGCCTTCCTGACAATCTCGATTACATAGTGCGCGACGGCTGTAGTTGGCAGGAGGCACCGGTGAGCGGAAACTGGTTTCCGGATGCGTTTATGGGTTCTATGGGATCGGTGCAGGCCTATGTCCAGGGGGAGGCGAATACGCTTCCGACCAGTGTGGAGGATGCGATTGACACCATGCGGACGGTCGAGGCTGCGTATCTTTCGAGTGACAGAGGCGGAGTGGAGCTTCCGCCGATCGCGATTTAGGGCTTGAGCCCTTTGCCGGGCTTGGACGAGGCGGCTAGCTTTTGGGAATGCTCAAGAGCCTCTCGAGAGTGCTCATACGCCTGCTTTGTTAGCTCATGCGCCGAAAGGTGATCGCCCTTATCGTGGGAGGCCGCAGCAGCCAAGTGGGCGTGCGCCGCAAGGTTGTGAAGTTCGGTAATGCGCTGGGAAGTATTCATGACCAATCTCCTTAAATTGTTGTCAGCGGCCCATCCATCCGCCGTCGACTGTGATAACTGTGCCGGTTACATAGTCGCTGGCTGGGGCGCTAAGGAATAGAGCGGCTCCAGCGAGATCGTTGGGTTGTCCCCAGCGGCCAGCAGGGATGCGTTCGAGGATCTGGCGGTTGCGAGTCTCGTCGGCCTGAAGCGCCTCGGTATTTGTTGTCGCGAAGTACCCGGGGGCGATGGCGTTGACCTGAATGCCTTTGGAGGCCCACTCGTTGGCAAGCGCCTTGGTAAGCTGCGCGACACCGCCTTTGCTTGCCGCATAGGCAGGCACTCGGATGCCACCCTGGAAGCTGAGCAGCGAGGCGATGTTGACGATCTTGCCGGGCGCGTTGCGCTCGATCATGTCGCGGCCTGCGAGCTGCGAAAGCTGAAAGACGCTGGTGAGGTTGACCTGCAGGACGGTCTGCCAGTCCTCGAGCGGGTACTCATCGGCAGCGTGGCGAATGATGGTGCCAGCGTTGTTGACGAGGATATCGACGCGCCCGAACTTGTCTTTAACCTGCGTGAAGAGATCGCCGGCGCCGTCAGTGGAGGAGAGGTCGGCGCGGAAGGCGGCGGCTTTGGGGCCGATGGCTGCGGCGGTCTCAGTGGCGCCGCGACGGTTGCCGTGAACGGCGACGGTGGCTCCTGCCTGCGCGAGTGCGGTGGCGATTGCTGCGCCGAGGCCGCTGGCCGCGCCGGTGACGAGCGCGACTTTATTGTCGAGACGAAAGAGGTCAAGAATGTTTTGCATGTTGCTTGTCACTCTAACGGGGTGACCGGGAGGGGAGCAAATGTCGCGGGCGGCTCATATCTGTGTGTAGAGCAACGGAGGAGGCGATTCAGCACATACAACGAAAGTATCGTGCGGTTATTGGCGTTTTGTTGACCGTCATTCTTCGGGTTTCGTATCGTGGGTGGGACCGATTTTCTACTAGGCCATATGGCATAGGCGTTCAGACCAATGCAGGTTATATGCTGAACTCTCGGCCAATTGACGAATTCCACAAGGGCACAACATAGTCGATGCAACAAGGAGATGTGCAATGAGGATGTATCAGATGGCGGATGCCGTTCGGTACGAGATGATGAATACCGAGGAGCTGCGGGAGACCTTCCTGATTGAAGAGCTCTTTCAGCCGGGCGGGATCGAGTTTGCGTACGTTGACTTGGATCGCACTGTGATCGGCTCGGCGGTCCCGACTGGCTCGGCGCTGAAACTGGAGACCGAGCCGGAGTTGCGCGCGGATTACTTTCTGGAGCGTCGCGAGCTCGGCGTGCTCAATATCGGCGGCTCAGGTTCAGTCACGGTCGATGGCAAGACCTTCGAGATGGACAAGCTTGATGTTTTGTACGTCGGGCGCGGATCAAAGGACGTTAGCTTTGCCAGCAAAGACGCGAAAAAGCCCGCGGAGTTTTACCTGCTGAGCTATCCGGCGCACGCCGAGTATCCGACGACGATGGTGAAGTTCGGCGAGATGAAGCCGGTGGAGCTTGGCACGCTGGAGACCTGCAACCGTCGCAAGATCTACAAAGCGATCTACAAGGACGGCATCAATAGCTGCCAGCTGGTGATGGGAATCACGATGCTGGAGCCGGGAAGCAACTGGAACACGATGCCTCCGCACACTCATATGCGGCGCAGCGAGGTCTATTTTTACTTCGACGTCGATCCGGCGCATCGCATCCTGCACCTGATGGGGCCGCCGGATGCGACGAGCCATCTGGTGATGGCGAACAAGGAAGTTGTGGTCTCGCCGGGATGGTCGATCCATGCCGGTGTTGGTACGAAGAACTACGCCTTCTGCTGGGGTATGGGCGGAGAAAACCAGGTGTATGACGACATGGACGCAGTAGCGATTACGGAGCTTCGATAGATGAGTGAGAGTTTGAAGATTCGCAAGCAGGAAGAGTGCAAGTGGGATCTGGTCAGCCTGGGCGAAGTGATGCTTCGTTTGGATCCGGGCGATGTTCGTGTCGCGACGACACGGCAGTTTCAGGTTTGGGAGGGCGGCGGCGAATATAACGTTGCTCGAGGTCTGCGGCGTTGCTTCGGGCTTAAGACGGCGATCGTTACAGCGCTGGCGGACAATCCGGTGGGCCGTCTGGTCGAGGACCTTATGCTGCAGGGCGGCGTGGATCAGTCGCATCTGATCTGGCGGAAGTATGACGGCGTGGGTCGCACGACCCGGAACGGGTTGAACTTCACCGAGCGTGGGTTTGGCGTGCGCGCGGCGCTTGGCTGCTCGGACCGTGGCAACACGGCGGTGAGCCAGCTGAAGCCGGGCGAGATCGACTGGGACGAGATCTTCGGCAAGGAAGGCTCGCGGTGGTTTCACACCGGCGGCATCTTCTGCGCTCTGAGCGAGACGACGCCTGACGTCGCGAAGGAGGCTTTGGTCGCGGCGCGCAAGCATGGCGTGATGACCAGCTACGACCTGAACTACCGTGACTCGCTGTGGAAGTCGATCGGCGGCAAGGCGAAGGCGACCGAGGTCAACCGTGATCTTGCGCAGTATGTTGACGTGATGATTGGCAACGAGGAGGACTTCACGGCTGCTCTCGGTTTTGAGATCGAGGGCGTGGGTGAAGACCTGGGCGAGCTGGATTCGGCGAACTTCAGGAAGATGATCGAGAAGGCCGTCGCTGCGTATCCGAACTTCAAGGCTGTGGCGACGACGCTGCGCCATGCGAAGACGGCGAGCGTCAACGACTGGGGCGCGGTCTGCTACTACGAGGGCAAGTTCCATGAGGCGCGGCCGATGCCGGACCTTGAGATCTTCGACCGCGTGGGCGGCGGCGACTCGTTTGCATCCGGTCTCATTTACGGGTTTCTCAATGAGAAGGGCGCGGACTGGGCAGTGAACTGCGGTTGCGCTCACGGTGCGCTGGCGATGACTACGCCCGGCGACACGACGATGGCTACGTTTGACGAGGTGCAGCGCGTGATGAAGGGCGGCGGCGCTCGGGTTCAGCGTTAGAGACAGTGGTTAGTGATTAGGAGATGCGAATGACGAAGGCTGCTGTATTGAGCTCCTTGAAGGAGATTGGGCTGGTTCCGGTGCTGCGTGCGGAGTCGGTTGAAAAGGCGCTGGCTTTGGCCGAGGCGATTGCTGCCGGCGGCGTTACGGTGCTGGAGATCACGATGACGGTTCCGGGGGCGATCCAGGTGATGCGGACGCTGGCGGAGAAGCGGCCGGACATCCTGATCGGCGCGGGAACGGTGCTCGATCCGGAGACGGCGCGGGCCTGCATCCTGGAGGGCGCAAAGTTTGTCGTCAGCCCGGCGTTGAATGTGAAGACGATCGAGATGTGTCATCGCTACTCGATTGCGGCGCTTCCGGGAGCCCTGACCCCGACCGAGGTGGTCACGGCGTGGGAAGCGGGGGCGGATGTGGTGAAGATCTTCCCGGCGAGCGCGCTGGGTGGGGCGAAGTACCTGGCGTCGCTGAAGGCTCCGCTGCCTCAGGTGGAGATGATTCCTACGGGCGGCGTCTCCCTGTCGACGGCTAATGACTTCCTGGCTGCAGGTGCGTTTGCGCTCGGCGTCGGTGCGGACCTGGTGAACACCAAGGCCATGGCTGAGGGCAAGCCGGAGATCGTGACTGACAGCGCCAAGAAGTACCTGGCTATCGTGAAGGAGTTTCAGGGGAAGAAGGCCTCGTAGACCCTACCCCCCGGTTTTTACGTAAAGTCCTCCAAAAAATAGACTTAAGTCTGGACTTGCTTACGCATTT
>Ga0070665_100005241_pt1 | contig 13409 bp, 16 predicted proteins | sample KBSS13metaG_FD_65862 | JGI IMG/M metagenome (GOLD analysis project Ga0070665, IMG submission 65862) | Switchgrass rhizosphere microbial communities from Kellogg Biological Station, Michigan, USA - KBS S1-3 metaG | ecosystem: Host-associated > Plants > Roots > Rhizosphere > Soil ... | reverse complement strand
GTTGAGGGCTTAGGGCTTAGGGCAAAGAGCAACACAGCCGGTGGAAGTCGACCGCCCCATCTTCTTGAACCATAAGCCCTCAGCCCGTAAGCCCTCAGCCCTTAAGCCCTCAGCCCTGATACGTCGTCATACGCTCGTCCCCGGCCGGATGATCCCGTCCTTCGGCACGATGATCACGCCGTCGCGGATGAAGTAGCCGTCGCCGTCCGCTCGCTGGACGCCGGCTTCGTTCACCAGGCGGGCGCCGTCGCCGATTCGCGCGTTCTTGTCGACGATCACGCGATCCAGGACGACATCCTTGCCGATTCCGAGCCGGGGCCGGTCGCGCCGGACGGGTCCGATGTTGTCCGCTTCGTAGTAGTCTGCGCCGAGCAGCACCGATCTTCGAACGGTCGATCCGCTCTGAATCGTCGTGCGGATGCCGACGATCGACCCTTCGATGGTCGATCGCTCGATGAAGGAGCCTTCCGCGACGATGGCCTCGCGCGCGGTGCATTCGTCGAGCCGCGCGCCCGGCAGATACCTGGCATGCGTGAAGATCGGTCGGCCCGGGTCGTACAGCTTGAACGGCGCGGCGGGCTTCGTCAGCATGATGTTCGCGTCGTAGAACGACGCGACAGTTCCGACGTCGGCCCAATAGCCGCGGAACAGGTACGCGTTGACACGGTAGCGCCCGAGCGCCGCCGGAATGATCTGCCGGCCGAAATCGGCGGCGTCCGCCTGCTCGATCGCCTCGAGCAGCACGTCGCGCGAAAAGACATAGACGCCCATCGACGCCACGAACGGTTTGTCGGCCGAATAACCGGTGAAGATGGCGCCGGCCGGAATGCTCCGGCCGATCTCGTCGAGCCGCTCGCGCCGGGGCTTCTCCTCGAACGCGACGATCTGTCCGTTGCGCTCGAACCGGAAGATCCCCATCGACGAGGCATCGTCGATCGACACCGGCTGCGCGGCGATGGTGATGTCCGCGTTTCGCTCGACGTGCGCGTCGATCAACTCCGAGTAGTCCATGCGGTACAGGTGGTCGCCGGCGAGAATCAGGTAGTAGTCGGCGTCGTAGCGCACGAGATGCCGCGCGGCCTGACGCACCGCGTCGGCCGTGCCCTGAAACCAGTTCGGGTTGTCAGGTGTCTGCTCGGCCGCAAGGATTTCGACTGTGCCCTGACTGAACGCATCCATGCGATAGGTCTGCGAGATGTGCCGGTTGAGCGACGCCGAGTTGAATTGGGTCAGCACGAAGATGCGACGAATGTCGGCGTGCAGGCAGTTGCTGATGGGAATATCAATCAGCCGGTAGCTTCCGCCGATGGGGACCGCCGGCTTGGAGCGCTGGTGGGTGAGCGGAAACAGGCGCGAGCCCTGCCCGCCGCCGAGGATGATCGCCAGAACTTCGTTGTTCATCGACATGCGAATACGCAAAGGTTACACCGCCGTGTAACGGCCATGTAAACGGATCTGCTACACTTCCCGGGCGTATGGCGTTCCGATTGATTCCGCGCGAAGAGAAGTTCTACACGGATTTCCAGGCGCTAGCCGCCGAACTGAAGCGGGGCGCGCGGCTGCTGGAGGAAATGCTCGAGCCCGAGCGTCCTGTGTGGGACAAGGCCGACGAAATCAAGGAAGTCGAACACAAGTGCGACTTCCTCACGCACGAGATCATCCAGCGCCTCAACCGCACGTTCGTCACGCCGCTCGACCGCGAGGACATCCACGCGCTTGCGCGGTCGCTCGACGACGTGATGGACGCGATCGACGCGTCGGCGACGCTCGTGCGCCTCTATCGCCTCGACTCGGTGCGTTTCGGCGCCCGCGAGCTCGCCCGCATCATCAGCGCGTGCACCGATCAGGTGCACCTCGGGCTCACGGCGCTCGAGCAGAGCAAGGGGCTGGCGGGGCCCGCGATCGAGATCAACCGCCTGGAGAACGAAGCCGATCGTGTCCACCAGCAGGCCGTCACCATGCTGTTCGACGACGAACGCGATCCGATCGTCGTCATGAAATGGAAAGAGGCGCTCGACTTCCTCGAGGACGCGACCGATCGCTGCGAGGACGTCGCCAACCTCCTCGAGGGCGTCATGGTCAAGCACGGATAGCCGCGCATGCTCTTCTGGACGGTCTGCGCGCTCATCTTCGTCGCGCTCGCTTTCGACTACATCAACGGATTCCACGACGCCGCAAATTCCATTGCGACGGTTGTGTCGACGCGCGTACTGTCTCCCGGCAAGGCGGTCATCTGGGCGGCCTTTTTCAACTTCGTGGCGGCGTTCACATTCGGGACCGCCGTCGCCAAGACGGTCGGCTCCGGCATGGTGGACGTGAAGATCGTCACCTTCTCGGTGATCTTCGCGGGCCTGACCGGCGCGATCGTCTGGGACCTGATCACCTGGTACTACGGCCTGCCGACGAGCTCGTCGCACGCGCTCATCGGCGGCTACGCAGGAGCGGCCGTCGCCAAGGCCGGCATGGCTGCCATCATCGCGAGCGGCTGGACCAAGACGATTCTCTTCATCTTCCTGTCGCCGCTCATCGGGCTCGTCCTCGGCTTCGGCATCATGACGTCGATCATGTGGATCTTCCGCTGGATGCCGCCGTCACGCGTCGACCGGTGGTTCCGGAGGCTGCAGCTCGTGTCAGCGGCGGCGTTCAGCCTGAACCACGGCGCGAACGACGCTCAGAAGACGATGGGGATCATCGCCGGCGTGCTGTTCGCCGCGCACTACATCGACTCTTTCTACATTCCATTCTGGGTGGTGCTCGCGGCGCACGCTGCCATCGGTCTCGGCACGCTCGCCGGCGGCTGGCGCATCATCCACACGATGGGATCGAAGATCACCAAGCTCCAGCCGGTCGGCGGTTTCGCGGCGGAGACGAGCGCGGCGATTTCCATTCTCATCGCGACGCAGACCGGCGTGCCGGTCAGCACCACGCACGCCATCACGGGTGCGATCGTCGGCGTCGGCGCGGTGCGGCGGCTGTCGGCTGTAAGGTGGGGCGTCGCGGGACAGATCGTCTGGGCCTGGGTGCTCACGATCCCGGCAGCCTTTCTGATCGCGATGGGGACGTACACGCTGCTGCGGATGGGCGGCGCGCACTAGACGGTCAGATCTGCGGCTCGCCTGAAAGGCTCGCCCTCCTTCTGGAGCGCGAGGCTTTCAGCCGAGCGCAGTCTGCCCCCGGGCTAAGGCAGCCGTGCGACGGCGGTCTCCACGCGCAGATGTTCGCCGCTGCCGGGCCACGCGAATATCAATTCCTGTCCGCGCCGCGCCATCCGGGGATAGCTGCTGTTCCTGGTCTCGCCGAGATCGACGATGGTAATTGCCGCCGATCGCTGACCGCCGCGGTCGACGCGCCGGACCTTGAACGACGCGCTCTTGTTCGCGAATTCGATCCATCCAACGACGGCGGACCCATCGGCGAGCTGCTCGACATCCACGCGTCCCAGCGATCCGGTTTCGTCGACCTGCACGGGCGCACTGAAGGTCCGCCCGCCATCCTGCGAGAACGAGACGAACGCATGCCCATCGTCTTTTGGCGCCGTGAACCAGGCGACCGCGACGTTCCGGCCGGCGGCACTGATCGCGGGTCCGTTGACAGGGCAGCCGTCGATCTTCCAGCCGTCCTCGTGCACGCGTGACGGCACGGTCCACCCGTCGCCGGTGAACCGCGAGACATAGATGTCGCGCACTTCCTCGGCGGAACGATTCCGGTACGCGACGATCGGTCCGTCGGTGCCGACGGCAACGGCGGTCGGACAGCACTCGCAGACCCTGAGAGCCACTGCGGCCTCCGACAGCTGCTTCAGGTCGCGGTCGAAATGCGCCTCGCGCAGTCCCATATCGCCCGTCCCGTCGTCGTCAGGTCCGGTGCCGGGTTTCATCGCGCGTCCGTCGAGCCAGACCAGGCCGAGGCCGGTGCCGGTGTCGAAGAGGGAGGCGAAGCCATGTTCGGTGTTCGTGCCGTCGTGGTGCGGCGAGAAGGGCGCCGACCAGGACTTTCCCTCGTCGGTTGATCGCGACAGCCGCAGGTCGTATCCGGGCGCGGGCGCCTTGTGCTCGCGCAGCCAGTGCGCGACGAGCGTGCGATCGGCGAGCCGCACGACCGACGGCACGTCGGCGTAGTTGACGAAGAAATCGCTGCCGGCCGCGACCATGTGCGGTTCGGACCAGCCGGTGTCCGTCCGCTCCGAGTACTTCAACGCCGTCTGCGAGCCGGCGCTTTCCAGCCAGCTCAGGATGACGCCGTCCTTCGATGCCGTGAGCTGCGGCTGTGCGCTGGCGTCGGCGGCGGGTGTCGCGACGGTCTGCAGCGTCAGTGTCCAGTCGACTGGCGGAGCAGGCGTTGCGCGCGTGCATGCCGGCGACGCACAAGCGGTAACGATGATGACGGCTGCGACGATTCTCATGATGACGCGCTCGCGATGGTGATGGTGAATCGTGCGCCTCCCGCTGGACCGTTCTCCGCTCGCACGGTCCCGCCGTGCAGCTCGACGAGGTGCTTGACGATGGCCAGGCCGAGGCCGGTGCCGCCGGGATCGCGCGCGCGCGACTTGTCGACGCGGTAGAAGCGCTCGAACACGCGCGAGAGATCGTCTTCGGGAATACCGGGCCCTTCGTCGGCGACCGAGATCGCAACGCGGCTTCCCTCGCGGACGGCGTCGATGCGGATGGTGGAGTGCTCGGGCGCATACGTGATGGCATTCGCCACGAGATTGCGAAGCGCGTCGTGCAGCTTCGCCGGATCCGCGCGCACCATGTCCGCGCCAGGCGCGACCGAGATCGCAATGTGCTGTCCGCGTTCGGCGACCGCAGGCGTCAGGTCGGCGATCACCGCTTCCGCGAGGCTGCGCGTGTCGCAGGCGATCAAGTCGATCGTCTCCTGGCCGGCGTCGAGACGCGCGAGCCTCAGGAGATCCTTGACCAGGCGTTCCATGCGCTGCGTGTGGCGTTCGATGATGCCGAGGAACCGTTGGCGTTCGTCTTCGTCGGTATCGCCATCGGTCAGCGCTTCGACATATCCGCGAATCGCGGTCAACGGCGTTCGAAGCTCGTGCGACACGTTGGCGACGAAGTCGCGCCGGATCTGGTCGGCCCTGCGCAGCTCGCTGATGTCGTGCAGCACGAGAATCACCCCGTGCGCCACCGCGCCGGCGGCCGCTGCCGCGCTCGCCATGATCGTTCGCGAGGGATCCCGCGGCGGCGAGAGCTGCAGCGCTTCGTGAGCCTTTCCCAGCAGCACTGCCGCGACGAGCTCCGCGATGGCCGGCAGCCGGATCGTCTCGACGTACGGCCGTCCGATCAGGACCTCGTCCAGCTTGAGCATCAGCCGCGCGGCGTCGTTGACGAGCTGCAGGCGCCCCTGCGGATCGACGACGATCACGCCTTCGACCATGCCGGCGAGAATCGCCTCCATGCGCGCGCGGTCGCGCGCCTGTTCGCCAAGGCGGCGGCCGACCTCCTGCACCGAGTCGTCGAGCGCCCGTGCGACGGTTCCCAGCTCGTCGTCGCCGAAGCCGAGGTGCGGCGGGGTGAGATCGCCGCGGCGGTAGCGTTCGGCGACGCCGGCGATCAGCCGGACCCGTCTGCCGATCCGGGACGAGAAGATCCACGCAATGGCGGCGCCGCCGAGCAGCGCGATGCCCAGCGCGGTCAGCGTCGCGGTGACGGCGGGCCTGACCTGTTGGCGGATGTCGGTGAGCGGAAGGGCCATGCGGACGAACGCGATCGACGGATGCTGCACCGGCACGGCGATATACAGCATGTCGATTCTCAGCGTCGAGCTGTAGCGCTGCGCGCGGCCGAGTCCGTGCTCCCGCGCCTCGACGACCTCGGGACGCTGCCCGTGGTTTTCCATGGCGGCGACACCTTCGAGCGTTTCGGCCGAGTCGCCGACGACCCGGCCGTCGGAGGCGATGAACGTCACGCGCGCCTGGATGAGCGCGCCCAGTCGATCCGCTTCGTCGTCCAGCTCCGCGACGGTGGACGGCACCGCACCGCGGCTCAGGAGGTTTGCTGCCATCCGAGCTTCCGCGACCAGCGTGGCCTCGATGCGCTCGTCCATCTGGCGGCGCATGGTGGTGGCAAAGAACACCCCCGCGACCGCGAGGGCGATGATCGCGGCCGACAGCGCGGCCAGGAAGAACTTCGTCTGAAACGTCGTACGGACGCGTAGCGCGCTCGCCATGACCTAGGGCATGAGATCGGCGAGCTTGTACCCGAACTGCTTCACGGTGACGAGGCCTTCGGCGAGCACTGGAAGCTTTTCCCGGAGGCGCCGGATGTGGACGTCGACGGTGCGAGTGCCGCCCGTGTAGCGATAGCCCCAGACGTCGGTCAGCAGGACGTCGCGCGACAGCACACGTCCGCGATGCTGCAGCAGGTACTCGAGCAGAAGAAATTCCTTCGCGGTCAGCGTCACGTCGCGGCCGCTGCACGACACGAGGTGGCGCTCGGTGTCGAGCGCGATCGGCCCGTAGGCCAAGATTTTTGCCGGCGGTGAGGCGCGGTGTGCCCGCCGCAGGAGCGCCCGCACCCGCGCGACCAGCTCGTTGGGGCTGAACGGCTTGGCCAGGTAGTCGTCGGCGCCGAGCTCGAGGCCGACGATGCGCTCGGATTCCTCAGCGCGCGCGGTGAGCATGATGATCGGAATCGCGGCCGTGGTCTCGTTCGCACGAAGGACCCGGCAGACCTCCAGCCCGTCGACGTGCGGCAGCATCAGATCCAGGACCAGCAGCTCCGGCGGTCGGGCGGCAATCGCGGTGAGCGCCTCCCGCCCGGAGGCGACGCGTTCCGTGATGAAACCGGCTTTGTCGAGATACCGCCCTACGAGTTCGGCGATGTCCGGATCGTCCTCGACGATCAGGATGCGCATCGGCATGCACGTCATTCTACCGGTGATGACTACGGTTGACCCCAATTGAGGTCACCCGTCGATCGACGCTCACCGCAAGTCGTTGCAATCGTTGACAAAGTGCGACTCTGCTCGATGGCATTGCTCGTGCCCCATCGCACGTCAGCGGAGGTGGGCGATGAGAAATTTCCTGGCGACGGTGTTGAGCGTGATTGCGGCCGGTGTGATGTTGATCGCATACGGACTTCTCAGCCCGCGCGCGGCGGCGACGTACGCCTACGCACCAGGGCAGCCGGCGCTCGTGAGCGAGCGCGGCGGGATCACGGATCTCACGCCGCGCCAGCCGATGGCCTACGCGGTGAGCGATACGCGTCCGCTGCCGTCCTATGACGACCTCCTGCTGGAGAACGCCAGCCTGCGACGCGCGCAGTCCGCGAATATCGGCTTCGCGCCGGTCGCATCACGGCGCGTTCAGGCCGCACCTGCCCGAGTCGCCCGCGCGTCGAGCCGCGACTGGAAGAAGACGGCGATGGTGATCGGCGGAAGCACGGCCGCAGGTGCAGGCCTCGGAGCGATCTTCGGCGGCAAGAAAGGCGCACTCATCGGTGCCGCGATCGGCGGTGGAGCCGGGACACTCTTCCAAGTTCGCTAACGAAGGCTGTTCTAGTTGGTGGCTGATCGCTCGTTTCTAGGGCTGAGGGCTAAAGGCTAAGGGCTTATGGTTGATGGTCGAGCGTGACTATTAGCCCTGAGCCCTAAAGCCCTAAGCCCTGCCTGAAGCCCTTCGTGATTCGCCGTTAGCCATGTCAGAATGCCCGTATGCGCATTCTGCTGCTATCCGCATTCCTCCTGCAGTTGATCCCTCCCGCGGGTAAGCCCGGTCATGCGACGATCGCGGCGTCACCGGCAACGGTTAACGGAACCGCCGGAGCAAAGCTTTCGCTGTTCGTGGACGTCACCCCGAAGACGAACATCCATGTCTACGCGCCGGGCACGGAGTTTTACATTCCGATCACCGTGAAGCTGAATGCGCAGCCGGAAATCAAACCCGGAAAGATTGCGTATCCGAAATCCGAAACCCTGACGCTGCTGAACGAAAAGGTGCCGGTGTTCCAGAAGCCGTTCCGGCTGACGCAGGAAGTGACGCTCGACAAGTCGGCCAAGTCTGGATCGACGGTGACCGTGTCGGGAACGGTCAACTATCAGGCGTGCGACGACGCCGTCTGCTACCCGCCGGAGTCGGCGCCGGTCAGTTGGACAGTGACGGTGAAATGAATTTCGACCGGTTCGGGGTTCATTGTTCCGCGGTTCAGCGTTCGGAACGCTGAACCTTGGACCCTGAACGCTGAACCCTGCTGGTTAGCCGAACATCCTGCCGAGAATCGGATATCCCCAAGCGAGGCCGAGCACGGTCGAGACGCAGCCGACGGTCATTGAAAGTGCCCGTGCGAGGCTGCGGTTCCGTCCGGCGCGCGCGAGCGGCCAACCGAGCAGTCCCGACAGCGCGGCCATCCCGAGCGTCGATCCCAATCCGAACAGCAGCATGTAGGTGATTCGCTCGGCGGCCGTCGGCAGGGTCGCCACGACGAGCGCGGTCAGGGCGCCGCTTCCGGCCAGGCCGTGCACCGCGCCGACGATCAACGGGCGCCGCGCCAGCGTCCAGGTACCGATGTGGATGTGCGCGGGCACGCCATGGTGTTCGTGCTCCTTCGTGCCGTGATGATGGAGATGGACGGGACCTACGGGTCCCTGCCGAGCGGCCAGATAGATGGCGCGCAGGCCAAGGCCGATCAGCATCAGCGCAACACAGAACTCGAACGCATCCGCCACGCGCACCGGCATCTCCGCGCGGAGGATCACGAGCAGCGTGCCGACCACGATCAGCGAGAACGTGTGGCCCAGTCCCCAGCACGCGCCGAGCAGCGCGGCCTTGAAGCTGTTGCGCTCGCCGGTCACCAGCGTCGTCACCGCGGCGAGGTGATCGGGCTCGAGCGCGTGGCGCATGCCGAGCAGCGAACCGAGGCCCGAGCTGGTTATGAGTTCGAGGACAGGCATGATGTGAGGGCGCGGATATTGTATCCTGTCGTCAGCACGGGTGGTGGAGTCCACCAGTAACCGCCGCTCCGGTTGGACGGCCAATGACTCCTGCGGCGCGCCGTAGGAGTCCATTCCTTTCGGCCCCCTCAACATCCAACCTCGCTCTGGAGACGCACATGATCTGGTTGGCAGTCGCCGTCGGCGGCGCGCTCGGCTCGATGGCGAGACACGGCGTCAACGTCTTCTTCGCGCATGTCCTCGAACGATCCATTCCGTATGCGACCGGCGTCGTGAACCTGGTCGGCTCGATCGTGATCGGGCTGCTGGCGGCATTGATCGCCACCGGCCGCCTTCACATGTCGACCGAGCTGCGCACGTTCGTATTCGTCGGGATCCTCGGCGGCTTCACGACGTTTTCGAGCTTCATGCTCGACACGTTTACACTGGGGCACGGCGGCGACCACTCGCTCGCGTTCTGGAACGTCGCGCTCCAGGTCGCGCTCGGTCTCGGCGCCGTCTGGGGCGGCTATCGACTCGGCACCGCTCTTTGAACCTCGAATCTGCAATCTGCAATTGGCAATCTGCAATTTTCCTGAGGCGTCCATGCATCCGTGGCACGACACTTACGTCGATGATTCCGTCATCGCGACGGGCTTTCCCGTCATCGTGGAGATTCCGAAAGGCAGCACCAACAAGTACGAACTGGACAAGGAGACGGGACTCCTGCGCCTCGATCGCGTGCTCTACAGCGCCGTCTACTATCCGGCCGACTACGGCTTCATCCCTCGCACGTACTGCGACGATGGCGATCCGCTCGACGCGCTCGTGCTCGGTCAGGAACCGGTCTATCCGCTGACGATCGTCCAGGCGCGCGCCGTCGGCGTGATGCGCATGCGCGACGACAAGGGCGTCGACGACAAGATCGTCGCGGTCAGCGTGCGCGATCCGTCGTTCGAAGGCTACACGGACAAGGGTCAGCTGCCCGCGCACGTCCTGCGGCAGGTGCAGCGCTTTTTCCAGGACTACAAGGTGCTTGAACACAAACAGGTGGTGATCGAAGACCTCCTCGGCCCGGAGGATGCGCTTCGCATCATCAGGGAATCGCTCGAGTTGTACCGGCAGCTGCGCCGAGGCGAGCTCAAGTAGCCTTTTCGGGCCGTTCTCGCCCTGCGCCCTCCGTCGGCCGCCATCCGCCGTTTACCGGGAATTCCGCCCCATTGGCCGAATGCCCCGATCGGGCAGGGCCACCCTCGCGTAACTTCTCCACAGACATACGCGGGCAGGGCATATGAGCACACGAAAGCTGGCAACGACGGCGGGTTGGTTGGTGGCGTTTATGGCCTGTTCGGTGGCCAGCGTGACGGCCTGGCTGCTCGTGACGTCGCCTACGGCCGTGGCGCTCGCCGTCCAGGGCGGCGATTCGCAACCGCTGGCCAGGCTCGCGCTGTTCGCGCTGCATCAGGCGGTGGGTTTCCTCGCGCGGTATTTCTGAGAGGGTGAGATGTTTCCCGATCGGCGCGTCGACAACACGGGCGGGTTGGTGGTCGGGTTGCTGGTCATGTCGCTCGGCATCGGCCTGCTGCTCGACCGGACCGGCATTCTCGTCGGCTTCGGCTGGCATAATTTCTGGCCGTGCGTCCTCATCGCCATCGGGGTGGTCCGCCTCTCGATCTCGCGTGACGATGGCCGGCGTGATGGCGGTTGGATGGTGTTCATCGGTGTGTTGTTGCTGCTGAACCAGACGCATGTGCTGCGATTCCAGGAGTCATGGCCGCTGTTCATCGTCGCCGTCGGCGTCACCATGGTGTGGAAGGAAGTCTTCAGGCGCGGCTCTCGCGTCCGTGAGAGAGTGGAATAGGTCCGATGGAACCCCGCACAGGCTTCCGGATTACCGGGCAGCTCGTTCTCGGCATCTCGATCGCGATCGTCGGCGTGCTGTTCACGCTCGACAACCTGCACATCCTGCGGGCGAGGGACTTCCTCCAGTTCTGGCCGGTCGTGCTGATCGTCATCGGCCTCGTGCACGTCGCGCAGGCGCGAACGGCGTCTGGCGTGACGGGCGCCGCGATCTGGATTTTCGTCGGGGTCGTGTTGCTCGGCAACCGGCTCGGTTTCCTGCACGTGAGGATCTGGAACTACTGGCCGCTGCTGCTCGTGCTGGTCGGCGGCCGCATCGTGATGCAGGCGATCGCGGGCGGAGGTCGTCGATCCCGGGTGAGGCTTGGGGGCGATGCGTACTGGCCGTCGATGGGAACGGAGTCCAGCCTCGCCGGTAACGCGCCGAATGGAGATCCATCGTCGGTGGTCTCGGTGGTGGCCGTGATGGGCGGATTCGACCGCCGCGTGACGTCGCGCGAGTTTCGCGGCGGCGAGCTGACGGCGTTCATGGGAGGCGGCAAGCTGGATCTGCGCGACACAGCGATGGCTGACAACCACGCGGAGATCAACGTCTTCTCGTTGATGGGCGGTTTCGAGATTCGGGTCCCCGAAACCTGGAGCGTCGTATTCGAAGTGACGCCGTTCATGGGCGGCGTCGAGGACCGTGCGAGAACCTCGTCCGATCCCTCGGCCCCGCGCCTGGTGATCCGCGGGTTCGTGATGATGAGCAGCGTCGAGTTGACGAATTGAGACGCGTGACGGCCTGACGTGCATCCAATCCTGGGACGCGCGGATCGCCTTGCGGCGTACCTTGCCGCCTGGGCCGCGGTGTGCGCGTTCGTCGCGGGCATCTTCACGCGGCTCGGCCTCACCTGGACCGAGGCGCTCGTGCTGCTGGTCCCGCTGTTCCTGATCTACGCGTTCGTCTGTCTCTCGGCGTGGTATGTGAGCCGCGCGACGCCGCTCACGACGACCAGCAGCCTGCGAGTGCTGGCGTCTTCGATCCTGGCATCGGCGTTCGCCAGCGGCCTCTGGCTCGCGTTGACCAACGCCTGGATCGCTCTGCTCAGCATGACGACGGCGTTCGCGCCGGCGGCGGATCGGTACGGGCAACAGCTGCCATTCGTCTTCGCGGTCGGCGTGCTGCTGTTCATGCTCGCTCTCGCCGGGCACTACGTGCTGCTGGCCGTCGAAACCGCGCGCGAGGCGGAACGCCGTCAGCTCGAGCTCGAGCTCCTGACACGCGACGCCGAGCTGCGCGCGCTGCGCGCGCAAATCGATCCGCATTTCCTGTTCAACAGCCTGAACTCGATCAGCGCGCTCACGGGGAGCGACGCCCCTGGCGCCCGACGGATGTGCCTGCTGCTTGGCGAATTCCTGCGAACCACGCTCGACGTCAGCGCGCGCCAGCGCATCCCGCTGGCCGACGAGCTCGCGCTCGCCGAGCGGTACCTGAACATCGAACAGGTGCGCTTCGGATCGCGCCTGCAAATCCAGCGCAGGGTCGACGAGGAGGCCTCGTCGTGCCTGGTGCCGCCGTTACTGCTCCAGCCGCTCGTCGAGAACGCGGTGACGCACGGCATTGCCAGGGTTCTCGAAGGCGGATTGATTCGGCTCGATGTCTCGCGGCACGACGGCCGGCTGGCGATCGTCGTGGAGAATCCGTGCGAGACCGACGCGGCGGTCCAGCGGCCTGGCGGCCTCGGCCTGGACAACGTGCGCCGTCGCCTGGACGCGATGTTCGGACGCGACGCGCGTGTGGACACCAGAGTGGCGGCCGGACAGTTTCACGTCGAGCTGACTCTCCCGGCGAGCGTGAGGACCGAGTGAGCGAGGTGAGATGCGCCTGAGAGTGGTCATCGTCGACGACGAAGATCTGGCCCGGCTCGTCGTGCGTGAATACCTGGCGGCCATGTCGGACGTCGACGTCGTTGCCGAGTGCGCGAACGGATTCGAGGCGGTCAAGGCCGTTTCCGACCTGCAGCCGGATCTTCTGATTCTCGACGTGCAGATGCCGAAGCTGAACGGGTTCGAGGTGCTCGAGCTCGTCGGCCGCGACGTTGCGGTCGTCTTCGTGACGGCGTTCGACCAGTACGCGATCCGGGCGTTCGAGGTCCATGCGGTCGATTACCTCTTGAAGCCGTTCAGCGCCGAACGGCTCGCGGCCGCGATCGATCGCGTACGCGAGCGGCTTGGCCGCGGCGATCCCTTGCCGGTGAAGGAACTGGCGGCGGCCGGTCAGTCCGGGCAGGAACCTGCCCGGCGCATCCTCGTGCGCGACGGTCCTCGCGTGCACGTGCTGCCTGTCGAGAAGATCGACTACATCCAGGCGCAGGACGACTACGTGTGCTTCCGGTGCGACGGGAAGGAGTACCTGAAAGAGCAGACGCTGGCCGATCTCGAGAGCGCGCTGGACCCCGCGAAGTTCGTGCGGATTCACCGCTCGTACGTGCTGAACCTGGATCGGTTGGCGCGGGTCGAGACGGATGAACGCGAGAATCGCATCGCCATGCTCGCCGATGGACGGCGCCTGCCGATCAGCCGAGCAGGGTATGGACGCCTCAGTGCCCTGCTGAAGTAACTCGACTCGCCGAACGGAATTTACACGGCCGTAACCGACTCGTCAGATTCCCGACGCGTGCCGCATT
>Ga0070665_100005239_pt1 | contig 13412 bp, 12 predicted proteins | sample KBSS13metaG_FD_65862 | JGI IMG/M metagenome (GOLD analysis project Ga0070665, IMG submission 65862) | Switchgrass rhizosphere microbial communities from Kellogg Biological Station, Michigan, USA - KBS S1-3 metaG | ecosystem: Host-associated > Plants > Roots > Rhizosphere > Soil ... | reverse complement strand
GCGGGCCTCTAGTCCGCCGAACCGCGCACACCCCACCGGCCCGGACGACGACCCGGACTTCCTGCGCAGCCTCGACGAGAACCTGCGCCGGGGCGAGGGCGGCGAACCGCCCGCCCCGGAGAAGTAGTCAGTCCCCCGTCCAAGGACGGGGGACTAGCGCGGGAACCCGTCCGCCACGTAGGCCGCCAGCTCCAGCAGCGCGACCCGGGTGGGCTGCGACAACCGGTCCAGGTCGACCTCCGCGCCCTCCTCGAGATGCGGGTCGAACGGGATCTGCACGACCGCGCGGCAGCGTCCCGCGAAGTGCTTGGCCACCTGGTCCAGGTCCACGGCCCCGGCCTGCCGGTGCACGTTGTTGATCACCGCGATGGCGTTGCGCACCAGGTCGCCGTGGTGGTGGGCCTCGAGCCAGTCCATGGTCGCCGACGCGCTGCGTGCCCCGTCGATCGAACCCGACGACACGATGATGAGCTGGTCGGCCACGCCCAGCACCCCGTACATCGCGGAGTGCATCAGCCCGGTCCCGCAGTCCGTGAGCACCACGTTGTAAAAGTGCTCCAGCAGCGTGACCGTGCGGCGGTAGTCGTCCTCGCTGAAGGCCTCGGACACCGCCGGGTCCTGCTCGCTGGCCAGCACCTCCAGCCTCGACGGGCCCTGCGAGGTGTAGGCGCGCACGTCGGTGTAGCGGCGCACGCGCTGGGCGTCCCGCAGCAGGTGGCGGACGGTGGCGCTGGTCTCCAGCGGGATCTTCTCGCTCAGCGTGCCGCGGTCCGGGTTCGCGTCGACCGCGACGACCCGGTCCCCCCGCTTGGAGGCGAACGTGGCGCCGAGGGTGGCGGTGATCGTCGTCTTGCCGACGCCGCCCTTGAGGCTCAGCGTGGCGATCTTGTGGCAGCCCAGCAGCGGCTGGTTCACCCGAGTGACGAGCTCACGCTCCCGGACGTCCTGCGGGCTCTCACCGGGGTTGATGAGTCGCCCGGTGAGCAGGTAGAGGAACCGCCGCCACCCCGTGCGGGGCGGACGCCTGCGGCTCGGCTTGAGCAGCCGGGCGGTGGAGAGGTCGGCGGACTCGGCGTCCGAGTCCGCGCGGGAGCGCTGGGCCTCCTGGGCCGCGACGGCGCCGGGGTCCGTCCAGCGCCCGACGTCCCGGATGGGCCGCGGGGGCGTGGAGATCCCGGTCGGCGGGGTGTGGTCCTCCGCCCCGCCCGTCGCGGGCGCCACAGGCTCCGGGCCCTGCCAGGGCTCCGGGGCGGGCGAGGGGCCCACGGGCGGTGCGGGCGCCCGGTTCGACGGCGCACCGTTCGACGGCGCACCATTCGCGGGCGCACCGTTCGCGGGCGCGGGGTGCGCCCCGCCCGGGGAACCGTTCGACGGCGTGGACCGAGGCGCGCTGTACTGCTGCGGTGACTGCTGCGGTGTCTGCTGCAGGGCGGGACCCTGCGCCTGCGGGCCGGCCGCAGGCGGGGCCTGCGTCTCGTGCGGGGCGACGGGCGGGGCCGGGTGCGTCGGCGTCGGCGGACTCTGCTGGAACCAGCCCTGGTCCTGCGGCGCCTCCTGGTGCGGGACCGCGGGGGCCGACCCGCGCTCGGCCTCGGCCCAGGTGCTGTCGTCCGCCTCGATCTCGTCGATCTCCAGGACGTCCGAGCCCCAGGACCCGTCGTCCGGGACGACGCCCCAGGCCTCGTCCCGCCGCGCGCCGACCCCGGGGTGCTGGGCACCGTTCTCCGACCGCTCCTCCGCGGCCGCGCGGGCGTTCGCCGCCCACCGCTCCCGGACATAGCGCCCCACGGAACCATCGGGGTACTCGTCCGGCCTCGTCTCGCTCACGGTCGCCGACGGTAGTCGCGCAAACCCCGTCGGTCGAGGTGATGCCCGTCGTCTCCCTCTTCCGCCCTACCCGAGACCCGCGTACGAGTGGAGTCCGGCGATGACCATGTTGACGAAGAACAGGTTGAAGATCACCACGGCGAGGCCGACGATGTTGATCCATGCCGCGCCGACGTGCCGCCAGCCCGCGGTGGCCCGGGCGTGCAGGTAGGCGGCGTAGACCACCCACGCGATGAACGCGACGGTCTCCTTGGGGTCCCAGCCCCAGAACCGACCCCAGGCGGCCTCGGCCCAGATCGCGCCGCAGATGACCGCGAACGTGTACATCGGGAACGCGACGACGGTGGTCCGGTAGGCGAGCCGGTCCAGGGCGTCCGCGGCGGGCAGCTTGGCCGCGAAGCCCGCAGGCCTCCCGGAGCGCTTCATCAGGTACAGGATGCTGGCGACGCCGGGGACGATGAACAGCCCCGTCGCGAGCGTGACCGTGGTGACGTGGATGACCAGCCAGTACGACTGCAGCGCGGGCACCACGGGCGCGGCCTGCGCGTAGAGCACGGTGCCCGCGAGCACCATCAGGGTCAGGACCGGGGCCAGCACGAACACGCCCAGCCTGCGCACCCCGCGCGTCCGGCGACTCCCCCGCTGCAGCACGACCAGCCAGGCGACCACCGCCGCGAGACAGACGGCCGAGGTGTACTCGTACATGTTGCCCAGCGGCCACCGCTCGGCCGCCAGCCCGCGGAACACGATCGAGCCCAGGTGCAGCACCACGCCGAGCACCGACAGCGAGACGGCCATCCGGCCGAACGTCGACGCGCGGGACCGCTTCGCCCCGCCGGGCTCGTCCGAGGTGGCGACCGGCGGCACGTCGGCGTTCTCGGCGATCCCGAGGTCCGCCGTCCCGCCGCCGCCCGACGACGCCGCGGCGGCCACCGCCGCGGGCTCGCCCACCGCGGCGCGCGGGGCCCGCGCGGACACGTACTCCACCGCGTAGAACGCCATGGCCAGCAGGTACACGACGACCGTGCCCTGGAAGAGCATGTCGCTGTAGGACGACAGCATCGGATCGACGGTCATCGGTCTCCACCGTTCGTGGGGGTCTCTACCAGCTCCGCCCGGAGGCGGTCGAACTCCTCGCCGTAGCCCGCGCGGTCGGTCCGGGCGAGTCCGCCCAGCTCCACGCGGCTCCGGCCGTCGCCCTCGGGGGTGACGCGCACCCAGAACCGCCTGCGCTTCACCGACAGCGACAGGCCAAGCCCGGCGAGCATCAGCAGCGCGAACACCAGCACCGCCTCCTGCCCCGGGTCGTGGCTGACCTGCAGCGCCACCCACTGGGTGACGTCGTCGAAGCGGATCTGCGTGCCGTCGTCGAGCGTGATCGTCTGGCCGGGGACCAGGTTCTCCCTGGCCACCCGGACCAGCTCGCCGGAGTCGACCTTCGCCTGGTCGATCGAGAAGATCGACTGGCCGCGGCCGTCGTCGAGGCCGAGGTCCCCGCGCATGACGTCGACGGCGGCCTCCGGGTTCAGCAGGTCCGGGAAGGTCGAGGTCACGACCTGGCCGCCCGAGCTGGTCGGCGCGAACAGGCCGGTGATCGCCAGCGAGCTGCGCTCCCGCTCCGCGGCGTCCGTGATGCCGGGCCGCTCGAACTTCGTGGCGCCCTGCGACAGGTAGGTCGTGGTGTCCACCGGCTGCCACTGGATCTCGCCGGTCCGCTGCTGCCCGTCCGGCCAGGTCACGGTGAACCTCGGCGCGTAGCCGTGGTTGAGCAGGTAGACCCGCTCGCCGTCGACGCGCAGCGGGTGGTTGACCGCCAGCTCGTAGTCCTGCCAGCCAGCCGTGTCCCCGGACTCCACCTGGTCGGCGGTCTGGTAGCCGAGCTGGGCGCGGTACTGCCGCGGCTGGCCGTTCTCGAGGTAGTCCGCGGCGAACGAGTCCACCCGGATGCAGAAGGGGGCGAGCTCGGTGCCGTCGACCCGCAGGCCGGGCCGGAAGGAGTCGTAGCCGAGGATCGAGGTGTTGCAGAACTGGCTGCCGTTGGCCAGCACGATGACCTGGCCCTCGTACCCGAACAGCTTCCCGACGGCCATCGCCAGCAGCAGCCCCACGATGCTCACGTGGAACACGAGGTTGCCGGTCTCGCGCAGGTAGCCCTTCTCGGCGGAGACCGTCTGCTCGCCGCGGGTGCGGCGCCAGCCCTTGAGCTGCGCGTCCGCCCGGTCGAGGACCTCGGCGGGCGTCCCGTCGACGACGGCGACGGCGTGGTGCGGCATCCGCGCGAGGTTGCGCGGGGTGGCGACCGGGCGCTGCCGCATCGCCCGGGCGTACTCGACGGTCCGCGGCGCCACGCAGCCGACCAGCGAGATCATCAGCAGCAGGTAGATCGCGGCGAACCACGGCGCGCCGAAGACCTCGAAGGCGCCGACCCGGTCCAGCAGCGGCGCGAGCCGGGGGTAGTCCGCGAAGTACTGGTCGACGAGCTGTTGGTTCAGCGAGCGCTGCGGCAGCAGGGCGCCGGGCAGCGAGGCCAGGGCCAGCAGGAACAGCAGCACCAGCGCGGTGCGCATGCTGGTGAGGCCGCGCCAGGCGTTGCGGAGGACGGCGCCCAGGCTCGAGGCCCGGTTCGGCGGCGGGGCCTGGGGAGGTGCGGGGATCGTGGTCGTCATAGCGCGGGGGTGAACCCTGCGATCGAGACCTGGAGCTCGGCGAGCAGGCTCCCCCACAGCCCGCTGACCAGCAGCGCCCCGACGGCGACCATCAGCACGCCACCGGCGATCTGGATGGTGCGGGTGTTGCGGCGCAGCCAGCCGAGCGCGGTGACCGCCCGCGAGGCGCCGAGCGCGATGACCACGAACGGGAGCCCGAGCCCGGCACAGTAGGCGAGGGTGAGCACGACCCCGCGCAGCGATCCCCCGCCGGTCCCGGCGGCGACCGCGACGACCCCGGCGAGCGTGGGTCCGATGCAGGGCACCCAGCCCAGCCCGAACACCGCGCCGAGCAGCGGGGCGCCCCAGAGGCCGAGCTTCGGGACCCAGTGCACGCGCCGCTCGTTCTGCAGCACGGGGATGAGCCCGACGAACGCCAGTCCCATCACGATCATGACGATTCCGCCGACCCGCTGGAGCACCTGCTCGTTGCGGACCAGCACGTCGGCCAGCCAGACGACGCCGACCAGGATCGCGCCGAACACCACGGTGAACCCCGCGACGAACAGCCCGGCGGCACCGGCGACCCGGAAGCGGCCCTCACGACGGTCCCGGTCGACCCCCACCAGCCCGGCGAGGTACGCGAGATAGCCGGGGACCAGCGGGACCACGCACGGCGAGGCGAAGCTGACCGCTCCCGCGAGCACGGCGACCACCGCTGCGACGAGCAGCGGACCGCTGACCGCGAGGGTGGTCGAGGCATCCATCGGGCCCCAGAGTACGCACCTTCTACAGCTCGTAGTCGCCCGGTCAGGAGGCGGGTTCCGCCGCGACCCGCTGGACCGTCTGCAGGAGGTCGCTGGGGCGGATCTGGGTGAGGTAGACCGCCGCCACCCGATGCTGCCGGTCCAGGACCAGCGTGCTCGGGACGACGTTGCGGGGGTAGCCGTCCAGGGCCGCGAGACTGCGCGAGGCCGGGTCGAAGATGGAGTCGTACGTCAGGCCGCGGTCGCGGACGAAGTCCCGGGCGGCGTCCCGGTCGTCCCGGACGTCGATGCCGAGCACCGCGACCCCCTGCTCCGCCGTCTGCTGGGCGACGAACTCCAGGTCGGGGGCCTCGACGCGGCACGGCCCGCACCACGAGCCCCACAGGTTCACCACGACGACCTCGCCCGCGTAGTCCGCGAGCCCGACCTGCGCACCCTCGTTGAGCAGCGAGTCGCCGGACAGCTCCGGCGCGGTCCCGCGGGAGGCGGGCGGGTCGTACAGGATCGTCGTCTGCCCGCCGGGCGCGACGAACGTGAACTCCTGTTGGCTGGTCGCCACGGCGTCCTTGGTGGCGGTGCAGCCCGCCAGGACCAGCACGCCGAGCAGGAGCGGCAGGACTCGCCTCATGCGCCGGTGACCGTCGGGTCGGACGCTCCGGCCGGCTCGGCGTAGCGCAGTCCGGTCATCGTGGTGCCGGTGAACTCGACGCTGGTCAGCGAGGCCAACGCGCACTGGCGGGAGCGCGGGTCGTGCCACAGCCGCTGGCCGAGCAGGTACCGGCGCACCGTCCAGATCGGCAGCTGGTGGGACACGCACACGGCCTCGTGGCCCTCGGCGAGCGCGCGGGCGCGGTGCACGGCGCCGACCATCCGATGCGCGATCTTGAGGTACGGCTCGCCCCAGGACGGGGTGAACGGGTCCCGCATGAGCTTCCAGTTCGCGGGCCTGCGCAGCGCGCCGTCCCCGACGCCGAACTGCTGCCCCTCGAACAGGTTGCCGGACTCGATCAGCCCGTCCTCGGTGACGATCTCCAGCCCGTGCGTCTCCGCGATCGGCGCCGCGGTCTCCTGCGCGCGCTGCAGCGGGGAGGCGACGACGGCGGTGATGTCGGCCTCCGCCAGGTACTTCGCGACGGTCTCGGCCTGCGCGCGCCCCTCGTCCGCCAGCCGGTAGCCGGGGATGCGGCCGTAGAGGACGCCCTCGGGGTTGTGCACCTTGCCGTGCCGCAGCAGGTGGACGACGGTCCTCGGGCCGGTGGGCTCCGGGGAGGTCCGGTCTCCGCTCACGGGGCCACCGCCGCGGCGGCCGCGCGCGCCGCCTCCGGCAGGGCCTTCTCGATCACGGTGAACGTCTCGTCGTCCAGCGCGGTGTTGACGAACCAGGCCTCGAAGGCGCTCGGCGGGCCGTAGACCCCGGCATCCAGGAGCGCGTGGAAGAACGGCGGGAAGCGCCAGGTCTGCGCCGCCTTCGCGGTGTCGTAGTCCACGACCTCGGACTCGGTGAAGAAGACCGAGAACATGTTCCCGGCCGTCTGCACCCGGTGCGGGACGCCTGCGGCACTCAGCGCGTCGCCGAACAGCCCGACGAGGCGAGCGGCGTTGGCGTCGAGGGTGTCGTAGACCGCCTGGTCGGCCAGCGTCAGCGTGGCGAGTCCGGCGGCGACGGCGACGGGGTTCCCGGACAGCGTCCCCGCCTGGTAGACCGGGCCTGCCGGCGCGAGGTAGGCCATGTGCTCGGCCGAACCGCCGAAGGCCGCGGCGGGCAGCCCGCCGGACATGACCTTGCCGAAGGTGTAGAGGTCGCCCGCCACGCCGTCGAGCCCGAACCAGCCGGCGGGCGAGACCCGGAAGCCGGTCATCACCTCGTCCATGACCAGCAGGGCGCCGTGCTCGCGGGTGATCTCGCGGAGGCCTGCGTTGAAGCCCGGCCGCGGCGCGACCGCACCCATGTTGCCCGCGGCGGCCTCGGTGATCACGCAGGCGATCTCGGAGCCCCGCTCGGCGAAGACCGCGCGGACGGCCTCGAGGTCGTTGTAGGGCAGCACCACGGTGTCCTGCGCCTGCGCGCCCGTCACGCCGGGGCTGGTCGGCAGACCGAGGGTCGCGACGCCGGAGCCCGCCTGCGCGAGCAGCGCGTCCACGTGCCCGTGGTAGCACCCCGCGAACTTGACGACGACCGTGCGCCCGGTGATCCCCCTGGCCAGTCGGATGGCGCTCATCGTCGCCTCGGTGCCGGAGTTGACCAGCCGGACCTGCTCCACCGGGGCGACCCGGTCGATGATCGCCTCGGCCAGCCGGATCTCCGCCTCGGTGGGCGCGCCGAACGACAGGCCGTGGATCGCGGCGGACCGCACCGCGTCGACGACGGCCGGGTGCGCGTGCCCGAGGATCATCGGCCCCCAGGACGAGACCAGGTCGACGTAGCGGTTGTCGTCCGCGTCGGTCAGCCAGGCGCCCTTCGCGGACCTCATGAACCGCGGCGTGCCGCCGACCGAGCTGAACGCCCGGACCGGGGAGTTGACGCCACCGGGGATGACCTGACAGGCGCGGGCGAACAGCTCGGCGGAGTGGGTGGTGCTCACCCCTCCAGTCTTACAGCCGCGCGAACCACTCCGCCGAGGGGCGGCGGTGCAGCAGGACCACGCCCGCCACCGACAGCAGCAGCGGGACCGCCACGATCAGGCCTGCGGCGCTCACCGAGAGGTTCAGCACGAGGAACACGGCGAAGATCCCGGTCAACACCGTGACCACGGTCCGGGCCCACCGCCGCCCGGTGAGCGCGGTCAGCGCCAGCGCGACGTACACCAGGGCCAGCAGTGTGACCAGCGCGAACATCAGGCGGAGGGCCTGCAGCAGCTGGTCGAAGGAGATCTGCGCGTCCGCCAGGGTCTGGGTGAGGCCGAAGTCCGGCGGGAGCGCGGCCTCCAAATCCGCCTGGGTGAGCGGCACGAACAGCGACAGCACCCCGAGCACCACGAACGGCAGCGCCGACACGATCACCAGCGCGACGCCCGCGACGACCGTCCCCGGCCTGCGCACCGGCGCGGCCGGACCGGACGGCGCAGGCGGGGTGGGGGCCTGCGAGTACGGCGTGTAGGGGAACGGGTTCTGCGGCGCGCCTGCGGCATAGGGGTTCTGCGGGTACTGGGCGTACTGCCCCGTCGACCCCTGCGGGTGGTAGCGGGGGCCCTCGTCGCCGGTGCTCACGGCGCCAGACTACCGGTCAGCGCCTGCTGCGGAGGTCGTCCGACAGGCGGACGACCGCGACCAGGAACTCCAGGACCACCCGGAGGAGCAGCAGGGTGAACACCGCGGCGACCGCGCCGCCGACCAGCGCGGCCACGCCGAGCCCGAGGCCCCGCGAGAAGAACAGCAGGACGAGCGCGACGTAGCCCACCACCGTCAGGACGATGCCCACGACGTAGAGGAAGCGGGCCACCGCCGGGGTGGCGGACCGGTCGAAGTTCAGGTCGGTGAGCGCGGCGAGCACCCCGGGTTCGTTCACGACCCCAGGATGCCGGCGACCTCGGAGGCCCAGTAGGTCAGCACCACGTCCGCGCCGGCGCGGCGGAAGCTCGTCAGCGACTCGAGGATGGTGCGCTCGCGCTCCAGCCAGCCGTTCGCCGCGGCCGCCTCGATCATCGCGTACTCGCCGCTGACCTGGTACGCGGCCACCGGGACGTCGGCGGCGTCGGCGACGGTCCGCAGGACGTCCAGGTACGGCAGGCCCGGCTTGACCATGACCATGTCCGCGCCCTCCTCGAGGTCGAGGGCGAGCTCGCGCAGCGCCTCGCGGAGGTTGGCGCCGTCCTGCTGGTAGGTCTTGCGGTCGCCGGTCAGCTGGCTCTCGACGGCGTCGCGGAACGGGCCGTAGAAGGCGCTGGTGTACTTCGCGGTGTAGGCGAGGATGCCGGTGTCGGCGAACCCGGCGGCGTCGAGCGCCTCGCGGATCACGCCGACCTGGCCGTCCATCATCCCGCTCGGCCCGACGACGTGGGCGCCGGACTCGGCCTGCACCACGCCCATCCGGGCGTAGACCTCGAGGGTGGCGTCGTTGTCCACGCGGCCCTGCGCGTCGAGGACGCCGCAGTGGCCGTGGTCGGTGAACTCGTCCAGGCAGAGGTCGGACATGAGGACCGTGTCGTCCCCCAGCTCGGCCTTGAGGTCGCGCAGCGCGACGTTGAGGATCCCGTCCGGGTCCGTGGCACCGGAGCCGACGGCGTCGTGCCGCTCGGGGACGCCGAAGAGCATGATCCCGCCGACGCCCCGCTGCACCGCCTCGACCGCGGCCTTCCGCAGGGAGTCGCGGGTGTGTTGCACCACACCCGGCATCGACGCGATCGGGGTGGGCTCCGCCGCCCCCTCCCGCACGAACATCGGCAGCACCAGGTGGCGGGGGCGCACCTCCGTCTCGGCCACGAGCCTGCGCAGCGCCGGGGTGGATCGCAGCCGCCGCGGCCGCTGAACGGGAAAGCCCATGGACCCAGCGTACGACCCCGCTCCGCACCACCCCACCACAGGAGCGAACGGCACTCTCGCTCCATAGGTTTGAGCGAAAGTGCCGTTCGCTCGACGTCCGGGGGGTCGGTGACGGAGCGTGGTCCCGGATGCGGCATCCTGCGCGCGTGACCAAACCGGGACGCAGCGTCATCGCCCTCCTTCTCGATCGATCCAGCTCTCTCGGACCGCTGCGCGACGACGTGCGCGCACGCCTGGCCGAGCTCCTCGCCGAGCAGGCCGCGCGGCCGGGCGAGGTCGAGGTGTACGCCACCACGACCGGCCGCCGCGCCGGGAAGCTGCGTGGGGGTGTCCCGGCCGGGGACGCCGCCGTCCCCACGCTGCGCGGACGCGGCACCGCCGCGATCCGGGACTCCCTCGGCGCGCTGATCGCCGGGCTCGGCGCCAACCTCGCCGGGATGCCGGAGCACGAGCGGCCCTCGCGGGTGTTCCTGCTGGTCGTGACCGGGGGTCAGGACTCGGGGAGCGCGACCTGGGGCCCGGACGAGCTGCGCGACCTGGTCGCCGCGCAGGAGCGGGACTACGCCTGGGAGGTCGTCACCGTCACGGTGGCGGAGCACGCCGGGCTCGCCCCGTGGGGCGCCGGGTTCCGCTCGATCGGCGCCGCCCCGACCGCCGACGGGGTGCGGGCGGCGCTGTCCGCGGCGTCGGCGTACCTGGCGCGGGCTCGCGAGGTCGGCCCCTGGGAGCCGGTCGCGGGCTTCTCGCAGGAGGAGCGCTGGGCCGCCTACCCGCCCGCCTTCCACAGCGACGAGGCCGGTGCGGACGAGACCGCGATCATCCCGGTCGTCACCGCCGAGCGCCTCGCTGAGGCGGACCGGGCGGATGCGGAGAGCCGTCGCCGCTGGTGGGACCTGCGCGCTCGCAAGCGGACCCGCAAGCCCGCCGAGGTCTGAGCACGATCGTTCCGGGCGGGACAGGAGCGCCCTTGCGGGAGCGCTCCTGTCACGCTCGCCGACAGTGATCGTTCCGAGCGGGACACGACCGCCCTCGCGGGAGCGCTCTTGTCACGCTCGCAGATAGTGATCCTTCCGAGCGGGACACGAGCGCCCTCGCAACCACGCACCTGTCACGCTCGCGGACGAAGATCCGTCCGAGTGTGACGGGAGCGCTCCCGCGAGGGCGCTCCCGTCACACTCGAAACGATCTTCGGCGCGTGCCGGGGTCAGCGGCGGCGGGCCTTGACCTTGCGGGGCGGCGGGAGCGCACCCTCGGAACGCAGCTTGGCGGCGTGGGCGGCCAGGGCGTCGACCAGGGCCGGGACCCGGGACTCCTCCGGCTGGACGTCCACGCGCAGGCCGAACTCCCGCGCGGTCTCGGCCGTGGCCGGGCCGATGCAGGCGACCAGCGTGCGGGCGTGCGGCTTGCCCGCGATGCCCACCAGGTTCCGCACCGTCGACGAGCTCGTGAAGCAGACGGCGTCGAACCCGCCGGTCTTGATCGCCTCACGGATCGGCGCGGGCGGCGGGGCCGCCCGGACGGTGCGGTAGGCCGTGACGTCGTCGATCTCCCAGCCGCGGTCGGTGAGCCCGGCCGCGAGGGTCTCCGTGGCGATGTCCGCCCGCGGGAGCAGCACCCGGTCCACCGGGTCGAGGATCTCGTCGTGCGGCGGGAAGAGCTCGAGCAGCCCCTCCGACGTCGAGGTCTGCGCCTCGTCGATGTCCGGCACCAGCTCCGGCACGATCCCGAACTCGCGCACCTTCTCGGCGGTCGCGGTGCCGACGCACGCGATCTTCACACCGGAGAACGCCCGCGCGTCCAGCCCGAACTCGTGGAACTTCTCCCACACCGCGCGCACCGCGTTGGTCGAGGTGAACACGACCCAGGCGTAGCGCCCGTCGACCAGGCCCTTGACCGCCCGCTCCATCTGGGTGGGCGAACGCGGCGGCTCGACGGCGATCGTCGGGACCTCCTCGGGGATGGCCCCGTGCATGCGCAGCCGCTCGCTCATCACGCCTGCCTGGTCCTTGGTGCGCGGCACCAGCACCCGCCAGCCGTAGAGCGCGCGGGACTCCCACCAGGACAGGTCGATCCGGTCCGTGACGGCGGCGCCGACCGAGACGATCAGCGAGCCCTCCAGGTCCGCGGCGTCCGAGGCCATCGAGCCGATGGTCGTCGAGACGGTGCGCTGCCGGTTCTCCGTGCCGTGCGCGGTGACCGCGACGGGGCTGTCCGAGGGGCGGCCCTGGCCGGTCAGCCCGGTGGCCACCTCGGCGAGGTGCGCGGCCGCGGCGTGCAGCACGAGCGTGCCGGGGAACGCGCAGAGCGCGGCCCAGTCGACCCCCGCCCTGACGTCCGCCTCCACGTGCGCCGACCCCGGCGCGACGCCGGCGTAGGCGGGCACCGCGGTGCCTGCGGGGACCCCGGGCACCACGTCGAAGGGCAGCCCGGCGGCCGCGACGGCGCGCGCCTCGGCGACCACGGCGTCGATCGTCAGGGGGTCACCCGCGACGAGCCGGACGACGGGGCGCCCGCCCTTCGCCTCGGCGACCAGGTCGCCCGCGACGTCCGCGGGTTGCCCGACGGCGGGTCGGACCTCGGCGCCCTCGGCGACGAGTCCCAGGACGGCCTCGGGCACGTCCGGGTCGTTGATCACCAACGGGGCCGAGCCGAGCACCTCTCGGGCGCGCACGGTGAGCAGCCCGGGGTCCCCGGGGCCGGAGCCCACGAAGGCGATCCGACCGGCGGTCGGGGTTGTGCGAGTCATCGTTTTTCCTACGCTCCCAGCGTCTTTTCTCTAGCGCGCAAGCTCGTCGGCGCCCAAATCGAGCAGCTCGAGCGCGAGTGCCGCGCCGAGCTTCTCGGCGTTCTCCATGTCACCGGTGAGCGAGGCCCGCAGCAGCGCGCCCTCGCTCACCTCTCCGATCCCGACGACGGCGCGCAGCGACAGCCGCATCACCACGTTCCCGTCGTCGTCCAGGTCCTCCACCACGTCCGCGTGCGCGGCGACGGGAGCAGTGCAGCCCGCCTCGAGGGTGGCGAGCACCGCCCGCTCGGCGGTGACCGCCGCGCGGACGCCGGCGTCGTCCAGGGTCTCGGCGAGGAACCGCGCGAGGTCGGTGTCCCCCGCCCGGCACTCGATGGCCAGTGCCCCCTGCGCGGGCGCGGGGAGCATCTGCAGCGGGTCGAGCAGCTCGCTCGCCTCGTCCACCCGACCCAGCCTGCGCAGCCCGGCCGCGGCGACCACCACGCCGTCGAGCTCCCCGGAGCGGACCTTGCCGATCCGGGTGTCCACGTTGCCCCGGATCGGGACGACCTCCAGGCCCAGCCCCAGCGCGTGCAGCTGCACGGTGCGCCGCGGCGATCCGGTGCCGATCACCGATCCCGGCCGCAGCTCCCCGAGCACCCGGGCGGCCACCAGCGCGTCCCGCGGGTCCTCGCGGAGCGGCACGGCGGCCAGGGTGAGCCGGGGGTCCGGCGCGGTGGGCAGGTCCTTGTAGGAGTGCACCGCCACGTCGACGTCGCCCGCGACGAGCGCCTCGCGCAGCTGCGAGACGAACACGCCCACGCCGAGCTGCTCGATCGGGGCGAGCGAGCGGTCGCCGGTGGTGTGCACGTCGACCAGCTCGGCCTCGCGGCCCGCGGCGCGGATCAGGTCCGCCACCGTGCCGGACTGGGCCACGGCGAGCTTCGACGGCCGCGTACCGACCTTGAG